>Ga0302324_100016611_pt1 | contig 14655 bp, 10 predicted proteins | sample Palsa_T0_1_FD_201949 | JGI IMG/M metagenome (GOLD analysis project Ga0302324, IMG submission 201949) | Peat permafrost microbial communities from Stordalen Mire near Abisko, Sweden - Palsa_T0_1 | ecosystem: Environmental > Terrestrial > Soil > Palsa > Peat permafrost | place: Sweden: Abisko...
AAGCTTTCCAAGGTCTCGTCCAGCTTGGCGTAGAACCCACCTGTGGTGCTGGTGACCACCTGATCAGACGCAATCCAGAACTCGGACTGCGCAGCTTTCTTTTTCGCGATGAACATGAATTACAGACACCACCGCCAGCACGTTATTCAAAAATTCGCGAGGGATATTTCAACAGACTGTTAGGTTTGAATTCATTTTGGGCTTGAGGCGCGCCCGGCTGCTCCATGTGCAACGGCCGGGCCATGCCAATCGTTTAATCTTCCCACCGCTTCCTGTCAAGACCGGGGCGGACCCATTTTTGTTTAATACTCTAATAACTGTCCGAAAATAATTGCCGTGATACAGATGATGAACTCGAAGAATGTCACATCTTCGTTAAATTTGTGATTGATGTTGTATTCAAATGAAAACAGCCTTAAGGTAGGATAATTCAGAATCATACGATCCCAAGTTGGTAGCCGTGCTTCTTTATGAAAAAATTTCTTACTCTGATTCACGGTTTTGCCATTGGCGCATTTCTCTTGGTATCGCCCGCAGTGGTGCGGGCCCAATTCCAGTTCGCAACCAACAACGGTGCGCTTACCGTCACGGGTTGCACTACCTACAGCAGTTTGATCATCATTCCGAGCATAACCAATGGCTACCCGGTCACCAGTATCGGACCCAGTGCTTTCGAGCTTCACGGAGGCTTGTTCAGCGTCATTATCCCTAATAGCGTCACCAACATTGGGGATAGGGCTTTCTTTTATTGCCTAGGCTTGAACAGCGTGATGCTTACAAACAGCGTCTTTAGCATCGGAACGAACGCTTTCGGTTACTGTGCCAGTCTGACAAATTTTACGATTCCCACCAACATAATCAGCCTTAGGGATTATACATTCCAATCTGCCGGTCTGACCTCGATTACCATTCCTAACAGTGTCACCACAATTGGAGCTGCCGCGTTTTATAAATGTTTCAACCTGTCGAACGTCACAATTGGTGACGGCGTCACCGGCATCGAAACCAATGCGTTCGCCTATTGCAACAACTTGCCCAACTTCACCATTCCCACAAATGTAACGAGTGTCGCGGGCAATGCTTTTGCTTACTGCTCCAGTCTCACCAACATCACAATTTTTGATGGCGTCACCAACATCGGTTTTGCTGCGCTCTCTTACTGCGGCCTGAGCAGTGTCACTTTCCCTGACAGTATCCACTCGCTCGAAGATTATGTTATCGAACGCTGCACGAATCTGATCTCCGTGACAATTCCGACAAGTGTTACCAACATCGGCGACCATGTATTTGATTTCTGCCCCATGCTGACGAGCATCACGATTCCAAGCAGTGTCATTAGCATAGGAAATTTTACATTTAATAACTGCACAGGCCTGACCAATTTTAACATTCCAGACAGCGTCCTCAACATTGGGGTGACTGCGTTCGAGTATTGCACAAACCTCATGGCAATAACAGTGGAAACAAATAATGCGGCCTACTCCAGTTTAGACGGAGTTTTATTTAACCATAGCCAGACGGCGTTAGTTGCATTTCCAGAGGGCAGAGCCAGTCTCGGAAGCTACATAATTCCGGGTGGCGTCACAACCATTGGGGCTTGCGCGTTTTATGCGTGCTCTGCTCTGACCAACATTACAGTCCCAAGCGGAGTTACCTCCATCGGAAGTGCCGCGTTTAGAAACTGCTCCGGTTTGACAAGCCTCATTTTCCCTGGCAGTGTGACTAACATTGCGGACGATGAGTTCAGTTATTGCTACGCTCTTGGGGCGGTCTATTTTGAAGGAAACGCGCCTGCCGTGATCTCGCCCGCATTTTGGTATTCTCCCACGACAGTTTATTACCTGCCGGGTGCTGAAGGCTGGAGCACAACGTTTGGGGATGCTCCAACCGCATTGTGGATCCCAAAAATTCAGACCAATGACGGCAGCTTCGGCGTGCAGAACAATCAGTTTGGCTTCAACATCAACTGGGCCGGCGGCCAGACGGTCGTGGTGGAAGCCTGCACGAATCTATCCAATCCAGTTTGGATTCCAGTGGCTACTAACATACTCACCGGCAGTTCGTCTTATTTCAGTGACCCGCAATGGACGAATAATCCTGTCAATTTCTACCGCCTCCTCTCGCCGTGATCCGAATGAGTGTTAATACTGAAATAGGAGTGGAGTCCAGAGGTCGCCGACCTTTGGCGCCGGGTGCGGCAATGGTTCTGGCCGCCAACGTTATGAAATTTTATCTCCGAAACCATGAGTCCCCTTAAGGCAATCGCTGCCGGATCACCGCCTCGTTTACATCAGGTTCTCACCAGTGCCCGTCAGGGAATTCACCTGGATTCGTGGAAGATCGGCCAGCATGAACTGCCGCTGAACACCACGGCCGGATGGGGCGTTAAAAAATATACGCTCCACGGCGGCCGGCAGGAAGGGGTGGATGTTATTGAAGTTGACAACGGGCGGCTTCGTTTTTCAGTGGTTCCCACGCGCGGCATGGGCGTTCTGAAAGTCGAGTCTGGTGATGTGCGGCTCGGCTGGGATTCACCTGTCAAGGAAGTGGTGCATCCGCAGTTCATCAACCTGGAAAGCCGGGGCGGACTCGGCTGGTTGGAAGGTTTTAACGAATGGATGGTTCGCTGCGGAATCGAGTGGGCCGGACATCCGGGGCGGGACAAGTTTCGCAACCACGTTGGCGACGAAGTCGAGATGGAACTCACGTTGCATGGCAGGCTTGCGAACATCCCGGCTTCGGAGGTGGAAGTGCTGGTCGAGGCCGGGACTCCGCCCCGGATTCGCGTTCGTGGGCTGGTGGAAGAACGGATGTTTCACGGGCCGAAGCTCGCGTTTTGGGCGGACATCTCGACGGAACTTGGCTCCAACTCGATCCGGTTCGATGACACGATTACCAATGAAAGTTCGCACGACCAGGAATTCCAAATCATCTACCATGCGAACTTTGGCCCGCCATTGCTCGGGGCGGGTGCGCGTTTCACTGGAGCGATTGAGGAAGTAACGCCTTTTAATTCCCATGCGGCGAAGGACGTAAAGAGTTACAACAGCTACGCCGGCCCGCAGCCGGGATTTGTCGAACAGGTATATTGTCTGCATCCGCTCGCGGGGCCGGATGGCCGGACGGAACTGATGCTGCAAAACGCCGGCGGCGATCGCGGGGTTTCGCTGGCTTTCCCGGTCCGGCAACTTCCCTGCGTGACGCTCTGGAAAAATCTGGCTGCGGAAACGGATGGTTATGTGACGGGCATTGAACCGGGCACCGGTTTTCCTTATACGCGCCGGCTGGAGCGCGAGGCGGGCCGCGTGCCGAAACTTGCCCCGAATGAAACACGCCGCTTCACCATTGAGGTTGCGATTCATCCTGACCGGTCAAGCGTTGAAGCGGCCGGGCAACGCATCCGAAACCTTCAAGGCAAAGTCAAAACCAAGATTGAGGGTATTGGGACGAATCCGTCCAGCCGGAAGTTTTGACTTATCACTTTGGCGTGCCGGCGGTCTTGGGCCGTGGCAGATAAGCGCCACAGGATTCGCGCACCACCAGGCGGGGCGTCAATGAAATGCTGCGCGCCGGGAGCGTTGGTTCGGCCAGCCGTTCCATCATGGTTCGGAACGCCATGACGGCAATGTCCCGGCAGGGCTGGTGGATGGTGGTGAGCGGAACCGAAACCAATGTGGCGTATTTCACATCATCAAAACCAGCCACCCGGACGTCGCGTGGAACGCGCACGTCTTCGGATTCCAAGGTGTGCATCAGCACGGCGGCCGTGTCGTCGTTGGCGCAAATAAACGCGTCGGCCTGCCGTCCGGCAACCAGTGACCGGGCGAACTTCAGGTCGGCGGGATCGCCATGGCGAACCCAGCCGGCGGACGGTTCGATGCGATGCCGCACGAGGGCTTCGCGGACTCCGGCGATGCGCGCGTCCACGGTGGCGGCGGAAAAAGGCCGCGCGACAAAAAAAAGTTTCCGGCAGCCGAGTTTGATCAGGTGTTCGGCCACCATGAAGCCGCTGGCCATGTTGTCAATGCCCACGAGGTCAAAATCACTCCGCCCCGGAAAATCCAGGAGGTCACGATCCAGCAGCACGACCGGGATGCCCGCTTCCCGCAGGGATTCCGCCAGCCGGGTGTTGGCCTGCTCCTGGCCCGGCTGCAATTCCGCCGGCGCGAAAAAAACTCCGCTGATTTTCCGCTCGATGAACTGTTTGCAGATTTCCTCGGTGTGCTTGAGGCTGGCGTCGGTGTCCACGCGCGGATTGGTCGAGCCGCCCCAGAGCAGGCCATATTCGTTGACGCGCGCGAGGCTGGCGATCTCGCCGCAGATGATTTGAAAGATTTCGGTGCTCGGCAGGCCCGGCATGAGCAGGCCCAGAATGCGCGTCGTGGCCGCCCGCTGGTTGCCGGAACGGACATAGGTGCCCGAACCGGCACGGCGGTCAATCAAGCCCTTGGCCTCCAAGTCACGCAACGCCCGGGCGACGGTTGGACGCGAGACGCTGAACTGTTTGACCAGTTGCACTTCGCTGGGCAGCCGCGAACCGTCGCCGTATTTTCCACCGGCAATCTCGGTCTCAAGATGCCGGCTGATTTCGCTGTGCTTGGAATTTGCGCTCATTAATGGCGGTTCGGAACATTGGTTATGACAACTTTTGAAGCAGTAATATCAGCTATTTTTGACCCTGTCCAGTCTATGTTTGCATTTGCTGAAATTCCGGGCACAGAATGAAGCAAATCACCTGTCCCACGCTGGCGGCGCAATGGGTGGCACCATGCACCATGAAAAGTGGCCAAAATTATTATGAATAAACTAGCATTCCCGGCCGCGTTGTTGGTAACGGCGCTCCTCTTCGGCGCGGGCTGTGACAAAGAACCGGCCGCCAGTGAAACTCCAAGTGGCGCGAGACATGTCATTGCCGTCATACCCAAGCTGACCAACACGGTTTTTTGGCAGTCCGTCCTCGCCGGAGCCCAGGAGGCCGGCAGGGATTATGGCTACGAAATCATCTGGGATGGTCCGAATCGTGAAACGAACAGCGCCCGGCAAATCCAAATCGTGAATGACGCCATCGCCCGCCAGGTGGAAGGCGTGGTCCTCGCGCCGGTGGACCGCCAGGATCTCGTTCCGTCCGTTGACAGGCTCGCCGAATTGAACATCCCCTGTGTCATCATTGATTCGGGGCTGGATGCGGTTCATTTCATATCGTTCGCCTCCACGGACAATTATCAAGGCGGGGTGCTGGCGGCGCAGCGCATGGGTCATGTGCTCGGCGGCAGGGGCAATGTTCTGGTCGTCCGGCACATCGCCGGCTCCCATGCCGCCGTCAAGCGCGTGAGCGGTTTTGTTGACACCATCGCGAATGATTTTCCCGGCATCAAAATCGTGGATTCTGAATCAGGTCAGGATTCGGCGGAAATCGCCAAAAAAGTGACCGAAGAAATGCTCCAGCGTCATCCGGATGTGCAGGGAATTTTCGCCTGCAATGTGGACATGTCCGTGGGCGCACTGGAGGCATTGCAGGAGCAGAATCGCCCGGACATAAAAATGGTGGCCTTTGACCCGGACAAATCGCTGATTGACGGGCTGCGGTCCGGACAGGTCGCGGCGATCATCCTGCAAAATCCCTACAAGATGGGTTACGAGGGGGTGAAAGCCGTGGCCTTGCACAACCAGGGTCAATCCAGCCCGCGATTGATTGACACGGGCGTCGAGGTCTTGACCAGCGACAATCTTACAGATCCCAGGATCATGCGGTTGCTCGGAGAACAGCAATAGAGTTGGATTTTTTGTTCGATGCGGCGGCCGCCGGACATCCGGTCACGCAGGAGTTTGGCCCGAAAGGGATCAGGTTTGTTCATCAACGTAAATCAGGGTTGTGATTTTCCTTCACCGATTTTCCTAAAACAATTGCGCCGCCTTCCTTCATAATTAAAACGATTGATTTGTAATTACAAATCAAAAAGTTGTAATAACAACTATTTTCAATCCTGTCTAGTCTGCATTTGTATTCAAACCCGCCAGTAACTATAAAGGAGTCAATCCCAGCGACTGGACATTGGCATCAACGTGTGTGCGCCATGTGTCTGAAAGCCATTTAAGAGTCATTCTGCAATTGACGGATGGATCCTTGATTTGGTCGGGCTGGAACGGCTGGCAATCAAATAATTAAACCAAACAAACAGTCATGAAAATCAACATCAAAAAAATCAACACGGCGCTGCTGTCCGCCGCACTCCTCCTGTGCGGAATGGGAGGGGTCTTCGCCCAGGAAGCCGACACAAATGCAACCACGGTTGCCTACTGGAAATTCAACGCGGCCAACAACATCGCCTTGAGTCCCGGCGGCACCGGTTTTTTGGACCTGGCCACCAACGCGGGACAGGGCATCACTCCGCCCGGCACCGGCCTGGCTCCGGCGACGGTCCAGGATCTCTGGTTTCAAGGGCCTCTGGCAGCCAGCCCGACTTTTTCACCTGCCGTGCCGCCCTCCTCAATGTTCAACCCCAATAATTATTTCAACGCCGGCTCCGCCTCATGGGACTGCGGCGTTGATGAATTGGGGGTTGGCGGAACCCTGACCTGCGACAACACCACTTATGGCAGTGCGTTCAACGGCCCCGATTTTACCTTCGAAGTTTATTTCAAGTCGGATACCACCAATGATCCCGTGACCGGCACCCAGCAGCAGTATCTCATTTTTGACCATCACCAGTCCGCGTATGCATTTGTCGACTTGAACGACAACGCGGCCAACGATACGAATCAAATCGGCGGCATCCGGTTCTGGAGCTATAATGTGGCGGTCTTCGGCATTGATTGTCGCATCACGGCGGCCCAAAACCATGGCCACCGCCTGGATGACGGTCACTGGCATTATGCCGCCGCCCGGTTTAATTCCACGACCGAGACGATGGATTTGCTGGTCGTGAACGACGACGGCACCAGTTTTGAAACCTCGACTTACACCACCGTGCCGCTCTATCCGGGTGGCTCGGGCAGCCAGGGACCGTTGTTCCTCGGTTGCGACGAGGGCGGCAATGAGATATTCGACGGCCAGATCAATCAGGTGCGTTACTCCGACGTTTCGTTGCCTGCCGGTCAATTGATGGCCAGCGCGACCGCGTGCAATACACCCGTCTTTAATAATTCGCCGGCGACCAATGCGGTGGCTTTGGGCAGTGTTTTGAACCTTTCGCCAGCTGCCTGGCCCGTTCAGGTTCTGGGCGGCCCGCTCCAGTTCCAATGGCAGCAAAACGGCGCCAACATTTCCGGGCAGACCAACATCAGCCTCAACTTGTATCCGGCATCCGATAACACGATCGGCACCTACCAGTTGGTTGCTTCAACTCCGTGCGGTGGCGTCACGGCCACCAGCGCTCCGGTCACCGTCACGGTGGCACAGGCCATCCCGGTCGCGCGGTGGGGCTTCAATTTCACCGAGGCCGTCACCTTTCCGCAGGCGACCGTTGACGATTTCCTTCCCGGTGGAAATATTGACCTGATCACCTTCAATGATGCCCCCAATCCGAGCGGCATCGGCAGCAATGGTGGCATCGCTTTGACGAATGATGTCCCGCCGACAAGCATGTTCATCAATGGCAACAACGGTTCAACCAATGCCTTTGATCCCTCCTTTATTCAAAGTGTGAACGGCGTGGTGTTCTATCCGAATAACAGCCAGGGTGTGGTGTTTGATTTCCAGGGTTCATTCTCGCTGGAAATGTTCTTCCAGACTTACGGCGACCAGAGCGCCAACGGCACCATGCAGCTGGTCTCTCAGGGCTCCGATGGTGGCAACACCTTCCGATACGGGGTTAATTTAAACCAGGCGTCGAATGGTGCGATTAGCTTCAAGATTAACAATCTGGCCATCGCCCCGGCGGGTCCGTCGTTTGAAGATACCAACGCCGGTATTCAGTCAGTTGTCTTGTCCAACCGGAACTACGCCGACGGCACCTGGCACTATCTGCAGGCGAAATACGATGCCACCGCCAATACCATCAGCCTGGCGGTTGCCAATCCCGATGGCACCGGCACCAATGCAACGGTGGCTTTGCCCGCCGGATATGGTCCGCTGTCTGCGGCAAACACCGGTAATTTGTTTGTCGGCCGCTATCGGTATCCGCTCACGGACGGAGCCAACACGGATCCGCGCACCTTTATCGGTGCCATGGATGAAGTGCAGATCTCCTCTGGCTTGATTACGCCCGGCAGCGGTCAGTTGGGCTATCTCCCGGGTGCCGTCGTCGCGCCGGTCATCACCGGCATCTCGGTGAGCGGCGGCACGGTGACGATCAAATTCACCGGCAGCGCCTCCGATGCCGCATCGGCCTTCACCCTGGTGGGTTCCCCGACGGTCAATGGAATCTACACGGCGCAGCCTGGCGCCATGATCACGTCGCTGGGTGGGGGCAGCTTCCAGGCAACGATAGCCACAAATGGTTCAACCGGGTTTTATCGCATCAAACGATAAGGCTGGGTTAAGGGTGGCCGGCCTGCGGCCAGTTAAACCGCAGGCCGGCTTTGGTTCGAGTTGTTGAAAAATCAAAAATTGAGGACAATGAAATCATGAACACAGATGCCACCGCGCACAGACAGCCGCGCCACCGTGCCTTCACCCTGATTGAGCTGCTGGTCGTCATCGCCATCATTGCGATTCTGGCGGCGATGTTGCTGCCGGCGCTGGCCACGGCTAAACAGAAGGCGGTTCGGATCAGTTGCTTGAACAATCTCAAACAAATGATTGTGTTCACTCAGATGTATACGGATGACAACAGCGACCGGTTTCCGACCGCGACGCCGAGTTACAGCACGGACGATGAATTAAACAACTGGTGGGGTGCGGCGATCAGCGGCGGCAACACGAATTATTATAAATCGTTTCACGACCCGGCGGTCAACGGTCCCCTGACCGAGAACGGAGTGACCTGGAATTGGGCCTTCAATTTCAATCTGGTGGGCTATGGCTATAATTCATTTTTCTTGAGTTGCACGCCCAATGTGCCCGGCAACCTTTCGGTGGCGGGCTACAAGTTCACCAGTTCGGCCAATTTCAAACGCGGCTCAATCCTCCATCCGACGGATTGCCTGGTCTTTGGCGACAAGCAACCCAAGCCGCCATCCAGCAACCCCACCGCCAGCGGCAGTTTGTGGTGGCCCAACGCCAGCATGCATGACCCCAGCGCGTCCCAGCAATACGAAGGGGTTGACACGATTCGCCATAACAGTGGAAAATTCCCCGGCGTCGGCAATGTCGGGTTTTCGGATGGGCATGCCGAATCAAAACAGGAGGCCAGCATCAATCCGCCGGTTGATCCCAATGCCAGTACCGCCCAGGGGCTGATCAACTCCCAGTTCTGGGATCCGCGGCAGTCGGCCGGCCAGAGGTAGGCATCTTGCCGGCAAACTCTTAAATCCAAAGCTTGCCAGCCGGAGGGTCAGGTGGGGCGGTGCGGGCGGCCTGGCTGACTCCTGATGTTGCCGCAAGTTTGATGCTTTTTTAATTAGACATTGTTATTGCCAGTTCAGTGGAGTAAACGCATCTGACATGAATACCATCGTTACCTCGCCGGCGGAAGTATCCGTCAAACTTCAAGTTTTCAACCGGCGCATTTTTTTCTGGGCCATCGTTTCGGCCCTGGCCGGATTTCTGTTCGGCTTTGACACGGTGGTCATCTCCGGCGCGGAGCAGAAAATCCAGGCGCTCTGGGGCTTGAGTCCCGGATTGCACGGGTTCGCCATCGGCTCGGCGCTGTATGGCACCGTGCTGGGTGCGTTGTTCGGCGGCTGGCCGACCGATCATTTCGGGCGCAAAAAAACCCTGCTGTGCATCGGCGTGCTCTACGTCATCTCGGCCTTGGGCTGCGCCTTCGCCAATGGCGTCACCGTGTTCATCATCGCGCGGGTGATTGGCGGGATCGGCATCGGCATCTCAACCGTGGCGGCGCCGCTGTATATCTCGGAGATTGCGCCGCCGGCGTATCGCGGACGCCTCGCGGGCATGTTCCAGTTCAACATCGTTTTCGGCATCCTCATTGCCTTTGCTTCCAACGCCATGCTGGTCGGCATCGGTGAAGACGCCTGGCGCTGGATGCTCGGTGTCGCGGCGGTTCCCTCCCTGATTTATACCGTGATGTGCTTCGCCATCCCGGAAAGTCCGCGCTGGCTGATCGGCCGCAAGGGCGACCGCGCCGCCGGGGTGAAGGTCTTGAAACTCATCGAGCCGGACGCCATGTCGGCCCAGATCGAGGCGGATGCCGATGCGATTCTCGCCGCGTCTTCCGAACGCGTCACGGCCGCACATTTTTGGACGTGGCGGTTGCGCGTGCCGATTATGCTCGCGTTCCTGATCGCCTTCTTCAACCAGCTTTCCGGCATCAATGCGATTCTCTATTTTGCGCCGCGCATTTTTGAGATGACGGGCCTGGGCGCGAAGGCGGCCCTGCTTCAATCCGTGGGCATCGGCGTGACCAATCTAATCTTCACCTTCGTCGGACTTTCGTTGATTGACCGGCTGGGCCGGCGCACGCTGCTGTTCATCGGGTCATTCGGCTACATCGCGTCGCTCGGGCTGACGGCCTGGGCGTTCTTTACCCAGCATTACAGCATCGTGCCGGCCTGCATCTTTGCCTTTATCGCGGCTCATGCCGTCGGCCAGGGGGCTGTCATCTGGGTGTTTATCTCGGAAATTTTCCCGAACCGGCATCGTGCGGAGGGCCAGACATTGGGAAGCTCGACTCACTGGATTTTTGCCGCGCTGCTGACAACTTTTTTCCCCAAAATGGTCTCGGTGTTTCCGCCCGGCTATGTGTTCTCCTTTTTTGCCTTCATGATGGTGTTGCAACTGGTCTGGGTGAAGACAATGGTGCCGGAGACCAAGGGTGTCCCCCTGGAACAGATGCAGCAACGGCTGGGAATTGATCAAGGCCAGGTATGAGATCTAAAATCGTCGGCATCGGCGAGGTTCTCTGGGATCTGTTGCCGGCCGGTCCGCAGCTCGGCGGGGCGCCCGCCAACTTTACCTACCATGCCCACGCGCTGGGTGCCGGTGCCTGCGTGGTGACACGGGTTGGTGATGATGACTTTGGCCGCGCCATCCGGTGCCGCTTCGAGGAACAGGAGATCGCCGGCGGCACGATCCAGGTGGATGCCGCTGCGCCCACCGGGACGGTGACTGTCAAACTGTCTGACCGGGGAATTCCCAATTATGTCATCCACGAAAATGTGGCGTGGGATCATCTGGCCGTGACCCCGCCGGCGCTGGAAGCCATCCGTCAGGCGGATGCGATTTGTTTCGGCAGCCTGGCCCAGCGCGGCGAAATTTCCCGGGCTTCCATTCAACGGCTGGTGGCCGCCGCCCCGGCCGGCGCCCTGCGGGTTTTCGACATCAACCTGCGCCAGAACTATTTTTCCAGCGGGGTCATTGAACAATCCCTCCGGCTCGCCAGCGTGCTCAAGTTGAACGACGCCGAACTGCCGGTCCTCTCGAAAGTGTTCGGCCTGACCGGTTCGACCCGGCACCAGATCGAATTTTTGGCGCAAAAGTTCAGCCTGCAACTGGTCGCCCTCACGCGCGGTCCGGCGGGCAGCCTCCTGTTTCAAAACGGCCGGTGGTCGGACTGCCCTTCCGTCCCGGTTGAAATCGTGGACACGGTCGGCGCCGGTGATGCGTTCACCGCCGCGCTGGTCATGGGACTGCTCCGTAAAATGGATCTCGACGAAATCAATTTTCTCGCCGACGAGGTTGCGCGCTATGTCTGTTCCCGTGCCGGAGCCACGCCGCCACTGCCCGGGACATTTTCCGGACGCTTTGCCGCCTACGCTGTTGCAGTCAAACCCGCGGCCAAATCCATGGCTGCGATCAAGCAATGAACTCCTAAAAATGACCAGCGACTATAAATGGGCGGATAACTTTTTTTGCCGTCTGCTGTTGCTGGCGCTAAATGCGGTCATTTTCGCGATGACGCCGGGAAACGCAGCGGCCGCCCCCGCCGGCTGTTATTCGGAGCCGTTCCGCCCGCAGTTCCATTTCACACCGGAAAAAAACTGGATGAATGACCCGAACGGCCTGGTTTATTACGAGGGCGAGTATCATCTCTTCTACCAATACAATCCATTTGGCAGCCAGTGGGGTCACATGAGCTGGGGTCACGCGGTCAGTCCCGACATGGTTCACTGGAAAAACCTGCCGCTCGCCCTGCCCGAGGCGGATGGTGTCATGATTTTTTCCGGTAGCGCCGTGGTGGACTGGCAAAACTCCAGCGGCTTTGGCAGGAATGGCCGTCCGCCGATGGTCGCGATTTACACGGGCTGCCGCGCCGATAGTGACGGCGTCCAATTCGAGTGCATCGCCTACAGCAACGACAAAGGCCGCACCTGGACGAAATACGCCGGCAACCCGGTCATCAATCGCAACTCAAAAGATTTTCGCGACCCCAAGGTGCAATGGTATGAACCGGCCAAAAGTTGGATCATGACCGTTTCACTTTCCGCCGAACACAAGGTCTGCTTCTACGGCTCAAAGAATCTCAAGGAGTGGACGCCCTTGAGCCAGTTCGGGCCGGCGGGCGCGACCGCCGGCGTGTGGGAATGTCCCGACCTGTTTGAACTGCCCGTGCAGGGCACCGACGAAAAGCGCTGGGTGCTCGCCGTGAACATCAATCCCGGCAGCATCGCCGGCGGTTCCGGCGGCCAATACTTCATCGGCCGGTTCGACGGCACAAATTTTGTCGCCGACCGGGATTCACTGGTTCAGCCCACGCCGGAATTTGTGCCCGATGGAAAAATCCTTGCCGACTTTGAAGGCAAAGATTATGGCGGTTGGAAAACCACCGGCGATGCCTTCGGCCCCGGCCCCGCGCAAGGCCGCCTCGCGGATCAAAATCCCGTGGACGGCTACCTGGGTCACGGCCTGGTGAACAGTTATTATCATGGCGATGCCGGCACCGGCACGCTGGCTTCGCCGGAGTTTGAAATCACCAGTCCATTCCTGAATTTTCTCATCGGCGGCGGTTCGCAAAAAGAAACCCGCATGGACTTGTTGATTGACGGCAACGTCGTTCGCACTGCATCCGGCAACGACAGCGAGCGGCTCGCCTGGCGTTCGTGGGATGTGCATGAATTTCATAATCACAAGGCGGTCATGCAGATCGTGGACAATGCGACCGGCGGCTGGGGCCACATCAGCGTGGATCAAATCATGTTGGCCGACGCGCCGGCGCATGCCGCTGCTGAATCAGCTTTGTGGTTTGATTACGGTCCGGATTATTACGCGGCAGTTTCGTGGAGCGACATTCCGAAATCGGATGGCCGCCGCCTCTGGCTCGGCTGGATGAGCAACTGGCAATACGGCCAGGACGTTCCCACCTCGCCCTGGCGCAGTGCGATGTCCATCCCGCGCAAAGTCGGCCTGCGCCAGACCGCCGAAGGCATCCGGCTCGTGCAAAAACCGGCCCGCGAAATGAAGTCGCTCCGGGATCAACACTTCGAATTCGATGGCGGCGATGTCGCCGCCGCCAACGCGTGGCTCGCCAAAAATCAAATTCAAGGCAACCAGCTTGAGCTCGAACTCGAGTTCGATCCGCAGCGTACCGGGGTGGAAGGCGTGAAACTGTTCAAAGGTGCCGGTGAGGAGACAGTCATCGGGGTGGATCGCGACCGGGGAATCGTGTTTGTGGATCGCACCCGCTCGGGCAATGTGGGTTTCAATCCGAAGTTTTCCGGCGTCTATGCCGCACCGCTCCCCGCTCGCGACGGCAGTGTGAAGCTGCACGTCTTTGTGGACGCAAGCTCGGTGGAAGTGTTCGTGAACGACGGCGAAAAAGTTTTCACCGTGCTGGCCTATCCCTCGGCGGACAGTCGGGGCGTGGAATTATTCGGCCCGGACAATGGCGCGAAGATTCGTTCGCTCGATGTGTGGACGTTGAAATCAATTTGGAAATAAATCCGTGAAATTTTTGTGAGCACGAACCTGTTTTGGCGGAAGCGAACGCGCGCAGTTGTTTTTTGCCTGCTCGTTTTGCTGGTTGCCATGACGGCCGGCAAATCGCTTTTCGCGCAGGACATCGTGCTTTCTGATTTTGAAGAATCCAATTACGCCTGGCTGCCTGGCGGCGTTTGGACGGCGACTGGCAATTGTTTTGGTTCCGGGCCGGCACCGGGCACGTTGCCCAGTCAGCAGACGGTGTCCGGCTACCTTGGAAACGGTTTGGTGAACACTTATTTGAACGGCGACGGCAGCACCGGCACGCTCACTTCGCCTGCGTTCACGATTCAACGCAATTACATCAAGTTTCTCATCGGCGGCGGAAATCACTGGGGCCAAACCTGCATTAACTTGGTGATTGGCGGCCAAATTGTTCGTTCCGCCGTCGGCATGGGGGATCGGGAAAATCTTGACTGGCTTCAATGGAATGTCAGCGCCTTTGCGGGGCAAACCGCCCAGATTCAAATAGTAGATTCTTATACGGGCGGCTGGGGGCACATTAACGTGGATCAAATCACCGAGACGGATCAATCACTGTCCTGTGTGTTTGTTGCCCAACAACATTACCTAAACCTCCCGGTCCAATTGAGTGCAACGAATCATCTGGTTGAATTAATCACAAACGGCATCGTCTCGCGAGAGTTCAACATCGGTCTGGCGGCTGGCAATGCGGT
>Ga0302324_100016612_pt1 | contig 14655 bp, 18 predicted proteins | sample Palsa_T0_1_FD_201949 | JGI IMG/M metagenome (GOLD analysis project Ga0302324, IMG submission 201949) | Peat permafrost microbial communities from Stordalen Mire near Abisko, Sweden - Palsa_T0_1 | ecosystem: Environmental > Terrestrial > Soil > Palsa > Peat permafrost | place: Sweden: Abisko...
GCCGGGCTGATCCTCTTCGCTTCGGAAGGTGCGGCCCAGGAGCGGAGCGGCGCCGAAAACGTCGAACCATTGCCACGTGACGTTGGCTCCTACCAGGCGCTCGGGCGAATCCCCGCCGGTATAATTAAAACCACGAATTTCCTGCATGGCGGCGGTCGCGAAGACTTGCGTGCTGCGGCGAACGTCGGCGAAATCGGTGGCCGACATGCCGATTTTGATGAGATTGAGCTTCTGATAGGTGACCTGGGGAACGACGACCTCCGCGGGGCGCTCGATTCCGGGCGGATGGAGGAACAGGCCGTTCACAATGCTGAAGATCGCCGCGTTCCCGCCGATCCCGAGAGCCAGAGAAAGAACCGCCGCGCAAGTGAACCCCGGACTCTTGCGCAACGTCCACAACGCGTAGTGAAGATCGTGGCCTAACGTCATAAACTTTCTTACAGCACGCCCAGAACCGTTGCGCGAAGCATGCTAACTCTTTCAAAACAGTAGGAGACGTTCGCACCGCTGCCGCACCCTTGTTCGGATTTGGGATTTCGCGATCAAAAGCGTGCTTTTTCCTCGTGCCGCTTTCCCGCTGGGCTATCATTTAATCAGGAGTTTTTTCATGGGACCTATCGGCGTACAAGAGATGATGTTGATTTTTGTCGTCGCTCTTGTGCTTTTCGGGCCCAAGAAACTGCCTGAACTCGGGCGTTTGCTCGGCAAAGGCCTTACTGAATTTCGCCGCGCTAAAAACGAGTTGAAATCCACTTTTGAAACGCATCTCCGCGAATTGGAAAGAGAAGCAAACGTGAACGACGCCCTCAAAGCGGCGAACACCCCTTACTCTTCTCCTCTCTCCGCCGCTCATAGTTACGACGAGTCCGGCCATTACGATCCAAGCTATTCCTCTCCGACGCCTTACGAGGTAGCCTCTTCGTCCACGCCAGCTTCGTTGCCCCCACCCACCGCCAGCGCAACCGCAACTCAGGACGCCGAGGCCCACCGGGAAACACCCTCTACCGCCGCTTCCCCTGTAGCTGGAACGGTGCCTCGTTCCAATGGCGCAGCACCCGAGGGTCATTCCGTCTGATTTCGTGAGTTCTCGAAATGCCTGACGATATTGAGGAGCAAAGCGCTCCGCACAGCGAAACTGCGGTTACACCGGCCGCGCCCGAAACACCGCCTGAAACGCAGGTGGAGGAATCCGCCAGCGTCTACGCGGCGGATCAGCCGACGTATAACCCCACGCAAGCGGTCGCCATCGTTCCGCCACAAGCCGCTCCGCCCCCGCCGCCTCCTCCGCCGAAGCCGCCGGCCGATGACGACGAGGACGAAGATCCTGAAGAGCGCGGCATGCTCCGCATGTCTTTCATGGAGCACCTCGACGAACTGCGCACGCGCATTCTCAGGGCATTGGCCGGTGTGGTCGTGGCCTTCTTCGCCAGCTTCTACTTCGCTCACGAACTTTGGAACATTGTTTCCGCACCCGCAGTCGACGCCCTTAAACAACTGGGCGTCAATCCGCCGCACCTGGTCGGCATCACGCCGCTTGAGCAGTTCAATGTCATCTACATCAAACTGCCTCTGTTGGTCTCGGTGTTCGTCGGCGCGCCTTGGATTTTCTATCAGGTTTGGTCTTTTATTTCGCCCGGCCTGTATAAGCGGGAAAAACGCTGGGCCGTTCCCTTTATTGTTGCAACGGCCGGCCTCTTCATTGCCGGTGGTTTGTTTGCCTATCTCGTGGCCTTCCGCTACGGTCTTGTTTTCCTGCTGGGCATCGGGCGGGACATCAATATCACGCCGATGGTCTCGGTCAACGAATATTTCGATCTCTTCGTCAACGTCACGCTCGGCGTCGGCTTGGTTTTCGAGATGCCGGTCATCATCTTCTTTTTGACCCTGCTGCGCATGGCCTCGCCGCGCTTCTTGTTCCGGCACTCGCGCTACGCCATTCTTGCCATTACCATCATTGCCGCCATCGTCACTCCTACGCCCGACGCGTTTAACATGACGCTCTTCACCGTGCCGATGATCGCGCTGTATTTTGTCGGCGTTTTCGCCAGCTATCTGCTGGTGCTGCGCCGCGAAGGTCAGAAGTTCCCCTGGGGCAAAGTGCTGCTGGTCGTGGGCGGCGTTTTGCTGTTGGCGGCGAACGCCATCGCGGTTTTAATGCTCCGCTATCATTTCCACTGGATTCTGAAGTGGCCGTTCCTGGTTCGGTAGGGCAGCGCGCGCCCCCGGCAATGCTTTACCCTGAAAGCAGATCCAGCCGGTAAGGAGTCTGCCTCATGACAACACTTCAAATTCAGTTATCAGACCAGCAGGCGGCCGCGCTCGAGTCCTACGTGCGCGCCCGTGGTATTACGGTCGAGCAATGGTTTTTGCAACTCGCCGAACAATCCGCCCCAGTGCCGACCGCGCCGGGAACCAGGGATGACCGTCCCATTTGGGAAATCATTGCCGACTCCATGAAGGATGTGCCTGCGGAGATCATAGCGACGCTGCCGCAAGACGGGGCGAGCCAACACGATCATTACATTTACGGCTGGCCCAAGAGGGAGGAGTGACGGCACTTTTCGCCGACACATTTTACTGGATGGCCCTGATGGATTCCGCCGACAGCTCCCATCGGCGGGCTTTGGAACTGACAGCCGGATTTGGCGGGCATGTTGTTCTTTTCACCACCGATGAAGTGCTGGCCGAGCATCTTTCGTTCTTTTCGCCAGCTCATCGGCAGATACGCCGCACTGCTTTTCGAAATGCGCAGCTTACGCTTGAGAATCGAAAGGTTCGAGTGATTCCCCAGAGCCACGACTCGTTTCTTTCAGGCATGGCTCTTTACGGAGCGCGCCTCGACAAGGGCTACAGCCTGACGGATTGCGTTTCGATGGCGGCCATGCGCCGCGAAGGTTTATCCGACGTCCTCACTAACGATAAGCATTTCGAGCAGGAAGGCTTCCGCGCGCTATTCCGCCCGTGACGCGTTTCCGGTTTTGTGAACGGCCGCAAGCGCTTTCTATTCGAATGCCGTCGGCGTTGCAGTCGATCGCGAAGCCCCTCCTTTGAAATGCGGACTTAGTCGCCGCTCGACGTTTTAACGGCGACGATTTTAGGCGCCGGAAAGTAGCCAGCCGCTGGAGATTGGCCATTTGAGACGGCGGGAAGAATCCGATCATAGCGACTTTTCTTGCGATCTCAAGTATGCTCGCGTTGATTTGCTGAAATCCTTCCCATGGCGCGGATCGCCCCAAATATTTAATCTGGTATCTGGCCAACACGTCATGGTTGATGCCGACCCAGCAGCGCTGTACGGTGTGGAAACAGGAGCATTAAATCAAGCGGTTCGGCGCAATCTAGAACGCTTTCCGGCGCCCGATTTTATGTTCCAAATGACTGAAGAGGAAGCAGATACTTTGAGATCACAAAATGTGATCTCAAAGTCTCGGGGCGGCCGACGATACCTTCCTTACGCATTCACCGAGCATGGGGTCGCAATGCTATCTGCTGCGCTGAGAAGCCCAAAGGCGGTGGCAGTAAGCATTGCAATTGTTCGAACGTTCGTTCGGCTTCGCCAACTCCTAGCCACGCATGAGGAACTCGCCCACCGAATGGATCAACTGGAGTGGCGCGAAAGCGAACGCGATGGCAATTGTGCAATTCGTCTTCGAGACCATCCAGCATTTGATTGAAGCACCGGAGCCCGGCCTGCAGCCGAAAAGACAGATTGGTTTCCCCAAAGATCAGGCCTGAGAAGGGAAGGGCCGCTTACGCGCCCTGAAGGGACTCGTCTCATAACATTTGTTTCGTGCTCATTGCAGCGGCAATTCTGGCGATTTTTGTTTAAGGACTCATCGCGCCGATGTTGGGCGGCTTCTGCCCAGCTATCGATTAACGCACGGCCAGGAAGGCGTTTTGGGGTTGACGCAAGCGGCGGGCTGGTGATTGCCTCGTTATCGGCTGGGCCGGTCATCGATTTGCGCGGCAACAAGTTGGGGTTGTTGCTGGGGTTGTTCCTGGGCCGCATCGCTATTCGCAGCGATTCATCACGCAGCGGTCTCACTCTAATCCGTCTGTCAAGCAGCCGTCCCTCATATTCATTTCATGTACAAGACAGAAGCGCGGTTCTTTCCGCCGATGCTTTTAGTTTCGGCGACGTCACTACTGGCAAGGCCGTTTTATTGCGAGTAGACCGATCAAAATTCCGCTGGCAGAAGGTTGCAAAGCCAACCTTGCGGCGGCCGAGAAGAGCATGATTCTTCGTGCGCTCCGGATGGCCAGCGGCAACAAATCCAAAGCGGCCGAAATTCTCACCATCCACCGCCGACTCCTCTACGAAAAAATGCGCGAATACGACATGAAGGAAGATCCGGGATGAAGCAAGGGACTCAGCTCATGGCCGTATGTGGTCGCCGGCCAGTGAATCTACAGGGTCGAACGATCCTTCCGTAGGGATTGACGTTTGGCGGTTCGCTTGCTCTCTGATTGACCGTGAAAAGACAGGCACCATCGAAGCGCTGAATGTCAGTCCCAAAGGATTCTATGAGTGGTTGCTTCTCCGCGCCGGCAAAAAAATCGTGCAAAAAGTCAATGGCATCGAGATCCAGCGCCACAAAGCGAAGAAGCACGCGGCGAGACACCGCGAAGTTTGAACTGCGGGCAAAGGACCATCGCCTCGATTTATGAAGAGCACATCTGAGCTTGACGCCTCCGTGGAATCCCGAACGCCCGCGCCGCAAACTCTACGCGGTCTGGACTGGTTGAACTTCTTCCTTGCCGACGTCCAGACCGGAGTCGGTCCCTTCCTCGCCATTTACCTAGCCGGCTATCACTGGAACGAAGAGAGAGTCGGACTCGCGCTCACCGTGGGCGGAATCGCCGGCATCCTGACCCAAACTCCCGCGGGCGCGCTAGTCGATCGCCTTCGATCCAAACGCGCGTTGATCGCCGTCGGAATCGTCGCGCTGGCTATGGGAGCGTCGCTCATTGCGTTCGTGCCGCACTTTTGGCCGATCATGACGGCCCAGGCCCTGATTGGCGGCACCTCGAGCCTTTTCGCTCCGGCGATCTGTGCCATTTCGCTGGGGGTGGTCGGACGTGCGGCCTTCGACACACGCCAGGGCCGCAATCAAACCTTTAACTCGGCGGGCAACGTGGCTGCGGCGGTCTTGATGGGCCTGCTCGGTTACCTCGTTTCCAATCGCAGCATCTTCTTCTTTGTAGTAGCTCTCGCGATACCCACGCTTTGCATCCTGCTGCTGGTCAAACCCTCAGACATTGATTACGAAATCGCCCGTGGCGCGACCGATGGCGATAAGATCGATCAAGCGAAAAGTGTGCGGGCGCTGTTTGAGGATCGCAGGCTCATCCTCTTCCTCATTTGCGCAGTCATGTTCCACTTTGCGAACGCCGCTATGTTGCCGCTGTTGGGGGAGATGCTCGCCAAGGGTCACGGCCGAAGCTCCATGATGTTCATGTCGGCGTGTGTCGTGACCACGCAGTTGGTTGTGACGCTGATTTCTTCTTGGTCCGGGCGGAAAGCGGGATCGTGGGGCCGAAAACCCCTGTTGCTCATTGCCTTCGGAGTTCTACCTGTGCGCGGCGTTCTTTACACGCTCACTCACAACACGAATGCGTTGGTCGCGATCCAGGTCCTGGATGGCGTGGCAGCGGGAATATTCGGTGTGGTGTCGGTCCTCGTGATCGCCGACCTCACCAAGGGTTCGGGCCGCTTTAATTTCACCCTGGGCGCCATCGGAATGGCGGTCGGTATCGGCGCATCGCTCAGCCAGGTCATCGCCGGCTCCATCGTGCATCACTTTGGTTCCAACTCGGGCTTTCTCTTTCTGGCCACGATCGCCGCGGCGGCATTCGCCATCCTCTACTTCTTCATGCCGGAGACACGAGACATAGCTCCAACTCCCACCCGATAGAATGGTCTCCGCGCCGGATGCACATACGAGAATTGTTCGACCTGACAGGTCATGTCGCCATCGTCACGGGCGGCGCCACTGGTTTGGGCAAGCAGATGGCCGAAGCGCTGTCCGAAGCCGGCGCCACGCTGGTTCTCTGCTCACGCAACAAAGAGCGTTGCGATTTAGCCGCCGTTGAACTCCGAAAATCCGGAGCCGAGGTCCTCTCGCTAGCCTGCGATGTCAAGAAACCCGAAAGTATTCAGAGTGTGGTGGATGAGGCCGCCGCGCTCTTTGGACGTATCGACGTCCTCATCAACAACGCCGGTACTTCGTGGGGCGCTCCCATCGAGGAAATGAAGCTCGAGCACTGGAACAAAGTGATGGACACCAACATGACCGGAGCATTCCTCTTCTGCCAGGCAGCGGGCAAAGTAATGTTGCGACAGAAGCGCGGCAAGATCGTCAACATTGCCTCGGTCGCCGGCTTGCGGGGCTCGCCGCCCGAGTTTCAAGCCATCGGTTATCAGGCCAGCAAAGGCGCCCTCATCGCTTTCACCAAAGACTTGGCCTGCAAATGGGCCGTCCACAACATTCACGTCAACGCCATCGCCCCCGGCTGGTTTCCCACTAATATGTCCGGCGCCGTGATCGAGCGCAATCGCGAAGCCCTGCGCGCGCGGATTCCGCTCGACCGCTTCGGCGGCCAGAACGATTTGAAAGGCGCAGCCGTTTTCTTGGCTTCTGCCGCTTCCGATTTCATCACCGGCCACATCTTGGTTGTGGACGGCGGCCAAACGGCTTGGTGAACGACGTGCCAGCCGACATCGAATCAGTCCGCAGCGGCGAAGAGCTGGATAGCGAAGCACTCACTTCCTATTTAAGTGGCAAAGTGGCAGGCGTCGAATCCGGGATTGCTGTAGCTCAGTTCCCGAAAGGACACTCGAACCTAACTTATTTGCTGCGCGCCGGAACCCACGAATACGTCTTGCGCCGCGGGCCCTTGGGCCCCGTTCCGCCGAAAGCGCATGATATGGCGCGCGAATACCGCATTCTGGCAGCGGTCCATCCACACTTCCCGGAAGCGCCGCGCGTTTTTCATTTATGCGAAGACACCGCCGTCGTCGGCGCTGTCTTTTTCCTGATGGAGCGCCGCCGGGGTTTTGTATTGCGCGACTCCGTTCCTGCCGAAATTCGCCTGAGGCCTGAAGATCCGCGCCGCATTAGCGAAGCGTTCATCCAGTGTCTCGTTCGGCTGCACGCCATCAATGTCGTTCAGACCGGTTTGCTTTCCCTCGGTAAGCCCGACGGTTTTCTCCAGCGCCAAGTGGAAGGTTGGGCCGGGCGCTGGCAAGCGGCGCAAACCGGCAAGATTGAGACTATGGAGGACGTGATTCGCTGGTTGCGCGACCAACGCCCGACTTCCGGCGATCCAACGCTCGTGCATAACGATTACAAACTCGACAACGTCATGCTGCCTTTCGATGACTTTGATCGAATTGAAGCTGTCCTGGATTGGGAGATGACGACCGTGGGAGATCCTCTCGCCGATGTGGGGCTGAGTTTATGCTACTGGCTGGCGCCGCCAGCCGTTAGTTTAGAAACTGGCTGGCACACCCGTGAACAGTTCATCAGCCGCTACGCCGAGCTAAGCGGGCGCGACCTTCGAAACATCGGTTACTACGAAGTGCTCGGCGTTTTCAAACTGGCCGTCATCCTCCAGCAAATCTATTACCGGTTCCGGCGCGGTCAAACAACCGACAAACGCTTCGAAAATTTCGATGAGCGTGTGAACTCGCTCGCGCGAACCGCCGCTCGCCTCGCCGAACAGCACGCCTGAACGCCATCTCGATACAATCACCGCACCATGCCCCGATTCGAAACCAAGTTTGAAATCGCCGACGCTATTGCAACCATCACCCTCAACCGTCCGGACAAACTGAACGCCTGGACCCAGATTATGGAACAGGAAGTCCACTCAGCCATGCTCGGAGCGGACCAAGACCAACGCGTGCGCGCCATCATCCTTACCGGCGAAGGCCGCGGTTTCTGCGCTGGGGCCGATATGGCGCTCCTCAAAGACCTCGCCGACCATGGCGCCGCCGGAAGAGTGCCCCAAGCTCGAATCAACGCCGGCGATTTCGAACACAAATATTCCTATTTTCCCGCACTGTCCAAGCCCGTCATCGCCGCCATCAACGGCCCTGCGGTTGGCCTGGGCTTCATTCTCACGCTCTATTGCGATCTGCGTTTCGCGTCGGAAACCGCCAAATTCAGCACCACCTTCGCCCGTCGCGGCCTCATCGCCGAATATGGCATCGCCTGGATGCTGCCCCGTCTCGTCGGCCTGCCCCACGCCATCGATCTGCTTTTCTCCGCGCGTACCATCGACGCCGCTGAAGCCCTCCGCATCGGCCTCGTCAACCGGGTCTTCCCCAACGAAACTTTCGCCGCAAGCGTCCGCGAATATGTCCGCGATCTCGTCACTCTTTCCAGTCCTCGCTCTCTGCGCGTCATGAAACGCCAGATCTACCACGGTCTCTCTCAAACCTTAGCCGAAGCCTCGCAATGGGCCGACCGCGAAATTCTCGAAAGCCTGGCATCCGAAGACTTCAAAGAAGGCGTCGCCCACTTCCGCGAAAAGCGCCCGCCCGTCTTCACCGGCCGCTAAACTCCTATGCAAGATCTTCGCCAGCATCTCCTTGCCTTCATGAACGAGCATGTCTACCCCAACGAAACGCGCTATCTCGAAGAAATCGACCACAACCGCTGGGAGCCGTCTCCTGTCATTGAAGAACTCAAGCCCAAAGCGCGCGCCGCTGGCCTGTGGAACCTCTTTCTCCCCGACACCGAACTCGGCGCCGGACTCACCAACGCCCAATACGCACCCCTTTGCGAAATCATGGGCCGCAGCGTCATGGCGCCCGAAATCTTCAACTGTTCCGCGCCGGACACCGGCAACATGGAAGTCCTCGCCCGCTACGGCACCGCCGAACAGAAAGAGCGTTGGCTTAAACCTCTGCTCGCCGGCGAAATCCGTTCCTGCTTCGCCATGACCGAACCCGCCGTTGCTTCGTCCGACGCCACCAACATTCAGGCCAGTATCGTCGGTCAAGGCGCCGAGTATCTCATCAATGGCCGCAAATGGTGGATCTCCGGCGCTGCCGATCCCCGCTGCAAAATCGCGATATTCATGGGTAAGACCGATCCAGGGGCTCCCGCTCACCAACAACAGTCCATGATCCTCGTGCCCATGGATAGTCCCGGCGTCCGCGTCGAGCGCGTCCTTACGGTTTTCGGTTATGACCACGCCCCGCACGGCCATGCCGAAATCACCTTTGATAACGTTCGCGTTCCCGTCGCAAACCTTCTTTTAGGCGAAGGCCGGGGCTTTGAAATCGCCCAAAATCGCCTCGGCCCAGGCCGCATTCACCATTGCATGCGCTGTATCGGCGTTGCCGAACGCGCTCTTGAGACGATGTGCCGCCGCGTCTCTTCCCGCGTCGCCTTCGGCAAACCGCTTGCCGCGCAAGGCCTCATCCGCGCCCAGATCGCCCAATCGCGCATCGAGATCGACCAGGCGCGCTTGCTTACACTCAAGGCCGCTGAAATGATGGACGCTGCCGGCAATAAAGCCGCCCGCGCTGAGATCGCCATGATTAAGGTAGTCGCTCCAAACATGGCTCTCCGGGTTCTGGATCGATCCATCCAAGCTCATGGTGCCGCTGGGGTATCTCAAGACACCTTCCTGGCGGCCGCCTGGGCCAACATTCGTACCCTCCGCCTCGCCGATGGACCCGATGAAGTCCACCTTGAAACTATCGCTAAGGCCGAACTGAAAAAAATGCCGGACTGAGTTGTCTGACCCTGTAAAATGTACGACAGTGCGCGTTCAGCGCTCAAGGATTCGCCGCACCCCAAACCTTTTTGAAAAACGCCCCCGGCATTTCGTATCCTCCTGTTTCTAAAGGAAGTTGGCTCTTGGCCTTTGTAACGCCAACCGCATCCACTGGGCGAACTACGTAGTACTCATTCCCGCTTGTGCGCTCGCAGATAGCATGTTATCACTGTAGTACGCGATTTGTCTTAAGCGTACGCCTCACGCCTCTTCTAACAAGGAGGTTTGGGACTGAAAAGGCGAAGCTTGGCCAGATTTTGGACAAATTAATCTTATTGTTCCCCTTCTGTCCGCCCCGAGCAATTCCGCGCCAACCCAGTTCATTACTAGTACTGTATCACTACAGAGACTAACGTTAGTAGCTCTGGTACTAACAACATCCGGCAGAATTAGTGTAATCTGTTAAAACGTAAGTAGTTTGAAATCAAGGAGGAGTCAATTTTTTCATGCTTCACAAATCTAGTTTTCTTTCGCGCTTCGCCATAATGGCGTTAGCGCTACCAATGGTGGGCTTGCCTGCGGCAATTGTAGTCAACGCGCCCGGCGCTACGCAGGTATGTACTCAGGGTTGTACGCCTGATACCCTGAACCTGCCGCCCGGCGGTACCTCGAGCGGTACTTTCAACCTTTCTATTACGACCAATGGCGATAAATACAGTGTCTCCGGCAGCTACCTTAACACGATCACGGGAAACACCGGCACCTCATACTTTTTCGATCCCACGGTGACATTTGTTAGCTCGGCCACGGGCTTTACTCTGCAGGCCGACAAAATTACCGTTGACATGCTCCAGGATTATGCCGCAGCGGGTGCCACCCTCCCGATTTATTGGGACAGCCCCCCCGACTATACCGAAGATGTCCCCTTTGTGCTACCCGCCAATGGCAAGGCTACTGCCGAGGCTTGCTTTACCGCCAGTTCTACCCCAACAACCGAATGTTTGCCGACACTCAGCGCGACTTCTTCTGGCTATCAATCAGCCTCGGCACCCCTTGGCACGGGTACGGCTCAAGATCCTTACCTCGACGGTTTGGTCTTAGCTGAGGACTTCGATGCTACCTTCACCTTCGCCAAGAATACGCCCGCTGGCGCCTTCGCTAGTTCACCAGCCGCCACCGCGACTCCTGAACCAGCACAGTTTATCCCCGCTGGCATTGGACTGGCGAGTTTGCTTCTCCTGAAAGCCCGTCAACTCCGTTCAAAGAACGCAAGATAAGAGAAAGGAGCGATTTCAATCACCATGGAGTACAATAACGATATGGATTCAAAAACAACGGACCAGCGAGTCGAACCTCAACAAGATAACGAGCATCAGAATAGGCGCGAACTTGCCAGGAAGCTCGGTAAGTTTGCCGCCTACGCAGCCCCGTTCACTGTGATGGCTCTCACGAATAAGGCCCAAGCCGCATCTGGCCATACCCCAGGTCCGAGCAAGCACCCATAGATCCGATTAAGTAACCTGCTGTGGATGCGGCTCCTCCAGCCCCCTCCTGTAGCAACCTGGGACTTCGAGATTAACGCAGTCCCAGGCCAGTCGGGCGAGGGCGAACAGGGTTTGGTGGTCTCCCGTCCAGACTTTCCTAGCCTTTTCATTCTTAACCACACGGCCCGTTTCATTTGGAGCAGTCTTCAACATGGCGGACCGGAACAAGTTCTCGTTGAGCGGTTTGCTAGTCGTTTTCGCATCCCGCTCGAGCAAGCCGCTTCTGACGTCGCTCTAACCCTCGACGCTTGGTCGCAAGATCTACTCTCCCCTGCAAGGGCAACCCAGTACGTTGCTCCACCCCTCGTTCCGCCCACCTCGAGCAGTTCGTTTACTGCCGATTATAGTTTCGGCCTAAAGCACTTCCGCCTTGTTGTCCACGATCGCGATTTCGTAGAAGAAATCTGCCCCCGGCTTGCCCATCTTGCCGCAAAGCGGCAAACTCCCGACATAACCTTTCAGGTATTCCGCCACGAAGGCCTCATTTGGGTCTTTTGTGGCGAAGCTTTCATTGGTACAGAACCTGAAGTCTCGGTCGCTCGCACCATTCTTCTTCAGGAAATGGCCCGCCTGGCCCGTCCTGATACCAACTGGCTTGCCATCCTGCACGCCGCCGCTTGCGGTACTTCCCATCGCTGCATAATCCTGCCCGCCGCCACCAACTCCGGCAAGAGCACCCTCACCGCTGCCCTAATGCACAGCGGCTTGTACGTATTTTCCGATGACTCCGCCGCGATTGACCGGCAAACCGCCCAAGTCGTCTCTCTCCCCTTCGCCCTTATGCTTCGCGAAGGAAGCTGGCCCGTCCTGTCGCCTTACTTTCCTGACCTCCCTTCGGCCCCTACTTTCTACCGAAATGGCGACTACGTCCGCTTTTTGCGTCCCCGCTCCAATCCGGTCATAAATGCTCTCGCTCCTCAGTGTTTGCTGTTTGCGCACTACCAACCGGGAGTCCCAGTCCACATCCAGACCCTCACTACATTTGAAGCCCTCGTTGGCCTTCAGAAGTCCGGTTTCTGGGTGCCTCATCATCGGGAAAGCGTCGGTCAATTCTTATCCTGGCTCCAATCCCTTCCGGCCCATCAACTCACCTACTCCAACCTCTCCGATGCCATCCCCATCGTCCATCGCCTCCTGGCGTAGCGTTGGATCTGTTCTTTATCCGTGTTGATCCGTATTCATCTGTGGCTAATTCTCGCTAGTACTGGTACTACAGACGCCACCTTACTCTCTTGGCCTGCAATCGTATACATGGTAAAACAGAGTTGTCACCGCGTTCCTCTCGTCTGTAGGGGATTGGTTAGTGGGACCAAAACGGCGGTAGCTTGTTCCGGCTTTCCCTGTCTTCCCCCCCCTTTTGAGTCATGTCTCTTGAATCCAGAAACCGCATGGTAAGCTTCCGTCTTTCAGCGGAGGAATATGAAAAATTCCGCGAATTCTGCTTTACCAGCGGCATTCGCAGCGTCTCCGAAATGGCCCGCGTCGCCATAAACACTTTGCTCCAGGAGCCGGGCCGCGCCGGACGCGAATCGCTGGAGGCTCGCGTAGCCGACATCGAAGGCCGTCTCCACATCCTTGCCCTTGAAATCAAAAGCCTCAACCAACATCGGCACCAACTCGCTCACACTGAGTTCAAGCAAACCGGCGCTGGAACGTAGCTTCGTTCCGCTATTTCCCTATGAGTGCTCTACCCCAAATTCGTTCGGCCAAAGTTGAGCGGCAAAAGTCGCTCCGCCTGCTCGATACCTCCCGCATCGCTATCGGACGTGCGCTTATTGATGTCTGCTCATTCCAACAAGCTCAGGCCGCCGTCTTGGCCCACGCCGGGACTCGGTCCGAATCCGTGTGCGTGCTAACTCCCAATGCTCAGCACGTTGTTCTGCTCGATCAAGACCGTCATTTTCGTGAAATCTACGATTCCGCCGCTCTTGTCGTACCCGATGGCGCATCGCTTCTTTTCGCGGCCCATCTCCTCGGCCGTTCGCTCAAAGAACGGGTGACTGGCGTAGACCTCTTCGAATCGCTCTGCGCTGGCGCTGCCGCTGCCAACCTGAAAGTGTTCTTTCTCGGCGGCCGGCCTGACTCTGCAGATCTCGCGGCAATCCTCCTCCGCCGGCGCTATCCCGGCCTCACCGTCGAAACCTACTGCCCCCCCTTGGGTTTCGAGAGAGATCTCGCCGAACTAAGTCGCGTGGACGCGATCATCCGCCGTTTCGAGCCAAATATCGTCTTCGTTGGCCTCGGTGCCCCCAAGCAGGAATATTGGATGTACGATCACGGGCGCAAACTAGGCCCCAGCGTTTTGATCGGCGTGGGCGGCAGCTTCGAACTTGTCACCGGTATCGTGAGGCGCGCGCCACGCTGGCTGCAGGCCATTGGCCTCGAATGGCTGTATCGCCTCTATCAGGAACCTCGCCGCCTCTGGCGTCGCTATCTCTTCGGCAATCTGCAATTTTTGAAAATCGTCCTCCAGCAACGCCTGTCTTAAACCGTCGCCCCTTATTTTATCCGTGTTTATCCGTATTCATCTGTGGCTATTGTTCTTTTTAACGTGACTGACATCCATTGCCATATCCTGCCAGGCGCTGATGACGGCTCGAAAGACTGGGCGACATCCCTTGAAATGTGCGGTATCGCGGCGGCCGACGGCATCCGCCACATCGTCGCTACGCCTCACGCCAATTATCGCTACCCCTACGACCGCCAGCAACACTCTGAAAGCTTGGCGCAACTTCAGCAACGTGTACCGGACATGGAGTTCTCCCTCGGTTGCGATTTTTATTTATCGGAAGACAACATCTCCGACGCGATCCGCCATCCCGAGCGCTACAGTATCGGCAACACGCCTTATATCCTCGTCGAATTTGGCGATCTCCAAACCCCATATCAAATGACAGAAAGCCTCTTCCGTCTCCATTCTGCCGGGTTTCTCACCATTGTTTCTCACCCCGAACGGAACCCCGTCATGGACGGCCATCCGGACTTGCCGAGGGAAATGTTCGATATGGGCGCCGCTCTCCAAATCACCGCTGGTTCGCTACTGGGACAATGGGGCCGTAAACCAAAGAAAACCTGCGAAACCCTCCTCAAACAAGGCTTGGTTTCTCTCATAGCCTCAGATGCTCATGAATCAAAGCGTAGGAAACCTTTACTCTCCGATGCGCGCCGCGCCGCCGCTAAAATCCTTGGCGCCTACGCCGCCGCCGACCTTCTCGTGCGCGACAATCCGTGCGCCGTGGTATGTAGTCGAGCCCTGGCCTAACTCGTAGCGTTTCGTTTCCTCTGTCCTTCCCGGTGGCCATTCTTCTTAACTCTTGATCCCTGGCCATCTCTAGTATCCAGCTCATCTCAAATCCATATAAGTAAGGCATCTATGAAC
>Ga0302324_100016613_pt1 | contig 14655 bp, 8 predicted proteins | sample Palsa_T0_1_FD_201949 | JGI IMG/M metagenome (GOLD analysis project Ga0302324, IMG submission 201949) | Peat permafrost microbial communities from Stordalen Mire near Abisko, Sweden - Palsa_T0_1 | ecosystem: Environmental > Terrestrial > Soil > Palsa > Peat permafrost | place: Sweden: Abisko...
GTGTTTTACGGCCGCCTTTGGCTGTACGTCCTCAAGCAGAGAAAGGCAGAGGCCATGAAAAGTGAGTTGACCACACAAGAGCGCCGAAAAGCAATTCTTGCGATCTGGCAATACGGGGTCGCGCTTCTGTCGGTGGCGGCGGCTTGCGTCGTCGCGAAAACGCTGCAAGTTCATTACCATTTTGAGCCTTTCGCACCGTTCATTTGCGCCATGATGTGGAGCGCCTGGTATGGAGGAATCAAGCCGGGTCTGGTTGCGCTCGTGCTCTCCGTTCTGGTTTTCCATTATTGCTTCCTTGCTCCCATCAATCCATTGAGCACGGAGAATGAGATTCCACGTCTGCTCGTCGCCGCGTTGACATCGCTTTTTGTCGTGTGGTTAAGCGCCTCGCAAAGGGGCGCCACGGGCTCCCTCAGAGGCGCCCGCGATGCCCTCGAGGGGGCGGTGCAGGAACTTCGGCGAACCAACGAGTCGTTGCAGGCGGAGATTGCCGAACGCAAACGAACCGAGGCTCTCCTGGAGGGCCAAAAGCGGGTGCTGGAAATGATGGCCGCCGGGGTGCCTTTGTCGGACTCGCTTGCCGGGCTGATGCGCCTCATCGAAGCGCAAGCTCCTGGAATGCTGGGTTCCATTCTGTTGCTGAACGGACACGCCGCCCGGTTGCATCACTGCGCCGCGCCGAGTCTTCCTCCGGAATACGTGGCGGCGATTGATGGGCTGCCGATTGGTCCGCAGGCCGGTTCGTGCGGCACGGCCGCCTACTGCAAGGAACCCGTGTTTGTGGAAGACATTGCCACCGACCCGCGATGGGACGAGTACCGGGCGGCGGCGTTGCCACATGGATTGCGCGCCTGCTGGTCCACTCCCATTTTCGACTCGCAACGGCAGGTCCTCGGAACACTTGCAATGTACTACCGCCAGCTTGGGCTTCCACAGCCGGAACATTTGCGGCTGATTGAAATGGCCACCCACATTGCCGCTATTGCCGTTTGCGGCCACCGCGTGCAGGCCGTGTTGCGCGATAGCGAGGCCAGGCTGAAAGAGGCGCAGCGGCTGGCAAAGATCGGCTACTTGGAGCGCGATCTCGTCACTGATCGCATCACATGGTCGGAGGAGACTTCCCGCATTTTCGGGCAACCAAAAGAACTGGCCTCCCCGGCTAAGTTGCAAGAAATTATCCATCCCGACGATCTGCCCCTGCAACGCGAAGCGCTCCGGGATGTGCTGGAAAGAGGCCGCAAATATGATGTGGAATACCGCATCGTCCTGCCCAACGGCCAAATACGGTTTGTCCATGCCTGGGACGAACTCGAACGCGACGCATCGGGCCGGGTCATTCGGATCTTCGGCACGGTGCAGGACATCACTGAACGCAAGCAAACCGAATTGTTGCTGCATGCGCGAGCGCAGGAAATCAGGGCGATTGTTGAAAACTCACCCGACTTGATCGTCCGTTTTGACCGGCTGTTGCGCCGGACGTTTGTCAATACTGCGTTCATCAAGGCAATGGGACTTCCAAACGAAGAGCTTCTGGGCCGGGAGATTGCATCGGCTGCAAAAGATGGGGCGGTGAAAGCGACGGCGGAAGAGATTGCGACGCTGGAAGGGTCATTGCAGCGGGCGTTTGATACCAGACAACCGCTGGACTTTGAACACACTTGGCCGCAAGCGACGGGCCGAAGAAACTTTACCACTCATCTGGAGCCGGAGTTCGATGCTTGCGGCGCGCTCACGAGCATTCTCGCCATCTCGCGCGACATTACCGAGCGCATGGAGAGTGATGCGGCGCTCAGGAGGAGTGAGGCGCGCAAGACGGCGATCCTGGACTCGGCACTCGACTGCATTGTGACGATCGATCATAAAGCTTGCATCACTGAGTTCAATCCGGCTGCGGAGCGCACCTTCGGCTACCGTCGGGACGAGGTCGTGGGCAAGCGGCTGGCCGACGTCATCATCCCACCATCACTCCGGGAGGAGCACCGGCGGGGGTTTGCGCGCTTTCTGGCCACGGGCGAGGCGCGCGTGCTCGGGAGGCGCATGGAGATGACGGCGGTACGTGCCGGCGGGGGCGAATTCCCCGTCGAACTCGCCATCACACGCATCCCATTGGAAGGGCCGCCGTCCTTCACCGGCTACCTGCGCGACATCACAGAACCCAAACGGGCGGAAGGCGAATTGCGTGATTCGCATGAGCAACTCCGGGCGCTGACTGGCCGGCTGGAAACCCTCCGCGAGGCAGAGCGGATCAGAATATCGCGTGAAATTCACGACGAGTTGGGGCAAAAGCTCACTGTCCTCAAAATGGATTTGTTCTGGATGGAACAGCATCTCGGTGAAATGGAAGGCCTGCCAGTTGCCAACGCGATCCTGGATCGAGTTGTCGGTACGACAGAGTTGGTGGATGGGATTATCGCCACGGTGCAAAAAATCGCGGCGGAATTGCGGCCCGGCGTGCTGGACAAGCTGGGGTTAGGCACGGCGCTGCAATACGAGGGTCGTCGTTTCGAAGACCGCGCCGGTATTCCATGCGAGGTGCGCATTCCTGAAACGGAACTCGCCCTCTCAGCGGAAGTGTCCACCGCTCTTTTTCGCATCTTCCAGGAATCGCTGACAAACGTGACGCGCCATGCGCACGCCACGAAGGTGGAAACAGAATTGAAGGCGGAGCCGGGTTTCATAGTCTTGAGCCTGCGGGACAACGGGAAGGGCATCACGGAAGCCGATATCGCCCATCCCCAATCGCTTGGCCTTTTGGGCATAAGAGAACGTGCCGCGCTTCTTGGCGGCGAGGTTGTTCTTCAAGCTCATCCCGGTCAAGGAACCAACGTGACGGTTCGCATTCCAATGACTGGAGTGGCTCCGACAACCGGGAAACCAATATGATTCGAGTGCTCATCGTTGATGACTATGAGATCACGCGACGCGGCCTAACAGACATCTTTGCCGATGCGTTCCCTCAATTACAGGTCGGCGAGGCCAACAATTCGCCGACCGCGTTGGAACTGTTCATGAAACAGGAGTGGGATCTGGCATTGGTGGACATCAACATCCCGGGCCGCAACGGATTGGAGGTGTTAGAGGAAATGAAACGACTGCGGCCTCGAACACCGGTGCTCGTTTTGAGCGGGTATCCCGAGGAAGAATTTGCCATCCGTGCGCTCAAACTTGGCGCCTCCGGTTATCTCAACAAGAGCCTCGCCTCGGATGAGATTCTGGCCGCGGCGAAGAAGGCCCTGGCCGGCGGGAAATATGTGACTGCTTCGCTGGCGGAAAAACTGGCGGCCGCACTCGGCAGCGACGTCCAGCAAACCCCGCACGAATGCCTCTCCAGCCGGGAACTCCAGGTTTTACGCATGGTTGCCATCGGTCGAACCATCAAGGAAATCGCCGCAGAAATCGCCTTGAGCAAAAAAACCGTGGCCACTTATCGCGCGCGCGTTGCGAAGAAACTGGGTCTTGGCTCCAATGTCCAGCTGACGCGCTATGCTTTGAAACATCGGTTGGTGGATTAGTCCGCGCTCTTCGGGCCTGCGCGCCTGTCATCACTTCGCGCAGCTTCTGTTTGTCGGGAAATTCACTGACAGAACGTTTCTATCCAATCTGACGCGGGTTCGGGTAATTCACTACCTTTCGGTCAGAGGTTTCCTGAAGTCTATTTCAACGTATGAAAAGAAGAAAGTTCAGGTCAGTCTTCACGGTCGAACAACGATTGTTACTCATGGGCTATGGTCGAGTTCATGGGCGTAAAGGATGCTTGCCGGAAGATTCATGACGGCATCGCTAATCACATCACGCTTTGGGGCAGCCGTCAGAAGCCTGCGTCACCGCTTGTGCATTTCCCAGGAGACCTTGGCGGAACGCGCTGATCTGCACCGGACTTATATCGTGGACGTTGAAGGCGGTGCGCGGAACGTCAGCTTGAAGACCATGGAAAGGCTGGCGCGCGCCTTGGAGGTCTCGAACGCCACTCTCCTTTTGCAGGCCGGCGACCCGGCTGTGCTGGCGGAACTGGCCGGACAAACATCATCGACCGGCGAATCCGTGGATATCCTGATGGTGGAAGACAATCGTGAGGATGTGGAACTGACCTTGCAGGGTTTCAAGCAAGCCAGGATCACCAATTCTGTGCAAGTCGTTCACGATGGCCAAGAAGCCTTGGACTTTCTTTTCTGCACGGGACGCTTTGCCCGCCGCTTGATACAGGATCAGCCTTATTTGGTCCTGTTGGATTTGAATCTGCCCAAGATCGGCGGCATGGAAGTGCTCCGCCGGATCAAGGCAGACAAGAGAATACGGTCCATTCCCGTGGTGGTGTTGACCGCGTCGCGGGGCGGCCAGGAATTGGACGAATGCTTGCGTCTGGGCGCGGAAGCCTTCATCGTCAAGCCAGTGGATTTCCAGACATTGAGCAAGACTACCCCGCTCTTGAATCTGGATTGGGCATTGCTCAAACCAACGACAGCAGGAACCTGCAGCATCCGACCATGAAGCTGGCTTTTTGGACTGCCTGGGCGCATTTGGCTTGCATAAGCTGGCCCAAAGATGATCCTTGATTTTAACGATGCAAGACCGCTGTCGGATATGAATTCCCGAATGACCAAACGCCAATTCCTTCGCGCCACGGCGGCGGCAACCGTTCTCGGCTCGGTCTGGGAACCGGTCCGCGCTCTGGCTCGCGAGGCCGATCCCATCCGGTGGCGTCTGAACCGTAATCGTAATCGTAATTGGCCCCTAATAGCCAAGGGGCAAGCCCTATGCGGAAGTAATTATTCTTAAGCCTAAAGCCGCTTCACGAATCTTCGGGCTGATCCGCGTCTTAATTTCCTCAATTTGTTCCAACCGATTATCTTCAAGCCCCGCTTCGGTGAGGCATCTCTTAATCTGCCACCAACCAGCATCCCAATGTTCAACTTTGTATTTTGCCGTTGGCAGGTCTTTGAAATTCTCAAAAAACGATTTGTAAATATCGCGGCCAATTTCCAACAACTGTTCACATTCAGAATCCAATATTTGTTTTGACAACCACTCAGCGGCAAAACGATTCTCTGTGTCGTGGTTTAGGGAGCGTATTATGTCAGAATCGGAAATATCCCACTTAGCCAAAGCCGAAACTTTGAACGGGAATAAGTGGTTGATGATTTGATAGGTTTCACCTTTGTAGGGGACGTTGCGGAGGGATGACGTTTGGTTGGAGTCGGCAAACAAATTCCACACGGCACAATGCCTTATGAAACCGGCACTCGGAGACTTTTCCGGCTGGAAAAACTGGTCGCGATCATTCAGCCAGTTTTTCTTCACGTTCTTACGGACGGCGTGGACAATCATCGCTTTGTCAAAATTTCCCGCCACGACGGACAGCGCACCCGCGCTAACATAGGGGCCGGAGAGCAACGCGACGTTATTGTAGTTCTGCACGTCATTTCCTTTGCACATTAGCGAGCAAAGAAAGCCCTTTGCCACGCGGTCTCGGACATCGCCGTTGTCACCCTTCACGGAAATCGCGCTGCCGAGCGGCGGGAAAATTTCCGTGGCCGACAAACGGTCAATCCACTTGCTCAAAAAGCGGTCGCGGTGTTCGGACACGATAAGCTTGCGGCCAATCTTGCTCGCGTCGTCGTCCAAGACGGCGACGTCCATCCTTTGAACTTCGAGCTTATTGGGCTTGGCCAAGTCCCAAACGAGAAAGCCGACGGGAAATGGATTAGCCTGTTGAGTGCCTGAAAAATTTGCAGATGAGAACACAAATCCGTCCTTGAATGTGAACTGGAAAACCTTGTCGCGGAACTTTTGGTCATTGTTAGAGTTTATGTATTTTAGAGTGGAGAAAAGTCCAAGATATGTTTGTTTGCCCGCGAATTCCTGCCGAATGCGGAAAAGAAACTGTTCAAACAGCTCACGCGAAACCTCACCCAGGTCCCACCGATGCATAAGCGGTCGGATTTTCGTGTCGCTCACGTTTTTCTTGCTCCCGCCGGAGTAACCGGCCTTTTGTGAGGTGGCAAACGGTGGATTGATGAAGATGATCCACTTGATATCGGGGTTCATCAGGTCGCGCAGCAAATTGTCCGGTCGTTTGCATTGACGGTCAAAAAGCGATTGATCGTCAAACAAGCTTTCCACATCGTCGTTGAGGTAGTCATATTGAAAAACTGTCGCGCCGGGAAAAACTCGTTTACAATGCTGCACGTCCTCGCGGTGAAGTGTTGAAAGATAGACGTTCTTGTAGGCGTCGGACGGGAGAAACCACTCGAGATTTCCAGTGCCGGCGGCCATATCCCATAGGCGGTAGTTTTTCGTCCACCATTTTGGGCCGACCACTCTTTCCAGATAACCGTGTGCCTTGCGTGCAAAGGCAACGGGCGTGAAAAATTCGCCAGTGAACCGGCGAATGGGGTCGTCAGTCAACCGATCGACTTTTGCAAGAATGTTGCGAATAGAGTCAGCGTCCGTGACCTTTTCGTAGTTGGACCAAAACCATTCGTATTCTTTCGGCAAAATTTTCTTTGCGCGTTTCTCGTCAGGGCCAATTAAGAAAACCACTTTGTTTTCCTGCCGGTCGTAAAGCGACCGCCCCTGCTGGATGTCGCACAAAAAGTAGCGCGACGTTTTTGTTCCGTTGCGGACGGAGTCACCGAAGCACTTGTTCCAATAGTCAAAAACATCCTCGAAATTCTGCTCGGTAATTAACTTTTTGACTTGGAAATCGAAAGAAAGTTGGGTCGCACGATGCCGCGCAAGATTTTGGCTGAATAGTTCGTAATCAGCTTCATCGAGAACGTCGAAGACTTTGATCGAGTTAGTCTCGCGGAAGGCAGCCAGGTCGGCGACGAGTTTGTCATCGGGCTGGCTTGGGGCAAGCTCCCAGTCGTATTTGCTCTCGTTGTTAAAAAACTTTTGCCACTTCTTTGTCTCAGTGAAAAATGCATGCCGCGAATCAGCCACACAAACCACCGGCGGAACAACTTTATCCGCGTACCCGAGGCGCAGCCGCCGAACGTAGTATATCACCTGTGCAAGAACGGAGGCGCGCGATTCACGCCTCTGGAGACTGCGGGAGAATTTAAATTCAAAAAAAATCTCAGGCGAATAAAGGTCGTGATGAAACTCCGTGTCATAGTCTAATCCAAAATTTTCTGCGTAGGCGTGTTTGACCTCCTCTTCGGTCTTCGCCTTAAGAAGCATATTCCTGAAACCAGAAAACTTGTTTGCCATTTGAATCGCAGTTGAATTTACCAGGCAGCGGAGGAAAGAGCGAGTGCAATTGTGTTTCCATGTTGACGAGGGAGCACAAGGCCGAATCCGTCTGCATCCGGCCATGAAGCTGGTTTTTTGGACGGTCGGCGCGCATTTGGCTTGCATAAGCTGGCCCGAAGGTGATCCTTTATTTTAATGATGTAAGACCGCTGTCGTATATGAATTCCCGAATGACCAAACGCCAGTTTCTTCGCACCACGGCGGCGGCGACCGTTCTCGGCTCGGTCTGGGAACCGGTCCGCGCTCTGGCCCGCGGATCTGATCCCGTCCGGTGGCGTCTGAACCTTAATGGCGCGTGGCAGGCGGCGCAGGCTGAGGCTGCTGAAACAGAGTCCATCAAAGCTACGGTGCCCGGATGTATCCATACGGATTTGATGGCGGCGGGCAAAATTCCCGACCCGTTTTTCCGAGATAATGAACAAAGGATGCAGTGGGTGAGCGAAAAGACTTGGGTTTATCGGCGCACGTTCCAGGTGCCCGAAGAAACTTTGCGGTTCAGCCGGGTTCTGCTTCGTTGCGAGGGGTTGGATACGCTGGCGTCGATCAAGATCAACGGCCGGGAGTTGGGCGCGGCGGACAACATGTTCCGGCTTTGGGAATTTGACGCCAAAGGTGCGTTGCAGGCAGGCGAGAACGGGATTGAAATTACCTTCCATTCACCTCTCCCCCTCATGCGGGAGCGGGAGGCCAAACGCCCCCTCTACGAGTGGATCGGCTCCCATGAACCGCAAGGCCGCGCCTGGGTGCGCAAGGAGCCGTGCAACTTCGGCTGGGACTGGGGCCCGGTTCTCATCACCTGTGGAATTTGGCGCAACATCAGCCTGGAAGCATTGAACCACGCCCGGCTGCGGGATGTGTTGATTCTCCAGGACCATGCGGTTGCCAATCGCGTGACATTGAGCTTTCAAGTCACGGCGGATGGTCCATCGCCAAAAAAGCTCCAAGCCGCCATCGTGGTCAGTCACAAGGGAGAAACCGTGGCCAAGGCGGCGGTGGAACTTCCTGATGGCACGGGCCGCGCAATAGTTGAACTCAACGACCCCAAACTTTGGTGGCCGGCGGGAATGGGGGAAGCAGCCCTTTACGAAGTGCGCGTGGAATTGCGCGACGCTGACGGCAACGCTCTGGACACCGTGTCGCGGCGCATCGGGCTGCGCACGATCAAACTGTTGGAAAAGGACGACCAAAACTCGCTGCGTTTTGAAGTCAACGGCATACCTTTCTTTTCCAAGGGCGCGAATTGGATTCCCGCAGACGCCTTTGCCAACCGAGTCACTCCGGATGTTCTGCGGCGCTACGTTGAGGACGCCGCCGCTGTCAATATGAACACTCTGCGGTTCTGGGGCGGCGGTTTTTATGAAGACGAGGCGCTGTTCGACGCGTGTGATGAAATGGGCCTTTGCGTGTGGCTGGATTTCAAATTCGCCTGTTCAGCCTACCCGGCCTTTGACGAGGCCTTTCTGGAGAACGTCCGGCTGGAGGCCCGCGACAACCTCCGGCACTTGCGCGATCACCCCTGCATCGCCGTTTGGTGCGGCAACAACGAAATCAGTTTGATGACCAAGGAGGATTGGTCGAAGGACTCCATGGGCCGCGCGGATTATGACAAGCTCTTCAAGGGTTTGCTGGCAAGCCAGGTCAAGGAATTCGCGCCGCAAGCCAACTATGTCTCCGGCAGCCCCGACTGCGGCGACACGCACTCTTGGCAAGTCTGGCACGGCGGCAAGACGTTCGACAATTACCGCACCCTGACTGGGTTCATGAGCGAATTCGGCTTTCAATCTTTTCCCGAGCCGCGCACGGTTCGGTCCTTTACGACGGAGGAGGACCGGGCTTCGCTGGTGACTCCGATCCTGACCTGGCACCAGCGGTCGCCCAAGGGCAACGAGAAAATCCGGGACATGATTAACACTTATTTCAATCCGCCCAAGGACTGGGAGAGTTCCCTCTGGCTCAGCCAAATTCTGCAAGGTTACGGAATCAAGCTCGGCGCCGAATATTGGCGGCAAACGATGCCCAAATCCATGGGCTGCGTTTTTTGGCAGTATAATGATTGCTGGCCGGTCATTAGTTGGTCCTCGGTTGATTATTATGGACGATGGAAGGCTCTCCATTACATGGCCCGCCGCTTCTACGCGCCCATCCTCGTCTCCGGGTTGGAGAACCCGGCGAATGGGACGATGGATGTTTTCGTAACCAGCGATCGCCTGGCCCCCTGCCGTGGCACGCTGTCCTGGCAAGTGACTGATTTAGCCGGCCGGGTCTTGCGGAGTGATTCCACGGCACTGGACATCCCCGCCCGCCAAAGCCAGAAAGTCAAAACATTGGACCTCGCCGATCTAACCAAGGCGCATGGAACGAATAATGTTCTAACTTGGCTCAAAGTTATGATTGACGGACAGATTGTTTCCGACAACCTGGTTTCCTTTGCGTTGCCCAAAGACCTGAAGCTGGGCGATCCGCGCCTCAAGGCCTCCATCGCCAAGACAGGGAAAGGATTTCGTGTGACCCTGGCCGCCGAACAACCCGCCCTCTGGGCCTGGCTCAGTCTGGAAGATTGCGACGCAGAGTATTCCGACAATTTTATGCATGTCACCGCGGACGCTCCAGCGCAGATTGACATCAGCCCCGAACGCCCGCTGGCCGAAACCCAATTCGCCGAAGCACTGCGCGTGCAGAGCCTGTTCGACACTTATAAAGCATGAACCGTTGGTCAGATTATGCTTCTTCCACGCACTTTCACATCGCGGTTGATTGACTGAACTCGGACGCGATGGTATTTAGATCAGGGTAAATGCCGCGCAAAATCCGCCAATTGGTTTCGGATTTGACGAAGGCTGGTTTCGTGCTGACGCATGGCGGCAAAGGCTCGCACCGCAAGTTTCGTCATGCCCGGATTTCCGGTTCGGTGATATTGAGCGGCGGCGATGGCGAGGACGCCCGCCATTACAAGGAAAAGCAAGTGCGCAATGCGATTCGAGAAGCAGAAAAATGAAAACGGAAGACCGGTACTTAAGATTCGTGCGGTGGAATGAAGAGGACAACCTTTATGTGGGTTACTGTCCGGACTTGTTTCCCTGGGGCGGCGTCTGTCATGGCGACAGCGAGGAGACCACCTACCACCAATTATGCATTCTCGTTCGTGAAGAGGTCGGACAATTGCGGCGAGGAGGGAAAGAATTGCCTGTTCCCGGCACCCGACCCATGCGGGAAGCCGTCTTAGCATAGTGGCGCCACCTGTAGGGCTTCGCGCCTCGGCTGGGTTGAACTGGCTCCGCTCGGGGAGGTTGGCCTTTTGTGCTTCAATAAAAAAAGAGATGCACGCGATCTCCCATGCCGCTTTTCGGTGTGCTTGGAATTCGGCGGGAATTTTCTTCATCGCCTTGGTTTTTGCGCGGTGTTAGTTTTCAACTCTTGATCGTTGATCTTGAAATTGTCCGCAGGGCCTTGTCCGAGGACATCGGCACAGGCGATGTCACCACGCTGGCCACGGTGCCGGCGGACGCGACGGCCAGCGCCTTAATGGTGGCACGGGAACCGCTGGTCGTCTGCGGTCTGCCGCTGGCGGAAACGATCTTCAAGGAGGTCTCCGCGAAGATTGAAATCGAACGGCAGGCGGAAGACGGGCTGCACGCGCATCGAGGACAGACCTTGCTGTGTTTGCGCGGGCCGGCGGGCGCGATGCTCACGGCGGAACGGGTGGCGTTGAACTTTGTCCAGCGCCTTTCCGGCGTGGCCACGTTGACGGCGCGGTTCGTCGAGGCTGTGGCAGGAACGCGCGCGCGCATTCTGGACACCCGCAAAACCACGCCGGGTTTGCGCGCACTGGAAAAATACGCCGTCACTTGCGGCGGCGGGACCAATCACCGCGCCGGCCTGTTCGACCGCGTGTTGATCAAGGACAATCACCTGGCGGCCCTGCGGCTCGAACCGCCCAATGCCATTGAAGCGGCCGTGCGCCGCGCGCGGGAGAAATATCCCAAGCTGGAGGTCGAGGTGGAGGCCGACACGCTGGAGCAGGTGGAGCAGGCGTTGCTGGCGCGGGCGGATGTAATTCTACTTGACAATATGTCGAACGAGGATTTGCGCGCGGCGGTCTGGCTGGTCAATGGTCGCGCGCGGACCGAGGCCAGCGGCGGGGTTTCGCTGGCCGCCGCGCGCGCCATCGCGGAAACGGGAGTCGATTTTATATCCGTCGGAGCGTTGACGCATTCGGCCCGGGCTGTGGATATTGCGCTGGATTTCGAGAACTAGGGCCGTGTTTCAATGAACCCTTTACACAAATCCCTCTCCCTGCCCTCTCCCCGCTTTGCGGGGAGAGGGTGGCCGCAGGCCGGGAGAGGGGCTCGTTGTAAACCCATTGCTGTAACAGTAAATTAGATATGACTGTTGACGCCAAAATTCTTTCCGCGTTGCGGGCCGCCCCTTCGGGGGTTTCCGGGTCGGAACTTTCCCGCCAATTGGGCATGACCCGCGCGGGGGTGTGGGCGCATATCGAGGAGTGGCGCGCGCTGGGCTATGACATCGAAGCCAGCCCGCATCTGGGCTACCGCCTCTTGGGAGCGCCGGACGCGCTGCATGCGGACGACCTTTCGGCGCGCCTGGGAAAAGTGCGGGTGGTGGGCCGCGAGATTCATGTTTTCCAGGAAACCACTTCGACCAATGACGTCGCCGCGCGCCTGGCCCGGGGCGGCGCGGAAGAAGGGGCGGTGGTGTTCGCGGAGTCGCAGACCAAAGGCCGGGGCCGCATGGGACGCGCCTGGGTTTCCCCGGCGGGCAAAGGACTTTGGTTCACGGTCTTGCTGCGGCCAAATTGCCCGCCGCAAGGAACAACGCAACTGACCATTGCGACCGCCACAGCTCTGGCCCGCGCCGTCACCCTCCAAACCGGCGTCGTGCCGGAAATCAAATGGCCCAACGACATTTTGATTCGCGGCAAGAAAATCGCGGGCATTCTCACCGAAATGCGCGCGGAATTGGATCGCGTGCAGGAAGTGTTGCTGGGCATCGGCATGGACGTGAATCTGGAGGCGGAAGATTTTGCGGACGATCTGCGGCGCACGGCTACGTCGTTGAGAATCGAGACGGGCCAAAAGGTGAATCGCTCCGAACTGGCGGTGACGATTTTGCGCGAATTGGACCGCGATTACCAAATGGTCACCGAAGGCCACTTCGATGTGCTGGCCGAACAATGGGAAGAGCGATGCAGCACGCTCGGCCGCCAGATCACTATTCACCTTGGCGACCGCGTCATTCGCGGCCGGGCCGAATCACTTGACAATGACGGCGCCCTGCTCGTGCGCGACTCGCACGGACACATTGAGCGCATCATCGGCGGCGATGTGACGCTGGATTCTGCAACGTGAGGCGCCCAACGCTGGATCAATGCGCGCTGCTGGCGGGCTGCATTTGTTTTATCCGCCATTTGTCCCCTCCCAAATATGTAAAACAGACCCTTCCCTCTTTAATCCTAGCCGGAATACCCAAGTCGTCTCTTTTGAACTCCGCCATATGCGATGAGGTGCCTTCGCGCCAATTAATTTTGAAAGTGGCTGAGACGTCAACCGGATCGAAGGATGTCATGCTTGCCTCCGATAACTGGTCTTCGGCGTGAACTGGAACTAAAACTCCTGGCGATGCCCAAACCGGAAGTCCTGCAACCGAATCAACCACTATTTTATTTGTGCTGAGATTGAAATAAACGAAGTCAACTTCCTTCATTTTAGCACAACCCACACAACAGAGCATGATAGCGGCACTTGCCAAAAGGATCTTCATTTCAGCATTGCGGTTATGAAAGACAGTAATCGACAGCCTTCTCGGTAACAACAACTAAGCTGTTGGCCAACAGAGCCTGAGTTTGACTTTCACCGCAAAACGAGAATTTCAAGCGACGCAGTCGCCCAAAATTCGGATCAGTAGCGATAATGGTCCGGCTTGTAAGGGCCGTTCGGCGACACTCCCAGATATTCGGCTTGTTTGCGCGTAAGCTGGGTGAGTTTGACGCCGATCTTTTCCAAATGCAGTCGCGCCACTTCTTCATCCAATATCTTGGGCAAACGATAAACTCCGGGCTTGTAGGTTTCCTTGTGCTGCCAGAGGTCGAGCTGAGCCAGAACCTGGTTGGAAAAGGAATTGGACATGACGAAGCTGGGATGGCCCGTGGCGCAACCCAGATTCACCAATCGTCCTTCGGCCAAGAGATAAATGCTGTTTCCGCCGGGAAAAGTGTACTTGTCAACTTGCGGCTTGATGTTCAGCTTCTTGACGCCGGGAGCTTGATTGAGCCGGTCAACCTGAATCTCATTGTCGAAATGGCCGATGTTGCAGACGATGGCCTGGTCTTTCATTTTTTGCAAATGCTCAAGCGTGATCACGTCACAGTTGCCGGTGGTGGTGACATAAATATCCGCGCGGCCAAGCGTTTCTTCGATGGTGGTGACTTCGAAGCCTTCCATGGCCGCTTGCAAGGCATTGATCGGATCAATCTCCGTGACCAGAACCCGCGCCCCAAAGCCGCGCAAGGAATGAGACGAACCTTTGCCGACATCGCCATAACCGCAGACACAGGCCACTTTGCCGGCCACCATGACATCGGTGGCGCGCTTGATGCCGTCGGCCAATGATTCGCGGCAACCGTAGAGGTTGTCGAACTTGGATTTGGTGACGGAGTCGTTGACGTTGATGGCGGGGACCAAAAGTTTCCCGGCCTCTTTCATTTGGTAGAGGCGATGGACTCCGGTGGTCGTTTCCTCGCTGACGCCTTTCCAGTCTTTGACTACCGCGTGCCAGAAACGCGGGCGCTCTTTGGCCACGCGCTTAAGAAGATTCTTGATGACGTCCTCCTCATGCGAGGCGCCGGGCGTGTTGACCCAGCCGTCGCCGTTTTCCAATTGATAGCCTTTATGGATGAGCAGAGTGGCGTCGCCGCCGTCATCCACCACCAACTGCGGCCCCTGGCCATTGGGAAAAGCCAGCGCCCGAAAAGTGCAATCCCAATACTCCTCCAGCGATTCGCCCTTCCAGGCAAAAACAGGAAAGCCCGCTTTGGCGATGGCGGCGGCGGCATGGTCCTGGGTGGAGAAAATATTGCAACTGGCCCAGCGCACCGACGCGCCGAGCGCCGCCAGACTTTCGATCAGGACGGCGGTTTCAATGGTCATGTGCAGGGAACCCGTGATGCGTACGCCTTGGAGCGGCTTGGCGGCGGCGTATTTTCGGCGAATGGACATCAGGCCGGGCATTTCCTCCTCGGCGATGTCGATGGCCTTGCGGCCATATTCGGCCAGGCCGAGGTCTTTGACTTTGAAGTCGCCGGCGTTGCCATTTTTGGCAGCCGGCGCGCGCAACGGTTTGACGCGACGCGAAGGAGGGAGTTTTATGGGCATAAGAGATGGTTCG
>Ga0302324_100016615_pt1 | contig 14652 bp, 12 predicted proteins | sample Palsa_T0_1_FD_201949 | JGI IMG/M metagenome (GOLD analysis project Ga0302324, IMG submission 201949) | Peat permafrost microbial communities from Stordalen Mire near Abisko, Sweden - Palsa_T0_1 | ecosystem: Environmental > Terrestrial > Soil > Palsa > Peat permafrost | place: Sweden: Abisko...
TTCGCGGCGCTCAGCGGCTACGAGCAGCGCCACGTGTGGCTCATGTGGGCCCCGGGACGCACGTACTTCCCGTCCTGGGGACTGCCGGCCGCGGTGGCGTTCGCCCTCCTCGTGGTGCTGTGGGCCGGCCGCGGGTCGATTCCGGATCGGCTTACCCATCATCCGGGCCGCCGCTGGGACATCGTCCTGGGGGCGGCGGCGATCATCCTCGCGCTGCTCTGGCTGCTGCCCTACATCTACCGAGGCCAGAACCTGTCCGCTGCCAATGGCGCGGTCCAGTACAACCTCATGTTCTCGGGCGACGACATCCTGTCGGTGTCGGACGGTCGCTCGCCACTGGTCAACTACGTCGGCCAATACACGCAGCTGCTGCCCTACGGGCTCGCTCCCGTCCTCGGGCTGCTCAACTACACGATCGGCGCGCTCACGACTGGGTTCACCCTGCTCGCCGTCGCCGGCTTCGCGTGCATCTACCGCGTGTTCCGGCGCCTGACCCGGGACCCGCGGATCGCGCTCGCGCTGTACGTGCCGTTCCTGGCGATCAGCGTGGACCCGCAGACCATCGTCGGCGACCAACGGCTCTCCGTGGCCGCCGATTTCTCGATCTATTCGATCCGCTACCTGGGTCCGTTCGTGCTCGCGTGGCTATTAGCGCGTCATCTCGACGGCGCAGCGCCCCGCCGGAGGTTCTGGCTGTTCGCGGTCGGCGGTCTCGTGATGATCAACAACGTCGATTTCGGTGTCCCCGCGCTCGGAGCGACGTTCGTCGCCCTGTGGATCGCCCGCGGCCCCGAGGGTCTGCTCCGGAGGCTGCTCGAGCTCATTCGTGACCTCGCGCTCGGCGTCCTGGCCGCAGCTGCGGCGGTGTGCGTGCTGACCTTGGTGCGGGCTGGAACGCTGCCGGACTTCGGCTACGCGATCTACTTCGCGCGCCTATTCGCGCTCATCGGCGTCGGCCAGCTCCCGATGCCCGAGCTCGGCTTCCATCTGGTCGTGTATATGACCTTCGTCGCCGCTCTGCTCACCGCGGTCGTGCGGGCGCGGCGAGCCGACAGCGACGCCACTCTGACGGGGATGCTCGCGTTCTCGGCGATCTTCGGGCTCGGCGCCGCCTCGTACTACGCCAACCGCTCACACCCCGACGTGCTGATGGCGCTGTTCTCGGCCTGGGGGTTCTCGGTCTCGCTGCTCGCCTGGGTCGCCCTCCGCGCACTGTGGCTGGGAGCTCGGCAAGCCGAGCTCCACCAGCGCGTGCGCGGCGCCCTGCCCGTGCTCGCCGCGCTCGTGTGCCTGGGCCTGACCGCGTCGACGATCTCGGGCTTTCCGCCCCCGTGGAGCCAGGTCTCCCGGATCCAGAGCAATACCGGAGTGATCGCCGACGTGGTCCCCGGGGCCGTGCCGTTCCTCAAGGCGCACACCCGGCCCGGCGACCACGTCCTGCTCCTGATGGGACTGGGCCACAACATCGCGCGGGAGGCGGGGATCGTCAACGTGATGCCCTTCAACAATCCGATCACCATGGTGCTGGCGCAGCAGGTCCGACTCGCGCTCCACTTCCTGCGCGCCTCCCACGGCGATCAGATCTTTGCCGTCACCTCGCCCACGTCGAACGGGTACAACGCGTTCAACGTGCTCGGCCAGCCGACGATCGCCATGATCCGCAACGCCGGCTACGTTCCCGCGCTCACCGATCCTGTCACCCAGCTGACCGAATGGCTGCCGCGCGGCGTCAGTCCCACAGCGCGGTGACGTCGGCGGGCCTCAGGCCCGGCGATCGCCGGTGACTTCCGGGGCCGGCGAGGCGTAGCGCGCGACGAGATCGGATCGCTCCGCGAACCAATCGTCCAGGCGCCGCAGCCCCGCCTCGAGCGGGGTGGATGCACGCCAGCCGAGGCCTTCGCTCGCCGAGGTGGGATCGCCGAACCAGGTCGAGGTGTCCCACGCCCGCGCCTCCATGGTCCCCCAGGCGGGCTCTTCCTCGATCGCGAAGACCCGGCGCGCGACATCGACGAGCTCGCGCAGACGCGTCTGCGTTCCGCTCGAGACGTTGAACACCGCCCCCGGCTCCGGAAGGTCGGCGTGGGCTGCTCGCAGCAGCGCGTCGCAGACGTCGCCCACCCAGACGAAGTCGCGCGCGGTGTCGGGCGCGACGAGCGGCGGCAGGCAGCCGGCGCGGCCGCGCTCGACCAGCGTCGGCATCAGCCGTCCCGGCTCCTCCCAGGGACCGTAGACCGAGTAAAGACGCAGCGTGACCGCACTCTGCCCATGCGTAGCCGACGCGAGCCGGCAGAGATGCGTCGCGGCGGCCTTGGTCACCGCATAGTGCGAGTTGGGCTCGACCCGGTCGAGCTCGGATGGCGCGTGGCTGCGGTGGCCGTACTCCGAGGAGGAACCGGAGTGCACGACGCGGGCGTCGACCCGGCGGGCGCCGGCCAGGAGCGCCTCGGTGGCGCGGACATTGACCGCGAGCATGGCGTCGAAGTCACGCTGCCACGAATACGCCCCGTGCGCGGCGAGATGGAACACAATATCCGGCCGCTCGTCCACGACCATCTGCTCCACCGCCTCGTGCTCGCTCAGGTTCACGGCCAGGACCGGGAGCGCGCCGGCGAGATCGTCGAGGCGCCAGCGGTCCCCGCCGGGACGCACCGCGGCGATCGGCTCGTGGCCCGCACCCAACAGCTCTCGCACCAGGTTCGCGCCGACGAATCCGGCGGCGCCGGTGACCAGCGCCCTCATGCTCCCCGGCGAGCCACGAGGCAGAGATTTCCCAGTGGCACGGTGAGCTGCGTCCGGCCGGCGCGAGTCTCGCGAAGTCGAGGAATCGCCGACGCCTTGACGCGCTCCGGGAACGGCAGAAGATGGACGAGGTAGGCGAGCGAGTAGGTGTTCCTGATCCCACCCACGGCGATGGCCTCGAACCCCGCCCGCTCGAACAGCCGGCGCATCGTCTCGGGGGAGTAAAGATAGGTGTGCTCGACGTCGACGATCGGGCTCCGTTCTCCCAGTAGGCGCGCCGACCAGGCGGTGACGTTGTGGTTCAGGGCGAGGATCACGCCGCCGGGCCGGAGGATCTTCCGGCACTCCTCGAGGAGCGCGACCGGGTCGGGCATGTGATCGAGCACCTGGAACAGGGTCACCGCATCGAACGACTCCGGTGCGAACAGCCCCGGGCGCATGATGTCGTGCTCGATCTGCTCCGCCACGCCGGCCGGGGCGCTGGCGATCGCGTCCGCGCTCGGCTCGACGCCGCGGACGTGATCCCAGCCGCGCTCGAGCGCGAGCGCGAGCACGAAGCCGTTGCCACAGCCGACGTCGAGCAGGCCGTGTCGCGAGGGCACATGCGCGGCGACGCGGTCGAGTGCCCTCCCGTACGTGGCGCGCAGGCCCTCGAGCTCGTCGCCGTAGTCGAAGCTGGAGCCCTCGTAGAGCTCGGCCATGACCTCGGCGCTCGCGGTCGGATCCGAGCGCACCAGGCCGCACCGCCGGCACCGGACCATCCGGTAGTGGACGCGGTCGGGAAGCCGCCGGGCCGAGAAAGTGGCCGAGGTGAACGCGGCGGGATTCAGCCGCGACGGATAGACCTCGTCGGCCTCGCCCGGCACGCCGCAGATCGCGCACTGCGTGGCCCGGAGCGCGGGCTCCTGGGCGGCTCCTCGGTCGCCGACCGCGCTCACTTGCGTGCGGAGGGGCCGGCCGCTGCGGCCTGGGGCGGGTCGACCCGGACCCCGGGAGGCAGCTCGGTTCCCGGGGGAGCGTTGAACACGGACTCGACCACGTACGACGGTCGTCCCTTCACCTCCTCGTACATGTGGGCCAGGTAGGACCCGATGATCGCCAGGCACAGCAGCTGGATGCCGCCGATGAACAGCATCACCACGATCACCGTGGTCAATCCCTTGGGCGCCGAGCCCGGATCGACGACGCGCACCACGACGTCCGCCAGCAGGCCGATGAACGACACGATGACCACGACCATGGCGAGGCCGGTGATGGCGTCGAGGGGCACGTAGGAGAAGGAGAGGATCGCGCGACGGGCCCAGCCCAGGTTCCTGAGCGTCGAGTTCGTCGTGCGCCCGAACATGCGCTCTGGGCGCACATACGGCACCCCCAGCTGCCGGTATCCGACCCACGCACGCAGTCCGCGCAGGAAACGGTGCTTCTCCGGAAGGGCGTTCATCGCATCGACGACGCGCCGGTCGATCAGCCCGAAGTCGCCCGCGTCGAGCGGCACGTTGACGTAGGCCACGCGCTTGAACAGCCGGTAGAAGCCCTTGTAGGCGGCGCGCATCACGAACGGTGCGTCGCGCTTGACCCGCTCGCCGTAGACGACGTCGTACCCATCCTGCCACCGGGCGACGAACTCGGCGATCAACTCGGGGGGATCCTGGAGGTCACCGTCGAGCAGGATCACCGCGTCGCCGGTGGCGATCTTCATACCCGACGTGAACGCGCTCTGGGATCCGAACGCCCGCGCATGGTTGATCACCACCACCCGGGGGTCGCGAGCCGCGAGCTCCGCCAAGACCTCCCGCGCGTTGTCTGGGGACCCGTCGTTGACGAAGATGATCTCGTAGTCGGCGCCGATCTGGTCGAACACGGCGACCAATCGCTCGTGCATGATCGGGACGGCGGGTGCGTCGCGATAGCAGGCGATGACGGCTGAGAGCTTCACTGCAGGAGTCAGGACAGCGTCAAGCGATCCGACCGGACTCCCAGGGCCTCGGTGATCATGTCGACCAGATGCTCCTCGCTGATGCCGAGTCGCTCGTGCATGTGGGCGCGGCTACCGGTGATTCCCGCCGGGGTGACGCGGACACCGGCCCGAAGCAGCCGGCAGGGGATCTGGTTCTCGGCGATGACCTCGGCGACGAGCGATCCTAGGCCGCCGTTGACGTAATGGGCCTCGGCGGCGACGGCGAGCGGGGCGCGCCTCAGCAGCTTGATCAGATCCCGCGTGGGGGCCGGGTTGACGGTGCTCGCCACCGCTACCGTGGCCGCGATGTCGCGGGCGGCCAGCCGCTCTGCGGCCGCGACGGCGTCCGCCGCGATCGCCCCGAGCGCGACGATCACCACGTCCTCGCCGTCTCCGATCTGCTCGGTCCGGCCGAGCCGGAAGCGCCCCTCCAGCCCGGGCACGGGAGCCGACTCCTTGGACAGTCGCAGATACGCCGGCCCGGGCAGGCCTGCGATGGCGGTCATGGCCGCCGGTACCTGGTCGGGCGCCGCCGGGGCCACCACCGTCAGCTCGGGCTGGGTGCGCATCAGCGCGACATCTTCGAGCGCGTAGTGCGAGAGCCCGTTGTGGCCGTACTCGACGCCGCCGCCGATGCCGACGACCCGGACGGGAAGCTTGTGCTGGACCGGCCCATTGCGTATGAACTCGTAGCCGCGCATCGAGGCGAAGGTGGCGATCGAGTAAACGTAGGGCGTGAATCCCGCCTCGGCCAGGCCGGTGGCGACGCCGACCATGTTCTGCTCCGCCACGCCGACGTTGACGAAGCGCTCGGGGAAGCGCTCGGCGAACGGCTCGAGCACCGTGAAACCGAGATCCCCGGTGAGCAGCATCACCCGATCGTCCCCCGCCGCCAGCTCGACCAGGGACTCGACGAACTCGTGCCTCATCGCAAAAGAATGACATGTTCGCCCGACGGTTGAGGCCGCCGTGCGGTGCCGTCGCGCCCCGCGGCGGTGCCCTCGCGCCCCGGCCGTGCTTACGTTCGTGGCGCGAGCGGTTATCTTGGAGCCCATCGAGAACTACGACGCACGAGTAACCGCGGAGCTTCAGCAGTACGCCGAGTGCGAGACGGTCCAGGAGCTTCCGTCGATCCACAGCGTGTGGACCCAGGGCTTCGTGGTGCCGTTGCTCGCCCACGAGGGCGTCGCCAACATCGACGAGCTCTGGGATCGCGAGGTGGCGGAGCAGTGCGCGCGCCGCGCGCCTGAGCCGGCGCTGCTTGTCAGCCTGGGGGCAGGCAACGGCGAGATCGAGTTGCCACTTGCGGCTCGCCTCGCCCAGCGCGGCGTGACCAACCTCGAGGTGGTGATGCTCGAACTGAACCCGGTCATGATCGACCGGGCGCTGGCGTTCGCCGAGCGTCTCGGGATCGCGGAGCGCGTCCGCGCCGAGCAGGCTGACCTCAACAGCTGGGTGTCCGGCGAGGAGCGTGTCGACGTCTACCTGGCGAGCCACTGCCTGCATCACGTCGTCGAGCTCGAGCATCTCTACGACGAGATCGCCCGCTCACTGGACCCGGACGGCGTTCTGCTGGTCAACGACATGGTCGGACGCAATGGCCACGTGCGCTGGCCGGAGGCGGGTGAAATCGTACGGCGTATCTGGGCGCTCCTCCCCGAGTCCAAGCGCTACAACCACCCCTTCCAGCAGGTCGACGAGCGCTATCCCGACCTCGACTGCTCCACCGTCGGATTCGAGGGGATTCGCTCACAGGATGTCCTGCCGCTGTTATTGGAACGTCTTCACCCGGAGATCTTCCTGCCGTTCGGCAACATCGTCGACCCGTTCGTCGACCGCATCTACGGGCCCAACTTCGACCCCGAGGATGCCGATGACGCGGCCTTCATCGAAGCCGTCGCTCGGCTCGACGAGGCGGCGATCGAGCTCGGCATCGTGACGCCGACCCATCTGCTGGCTTCGTTCAGGCCGCGACCTGTGGCCTGCCGCCATCCGCGCGGACGCTCACCCGCGCGTATGGTGCGCGAGCCCGACGGCGCCTCGGCGGGCGCAGACGGTGTGCCGGACTACTCGGAACCCGTGGCCGCGGCTGTCGAGGCACTCGAGGCACTCGAGGCACTCGAGGCCGAGACGCGGATGGCGTGGTCTCGGTACCGCGAGCTGCGCGCGCGCAAGGTTGTTCGCCTCGGGCTGGCCCTGTCCGATCTCGGCCACCGGCTGCTCGAGCTCGTTGGCAGCCGGCGCTAGCGGCAGCGTCCGACGAAAGAGGCCGCTTAGGCCGAGCCGGCTCCGAGCTCGACGAGGGCGTCGCCGTACTGGTCGTCGGACATCGGCCAGTAGTGCCACTCGATCTTGCGCTCCATGAAGGACACGCCCTTCCCGAACGTGGTGCGGGCGATCAGCACATGCGGTCGGTCACCCTCCAGCGCGTCGATGGTCTCGACCAGCCGCGCTGGGTCATGGCCGTCGACTTCCTGCGCGTTCCAGCCGAAGCTCGCCCAGCGCTCGCACAGCGGCTCTAGGTCGAGCACGTCCCGCGTATAACCGAGGGCCTGCTGGCCGTTGGCGTCGACGATGGCCACGAGGTTGCCGAGACGCTGATGGGCGGCGAACATCGCCGCCTCCCATACCGAGCCTTCGTTGAGCTCGGCGTCGCTCATGACGACGAAGGCCCGCCGCCCCGAACCCTGGAGGCGCGCGGCGAGCGCCGCCCCCGCCCCAAGGGACAGGCCATGGCCGAGCGAGCCGGTCGAGAAGTCGATTCCGTCGAGCGTGCTCTCCGGATGTCCGCCGAGCACGCTGCCATCGCCACAGAAGGTGTCGAGCTCCGCTCGCTCGAGCCTGCCGCAGGCGTGAAGCGCGGCATAGACCGCGAGCACCGCGTGGCCCTTCGAGAGCACGAGCCGGTCGCGATCGGGGTCGGCCGGGCGGACCTCGGCCAGCGGGCCGGCGTACAGGGCGCTGACGATGTCGGCGATCGAGAGCGCCGAGCCGATGTGTCCGACGTGTGCCCGCTTGGACTGCTCGATGATGCTGCGGCGAACGCTGAGCGCGATTTCGTTAGCGGTCATCGCTGCATGATGCCAGGGGCGGCGACTTCACCGGCGGGCGCTCGCGTGTCGGACGGCACACTCAGCACGCGAGCCCGAGCGCCCGCATCCGCGCCTCGTGCTCGACCAACCCCGTGCTGACCAGTTCGGGGTGCTCGCGGTACCACGCGAGATGCAGCGCCAAGAGCGCGTCGAGCGGCTGATCCTGTCCTTCGATGACCCAGCTCGAGCGGGGGCTCACGTCGAGCTCTAGCGCTTCGACCACGCTCGGCTCGACGGGCGTGCGCAGCATTCCCAGCAGCTCCCCCCCGGGCCGCGGGGGCACGTAGGCCACGGCGAGCGCCTGGTGAATTCCCGCCACCACCTCGAACAGCGCCGCGTTCGTCGGATGATTGACGGTGAAGAAGCTGCGCGGGTGCGTGCTCCGGGCGAGCAGGCGATCGCCCACCCGCACGTCGAGATCCGCCTCGTGCGCCCTGAGCACGGCTTGCGCGTGATCGGCAAGCGAGCGGACGCCCTCGCGGTCGGGCTCGAACGAGCGAAGCCAGCGCTTCGCCTCGCCGTCGCTGAAGCCCTGGCCGGCGCAATACAGGAAGCGGAGGTCGTGGTAGACCGACAGCGGCGCATCGGCGACCCAGATACCGTCTCGCACGTAGACCTGGAAGGGGAACAGGCCGTCGTAGTAGAGCGCCGGGATGCTCACCTTCCGGCACCCGCTGGGGGCGAACTCGAACATCTCCTCGGAGCCGACCGGGAAGCCGTGGTAGCCGTCCCTGACCTTCTGGCTGACGATCAGCGACGCTCGCGCCACCGCCTCGCGGACCTTCGGGAGGGTCGCGTCGTCGATCTCCTGGACCGCGGGGATCTGTTCGGTGCGGTACTCGGACCGAAAGGACGGCGAGGCCTCGAGCAGGACGCGTATCGCCTCCGCCTGGCAGCTGCCGTAGACGAGGCACAGCGGAAGCTCGGTCTGACCCGAGCCCGCCACCGCCGGCCGTTCACGCGCTCCGCGCGCCCCGCCCGCCGGTGATTCGGTTCTGGGCGAGGCCCCAGCGCGGGGGCGCAGCAGCCCGCGGCCGGTCAGTCGCAGCGAGGACTGGAGCACCCGCGCGAGCAGCGAGTGCTCGCCGATCGCGCCGTACAGCCGTTGCCGGAGCTTGCGGTACAGCTGCACGGTCACCGACCCCTCCAGACGCAGGTTCAGCTGCTGTGCCTCCGCGAGCTGGGCGGCCAGCGCGGCCGCCTCGGCCGCCTTCGCGTTCAGCTGAGCCTGCAGCTGCGCGGCGTCCGCGGCGTTGTCGCGGGGAGACCGTGCCGGCTCGCGCCCGGGCCCCGACCCGCGCTCGGGAGCGCGCCCGATCGCGATGCCGCGATCTCGTGTGACGTACTGCGGGTCGTGGTGCGGAGCGGCTTCGAGCCAGCGCACATCCGTGAGGCCCGCGATCCGCATCGCGAGTTCGAGCGCAGCGGCGTTGGGGATCAACGAGAGCGTTCCGCCCGCCGATGCCAGCGGATGCTCCGGTTCGTTCTCGAACCGCACCGCGAAGCTGCCCTCGGCTGCTTCGCACCCGGAGCTCGTCCCCCAGCCGTGGACGACGGGCTCGTGCTGGCGCGTGAGCTGAGTCTCGACCACGCACAGGCCGCCGGGCGCGAGCAGGCGGCTTGCGATACGCAGCGCACCGACGGGATCCTCGAGGTGGTAGATGAGGCCGAGAACCAGCACGACGTCGAAGCACCCAAGCTCTGCCGGGTCCAGAGCGCGCACGTCGGCGCAACAAAACCGAAGCTCCGAGGAGGGGATGCCGTAGTGGTCACGGATCGCCTCGGCGCGCCGGATATTGTGTTCGCGCAGGTCGCAGCCGACAACGATCCCGGCGCCCCAGGCGCGCGCCAGGTGAGCGAACAGTCCCTCGTTACAGCCGAGGTCGAGCACCTTGGCGCCTGGGGCGGCCGCCGCCAGCGCAGCCCTGATCACCGGCTCGACCATGTCGCGGCGCGTGCGGTGGACCAGCTCGAGCTCATCCGAGTGGACACGGGCGACGGTTCCGTCGCGCAGCGGCCACGGATACATCCAGGGCAACGCGGCGTCGAGCTCGTGACGAAGCCCCTCAGCGATCGGCGCCGGGCCGCTTGGCAAGACCTCATCGAACCAAGAACTCACCAGGGCCAGCGTACACTGGCACGATCTCTGACAAGGATCAGCAGGACGTCTCGGCCAACGCTGCGCTGCTCCCCGCCGTCGCCGTCGAGCTCGGGGAAACGGTCCGTGATTACTGGCTTCGCCGGGCAGAGCAACACATCCAGGACTCCTATGCCGGGGTGCCTATGTCGAAGTTCCCCGAGGACCTGCGCGCGTACGAGCACCTGATTTGGACCACCCGCGCGGAGGTCGTGATCGAGCTCGGCGCGCAATGGGGCGGCAGTGCGCTGTGGTTCCGTGACCGGCTTCGCGCCGCCGCATCCTACGGCCGGATCGCCGCGGGGCGGGTGATCGCGGTCGATGTCGAGATCGGACCGGCGCGGTCCGCACTGGCGAGCGTGGATCCTGGCTATGAGCGGGACATCGTGCTGCTGGCCGGCGACGTGCGCGACCCCGATCTCCCCGGGCGAGTCGCGCAGTTCGTGCCCTCGGGCGCGCGCTGCCTCGTGGTCGAGGACAGTGCTCACGTCTACGCAACCACGATCGCGTCGCTCCGGGGGTTCGCGCGCTTCGTGCCCGTTGGTGGGCTGTTCGTGGTCGAGGACGGATGCGTGGACATCGAGGAGATGCGAGCGCGGAGTGATTGGCCACGTGGCGTCCTGCCGGCCGTGACCGATTGGCTCGCCAGCGAGGACGGACGCCGATTCGAGCAGCGCCGAGACCTCGAGCTCTATGGACTCTCGTGCCACCCACAGGGCTTCCTGCAGCGGCGCGAGGCAGCAGCCATCTAGGGGCGCCTCGCGGTCACGCGGGCCGCCCGCTGGGCCGCGAGCACCCGTCCTCCCGCGCGTCTCACTACATTCCCAGCCTGATGCGCCGCGCGCTGATCACCGGCATCACCGGCCAGGATGGCTCCTACCTGGCGGAGTTCCTGCTCGACCAGGGGTACGAGGTCCACGGGATGGTGCGCCGCGCCTCGACCGAGAAGTTCGACCGGATCGAGCACGTCCGCCACCGGGTGACGCTGCATCAAGGCGATCTCCTCGACCACCGCTCGCTGGTCGACGCGCTGCGCTCGTCGAACCCGCAGGAGATCTACAACCTCGCCGCGATGTCGTTCGTCGCCGTGTCGTGGATCCAGCCGACGCTGACCGCGGAGTTCACCGGCGTCGGCGTGACGCGGATGCTCGAGGCGATGCGGGAGGCCAGCCCCGAGGCCCGGTTCTACCAAGCTTCCTCGAGCGAGATGTTCGGGAAGGTCAGGGAGGTTCCCCAGACCGAGCGCACGCCGTTCTATCCGCGCTCGCCCTACGGGGTCGCGAAGGTCTACGGGCACCACATCACGGTCAATTACCGCGAGAGCTACGGGCTGCACGCGAGTAGCGGGATACTTTTCAACCACGAGAGTGAGCGCCGCGGGCTCGAGTTCGTGACCCGCAAGATCACCTGGCACGCGGCGGCGATCAAGCTCGGGCTGGCGCACGAGCTACGGCTCGGCAACCTCGATTCGGAGCGTGACTGGGGGTTCGCCGGGGATTATGTGCGTGCCATGTGGCTGATGCTCCAGCAGGACGAGCCAGATGACTACGTGATCGCCACCGGGGTCTCGCACTCGGTTCGCCATTGCGTCGAGGTCGCGTTCGAGCACGCGGGGGTGTCGGTCGACGACCACGTGGTGATCGACCCCTCGTTTCTGCGCCCGGCCGAGGTCGAGCACCTGGTCGGCGACGCGAGCAAGGCCAAAGACAAGCTTGGCTGGGAGCCCGAGGTCAGCTTCGAGGAGCTGATCCGGATGATGGTCGATGCCGATCTGGCGCTGCTCTCGGTAGAACGCGCGCGCGGCCCGCGCTGATGCGGGCGCTCCCGATCCGCCTCAGCGGGCCGGTCCTGGTCGAGTCCGATGTCCACGGCGATCACCGTGGGTTCTTTCTCGAGACCTACCGGCGCGGCGCCTTCGCCGAGCTCGGCATCGCTGATGAGTTCCTCCAGGACAACCACTCCCGCTCGCGGCGCGGCATCGTTCGCGGAATGCACTTCCAGCCCGGGATGACCAAGCTCGTGCACTGCGCGCGCGGCGCGATCCTCGACGTGCTCGTCGACGTCCGGCGCGGCTCGCCGGCGTTCGGGCAGTGGGAGGGGTTCGAGCTCAATGACTCAAACCACCATCAGATCTACTGCCCGAACGGCTTCGCGCACGGCTTCTGCGTGCTCAGCGAGGATGCGGACGTCGTCTACAAGACCTCCGCCTACTACGCCCCGGAGCTCGAGCGCGGCTTCGCCTACAACGATGCCGAGGTGGGGATCGAGTGGCCCGAGGACCTCGAGATGATCGCCTCGGCTCGAGATGCGAGCGCGCCGGCGCTGGCGGAGATCGCCGCCTCGCTGCCGTTCGAGTACTCCGGCTGAGCCGTTGCCGGTGAAGCCGCGGCGGCCGCCGCGGCAGGTCAGGGCGCCCGGCCGGCCGTTCGCGGCGCCTCGCGCGCGCCCATCCGGCATCATTGCTGCAGCCGATGCGCCGACGACTCGCCGTCACGCCCGTTCAGTTTCGCCGTGTCACCTACGTCGCGCTCGCCGCGCTGTCGCTGATCGTTCTCACGGGCGCGGCGGTGCGGCTGACCGGCTCGGGCCTCGGCTGCCCGACCTGGCCGAGGTGCTACGGCAACGTCTATCCGCCGCTCACCACCCACGCGCTGATCGAATTCGGCAACCGCGCGCTGTCGGGCTTCGTGGGCCTCGTCTGCGGCGTGGTCGCCGTGCTCGCGTTCACCCGCCGCCCATTCCGGCGCGACCTCGCCTGGCTGGCGGTGAGCCTGCCCCTCGGTGTCGTCGCGCAGGCCGTGCTCGGTGGCTTCACGGTCCGCGAGAAGCTCGCGCCGGGGTTCGTGATGTCGCACTTCCTGCTCTCGATGGTGATTCTGATCTTCGCGGTGGCGCTGGCGTGGCGGGCCACCTTTGAGCCCGGCTCCCGCCCACGCTCGAGCGACCGCCTGGCCGTCTGGTCGGTCCGTGCGCTCGCTCCGCTGGGCGCGCTGACCCTGTTCGCGGGCACCGCGGCCACTGCCGCGGGCCCGCACGCCGGCGGCTCGCCGGGCCAAACGATCAAGCGACTCGATTTCAAGGGGGCGGACACGCTGAAATGGGTCGTACAGCAGCACGGAACGGCGGGTGTGCTGCTCGGCGTCACGGCGATCGCGGTCTGGCTGCTGTACCGGCGCCGCGGCGCGCCGTCGAGGATGATGGATCCGCTGACCACCCTCGGGGTGCTGCTCGCCGCGCAGGGCCTGGTCGGCGCGGTCCAGTACGAGCTCCAGCTGCCGGCCGACATGGTCTGGATCCACGTGGGGCTGGCGACGGCGACGTGGCTGACGATCATGTGGTCGATCGCGGCCGCGGGACGACTCGTACCGCGAACTGCCTCGGCACCGGAGCCGGCCGCGGAACCGCGCGGGGAGGGAATCCGGGTCCCGGACCCGGTGGGCAGGGCCTCCTAGACTCGCGTCAGTGCGAGTCCTGAAATTGCCAGCGGCGGCCGTGCTGTGCCTCGGGCTTGCCCTGGGCGTGAGCGGCTGCGGCGGCCACAGCCGGCCCGCGGGGACCCCTGCCGACACGGTGTCGATCTACACGAGCCTCCCGTTCGAAGGACCGTACGCCGGCGATGCGCGCTTGATCTACGACGCCGAGCAGCTCGCCCTCGCCCAGGCGGGCGGCGTCGTCAACGGCTTCAGGGTCGAGCTGAGACGGCTCGATGACTCGAACGCCGCGGGGCAGTGGGAGCCGACCCTGGTCAGGGTCAATGCCCAGCAGGCGGCCAGCGATCACAGCGCCATCGCCTACATCGGAGAGCTCGCGCCGGGCTCCTCCCTGGCCTCGATTCCCATCCTCAGCGGCGCGGGAATCCTCCAGGTCACCCCCGCGGACGAGACCACGGCGGTCAGCGGCGGGACGTTCGCGCGAGTGGTCCCGACGGACGCCCAGGAAGCCGACGCCCAGCTGGCAATCCTGGAGAAGCTCGGCGTGAGACGCGTCTACCTGGTCAAGGACAGGTCCATGTACGGCGCCGAGACCGCCGCCGCGGCGACCGGGGACGCCGAGAGCTACGGGATCGAGATCGTCGATCCCAGCGGCAGGTACCTGCGAGCAAGCACCCGCGCGCTGGTCCGCACGATCAAGCGCTCGAAAGCGGCCGCGCTCCTCTATGCAGGGGGGCCCGGGGACGGATTGGCGGCATTCTGGAATGCGCTTTCAGCCGCGGATCCCGCGATCAAGAAGATCGCGTCTGCCGCCGTCACCGACGCACCATCCTGGTCCAGGTCCGATCTCGCGGCGCGGGGTGGCACCTACCTGAGCGCTCCGGGGTTGCCGTATTCGGCGCTTCCACTCGCGGGCCGTCAGTTCCGTACCGACTTCCTCGCCGCGTATGGAGCTCGCGCCAACTGGGAGACCGGCATCTTCGGCTACGTCGCGATGACCGGCGTGCTCGACGCCCTCTACCGGCTGGGGCCCCGTGCCAAGGACCCGGAGAAAGGGGTGGCGAAAGCGTTCCTGGCCACGAGAAACCTCCCCTCGGCGCTGGGGGCATACTCGATCGAGGGCGGCCAGACGACGTTCGACAGCTACTTCTTCACCACCTACTCCAAGGACGGCGCGCCCACCACGTTCACCCCCGGACCGGGCTAGTGGGGCTCCCGGGAGCCAACTATCGCCGGCCGCTGGCCGGTTCGCGGGCCACCTCCCGGTACGATCGTCACCTCTGTGACAACCGATCG
>Ga0302324_100016617_pt1 | contig 14652 bp, 11 predicted proteins | sample Palsa_T0_1_FD_201949 | JGI IMG/M metagenome (GOLD analysis project Ga0302324, IMG submission 201949) | Peat permafrost microbial communities from Stordalen Mire near Abisko, Sweden - Palsa_T0_1 | ecosystem: Environmental > Terrestrial > Soil > Palsa > Peat permafrost | place: Sweden: Abisko...
TTCAGATCGACCCATCGCGGGTCTTCCTAATTACCGAATCTATTATCAATATATACTCTGCAAGTCGCTAGTCAAGGGGCACACGGTCGTGAGCCCTTTCTCCCGAGGAGGGGACGGAATGCAGGAGTTAGCGGGGAAGGTCGCCGTGGTCACCGGGGGTGCCAGTGGCATCGGCCTCGCCCTGGCCAGAGCCTTCCTGAACGAAGGCATGACCGTGGTGATCGCCGACATCGAGCAGGAAGCTCTCGACGCGTCCCTCGCCCTCCTGAGCCCCAACGGCTCCGTCTCGGGCATACGGACTGACGTGAGCAACTTCGAATCAGTCGAGGCCTTGGCCGACGCGGTCTACCGTGCCCACGGCGCCTGCCACATCTTGTGCAACAACGCCGGCGTCGGGGCCCCGAGCTCGAAGGTGTGGGCCACCACTCCCAACGACTGGCGCTGGGTCTTCGGGGTGAACGTCACGGGCGTCGTGAACGGGATCCTTGCCTTCGTGCCCCGCATGCTCGAGGGGGGACAGGAAGGCCACGTCGTCAACACGTCCTCACCGGACGGGCCGATCTCCCCTCTGTCGTCGGCCTCGGTCTACGCAGCCAGCAAGGCGGCGGTGTCCACGATCACCGAATGCCTGGCGGCCCAGTTCGTGGCGGACGGGACGCATCTGCGCGCGTCCGTGTTCTACCCCTCGGGCGGGCTCATGCGCACGGGCCTGTGGACGGCAGAGCGCACCCGCCCACCGGAGCTGGCGCGGGAACGCCCCCGGGAGACGACGGCAATGACGATCGAGGACCTCGAGGCAATGGCACAGAAAGCCGGGCGTGAGCTGCAATTCCAATCTCTCGACGAACTGGCGGACGTGGTGGTCGCCGGCATCAGGGACGAGCGGTTCGTCATGATGTTGGGACTCGACCAGACGGCGGCAATCCTTCACTCTCGGGCCGACGCCATCGGTAGAGGCGAACTTCCCGTTACGCAGGCCCACTTGGGCTAAAGGGACCCGTGCGGACCTCAGCGCTCGAGCACAAAGCCCGATGCCTCGCGGTCCCACGTGCTCGCCGTCACACCACGAGCGCGGACGTCGAATTTTTGGATCTTGCCCGTAGGCGTGTGCGGGAGCTCGCTGACGATGTCGATGTAACGGGGCACGAGGTAGTAGGGCGCGTGGTCATTCACGAACCGGGCCAACTCGGCGGGATCTACGTCTTCGTCGGGCTCGAGGACCACCGCCACCATGATCTCGGCTTCTGAGGTCAAGGCCGTCGTCGCGATGCCGTACGCGGCCGCTTCGCGGACGTGCGGATGGGCGCGCACGGCTTGCTCGACGGCCATGGAGGAGACGCTGCGACCCTTGTACCGGATCAGGTCGCGCTTGCGATCGACGAAGTGAAACTGCGCGTCCCCATCGAGACGTCCGAGGTCGCCGGTGTGGTACCAGAGGTTCCTCGTCGCAGCCACCGTCGCCGCGGGATCGCCGAAATACCCATTGAAGAGCACGTTCGGCTCGGTCGGGCGGACACAGAATTCTCCGACCTCGCCCGGAGGCACCTGGCGGTCTTCGTCATTGAGCAGCCGCACTTCGATACCGGGCAGCGGCACGCCGACCGAACCGGGATTCCAGTGCTCTCCCGGGTCGTCCACCCGGGAGAGCAGACCCATGACTTCGCTCTGACCGTAACCCTGTTGGATCGACTCGATCCCGAAGCGGACCTTGAAGGGCTCGAGAATGGCGTCGGGCATGGGAATCGCACCCATGCTGCGGATCGGATTCTGCGCGTCGTCGTCCCGCTGAGGCGCCTGCCACAGGAACAGGTGCATGGCCCCGAGGGTGAATGTCTGCGTCGCACCGAAGTGCCTGGTGCGCTCCCAGAAAGCGGTCACCGAAAAACTGGGATCGAGCGCAAAGGGGACCCCGGCGACCAGGGCACGGAAAACGACGCTGATCCAGGCCGCCGAATTGCACATGGGGAGGCAGCAGTAGAGGATGTCGTCGTCCCCCGTCCGCGCCGACGCGGCTCCAGTCAGTGCGGCGCGGACCCAGGCATTGTGGCTCTGCATCACCCCCTTGGGACGGCCCGTGGTACCCGATGTCCACAGAACCGCCGACGTGTCGCCGTACGACACGCTGCACGCCGCCAATGTCGCCGTCGATGCTGCGAGAGCATCCAAGGAATGCACCGAGACATGCGCCGGGAGAGCGCCGGTATCGGAGGCCCGGTCGTCACCCAGCAAGACCAGGTGATCGACCGGAAGTCCTTCGAGTACCCCCGTCACCCGTTCGAGAACGGCTGCGTCAACGACGATCACCCTGGCCAGGCTGTCCCGGAGCGTTCGGCGCAACCAGTCGCCCCGCTCATCGGTGTTGATCGGCACCCAGATCGCCCCGAGGCGATTGACGGCGAACACGAGGGGTACCAATTCAGGGCGATTCTGCGAATAGATGGAGACCGTGTCGCCGGGCCCGATGCCGAGGTCGGTCAGCCCCCGGGCCAGACCGTCCGCCAGTCGATCCACGTCGGCATAGGTCCAAGTCGCGTCATCGGCCACGACGAACCGTGTCTCGGGTCTCCGTGATGCTTGCGTACGCAACACCTGGCCCAGCGTTCGCTCCGAGGGTGCGGCGAACAGTGCGCCTCCCTCGTGCCTCATGCGGACGGGGCCCGATGCCCTGGTCGAGAAGGACTTCCACACGGGCTGGTCACAGGGGTGATGTGCCAGTTGGCGTGGAATCCGACCGCCCCCCGACGGCGCATCTGCGCGACGTTCCTCTGCTCAGACAGTCCGGAAAACGGCGGACCCCGACGTCACGACCCGCCCCTCGTTGCCCTCGTCGAGCAGAGTCAGTCGGCACCCGTAGCGACCCGCACCGGACGAGAACGCCTTGCCTTCGACCCGGAACGGCCCCACCTTTCCCCGGGCCACGAACATGACATGCCAGTCCTCGATCTGCAGCCGGTCCGTTCCAGCCGCAGCGGCCGCGAGCTCCACGGCAGCCGCCTCGAGCACCACGTGGATCGGTCCCAGATGCAGTGCGGCATCGGGTGACGCCAGCTCATTGCTCAGCTCGGGCAATGTCCACGTGCCGTCCGGTCGCCGTGTCGCCCCGAACACCGTGTGCAGAGGCGGCAGATCGGGCGAATCGACGACTTCTATCGGCGGATTGTCGACCAGTTCATGGCCCATGGGCGTGCCGCCCAGGCTCACACCCATGCCCTCGGAGAGAGCGATCACCCGCTCGGGATTGTCGGCGTCGACAATCTCCGCCCGGCTGAACCCCATCGTTCGGCCTATGTGGATGACCTGGCTACGAATCTCGATTTCACGCACATCCCGCGCATCGTCGAGCACCTGCATGGAGGCGATCACCGGATTCGGGACGTAGTGGTCGTCGGACATGCCGCCCGACTCCGGCGAGGCGATGCACAGCGGCGCGGCCATGATGCCGCCGGCTGGGTTACGCATATCGTGACGAAGCAGCATCACGTCGCGGTCACCCGCCTCCTTGTCGAGCGACTTGTGCCGCCGACCCAGATAGCGGTAGCTGAGAAGGCTGGTCCACTTCGACTCGAAGGTGTCCCAGTACTGCTCCGCCGGTACCTCGCGAATGTCCTCGGGCATGGCCGAAACTCCTTGGAAAGAGAGCCCGCAGGTACCCCACAGGTCGCGTGATCTAGTCCGCGAAATGTAGCGCTGGGCATCGGCCCGGCACAACCGGAGTGAGGCCCCCGGCTCGGGATACGACGATGGACGGCGCCATTCCGACCCGTCGCATGCGGGCGAGCGGTATGGGGCTCCAGGACCAAGCGCGCCTGCTTAGAGCTAAGCTTGGCGCCATCACGACCAAGAAGGGGAGGGTCTCTGTGCCATCGCGCAAACTCGACTTTCCAGTTTTCGACGCCGACAACCACCTCTACGAGACGCGGGAGGCCTTGACCAAGTATCTGCCCGAGGCCCAGAAGCACGCCATCGATTTCGTTGAGGTGCAGGGCCGCACCAAGATCATGGTTCAGGGACAGGTCAGCAATTACATTCCTAACCCCACCTTTGAGCGCATCGGGCGGCCCGGGGCCCAAGAGGAGTATTTCAAGCTCGGCAACCCCGACGGCAAGTCATATCGCGAGATCATCGGTCGGGGCATCGACTGCCCGCCGGCATTTCGTGAGGCGAGCGCGCGACTCGAACTGATGGACGAGCAGGGTGTCGACTACGCCATGATGTACCCGACGCTCGGCAGCTTGATCGAGGAGCGGATGAAGGACGATCCCGATCTGTGTGCCACCGCCATCCACGCGCTGAACCTGTGGATGCTGGAAGCGTGGCCGTACGCGTACGAGAACCGGATCTTCTCGGCACCGGTGATCACGCCGGGGATCCTCGATGCCGCAATCGCAGAATTGGAGTTCGTCCTCGAGCACGGCGCGAGGGCGATCCTGATGCGCCCCGCCCCGGCCTGGGGTTACAGAGGCCCCCGCTCGTTCGCGCTGCCCGAGTTCGACCCGTTCTGGCAGCGGGTCGAGGATGCAGGCATCCTCGTGGTCCTGCACGCATCCGATACGGGATACACGCGTTATTCGAACGAGTGGGAAGGCGTGCAGGGCGAAGCCCTGGCCTTCGGGCAGCCACAGCCTTTCAGCTCGACCGTCGCCTCCGATTATCGCGATATCCGAGATGCCGTCACCGCCATGATCTGCCACGGGGCACTGACCCGGTTCCCCCAATTACGGCTGGCGTTGGTGGAGAACGGTTCGGGGTGGGTACCGCACTTCTTGGAGCAGCTGGATCACGCGTACGACAAGATGCCCCAGGCGTACGCCGAGAAGCCGTCGCTCACGTTCAAGCGCCACTTCTGGATGCATCCGTTCCACGAGGAGGACCCACGCGACCTCGTCAAGCTCCTGGGTGCGGACCACATCATCTTCGGCTCGGACTTCCCACACGTCGAGGGACTGGCCAACCCGATCTCTTGGGCGGACGAACTCCAGGGTCTGCCCGAGGAGGACATCCGCCTGATCATGGGGGGCAACATGATGGAGCTTCTGGGAGTGGCGGCGAAGGTCTGACCACGCAGGCGGTCAACCGAATGTGATCTGCCGGCGCGCCAAACGCCAACGACCGGTTTGCCTCGCGAAGGTGTCGTGATACCAACCCATGTTGAACAGTGTGGGTGCGGTGGTGGTCTGCTGGAAGAACAGGAAGTAGGAGTCAGCGCTCGCGACCTCTGAACCATCGACTGTGACCGCCACCGTTGTGATGACGTGGCGCGTGTTGCTTCCCGGCCCGGTCGTTCCCCCCGCTCGTCGTTCAACTGCTCCCGCCCGGATATCACCTCGTCCGGTCCTCTCTCCACCCGGAAACTCCCATGCTGCGTCCTCGGTGAAATGTTCGATGTACTCGTCGAGGTCGCCGTGGTCGGCCAGGATGGCCAGGCGCGAGATCAGGTTTCTGATCTCCAACTCAGCGGCGACCCGCTCGATGAGTTCGTCTGCCATCTTTCCCCCTCGTTCACATCGCGCCGAGGTATCAGTTTGCTGCAATCGCTGTCAGGACGTCGAGCCTTGCGGCACGACGAGCGGGCCAACTGGCCGCTCCCAGGCCGAGCAGGGCCGAAAGAACCAGGAAGAGGATAAGCCTGGATTCCGGTATGACGATGTCGGTAATGCCCTGCTGCTTCAGGGATGACGCGAATGCCGCACCGAGCGCGGTGCCCACGAGGATGCCGATGATGGCACCGAAGACGGCCAGGATCACCGATTCCGAGCGGATCATGGATCGCACCTGGCGGCGCTTCATCCCTATGGCGCGGAGAAGACCGATCTCGTGGGTCCGCTCGAAGACGGAGAGCATCAACGTATTGACGATGCCGATCAGCGCGATCACGACGGCCAAGGCCAGCAGCGCATAGACCAGTCCAAGGAGTTGATTGACCTGTGCTTGCTGCGATTTCTCGAACGCCGCCCGGGTCTGTATCTTGAGATTCGGATAGGGATGGAGGCCGTGGTCAATGACGTGACCGGTCGCCGCGCCACCGCCTTCGGTCTGCAAGAGCACCGCCACCGGTAGTGGATTGTTGTAGTGACTGCGGAAGAAGGTGTCGCCGACGAGGTAACTCCCGATGAGCGCATTGGGCTGGAAGATCCCGCCAATGCGCAGGGTGGACGATCCCGTCTGTGCAAACGTGACCGGCACGACCGAACCGACGGAAAGGTGCTTGGAGGTCGCCGTATTTGTGTCGATGAGCAATTCGCCGGCGGCCAGAGCCGAGGCGCCGTGCCCATCTTCCATGCGGAGGATCAGCGTGCGGGACAGGTGGTCGGTGGAAACGGCCGTCAGGTTGGACAGCGAGTTTCGAATCTCGAATGCACCCTGGTACACAGTGGACACCGAGGACACTCCGGGGAGTCCGGCCGCGACGGTGGACACCGAGGCGCTGAACTGACCGGCACCGCCCTGTGCGGAACTGGTGACGATGTAGTCCGCGTTGATCGCGTTGTCGACGCTGCTCGTCACGGATTTCGAGAGCGAAGCGCCGAACACGGCGATGGTGGAGACCAGGGCCAGCCCGACCATGAGTGCGGAGGCTGTTTGCGCGGTGCGGCGAGGGCTCCGCATTGAGTTCTCCCGGCCGAGTCTCCCCGATATGCCGAACAGGCGGGCCAGCGGTCGGCCGATCACGCTCGCCATCGGCCGAGCCACAAGCGGCGCCAGCATCCCGATCCCGATGAAGAGGGCGACGGCTCCGAGCCCGACCGCTTGAATGGCCGGCTTGGACAGCCCGAAGACCAAGAGAGCGACACCGAGCACGGCCAACACCAGGCCGACGGTGATCCGACGGCGGGATGACTCTTGCTCGTCGACGCGGTAGTCAGCCAGTGCGGCCACGGGAGGAATCCGGACAGCGCGGCGGGCCGGGCTGATGGCCGAGACGACGGTTACACCGATGCCGACGAGCAACGCCACAACGACGGTGCGCCCTTCGAAGACGAAGGATCCCGAAGGGAGCGTGATACCGAGGCCCTTGAGCAATTCCTCGAGGCCCACCGCGGCGGCCACACCCAGACCCAGGCCGATGAGGGAGGCCACGGCACCCAGTATGAGGGCTTCGGCGATCACGGAGCGAAATACCTGACGGCGGCTGGCCCCGACAATCCGGAGCAGAGCGAGCTCGCGCGTGCGTTGGCCGACGGTGATCGAGAACGTATTGAAGATCGTGAAGCCGCCGACGAAGAGCGAGATGAATGCGAAGACGAGGAGGGCGGTGGAGAAGAAGGAAAGGGCTTGGTTGATGTCGTTGGATTGCTCGTTGGCCACGGTCTGGCCTGTCACGACTTCCACACCCTTCGGAAGTGCGGCGGCGATGGCCCGTTGCACATGCGCCTTGTCCGCTCCAGGAGCGGTCAGGACGTCGATGGCGTCGAAGTGCCCTTCCTCACCGAACAGCCGCTGAGCCGTGGGCAAATTGAAGGCCGCGATGGTTGCCCCGGCCAGATTGTTGGCCGTTCCGAACTTGACGATCCCGCTGATGGTGAAGGTTTGCGGCGGTCCCGCCAGGAGCATCCGCACGCGGTCGCCGATGGCGTAGTGGTACTTCTCCGCGGTACCGGCATCCATGACGACGTCATGCGGTGAGGACGGGGGGGATCCGGCCGACAGGTCGAGAGCGGACAATTGCCGATTGGCGTCGTACGACAGTCCCAGATTCGGGGCGCCGCCGTTGCTGATCGCCTTTCCATCGGGAGCTATGAACTGCGCGTAGCCGCTGACGACACCGTCGGCATACGTCACACCGGGAATCCGCCGCACGGTGGTCGCAATCGATTGTGGAATCGGCTTGCGGACCGCGCCGCCGTTCGAGCCGTTGTTGGAGAACGCCGCTGTCCCACGGATCTCAAAGTCGACATTTTGGTAGATGTGGCCGAACAGTGTGGTGAACGTGTTGTGCAGGGTGTCGGTGAGGACCAACGTTCCCGAGATGAACGTCACGCCGAGGACAATGGCCAGACCGGTCAGGGCCAGGCGAAGCTTGTGGGCCAGCAGGCCTTTGAGAACCACCCTCCTCATGTCAGCTGCCCAGCCGTTTCATGTGCTCGAGGACCGAGTCGGTCGTCGGCGAGAGAAGCTCATCCACCACGGTTCCATCGGCCAAGAACACGACCCGATCGGCGTAGGCCGCCCCCCGGGCGTCGTGCGTGACCATGACGATGGACTGCTGCATCTCTGTCACGGAACGCCGGAGGAACTCCAACATCTCAGCGGACGAGTTCGAGTCGAGGTTGCCCGTAGGCTCGTCGGCGAATATCAGGTCGGGATGGGCGATCAGCGCCCGGGCGCAGGCGACGCGCTGCTGCTGGCCTCCCGATAGTTCGTTGGGGCGGTGGGACAGGCGGTTCCCGATCCCGAGCTGCTTGACCAGGTAGTCGAACCATTCCGGATCGACCTTGGTCTTTGCCAGATCACAGGGGAGGGTGATGTTCTCGCGCGCGGTCAGCGTTGGGACAAGATTGAAGGACTGAAAGACGAACCCCACCTGGTCCCTCCTCATCTGCGTGAGACCGGTGTCGTCGAGGTGCCCGATCTCCCGGTCTCCCACGAAGGTGCGGCCCGAGGTCGGCGTGTCGAGGCCGGCCATGCAATGCATGAGTGTGGATTTGCCAGAGCCAGAAGGTCCCATGACCGCCGTGAACCGGCCGCTTTCGAACTCGACGGTGATGCCGTCCAGAGCGTGCACGACCGCATCGCCCTTGCCATAGGTCTTGACGAGGTCAATGGCCCGTGCTGCAGGGAGCGGTGCCGGAATGGCAGCGCCGCCCGGCTCGTGCTCAATGATGGACATCACATCTCCTCTTCAAGGTTGCGCACCTGTTTTTTGCCGCGCCTGACCCGGCACGGTGTTCGCTTATGGGGATCATCCTCGGCGAACTGGGCCCCCGAGGCAATCAGGGACTTCCCCCATTGAACCCTTAGTGCCTCCCCCACGACCGTTGGCCGCGCAGGTTCGCCGTCGTCGTGGCCCAAGGCCTTCCGGGCAAAAGCTATCGTGCTGGTCGGGGAGGACACAGTGGAACTCGGTTTGACGCCAGAACAGCAAGAGCTCAAGGACCAGTTGCGTGCGTATTTCGTTCGGCTGGTGGAGGAAGTGGAGGCATCTCACCAAGAGGAGTCGACCTACACCCACTACATCCGACGGATGGGCGAAGACGGTTGGCTCGGGCTGGGCTGGCCCGCAGAATACGGAGGTCAAGCCCGGGGACCCATAGATCAGATGATCTTCGTCGAGGAATCCCACTGGGCCGGGGTGCCGCTTCCCCTACTCACGCTGAACAGCGTGGGGCCGACCCTGATGGCACTGGGCACCGACGAGCAAAAGAGGCGGCTCCTGCCGGGCATCCTTCAGGGAAAGGTCCACTTCTCCATCGGCTACACCGAACCGTCGGCCGGCACAGATCTGGCCTCGCTGAAGACCCGGGCGGTGCGTGACGGTGACGAATACGTGATCGATGGCCAGAAGGTCTTCACCAGCGCCATCCAATACGCCGACTACATCTGGTTGGCGGCCCGCACCGATCCCGATGCCCCCAAGCACAAGGGTCTCTCTGTCTTCATCGTGCCGGTGGACACCCCTGGGCTCTCGTGGACCCCCCTCCCAACCATCGCCGGCGACATCACCAGTTCAACGTTCTACGAGGGCGTGCGGGTTCCCGCCGAGAACCTTGTGGGTGAGGAAAACCAAGGGTGGAAGCTCATCACCAATCAGCTCAACCACGAACGTGTGGCCATCTGCCCCGCCTCAGGGCTGCTCCGGAGTCTCAGCGACGTGCGCCGATGGGCGCAGGAGCACAAGCTCAGCGACGGCAGGAGGGTAATCGACCAGGAATGGGTGCAGCTGGTCTTGGCGAGGGTGCACGCCAAGATCGAGGTGCTCAAACTCCTCAACTGGAAGGTGGCCTGGGCTGCGGACAAGGGGCTGAATCCGGCCGATGCGTCGGCCACCAAGGTCTACGGTACGGAGCTCGCGCTGGAGGTCTACAGCCTCCTGGGCGAGATAGTGGGTCAGGCTGGGTACCTGGCCGAGGGGTCGGCCGGAGCCGTTCTACAGGGTCGGCTGGAGCGCCAGGCGAGGGGCCAGACGATTTTCACCTTTGGAGGCGGAACCAACGAGATCCAACGTGACATCATCGCCATGGTGGGATTAGGCATGCCCCGCGCTCCCCGCTGAGGCGTGATGTCGAGCTTGCCGAAATCCCGCCCCGGGTGACCCCGTTTCCCGTAACGACGGCAGCCGAGCTGATCCGACAACGCCGCGACGACGACCATTGTGGCCTGCTCTTCGAAGGCGACCAATGGTCGTGGCGCCAGGTGATTGCAGAGTCCGAACATCGAGGCGCTCTCCTGGCCGCACTGCGGCGTCCGGGGCCCTTTCACGTCGGCGTACTCCTCGAGAACACGCCCGACTACCTCTTCTTCCTGGCCGGGGCAGCTTTGGTGGGTGCCGTGGTCGTCGGGATCAATCCAACCCGGCGCGGCGCCGAGTTGGCTGCTGACATCACCAAGACGGACTGCCAACTTTTCGTCACCGACTCCCGGCAGAGGTCGCTCCTCGACGGGTTGGATCTGGCTGTGAGCCCTGACCGGGTGCTGGTCGTGGACAACGCCGACTACGAGCACCGGCTGGCGCAGATTGCTGCCGAGCCGGGGGGTCCCGCTGCCGAGCCGTCACCGTCAGACCTCTATCTCTTGATCTTCACCTCCGGGTCGACAGGAGGTCCAAAGGCGGTCATGGTGACCCAGGGACGCGCCGCCCGCTCCGCCGCCCGCTCCACGTTCACCAGCAGTGATGTCCTCTATTCGGCCATGCCACTGTTTCATGGCAATGCTCTCTTCGCGGCGGTCCTTCCCGCCTTCGCCAGCGGAGCGACGATTGCCCTTCGACGACGATTCTCGGCATCTGGCTTCCTTCCCGATGTACGCCAGAACGGTGCCACGTTCTTCAACAGCGTGGGGCGGGCCATCGCCCACATCGTGTCGACCCCGCCCACCGAACACGATCGGGACCATCACCTCCGCTACGTGCTCGGGCCGGAGACATCGACGCCGGACAAGACGGAGTTCACCCGTCGCTTCGGCGTTCCTGTGATCGAGGGATACGGGTCGAGTGAGAACGCCATCGTGTTGATGCCGATCGCCGACGGTCGTCCGGGAACGTTGGGGCGCGCCAATGACGAGGACGACGTCGCCGTGGTGGACTCCGACACCGCCGAGGAGTTGCCCCGAGCGATCTTCGACGAATTCGGCCAGCTCGCCAATCCGGCCGAGGCCATCGGTGAACTGGTCGGGCGCCGCGCCGCCTCGAACTTCGAGGGGTACTACAACAACCCCGATGCGAATGCCGAGCGCACGCGGAACGGCTGGTACTGGTCAGGAGATCTTGCCTACCGAGACGAGCAGGGCATCTTCTACTTCGCCGGACGGACGGCGGACTGGCTCCGCGTGGACAGCGAGAACTTCGCGGCCGCCCCGATCGAGCGGATCATTGGTCGTTGGCCCGGCGTGCGCGGCGTTGCGGTGTACGCAGTCCCCGACAGCCAGACGGGTGACCAGGTGATGGCCGCACTCGAGATCGAGCAGGGCAGAGAATTCGACCCAGGCTCTTTTGCTGGATTTCTTGCCGCGCAACCCGACCTTGGAACCAAGTGGGCACCCCGGTACGTCAGGATCGTCACCGCGCTTCCGGTAACGGCCACCGACAAGGTGGACAAGAAGCCACTCCGGAGAGAGAAATGGAACACGGTGGATCCGCTATGGAGGCGCGTGGGTCGCGACGACGTGTTCGTTCCGATGACGGAGGCAGATGTCGCCGTACTGCTCGCTCGGTTTACCGCCACAGGGCGCCTGGACCTGCTCGGCCCCTAGGCGAGCCGCTTGCTACGGTGCTGCCGAGCAGGGTGCCGAGGAGGACCGGATCGCCGGCACCGACGACCACGAGCGAGGGGGCAACCATGGGAGTGCGGACTGCTGAGGTGTTTGCCCAGCTGCTGGCCGAGCTCGGGGAACAGCAGCGCCGGTTGGTCGAGCAACTGTCCGGACCGGGCGATGAGCAGACCCTCCTCGAAGCGCACAAGTGGCTGTTGTCGATCTTGCAGGTGGCGACCGACACCCAGGTGTGGGCCGACTCCGCGCACCCGCGGTTTGTGGAGATCGTCGGCCCCTACAAGAAGTGGGGTGGGGACAATGCCGATGCTTTCTATTGCTTTGCTCCCGTTGATCCGGCCAGGTCGTATCGCGTTCGCGCGAAGCGAGGTGACGCCGTCTACCTGTCCCTCACCGTCTACGGAGGACCTCGTGACGGTCACTACTCGGACCGGATCGTCGGTAGCCTGAATGATCGGCAGGCACCGCCGGATTCGGACGGCTACATCGATATGGTCCTCTCCCCCAGCGACCCCGGCCTTGGCATTCCTTGGATCAAGCTTGAGCCCGATGCCGTCGCCATCATCACCCGCGACTACCTGGCCGACCCGATCCGCGACGTCCGCGCCAGCTGGGAGATCACGACCACCGCCCCGCCGCCCGCCTACAGAGAGGATGATGCGGACCTGGCGCGCCGCTTCGGCGCCGCCCTCACCTGGCTGCGTGACCAGGCCGCGATGGTACCGATCCCGATGGGCGAGCCCAACAGCGTGGATGAGCCCTACCCCGTCCCGACGACGACCTTCGGCTGGGCCGCCGGTGATGCGGCATACGCCATGGGCAGCTACCTCCTCGACGACGGGCAGGCGTTGGTGCTGCGGGGACGTTCACCGGATTGCGTGTTCTGGAATCTCTGCCTCTGGAACCCCTTCCTCCATACGTACAACTACGACTATGAGCGCGTCACCATCAATGGGGCGCAGGTGCAGTACGAGGAAGACGGCTCCTGGGTGATCGTGATCGCGCCCACGGATCCCGGACATCCCAACTGGGTCTCGACCGCGGGCCACCACAAGGGCCGGATCTGGTTTCGGTGGTTCCTACCCGAGACCACGCCCGAGGGGCCTGTGGCGGAACTCGTGCTCGCGAGCGACATCCGATGAGCAACGGGGTCCGACCATCCTCCATTCGGCTGGAAGATCTCGCTCGCCCTCGTTTCACGGACGACGCCCGATCGATCCTGGACTTGATGGCCGAGGCGGGAGCGTCCGTACTCCTCGAACCGGCACCACTGATGGAGGCGGCGGTCTCCGAGACGGCTTTGGACGGCTTCGGGTCCGACGACTTCATCCCCCGTCTGGAGGTCCTCTGCCGCTCCCTCCGAGAGGAGGGCAGGCTCAACGGAGCCGGGATCCTTGCGCAGTCGATGCTCCTCACCGGCCTGCTTCGCAACCGGCTGTTGCTCGAGGACCTGATCGAACGTCACCCGGAGATACTCGACGTGGAGATTGAGCGGCCCATCATCATTTGTGGCCTGCCGCGAACGGGCACGACGCATCTTCACAACCTGATGTCCAGCGACACCGCCCTGCGATCCCTCCCATACTGGGAGAGCGTGGAACCTGTGCTGGCCGAGAGGGAGCGTCCCCCGGCGGGATCCCCCGATCCGCGCGTGGCGCGCACGGAAATGGCCCTTGGCTTCGTGCATGCCGCCATGCCCGAATTCCAGCGGATGCACGAAATGACCGTGGACCATGTGCACGAGGAGATCCAACTGTTGGCGATCGACGTCTCGACCATGCTCTTCGAGACGATCGCCCCGATACCAACGTGGCGTGACCATTACCTCGAGCGTGACCAGAGAGCGAGCTATGCATACCTGAAGCGGATCCTGCAAGCCCTCCAGTGGCTCCGGGGCGGATCGCGGTGGATCCTCAAGTCGCCCCAACACCTCGAGCAATTCCCCGCTCTCCTCGCCACGTTTCCCGATGCGACGTTCGTCGTCACGCACCGTGATCCGGTTTCCGTGACCACCTCGATGGTCACCATGCTCGCCTACTCCGCTCGACTCGGCCATGACGTCGTCGATTTGCCCTGGATCGCGGACTATTGGCTGGATCGGCTGCAGCGGATGCTGAAAGCTTGCGTCCAATCGCGAGATGTCCTACCCGCGAGCCAATCGATTGATGTCCACTTCGACGAATTCATGAGGGATGACGTGGAGATGGTCCGGCGCATCTATGACCTGGCGGGGCAACCCTTTTCCAATGAAGCGCAAGCGGCCATGACCACGTTCATGGCCGAGCATCCGCGGGGACGCCACGGTGGGATCATCTACGACCCGGCGCAATTCGGATTCGACCGCGCCCTGGTCACGAAATCGTTCCGGTTCTATACCGATCGCTTCGGGGTCTCTCAAGAGGATTGAGTCAGGCCCTTCGGATCCTGGGCCTGACGCCATGCGTAGTCGTCGCGCCGGAACGCGGCGCGCATCGGGCTGTTGGCCCGATCGGTGTCGGCCACGATCCGCTCGGCGCCGGACGTCCTGAGGATATCCGTCGCCCACGCGAGAAGGTCGTCGACGTAGCGCTGGCCCCGGTGCGCGGTTGCGACGCCGATTTCGGCCACGATCGGAACGCCGCCGGCAAGGCCGGGAACCACGTACCCCACCGGTTCGCCCCGGGCGGTGAACCCGACGCTGAACCAGGCCGGTTCGCCACCGTAGGACCGAACGGCTCCGAGCCGTCGACG
>Ga0302324_100016620_pt1 | contig 14651 bp, 10 predicted proteins | sample Palsa_T0_1_FD_201949 | JGI IMG/M metagenome (GOLD analysis project Ga0302324, IMG submission 201949) | Peat permafrost microbial communities from Stordalen Mire near Abisko, Sweden - Palsa_T0_1 | ecosystem: Environmental > Terrestrial > Soil > Palsa > Peat permafrost | place: Sweden: Abisko...
TGGCCCTGGATCCGCGCACTGGCAGCGCAGGTCGCGGAGCGCGATGCGCTCCGCCGCGCGGAGCGCGGTTGCGAGGCGGAGTGTCGTCCTGAATCACGCCGCTATCTCCGTCGCCGCAGCTCGCGCTCAACTTCCCTGGCGGCGTCCCGCTTGGCGAGATCCTGTCGCTTGTCGTACGTCCGCTTGCCGCGTGCCAGTCCTAGCTCGATTTTGACTTTCCCCCCGGAGAAGTACAAGGACAGCGGCACGAGTGTCAGGCCGCGTTCATGAATTGAACTCGCCAGCCTGTCAATCTCCTTTCGGTGCATCAGCAGCTTGCGAACCCGGAGCGGCTCATGATTCGTCCAGGTCCCCTGGGTGTACTGCGGGATGTGCACGCCGTGCAGCCAGGCTTCGCCGTCCGATATCTGCCCGAACCCGTCAGTGAGGTTCGCCCGGCCCGCCCGCAGCGACTTCACCTCCGTGCCGGTCAGCACCAGCCCGGCCTCCACCGTGTCCTCGATGGCGTAGTCATGCCGGGCGCGCCTGTTACTGGCAATTATCTTCTTGCCCTGCTCCGCAGCCACGAATCGCCTATACCCAGCGTCACACGCGCAGGTAGCGCCTGAGGGTCAGGAACGAGGTGCTGCCGCAGATGAGCAGGCCAGTGATCATGGCGACGATGATGACCTCGACCAGGTCGCCCGTGCTGAGCTGCACTCCGTAGGGGAAGACGCTTTGCAGGCTGCTGAGCAGCACTGACTTCACCAGGATCAGCAGGCCGGTCGCCACCAGCCAGCCGATCAGCCCGGCGATCATTCCCTCGACGAGGAACGGCAGCTGGACGTAGAAATTGGACGCGCCGACCAGGCGCATGATGGAGGTCTCGCGCCGTCGGTTGAACGCCGACAGCCTGATGGTGTTCGCTACCAGGAGGATGGCTGCCACCAGCAGGAAGATCGCGATGATCACGACGGCATTCCTGGCTCCGTCGAGCAGCTTGTAGAAATTGTCCAGGATCGACGCGTCGTCAACGACCTCGGCCACGCCGGGATAGCCATCGGCGACATCGGACACCGCCGATGCGTCCGCCTCGGTGTTCTTGAGCCTGATCTCGAACGACGCCGGAATCTGGTCAGCGGCGGTGTACTTGACGATCGGCTCGTTCGCGGCGAATTCCTGCTTGAACTGGTTGTAGGCAGCCTGCTGGGACACGTACGTGACGTCAGCGACGTCCGGGTTGCTCTTCAGCTCTGCGTGGATGCTGGCGATCTCGGCCGGGGTTACCTTGCCGTCGGTGCCGCACTTGCCGCCCAGGTTCGTGCTGCTGCACAGGTAGACCGACAGCTGGACCTTGCTCTGCCAGTAGGTCCTGGTGTTGTCGACCTGCTTGACGAACAGCAGCCCGGTCCCGAGCAGCGACAGGCTGATCGCGACCACCACGATCAGAGCGACTGTCATGGTCAGGTTCCGGCGCAGGCCGATCCACACCTCATGGAAGACAAACTGGGCACGCATATCGCTGAATCCTCTGGGGTTTTCGTCTCGCGGACGGTCAGTAGGCCTGGCCGTAGACTCCGCGTGACTGGTCGCGCACGACCTTGCCGTACTCAAGCTCGATCACGCGCTTGCGCATGGAGTCGACGATCGCCGCGTCGTGAGTGGCCATCACGACGGTGGTACCGGTGCGGTTGATCCTGTCCAGGACCTTCATGATGCCGATCGAGGTCGCGGGGTCGATGTTGCCCGTCGGCTCGTCCGCCAGCAGGATCATCGGCCGGTTGACGAACGCGCGGGCCATGGCGACCCGCTGCTGCTCGCCGCCGGACAGCTCATCGGGCATCCGGTCCCGCTTGCCCTCCAGGCCAACCAGGTCGATGACCTCGGGCACGACCTTCCTGATGAAACGGCGTGGCTTGCCGATGACCTCGAGGGCAAAGGCGATGTTCTGATAGACGTTCTTATTCGGCAGCAGCCGGAAGTCCTGGAATACGCAGCCGATCCGGCGGCGCAGGTGCGGCACCTTCCAGTTGGTCAGCCGGGCCAGGTCCCTGCCCGCGACGTGGATCCGGCCCGAGGTCGGCCGCTCCTCCTTGAGCACGAGCCGAAGGAAGGTCGACTTGCCGGATCCTGACGGACCGACGAGGAAGACAAACTCGCCCTTCTCGACATCCAGGTTCACGTTCTCCAGAGCCGGACGGCCCTGATTCGCGTACGTCTTAGTGACGCTATCGAAGTGGATCACTGGCCCATCGCACGTAGTAGACGAGATACTGGCTGCGGGCTCACCGGGTCAGATAACCTGCCCCGGTTTGGCCTCGGGCCAGTCTAGGGGGGAAACTGGCCTGGAACGTCCAACATCGTCGAAGTGGCCGGGTGAGCGGTATGCCCGGTAGGAGCCGGATGAGCTGCGAGCACCTGATCTGCGCCCAGTGTGCTGGGCCGGTAGCGGAGGGTCGCTGCCCGACCTGCCGCGAGGCCCGCGCCCACGTCCACCACCACCATCACGGCATGAGCGTGCAGCTGATCGCGGCTGCGCTCCTCGTGCTGGCGCTGCTGATGGTGGCAGCCACGCACCTGGCGTACTAAGACTCCGGGCCGGCTGGCCCGCGGGACCGCCGGGCGGGCGATCACGGCCGCCCTGACCCTCCGTGCCCGGCTAATGCCCGGTTCAGGGCTATTTCGGCGGCTAGAGCCCCTGGGTCCTGAGCCAGCGGATCTCGGCCTCGATGAAGTCGTCAATCTCGCCGTCCATGACGGCCGCGGTGTTGCCCGTCTCGTAGTTGGTCCTGACGTCCTTGATGTTCTGGTACGGGTGCAGCACGTAATTGCGGATCTGGGTGCCCCAGCTCCGCCCGCCGTCACCGCGCAGCTCGTTCATCTTGGCCGTCTGCTCTTCCCGCTTGCGCTCGAGCAGCTTGGACTGCAGGACCGCCATGGCGGTGGCCTTGTTCTGGATCTGGCTCCGCTCGTTCTGGCAGGACACCACGATCCCGGTAGGCAGGTGAGTGATCCGGACCGCTGAGTCGGTGGTGTTGACGCCCTGGCCGCCCGGGCCACTGGACCGGAAGACATCGACCCGCATCTCGTCTTCCGGGATGTCGATGTGATCGACCTGCTTGACCACCGGCAGCACGTCCACCATGGCGAAGGAGGTCTGGCGGCGGCCCTGGTTGTCGTATTTGGAAATGCGCACCATCCGGTGCGTGCCGTGCTCGCCGCGGAGGGTCCCGTAGGCATACGGCGCCTTGATCGCGAACGTGGTCGACTTGATCCCGGCCTCTTCCGCGTAGGAGGTGTCGTAGACCTCCGTCGCGTAGCCATGCCGCTCGGCCCAGCGAAGGTAGATCCGCTGCAGGCCCTCCGTCCAGTCCGCCGCGTCTGCCCCGCCGGCGCCAGCATTGATGCTGATCAGGGCCTCGCGGGAGTCGTACTCGCCACTCAGCAGGGTCCTGATCTCCAGCTGGTCGATCTCCTTGCGCAGCGCGGCCAGCTCGCGGGTGGCCTCTTCGCGCGTCGGCTCGTCCTGCTCGCTGTCGGCGAGCTCGAACATGATCCCCGTGTCCTCCAGCCTGGCATGCAGGGCGTCCAGCCGGGCCAGGTCCGCGTCAAGGTAGGACAGTCGCCTGGTGACCTCCTGCGCCTGCTCCTGGTCTTCCCACAGCGTGGGATCGGCCGACCGCTCGCGCAGGCTGTCGGCCTCCTTGCGCATGGCGTCAGGGTTGAGGACGGCCTCCACACTGGCGAGCGTCGACATCAGCTCTGAAATCTCGCTCGTGGGGTCGATAGGCATGGATGCAGCCTACGCGAGCCGGCGCCGCAAGCCGTGTCCGGCCGCTGACTGACCCGCCAGGCAGGCCTCCTGGTCAGGCCGGGAGCGTTGCCGTGGTGACGAGCGTGCGGACCGCCCGGACGGCGACGGACAAAGTGGCGACAGTGAAGGCATTGCTCTCCCAGATCTCGGTCAGTGTCTGGGTCGCGCGCCGGACGGCGGAGTCGTTGCGCGCCACCCAGGCCGCAAGCCGCTCCTCCGGGCTGCCCGGTCCGGTCACCGTGAGCACGTCCCTGGCCAGCGCCGCGTGCGCGGTGTACAGGTCATCTCTGATCGCGCCGCGCGCCATGGTGTTCCACCGGTCGTCTCGCGGCAGCGCGGTGATCATGTCCCTGAGCCGGGCGATCTGAAGCCGGTCGGCCAGGTCAAAGTAGACCTCGGTGGCCTCATCGACCGACCGCCCGGTGCCGTGCGCGATGTCCACGATGTCGAAGGCCGAGTAGGCCGGCACCATCGCGGCGATCCGGTCGGCGAGGACCTCGGGCACGCCGCGGGTCGCGTAGACGTCACGGCGCTCGGCGAAGCCGGACAGGTCCCGTCCGGCCAGCATCTTGGGCAGGCTGGCCGCCACGGTGAGCACCCCGTCGGCGAAGAAGTCAATCGTCGACCGGACGTCGAACGGCGGCCGCCTGAAGTTCAGCAGCCACCGGGCAGTCCGCTCGGTGAGCTTGCGGCCCTCGAGCAGGGCGAGGATCTGCACGCCGGTATCCACCTCGCCGTCGAGCGCCTCGACCTGGGCCCAGAAGCCGGGCATGTCGAAGACGTCCCTGGATACCAGCCAGGCGGCGGTGATCTCCGGCACGGACGCGCCGGTCTCCTCGTTCAGCCGGAAGGCGAAGGTGATGCCGGACCGGTCCACCATGTCGTTGACGATCGAGGTGGTGATGATCTCCCGGTGCAGCCGGTGCTCGCCCATCCCGGCCAGGTACTTCTCCCGCAGCGGGGTGGGGAAGTAGTCGACCAGCACCCGCCGCAGATACGGGTCGTCAGGCAGCGCCGAGGCCAGGACCTGCTGGGCCGCGTCGATCTTGGTCTGCGCCAGCAGCACCGAGAACTCGGGGATGACCAGCCCGGTCCCGGCCGACCGCCGCTCGGCGATCTCGCGATCACCCGGCAGCACGTCGAGCCGCCGCCGGACCCGGCCCTCGCGTTCCAGCCTGCGGATGTACCTGGTGTGCACGTGCAGCATCTGCGCGGACTGCGCCCAGGAAGCGGCCAGCGCGCGGTTCTGCTGGTAGTTGTGCTCCAGCACCTGCTTGGCGACCTCGCCGGTCATCTGCTGCAGCAGGTCGTTGCGGCCGCTGACGGTCAGGTTCCCTGCCCGCACCTCACGGTCGAGCAGGATCTTGATATTGACCTCGTGGTCTGAGGTGTCCACGCCAGCCGAGTTGTCGATGAAGTCGGTGCAGACCAGTCCGCCGGCCAGCGCGTACTCGATCCTGGCCTCCTGGGTGAGACCCAGATTGCCGCCCTCGCCCACGACCTTGGTCTCCAGGGCCGAGGCGTCCACCCGGACCGCGTCGTTGGAGCGGTCCCCGACATCGGCATTGGACTGGCTGGAAGCCTTGACGTAAGTGCCGATGCCGCCGTTCCACAGCAGGTCGACCGGCGCGGTCAGGATCGCCGAGATCAGCGCGTCCGGTGCCAGTGCGGTGCCGGTATCGGCGATGCCGAGAGCGCCGCAGGCCTGCGCCGAGAGCTGGATGGACTTGGCCGACCGGGGCCAGACGCCGCCGCCCGCCGAGATCAGCTCCGCGTTGTAGTCGGCCCACGAGGACCGCTGCAGCCCGAACAGCCGCTGCCGTTCCGCGAAGCTCACCGCCGGATCGGGATCCGGGTCCACGAACACGTGCCGGTGATCGAACGCCGCGACCAGCTTGATGTGCCGGGACAGCAGCATGCCGTTCCCGAACACGTCACCGGACATGTCCCCGACCCCGACAACGGTGAAGTCGTCGGTGTCCACGTCCACGCCGCGGGTGCGGAAATGGAAGCGCACCGACTCCCAGGCGCCGCGGGCGGTGATGCCCATCTTCTTGTGGTCGTAGCCCTCCGAGCCGCCGGAGGCGAACGCGTCGCCGAGCCAGAACCCGCGGCTCATCGCGATCTCGTTGGCCGTGTCAGAGAACGTCGCGGTGCCCTTGTCCGCCGCCACGACCAGGTACGGATCGTCGCCGTCATGCCTGGTGACGTGCGCGGGCGGCACGACCTGGCCGGCCTCGAGGTTGTCGGTCACGTCCAGCATCGCGGCGATGAACATGCGATAGCAGGCCAGCACCTCAGCCTGGTACCCCTCGCGATCGGACGGGTCAGGCAACTGCTTGCAGACAAATCCGCCCTTGGCCCCGGACGGCACGATGACCGAGTTCTTGACCTCCTGGGCCTTGGCCAGGCCGAGAATCTCGGTCCGGAAGTCCTCCCGCCGGTCCGACCAGCGCAGGCCGCCCCGTGCGACCCGGGCGAACCGCAGGTGCACGCCCTCGAACCGGGGCGAGTAGACGAACATCTCGAATTGCGGGCGCGGGGCCGGCAGGTCCGGCACCTCCCGGGCATTCAGCTTGAAGACCAGGTAGGGAACGTCGACCGAGCCGGTACTGAAGTAGTTCGTGCGCAGCGTCGCCGTGATCAGGCCCAGGTAGGACCGCAGGATCCGGTCTTCGTCGAGACTGGCGACGCCATCGAGTGCGCCGCCGATCTCCTCGGCGATGGCCTCCGTCCGCTCGGCCTCCCCGGCCTCCTTCGCCGGATCGAACCGCGACTCGAACAGCGTGATGAGCAGCCGGGCAATGTGCGCGTTCGAGCGCAGCACGCCCTCGATGTAGTCCTGGCTGAAGGTCGCGTTGGCCTGCCGCAGGTACTTGGCGTAGGCGCGGAGCACGGCGACCTGACGCCAGCTCAGCTGCGCATCCAGGACCAGCGCGTTGAAGCCGTCGTCCTCGATCCGGCCGTTCCAGAGCGCCAGGAGGGCTCCCTCGACCTGCTCCCTGACCCGCTGATTGGAGATCAGGTCGCCCTGCTTGGCGGCGTCACTTGAGTCCAGCAGCGACCGGCGGCGCAGGCCGAAGTCGTAGATCCAGAACGGCTGCGCGGCATGGAACTCATACGGATGCTCGTCGATCACATCCACGCCCATGTGCTGCAGCCGCGGCAGCACATCGGTCAGCGTGATCGGGCCCCCGGTCCGGTAGATCGTCAGCCGCCACACCCGCTCGGACGTATCGGGCACGTCATCGTCGGTCTCGATCGGAACGCCGCCGATGTAGTCCTCCGACTCCCACAGCTCGAAGTCAACGTCGCCGCCGGACGCCCGCAGCTCCAGGATCCTGGCGAAGTCCGTCACCGCGGCCGAGGCCGGAACGTCGGTCTTGTAGGTCGGCGGGATCGAGTCGCCGATCTGAGTCAGCAGTTCCCTGGCGCGCTGCGGGCCGAAGACCCCCACTGCCTCGTCGGCAAGATCGTCATCCCACGACCTGACCGCCGCGGCGACCGCGCGCTCGAGTGCGACCGGGTCGGCATCGGGCAGCTGGCGCCCGCGCTCAGCCCGGACAACCAGGTGCAGCCTGGCGACCGACGACTCGCCGACCTGGACGCTGTAGTCGACCTGCTGCGCGCCGAATGCCCGCTGCAGGATCTCCTGCGCGCGCAGTCGTACCTGGGTCGTGTACCGGTCGCGCGGCAGGTACACCAGGCAGGAGACATACCGGCCGTAGATGTCCTTGCGCAGGAACAGCCGGGTCTGGCGGCGCTCGCGCAGCACGTGCACGCCGGCGGTCATGGCGGCCAGGTCGGCCACCGACGTCATGAACAGCTCCTCGCGCGGGTAGAAGTCGAGTACCTCGGCGACTTCCTTGCCGTCATGGCTGTCGGCGGTCATCCCGGACAGCGCGAGCACCTCGGCCAGCTTGCGCCGCAGCACCGGGATGCCCTTGATGCTCTCGGCGAACGCAGCGTGCGTGTACAGGCCGAGGAACCGGTACTCCCCCGTCACGGCGCCATCCGGCCCGAGCCGCTTCACCGCGACGTAGTCCAGGTAGCTGGGCCGGTGCACGGTCGAGCGGGAGTTCGCCTTCGTGACGATCAGCCGCTGCGGCTCCAGTGCGCGCGCCTTCACGGCGTCCGGCAGGGTCGCGAAGGCGCCGGGCCCGACCCGGTCGTGCCGCAGGATGCCGAGCCCGGTGCCGGGAACGGCGGTCAGCGCCATGCCGTCAGGGCCGGTCTCCAGGTCGTACTCGCGAAAGCCGAGGAACGTGAAGCGCGCGTCCGCCAGCCAGCGCAGCAGCTCGGCGATCTCAGCCGGGGAGTCGGCGCCGCCGTCGTCGCCCTCGGGCGCCAGCACATCATCCGCCAGCGCCAGCGCCCGTGCGCGCATCCGCGGGTAATCCTCGACGGCGACCCGCACGTCGCCGAGAACCCGGCGCAGGTCGGCGGCGACCGTCTTCGCCTCGCCATCGGCGAGCGTCGGGATCTCGATATGGGTCCAGGACTCGGTCAGCTCGTCGTAGCTGGACTCGCGGGCATCGGCCAGCGCGCCGCCGGGCTGTCCGCCGTCCGCCGGCTGGTCGCCGCTACGCGCCCGCTGACCGTCGGCAGCCGGCTGGTGACCGTCACCAGCCGCCTGGTGACCGTTGGCAGCCGCCTGCCGGTCGAGGTCAGCCGGCTGCTGACCGTCGTCAGTGACCGGCCCGATCACCTCGCGGAGCAGGCCGGCGACGTCGCGCCGGACGCGGAGCTGAGGGTGCACGACCAGCCGGGCTGACAGGCCGTGGTGCGCGAGCTCCATGGTGATCGAGTCGACCAGGAACGGCATGTCGTCCGTGACGATGTCGATGACGTCCGAGCTGGCGTCCAGCGCCGCCGCGCCGCCAGGCCTGACCTCGACCAGGGCCCGGCCCTGCGGTCGGTCCACCGCCATCCGGGCCTGCGCGAGCGCCGCGGCGGCTACCCGGTCGGCGCCCGCCGAGCCCAGGTCATCGACCTCTACGTGCCGGTAATAGGCGCTGAAAAAGTTCGCGAGGTCGCCGACCTCAGGTACCGGGTCGCCGGTCGCTGCTGCCTTGGCCAGCAGGCCGTATTTAGTGTCGGTCATGCCAGCGGCCAGCTTCTGGCCTGCCGCCCCGTGATTCGCTGCACCGTGGCTGGCGTCCCCGTAGGTGGCTCCACCATCCGACATGACTTTCCACTCCCTTAGCCGGCCTCATTGCCGTTATGACGCATGCAATCACAGCGAATCCCGCAATTCCCAGAGCAGCGGGTAATACCGCATCGGCACCCGCCGGTGCAGATACGGGGCACCGGTCGAGCCGCCGGTGCCGGATTTCGTGCCGATCTGCCGCTCCACCATCTGAACGTGCCGGGCCCGCCACAGGCCGGACAGCTCGTCATGAGTCAGCAGGTCCTCCGCGAGCCGCCACAGATCGTCGTGATGCGGCCGGTCCCGTGCCACGCTGACCAGCGAGGCCAGGATCTCCTTGTCGGTGCTCACCGCGAGGCCGCGGGAGGCCAGCAGATCCACGTAGGCATCCCACAGCGACGGCTCAGCCAGCCGGGTGGCGAGCCGCGCGCGCTCGTCATCGGTGAGCGAGCGGAACCGCGCGACGAACCCCGGATCCTTGGCCCCGGACAGGAACTCCAGCTCCCGGAACTGCACGGACTGGAAGCCGCTCGCCGGCGCCAGCGCGGCCCGGAACTCCAGGAAGTCCTGCGGCGTCATGGTTTCCAGCACGTCGATCTGGCTCACAAGCAGGCGCTCGATGACGTGCACGCGGTGCAGCAGATGCCGGGCCAGCCAGGTCGGCCGGTCCTCGGCGTCCCGCCCCGCGGCCGGCCCGGAGCCGGCCAGCATGGCGTCCCTGACCGCGGTCAGCTCGTGCAGCAGCTGCTTGAACCACAGCTCGTAGGACTGGTGCACGATGATGAACAGCAGCTCGTCGTGCGCGGGCGGCTCCACCTCGGGTACCTGCTGGGCGAGCAGCTCGGGCACCCGCAGGTAGCTGCCGTAGGTCAGCAGGCCGCCTTCCTCGCCGAAGCTGCGGCCCGGCCCGGCCGACTTGCCCCCGCTCACGCCATCCCCCGCGCTCATGCTGTCTCCCGCGGCGCGAAGTAGGCGAGCACGTCCGGGTTGGCCAGCGCATCCCGGTCGGCGGCGTCAGCCACCGGCGTGCCCAGCAGGATCTTGCGCACCGGGACTTCCAGCTTCTTGCCCGACAGCGTGCGCGGAATCCCTGGCACCTCGTTGATCTCATCGGGAACGTGGCGCGGCGACAGCTCAGCCCGCAGCAGCGCGCGGATCTTGCCGGTCAGCGAGTCGTCGACAGCGTGACCGTCGGACGGCACGACGTACAGGATCAGCCTGCCGTCCTGGCCCAGCTGCCCGGTGTCGACGACCAGGCTGTCGGCCACCTCGGGCAGCCGCTCCACCACCCGGTAGAACTCGCTGGTGCCCATCCGCACGCCGCCCCGGTTGAGGGTCGCGTCCGAGCGCCCGTAGATCACGCAGCCGCCGTCCGGCATGATCATGATCCAGTCGCCGTGCCGCCACACGCCCGGATAGTCGGCGAAGTAGCTGGCCCGGTACCGCTCGCCGTCCGGGTCGTTCCAGAAGCCGACCGGCATCGATGGCATCGGCTGCGTGAGCACAAGCTCGCCGACCTCGCCGATCACCGCGTTCCCGGCCGGGTCGAAGGACTCGACTTTCGCCCCCAGGCACGGACCAGAGATGATCCCGGCGCGCACCGGCAGGATCGGAGCGGGCCCGACGAAACCTGTGCAGACGTCGGTACCGCCAGAGAAGGAGCCAAGAATCAGCCCGGACGGGCGCGTTCCCAGCTCTTGATACACCCAGCGGAAACCTTCCGGTGGCAGCGGCGAGCCGGTGGAGCCCACGCCCTTCAGTGCCGACAGGTCGTTGCCGGCGGCCGGGCTCAGGCCGTCCTTCATGCAGGCAAGCAGGTACGGCGCGCCGGTTCCGGCATAGCTGACGCCCTCCGCGGCGATCAGCCGCCACAGCGCCCCGATGTCCGGGTAGACCGCGCTGCCGTCGTGCAGGACCACGGTCGCGCCGGCCAGCAGACCGCCGATCAGGTAGTTCCACATCATCCAGCCGGTCGTCGTGTACCAGAAGAACGTGTCCGCGCTGGTCAGGTCCTGGTGCAGGGCCAGGGCCTTGAGGTGCTCGAGCACGACCCCGCCGTGGCTGTGCACGATCGGCTTGGGCAGCCCCGTCGTCCCCGAGGAGTACACCACCCAGAGCGGATGCGAGAACGGCACGTCGGCGAACTCAAGCTCGGCCGGCCGGCCGTTGTCTTCGCTAATCTCTTCCCAGCTCAGGACGGGAACGCCCGCCTGCAGTGCTGATGCTTCCGCCCCTTCGCCGAGATAGTCCACCATGATCACGGCGGTCAGCCCGGGCAGCTCGGCCGCGATCGCGGTCAGCTCGGCGCGCCGGTCGAAGCGCTTGCCGTTGTAGGCGTAGCCGTTGACGCCGAGCAGGACCACGGGTGAGACCTGCGCGAACCGGTCGATCACGCTGTGAGCGCCGAAATCCGGCGAGCAGGACGTCCAGATCGCACCGAGGCTCGCGGTGGCGAGCATGGCGATCAGGGCCTCGGGTGCGTTCGGCAGGTAGGCAGCGACCCGGTCGCCGGCGCCGACGCCAAGGCCGGCCAGGGCGGCGCGGACGCGCGAGACCCGCTCGGTGAGCTCGCCGTGGCTGATGCGGCCCGCTCGGCCGGCTTCTGAGGTGTAGATGACGGCGATGTGGTCGGGATCGACGTCGGCTCGCAGCAGCGCGTTCCTGGCGTAGTTGACCGTGCTGCCGGTGAACCAGGCGGCGTGCGGCATCTCGCCGGTCAGTACCGGACCGTCGCCGCGGGTGCCGAGCACGCCGAAGAAGTCCCAGATCGACGTCCAGAACGCGGCCGGGTCATCGACCGACCACTGCCACAGCGCCCGATACGAGGGAAGGCCGTCCTGGCCGGCCGTCGTGTCTGGGCCGCCGTGGTCGGCCAGCCACCGCGCGTAGCGGACGATCTCGGTGCTCCCCGCCGACTGCGCCGTCGGCGCCCACAGGACCTCGCCGTAGTCGCTCCCGGCCGCCGGGGTCAGGTCACCCACGCCCTACGCCTTCCGCCTGTCGGCACGCTCGTCGGCACATCCGTCAGCAGGTACTGGACTGATATATGCCATTACATCGCCAGTTTCCGTTTGACACGCCGAGCCAAGATCGCTTCCAGCACACCCTGACGAGCTACAGCATAGGTGTCAACAGGTACCTGCCACCCCGGGCCGCGGCTGTGGCCAACGTCACGGCGAGCGCTGCCGCAGGTCCCGCTCGCCGGGGGGCGAGCCCCGCCCGGTCCGGCCGGACCGGACTGCCGCGGCAGCGGCCGGGACGGGGCGCAGAACCCCGTTTAGGTGCTGCTCAGCCGGGAAGCTCCGCGCCAGAACGCCAGCGCTGAGCTCGGCGCTGGCGGCACGACGGAGGCACCCATGGGGTACGTATTTCTGGTGGCGGTTCTCGTGACCGGAGGTGTCATCCTCTTCGCGGTGAGCCACTCTCGCCGCGAGAACCGGCTCGTTCCCCGGCCAACGCTGGCAGGCGCGCGCAGGACCCTGCAGCAGTCGCGGCATGTGGTGGTGTCCGGCGATCAGTGCGTCTGCGGCGGCATCCTCGGGCTGTCGGGGCGCGTCTCGGACAAGTTCGGGCCGCTGATCGGCTGTACCGGCTGCACGCGGTTCTGGACGGCCAGCGGCCACCGGATCCGCACGCGCCCGGTTCGGCGCCCGTCTCCGCCGGGCGCTCCGGTCGGCCAGAGTTCCCCGGTCGGCCAGACTCCCCCGGACGAACCTCCCGGCTTTTAGCGCCCCGCCGGGACCTTGGTGAGCCGGTCGACGACAGCGACTACCTGGGCGGTGTCGGACAGGTCGGCCAGCACCACATCGGCGCCGGCGTCGCGCAGCTCGGCCGCCGTGGACCTGCCGGTCGCCACCGCAAGGCAGCGGGCGCCGCCGGTTGCGGCCGCTTCGATGTCGCGGACGGTGTCGGCGATGTACACGGCCGCGTCGTCGCTGACTGGCGTGCCGTACTTGTCCCCGGCCTGGTTCTTGACCAGCAGCAGCAGCGAACCGCGCGGATAGGCGTCCGAGCCGTAGCCGCCGATCTCCAGGTCGAAGAACCGGTCCAGGCCGAACGCCTGCAGCTTGCAGATGGCGTTCGGCTTGATCGTGCCGGTCAGGACCGTCTGCACCACGTCCGGCTGGGCCGCGAGCGCCGCGACGGCGGCCTCAGCGCCCGGCAGCAGGCGGCCCTGCGCCAGCAGCTCGCCCTGCCGCTGCGTAAAGGCGGATTCCAGCTCCCAGCAGTACCGGGCGAGCAGCTCGGCGTCAGCGACCTCGTCGTCCCCGGTGGGCACGTCGTTCAGGTACAGCGACTCGAAGAAGATCTCGGTATCGCTGCGCCCGGCCAGCTGGGGCAGCGCCGCCAGTGAGCGGCCCGTCACCCGGCGGAACGCGTCCGCATACGCATCACGGGCGACCCGGCCGACGTCAATCAGGGTCAGGTCGATATTCCAGAGAACCAGGCGGTCGATGGCGCACCTCCGGCGCGGACTCCTCGGACGCACAGGCCGCGCTGCCGGGTGGCTGCTGTCGCAGCCAGCCGCGCGGCCAGGGTAGCGGCCTGCAACTGAGCGTACCTGCCGGATCGGACATCCGACGCAATCGCCTCAAGATTCGCCGCGAAACCGGAACTGCGGCGCGATGGATGCCTCCCTGAGGGGGTCAGGACCCCACTCATGAGGCATCCACGGGCCCGGCGAGCGCCGGTCAGCCCATATGCGGGTACCGGTAGTCAGTCGGCGGGGCCAGCGCCTCCTTGATCGTCCGAGCGTTCACCCAGCGGATCAGGTTGAAGATCGAGCCGGCCTTGTCGTTGGTGCCGCTGGCGCGGGCGCCGCCGAACGGCTGCTGCCCGACGACAGCCCCGGTCGGCTTGTCGTTGATGTAGAAGTTCCCGGCCGAGAACCGCAGCTTCTCGCTGGCGGCCGCGATAGCGGCCCGGTCCCCGGCGATGATCGAGCCGGTCAGCGCATACGGCGCGATGTCCGCGGCCTGCGCCACGACTGCCTCGTAATCCTGGTCCTCGTACACGTGCACGCCGAGAATCGGGCCGAAATACTCCCGGACGAACATCTCGTCCGTCGGGTCGGTCGATTCCAGCACGGTGGGCTGCACGAAGTAGCCGACCGAATCGTCGGTCGTCCCGCCGGCCAGCACCGAGACCGAGGCGCGGTCCCGAGCCCTGGCCAGCGCGTCCCGGTGGCGGCCGAACGCCCGCTCGTCGATCACGGCGCCCATGAACAGCGACAGGTCAGCGGAGACGTCGCCCATGCTCAGGGCCTCGGTCGTGCCGATGAGCTGGTCCTTGGCCTGAGTCCAGACGCTGCGCGGAATGTAGGCACGGGAGGCGGCCGAGCACTTCTGCCCCTGGTACTCGAAGGCGCCCCGGACCAGCGCGGTGACCAGGACGTCCGGGTCAGCCGACGGATGGGCGATCACGAAGTCCTTGCCGCCGGTCTCCCCGACCAGCCGCGGGTAGCCGCGATAGCCAGCGATGTTCTCCCCGACGGTCCGCCACAGATGCTGGAAGGTGCCGGTCGAGCCGGTGAAATGGATGCCGGCCAGATCCGGGTGCGGCAGCGCGACCTCCGATACGGCTGTACCGTCGCCGGTCACCATGTTGATCACTCCGGGCGGCAGCCCGGCCGCCTCCAGCAGGCGCATCAGGTAGTGCGCCGACAGCTGCTGGGTGGGCGACGGCTTCCACACCACGACGTTGCCGAGC
>Ga0302324_100016621_pt1 | contig 14651 bp, 15 predicted proteins | sample Palsa_T0_1_FD_201949 | JGI IMG/M metagenome (GOLD analysis project Ga0302324, IMG submission 201949) | Peat permafrost microbial communities from Stordalen Mire near Abisko, Sweden - Palsa_T0_1 | ecosystem: Environmental > Terrestrial > Soil > Palsa > Peat permafrost | place: Sweden: Abisko...
ACATCGATGCCAACGTCGACCAGGAGCGCGATTTCCTGCAGCAGAGCTTCGCCGGAGCCGGCGTTCTGGCCGGCGCTGCCTACGTACTCCCCGCCAACCCGCTAACTACAGCCAGAACGGCCACGGGGGGCAACTTTCAATCCGACGGACGAATTGTGGTGCTGGATCTAAAGTAAATGGACTCGAAATAAAACTTAATTACCCAGCAATTGTCCGAAATCCGGACGGCCGCCCTGGTTCGTACCACTTATGTGGAATCTATTGCCAAACAGAGCGACGAAGCAACCGACGCAACACACTTGGTGTGCAGGGATTGCAGGTCTGAATTTCCGGTAAAGTCGTTTATCCCGGTGGATCCCCTGCACGTACAGTGTCCCTTTTGTCTCTACGTCTTCTTTCTGGATACGCCGCTGAGAAGGATGATCTAAGAGTCGTCTTCCCGGCTGGCCGGCGACAAAAGGGGCTTTCGGTTCTTCGCGATTGCATCCAGCACCCCGTTCAGAAAGTTCAGCGACTCCGGAGCGGAGTAGCGGCGCGCGATTTCGAGCGACTCGTTGATGACAACCGGGATTGGGGTTTCGGGGAAGCCCAGCAGCTCGGCGATGGCTGCCCGGAGGACATTGCGGTCGACAGCGGGCATCCGGCTCAGGCGCCAATTGGCCGAATGAGACTGGATGAGCTCATCGATCTCCTCGTTGCGGGCGGTGGCCACGCGAAAGATGTCCTCGGAAAAACCGCGGGTTTCGGCGTCTACCTCTTCCCGCGAGCCCCAGAAAGTCTTGCGCACCTGATCGGGCGTGTGCTTGCCTACATCCGCCTGGAAGAGCATCTGCATGGCCAGTTCGCGTGACTTGCGTCGCTTACCGGTCGCGCTCATGGAAGCTGCATCTTGCGGTCGAGCGAGACCATCTCGATGGCTGCGATCGCAGCCTCGAATCCCTTGTTCCCGGCCTTGATTCCGGCGCGATTCAACGCCTGCTCCAGGGTTTCGCAGGTCAGCACCCCGAAGGCATGGGGAATGCCCGTTTCCTGTTGTGACTGGCCGATGCCTCTCGAGACTTCGTTGTAAATGGCCTCGTAGTGTGCAGTTTCGCCGCGCAGCAGCACGCCCAGCGTAATCACGGCGTCGACCTGACCATGCATCGCCGCCTTCCGCGCCGCCAACGGAATCTCCCACGCTCCCGGCACCCGGATCACCTGGACGTCGCGCCGCGCGGCGCCGCTGCGGTAAAGGCCGTCCAGAGCACCCTGAAGCAGCCGGTCGGTAATTACTGCGTTCCAACGCGAGACTATTATGGCGAAGCGCATGCCGTGTGCGCTTAGATCGCCTTCCACGGCTATGGGCTTGCCTTTGTGCGGGTCGTCCCATTCCCAGAAGGCAATGGAGTACCCCGGCGCCGGTTCCACGGTAAACAGGCGGCTCTTCCAATCGGTCTCGGCCAGCGCGCTGAGGCGCTGGGTGGCTTCCGGCTCGCCCCAGGTGCGGACCATCCAGTCGCGGGCCACTGCCTGCACGGCCTCGAGGCCGGTCACTTCGACCATGATTTCGGCAGGGATGGGGGCGATGCCATCGGCAAATTCCAGATTTCCCAGGGGCGCCAGGAACGAGACCCCGCGGCTCAGCTCCTCTTCCCAGCCCCGTCCAGCCTCAAAGCCGAGGGCGGAGAAAAAACTGGCCAGCTTGGCGTAAGCCTCAGGCGTGCCGGCCGGACGCACAATGGTGATGGCTTTAATCATCCTCTTCTGACTGTACCACCGGGTCTTTGTTAGACTCACAGCTTCGCAACCGGAGTCATCGAACATGGATTTGGAGAATATTCGCTATGAGCTGCGTCCTCCCATAGCCTTAGTCACCGTCGACCGGCCCAAGGTGCTGAACGCGCTCAACCACCTCAGCATGACGGAGCTGGAGCTGGTCTTCGTCGACATCCGGGAGAACCCCGGCATCCGCGCCGTGCTGATCACCGGCGGGGGAGAGAAAGCCTTCGTCGCCGGCGCCGATATTGGGGAGCTGGCTGCGGTTTCGGCGCTCGAAGGAGAGCAGCTTGCTCGCAAAGGACAGCGCATCTTCGGCCTGATCGAAAACTGCGGGAAGCCGGTGATTGCGTGCATCAACGGCTTCGCCCTGGGCGGCGGCTGCGAACTGGCCCTCGCCTGCACCCTCCGAATCGCCAGCTCCAGCGCCCGCCTGGGCCAACCTGAGGTCAAGCTTGGCATTATCCCCGGCTACGGCGGAACCCAGCGTTTGCCGCGGCTGATCGGCAAGGGGGCTGCCCTCAAGCTCATCCTTACCGGCGAAATCATTGGCGCCGGAGAGGCCCTGCGCTTGGGCCTGGTGGATGAAGTGGTGGCCCCGGATCAACTGTTGCCGCGCGCCGAGCAGATCGCGCAAGCGATTGCCGGAATGGCGCCGCTGGCCGTCCGTGACTCGATCCGCGCTGTGAACTCCGGCTACGATCTGCCCCTGGCCAGCGGCCTCGAGTTGGAGGCTTCTCTTTTCGGCCTGGCTTGCTCCACCAGCGACAAAACGGAGGGGACGCGGGCTTTCCTGGAGAAGCGCGCCCCGAACTGGGCGGGGAAATGAACCATGGTCAGTAACCGGTGTGCGTGTTTCGCTTGTTATGCTTGACACTGTGGCTCGGCCGCACTCCCTCATTCAAATCGTTTTGCTCTGCGCGTTGGGCGCTACTGGCTGCAAGGGACCAGCGCCGAGCACTGAGCCCTCACGGGCTACGGTGCGCCAAGCCCGTCAAGCCCGAGAAAGCAAGATGGATGCGGCCCGGCAGGAATTGGAGCAGATTCCGCCGCCCTCCAAGAATCGTTATCTCAGCGTGCATAGCAAAGAGGCTTACGGGAATCCGTTCCTGGTGGTCCATGTGCAGACCGTGACCATGACGGTCATCTACCGCGACCAAAGTCCAAATTCCTTCGACGCCGGAGGACTTCTGCGTCCCGCAAAAGCCCGCAGGCAGGAGATCGATGTACGGCTGGATGATTTGCCCCAGGCACTTAGCTCCCTTTCTCCCGACGTTTGGCCATACGGCCGGGTGGTGGCGATTGAAGAATCGCCCACAGCCCCCAAAACCGAACGCGTCACCATCCGCCGCAATGTCGAGTCCGCCATTCAGATCCTCAACGATCTCGGGGTCGTGGTGGATGAATGGACCGGCTCGACTGGTGCCCTGCTCCGCTAGAGCGGTTTCACGATTACTCTGCCCTCTCTGATCTCGGCGAGGTGGGGCTTTTCTTGGAGAAAAGCCCCGTAAGAGGTAATTTCGTTGGATACACCTATCGTGAAACCGCTATAGCCACGTATGCTCTCCTCCATCCAACCCGTAGCGCTGTCTGTCTTTTGCGTTTGCTTCCTGCTGGTAACTGGCGCCGGCTTCTGGGCCGTGCGCTGGAGACGATCGGACCTGGCCAGTCTGGATGAATGGGGACTTGCGGGGCGCAAATTCGGGACCCTGGTTACCTGGTTCCTGATCGGTGGCGACCTCTACACCGCGTACACCGTCATCGCCGTTCCGGCCGCGCTCTTTGGCGCCGGCGCCCTCGGCTTCTTCGCTATTCCCTACTGCATCATCGCTTACCCCATGATGATGCTGGTGTTGCCTCCGCTCTGGCGAATATGCCGCAGTCACGGCTACATTACCCTGGCCGACTACGTGCGCGGCCGCTACCAGAGCCGCTGGCTTTCGGTCGCCGTGGCGGTTACCGGTATTCTCGCCACGATGCCCTACATCGCTTTACAGTTGATCGGAATGCGCGAGGTGATTGCAGCCCTGGGGATACACGGAGAGTGGCCGTTAATTGCGGCCTTCGTGATTCTTGCTGCCTACACCTACTCGAGCGGGCTGCGCGCGCCGGCGCTGATTGCCATCGTGAAAGACGTGATGCTTTACATCATGGTGGGCGCGGCGGTGCTGGTGATCCCTGCGCGGCTTGGCGGCTATAGCCACGTCTTTGCGGCTGCCGCCTCCACGCTGGCCCGGCACTCGCCGCCGGGCTCGATCATCCTGCGTCCGGCGCAGTTCATGAGCTACTCCTCGCTCGCCCTGGGGTCGGCCATGGCCCTGATGCTCTATCCCCACACCATCACCGGCACCCTCAGTGCGGCCAGCGACCGCGTGGTTCGCCGCAATGCAGCGCTGATGCCGGCCTACAACCTGCTGCTCGGGTTCGTCGCGCTGCTTGGCTACGTGGCCATCGCCGCCGGGGTTCACACTACAAACTCATCCAGCGTGGTGCCCTTGCTGCTGACCACGATGTTTCCGCCGTGGTTTGCCGGTTTTTGCCTGGCGGCGATTGCCATCGGAGCCTTGGTCCCGGCCGCGATTATGTCCATTGCCACCGCCAACCTGTTCACCCGCAACCTGTATGGAGAGCTCGTTCACCGCTCATTTTTCTCTGCTGCGATGACAGGGGGCCAGGAAGCGACCATGGCTAAACTCGTCTCCCTAGCGATCAAGCTGGGGGCGCTGGCGTTTGTCCTGCTGGTGCGCTCGCAGTTTGCCATCGAGTTGCAGTTGCTGGGCGGGGTCTGGATTCTGCAGCTGCTGCCGGCGGTGGTGGGCGGGCTTTTCGTTCGCTCCCTGCATGGTCCGGCGCTGCTGTGGGGTTGGTTCGCGGGCATGGCCGCCGGTACGGCCATGGTTGGCTCCCTCGGGCTTAGGAGTTCGACCTACCCTTTCCACATCGCTGGACACGTGTATGGAGTGTACGCCGCTGTGCCGGCGCTAGTACTCAACATGGTGGTGGCGGGGCTGGGGTCGTTATTGCTCCAGGTTTCCGGCAGAAGGCCGGTTGAGAATTTGAGGAACGCATGAGCGAGTGCATCGGATTTGTCGGGTTGGGCGCCATGGGTTTGGGCATGGCCAAGTCTCTGCGCACGGCAGGCTATCGCGTGCATGTGTTCGATCTGCGCAGCGAGGTTGCGCACGCCTTCGCCGCAGAGGGAGGCGTTGCTTGCGGCAGTCCTGCGGAGGTAGCCGCAGCCTGCGATGTGATGATCAGCGTGGTGGTCAACGCAGCCCAGACGGAAGCGGTCCTGTTCGGCGAGGGCGGAGCGGCCAACGCCATGAAGGCGGGAAGCGTATTCGTGATGTGCTCTACGGTCGACCCCGGATTTTCGATTGCGCTCGAAAAACGTTTGGCGGAGAAGGCCATCCTTTACCTCGATGCGCCAATCTCCGGCGGTGCAGCCAAGGCTGCCAAGGGTGAGATCACCATGATGACGTCAGGCCATCCGGATGCGTATGCCAAGGTGGGCGGCGCGCTGGACGCCATGGCGGCGAAGGTCTATCGCCTAGGGCCGGCCGCGGGGAACGGCAGCAAGGTCAAAATCATCAACCAGCTCTTGGCCGGTGTTCACATTGCGGCCGCCGCGGAAGCGATGGCCCTGGGCCTGCGCCAAGGGGTTGATCCCGCAGCCCTCTACGATGTGATAACTCACAGCGCAGGCAACAGCTGGATGTTCGAGAACCGGATGGCTCATGTTCTGGCCGCCGATTACACGCCTCTCTCTGCCGTGGACATCTTCGTAAAAGATCTTGGCCTGGTGCTGGACACGGCGCGCGCCAGCAAGTTCCCCTTGCCCTTGGCCAGCACCGCGCACCAGATGTTCCTGCAGGCCGCGGCTTCCGGTCTTGGCCGGGAAGACGATTCCGCCGTCATCAAAATTTTTCCGGGGATTGAGTTGCCGGGCTGATACAAATTCTCGGCGGCAGCCTGGTCGTTGCTGCCGCCGTATTCGTTCGTTAGCTGTTGGCGGGAGAAGTAGATTGCGCCTGCTGCCTTTTAGCGTGGCGGCTCTGCTTCAGCTGCTCGTACTGCTGTTTTTGGGTATTGTTCAGGACCGCCTCGATCTTGCTGTCGCTGTCCTGCACAACACCGTGTAGCTGCGCCTTTTTGTCGGTCGCGGCTAAGGCGGTGTTCGCACGCAAACTCTGGACTTGTTGATCACGGTCGGCGAGGATCGGCTCGATCTTCGCTTGTTGGTCCGCCGTGAGGCCGAGCTTCTTCGCCATCCTTCTGGTTTGGCGTTGGGGATCAGGAGCCTTGTGCGGATTTGCTGCAGTCGACTGCGATGCAGATGTAGGCTGTCCTTGATCCTGTGCAAGTAGTGCACTACCCGTGAAACCAGAGACCAATACAGCGCCGAGAAGAGCTGAAGGGATGAGAATTCGCATACGAACCTTTCTTAGAGCAACCTCAAGTCTGTTACTTCTGCATAAACAGACCCCACTCCATGGGCTATGTTGCGCCGCGCATACATCCTTGGTGGTACCCGCATTTGGGAACACCACTGCGCTAGACGGTGACTAGCGTTTCTTCGTGGGTGGGCTCGGGTGCGATCGTCACGCGGCTTCGGGTCCGGTCTTTCTGGTTGTCTGAGGCGGAGAACGCGAACACCGCAGCCGACGCAACCAACGCCAGACTCCCCAGGCCCTGGACCAGGAATTGAGAGGTCCATCCCGGATAGGCCGCCAACAGTGCTGCGCCCAAGACTGAAAGAAGAATGCTCGATGCGAACACCTCGAGCGGGTGTTGGCCGATGAGAACCAGGGGTCTTGCCCAACGCGATTGCAGCCAACCGGCGCGCGCGGGTATATATCGCCACGCCAACCATGCCCACGCCAGGATCCCCAGAAGACGAAGTGGATGCAGCAACTCTTTATCGGGCTCGAAGTGGATCAGGAGAGCAGACGGCACGAGATTGACAAGATGCGGCACGTGAGTCTCTGCCAAACCGAGTAGTGAGAACCCCACCGCCAGCCAATCCCAACCGCGCCAATAGTTTTTGGCTTTGAGAATATAGGGAGCCGTCGCGCCGATCATGAAGATGACCTGCCAGGCTAACGGATTTAGAAACCAGGTTTCGGTCCCGCTCAAGTTGAGATGAAAGGCACGGGTCGCCACATACAGTGCGACCGAACCACCTAGTAGCAGACGAGGCCGGCGGATCAGAGGGAGTACGACAGAGAGAAGGATCAGAAAAAGGACATAGAGCGGAAGAATGTCGAAGAACCTGGGCTGTGCGCGCAACAGAACAGCGTTCATGATACTGCGAACAGGGTGAAGGCTGAACCGATCCAGATAGAGATACTCAAGAAAGCCGTGCGGGTTGAGCGTGCCGAGCACAGCTCCGACTATGACGATAAACAACAGGTACGTGATCACGTGCGTGCGATAAATAGCGACGGCGCGACGCACCATCTTGAGGCGCGCTGCCAGGAGCCCGTCGCGTGTCCAGGTCCGTTGATAAGCAATGCCGGCGAGGATGCCCGACAGCAGAATGAACATTTCGGCAGCGTCGCAGAACCCATACTGTTTCAGGGTAATCAGGCGCAGTTTACCGATCATCAGGTGATCGATGAATATGCACCAAAGGGCGATGCCACGGAAAAAGTCGATGCGTAGATCGCGATTATGTCGAATTAAGGTTTGCACGATGCTCTTCCAGCGGGCCTATTTTAAAGATGGCGGCAGGAGAGAGCAGCAACGCTTGAGTTCCCTGAACGATCCAAAAACATTCGATAGAGAGTGCCACAGCGGTTGCGTGATTTCGCCCACTTGTTTTTCGATGAACTCATTTTAGGTGGTACGGGCTTGTTGGTCCAGCCTTGTTTCGCAGCCTGGATGGTACGAAAAAGGGTTACCTGTCATTACCTTTCCAGCAGTATCCATTGCTTCTCCGCTTCCGGAGATTTCCTCGGAAAGCCTACCCCACCCCATTGGCAAGCTGCAGGCGGAACGGGTGGACACGGCGGTGTGCAAGCCGTGCCGTTTTGAAACGCCATCGTTCTGACTTGGGAAATGAAGCATTGGACAAGAAATGGCGCAGAGGTTGCTTCGAGAGGGTGACGATGAGTTGGGCAGACGCGGTTTCTTTATCCGGCCGCAGGTTTACGGAGCATAGAACCGTTCCGCACTGGATCAGTATCAACCAGGCTGGCGACATCGCAGGCCCGTAACGGAATTGGGAGCAGTACGAAATGGTTTCGTCCGCGACCCTCATGGGACCACTACCGGCCGGGGAAGACCATTTTGAACGGAGTGCCGGCCTGTTCCTCCGCCCCTCGCCCGAGTAACCGTGGACCAGCGGAAGCGACACCTACCAACGCTTGATGGCTGGCGCGGACTTGCCGTCATCGGCATCATTCTTTTTCATGGACGATTCTTTACCAATTATTCGCTCACACGGCTATCTATCCACGGCAATTCTGGAGTTGCGGTATTTTTCGCTCTCAGCGGCTTTCTGATTTGCCATCTTTTGCTGGAAGAGCGCGATCGTGCCGGGTCGATCAATCTCGCGCGTTTCTATCTGCGGAGATGTTTCCGGATTATCCCCGCCTACTCTATTGCACTGTTGGGTATCGTGCTGGTCGCGGCATTGGGGGCGATCCCATTAAATGGCTACGAATTACCGAGTTGCCTCTTGTTTTATCGCAACTACTTGCCCTTGGGGATGGATGAAGCCTCCGGCTACTACACCGCGCACTATTGGTCGCTGTCGGTCGAAGCGCACTTTTACCTGATCTGGCCGCCGATCGTGGCTCTGGTACCCAGGCATCTCGGCCGGGTTACGTTCCTGTTGGCCGCCGGTGTGTTGATCTGGCGATTGCTGGAGCCGGGTATGATGGGCGACACCAGAATGGACGGGTTATTTTGGGGGTGCCTCGCGGCCATTTACTTCGAGCCCTTGCGGCGCTGGGTGGAGGGCGTCCGCTTTCCCCAGTTGTGGTTACCGGTCGGGGCCATTGTGGTGGCCAGCATGCGGCTCCCCCTTTCGCCGGTCTGGCATATCTGTTTTGAACCCATCCTCTTCCCTGCTCTGATCATGAGCACGGTACTACAGCCCGAAAGCTGGTTATCCCGCGCACTTGAATGGAAGCCCGTGGCGTGGATCGGAATGATTTCCTACAGTCTTTATCTCTGGCAACAGATCTTCCTGCCCCCATTGGTTCCCGCGCGCGGACTTTTCCACTCTCTGCAAGAGCCGCCATGGAATGTGTTGGCCATTTTCCTCTTGGCTACGCTGAGCGGCTACCTGATTGAGATGCCCATGACTCGCTGGGGCTACCGAGTCATCCAACCAAGCTTGACCAGGTTGGAGCGAATTCTTTCTCCTCGATTGGCTGATTAGTGACCGGACTGGGAGTCACCTGGAAACGGAAACCCCCAAATACCGAAAAGGTCGACACCTTCGACTTCTCGCTTACATCTGAAGAGGGTCAATAACCCTTCCGGACCAGATGAGATGAAGCACATTGCGCCCTCAACCCTAACTGCCCCTCGCTTTGGCCGGCCGCCGACTTCGACGCCTTGGTGGAAGCGTTCCACGCCCGCGGTTTCCGCCCGGCCAATGCCTGGTACCTGAACGACAGCGCCAATATCGCTTTCGCCCACTCCGCGCCCGAAGGCGGCCGCCTAAGCCAACCCGTGCTGTTCATCAACGGCGACTGGGACGGGATCTGCGACATCAACCGCAGTTGCCTCGGAGAGCCCATGCGCCGCCCTGCCAGGAGCTTTCCGTGACGAACCTGCCGGCCGGCCACTGGCTGCCTCTCGAGCGCAAGACCGAAGTTATCCAAGCCATCCGTTCATGGCTTAAAGCGAAGGAGCTTTGATTTGGCGATTCCAGGAGCGTTGACGATGAAACACCGTGAGATCGAAGCAAACGGGATCTCACTTCATTTCGTAGAGGAGGGTGAGGGACCCGCAGTCCTCTTTTGCCATGGCTTTCCCGCGATCTGGTCTTGTTGGAAGGCCCAGATGGAAGCAGTGGCTGGCTCAGGCTTCAGGGCCATCGCCCTCGATATGCGTGGTTATGGAGGAAGTTCTGCCCCGGAAGAAGCCGAAGCCTATACGCCTTACGAGACGGTTGGCGACCTGGTGGCGATACTCGATGCGGCGGAAGTTGCCACTGCGTATGTCGTGGGGCACGACTTCGGCGCCAACGTCGCATGGAACGCTGCGATGATGCGTCCCGATCGATTCACTGCGGTGTGCGGCATGAGCGTCCAATTTCGGCAGCCGGGCGGCCCCAGCTTCCTGGACAAGCTCCGCGCCGCGGGAAAATACCAGTTCTATTGGTTTGACATGATGAGGGCTGAATCGGATCAGGCATGGGCGAACGCAGCGGTTACCGTCCCAGGGATGATTTACTGGACATCCGGCGAGGCACCGGAAGCAAGCCGATGGAATCCCTTCGATCCATCACGCGGGCTGTTGCGTCCGGCTCCCGTGGCTCCGCGAACGGTCGACCCAACCTATATCGCCGATGCGGTGGCGGCCTTTGCTCGCACTGGATTCCATGGACCGCTGAACTACTACCGTGCAATCGACCCTTTCACGCGGCACTCGGCCGCGTTCGCGGGAGCCAGAATTCGGCAACCATCGATGTTTCTGGCGGGCACGCTGGATGGGCTGAACCTGGTAGCGCAGCCGAACGCTGAGACAATGCGAAGCAACCTCACCGATCTTCGCCGCTTCGTCATGTTGGAAGGGGTCGGACATTGGCCGCAGTTGGAAGCCCCCGATGCTACCAATGCAGCGCTAATTGGATTTCTACGGAGCCTTTGAAGATCCCCCGCCCACTCAAGCCAACAGAGGGCTTGAATGGGCCACCCTGAGCACTCGTGGGGTGATCGTTGAAATTGGTGGGCTGATATTCTGGCCTCGAATGCTAGAGCACATCAACTGGTTTGTTGGGGTCCTCGGGGATTTAGTGATTGTCGCCGTGCTTTTTGCTCGGCGGCGTGTTCCCCGGTTTCCCTTGTTTACGATACTCGTCGCTTTTCACTTCCTGGTCGCGGTAGGAACTAAGGCCGCTTTTCACTTGTCCGGTCATAAAGTGAGCGGTTCTACGGCTACCATCATCGACATCACCGATTTGCTGGTGCGGTGCGGGGTTTTCGCAGAGCTTATCCGGATCGCTTTGCTGCCCCTTGCCCGGATTTGGCAGTTAGCTTTGAGCCTGATGCTGATTGCCAGCGGGGTTCTCATCGTCATGCGCCTCGCGCCGGCATATCACTCGCTGAGCATGGGCCTGATGCTGATGCACTTCTTTTTATCCGTCTTGCTGTTGGAGTGGGCTATGGTTCTCGCTTTTCTGCTGCGTCCTTTACGGCTGTCCTGGCAAAGTCCTGTAGCTGCGATCAGCTTCGGCTATGGCGTGTTTTCGGCAGTCGATTTGGCGGCAGGCGCGTATTTCAGGACTGGCCCTGCCGGTGACTTTGTTTCGTCTTTTCTTTTCAGAATCCCGGTCTACCTGCTGATCGTGCTGTGGTGGTCAGTTAGCCTGTGGTCTGCGGAGCCCGGCGTTTCATAGAGCGCGCTTACTGACAGTACCGATGGGTACCTGATGGATTCAATCGATACCAGGCGGCGTTGGCCCAAAGCCACACGGCAGCCCAGGAAGCCAGCGCCGCTAGTGTCACTGCTTCGAGTACAGACACGCGGCCCGTAATTAGTGGGACCGGCGCGAAGTATTCGACCGAAGCACCGACCGGCCGGCGCCACAGCGCGAGAAGCATTCTGCGCAGCGTGCGCTGTTCTTATCCAATGGTCCTTACCTTGAGCGTGGATCCGTCCAGCAAGGGGCCCGCTGTGTTTCTGTACCGCAACGACTTCACGCAGATCGAGGCGGAGGAGCACCTTCGGGTTGCAGGTGCAGCGCTTCGGAACCAGACTAGTCTATACTCCTGGCACTGGACATTCGTCCGTGGAAGGAGGAGTTTGTCATGGCTAAGTCAATTCCCGAGGGATACAGCTCGATCACTCCCTATCTCATATTCGAAGATGCCAATTCTGCGATTGATTTCTACTCGAAGGCATTCGGTGCACAAGAACTCTTTCGTATGCCCATGGGGAATCGAATCGCTCATGCCGAGATACTGATCGGCAACTCCCGGATCATGCTGGCCGATGAGGCCCCACAAATGGATGCGTACGGGCCTAAACATCACAATGGGTCGCCCGTCAGCCTGATGCTCTATGTGGACGACGTCGATGCTTTCACAGAAGAAGCTGTCGCAGCGGGAGCCAAGGTCCTGCGTCCGGTGAAGAATCAGTTCTATGGCGATCGTTCCGGGGTTTTTCTCGATCCGTTCGGGTATAAGTGGACGATCGGGACGCACGTTGAAGACGTTCCGGCGGAGGAAATGGAGACGCGCATGGCGAATGCGACCGCGGGGTAAACAGGCTGCGGAAAGAAGTCGTGGAGAGGGTCGGAACTGCTCCCTCAGCGGCTATTTGGCTCCGAAGTGGCACTCCATGGCAGGGACTAAAGAGTCTGCGTGAGATCCGGAACTGCAGAGACTCGCTCCGACCTCATTGGACAGTCACAATCCACGGCGAGAATTGGACGCCACCGCTTTGGGCGCTGATCCAAGCTTGGCCAGGAGTCTCGGCCGTAGCGAGGCCGGTTGTCTGGTTAATCTCCATGACCAGGTCATTGTTCGACGAAAAACTCGGGGGCCCGCCATAGTAAATGTATGGACTCACCGCTCTTGTACTGCCGTCGCTATATACCCCGTAAGCCGTGAATTGGATTGTCCCCCCAGGCGCTATGGTGTTAACACTACCCGGATTCCCTAGGTAGCCCGAATTGAGCGTCACAGAGAACAGATTCGTCATGTCCTGGGCGAGAGTGGTCATGGAGGAGTATCCAGCCGCATCGGGATCAATGCCATTGGAGGACAAAGAGGCCACCATCGCGTAATCGACCAGCACGACGTCGGAATTGAATATTGTAGTTAAGCCTCCGGGGTACCCATCTATCTGTCTTAGCCCACGGTTAAACAAAACGGAATTGGCAAAATACACGGACGACTCGTCGAAGCCATACGGCGGGATCGTTCCGATAATTACCTTGATCCCCGCCGCCGTCGCCATCTGGGCCATGGCGTCCAGATTCGCGCAGGTGGCTATCATCGGGTTATTCCCCACACCGCACTCGGGCGCCCAACCGGGGGTCGAGACATCGTAGGTACCGGTGATGATATTTACAACCGCCGGATGAAGGTCGATCACGTCAGTTTGGAACCTGGCCAGGACCTGCCCGGAGGTCTGCCCCGCGACTCCCCTGTTGATCCAGTTGGGATTCTGGGCGAATGCAGGACTGGTGGTTGCCCAGTCAGCGGTCACATCGTCGCCGATGAAGACTACACTCGGCAGGTTGGCGTTCGGCGCCAGAGCGAAGTAGCCGGAGATATCCAGGACGAGTTGCGTCGGGTTCGATGCGAACGCATCGATTGAGCCGTTGGTGCTGGTGACGATCGCCATGTTCGACGTGACGAACCCGTCAGGCGCATTGAGGGTGGAGACAACCGGCTGCGCTGTTCCGTCCGGCCATAAGGTCAGATAGCCAAGGACCGGCGACGGAACCACCGTAGCATTCGTCACGTAGGCCTTCGCGTTGTTGGGTACCGCGCAGGGGTTGCCGGTCGTAACCGGAACTGTGAGTTCCCCCAAAAAGGTCCCGTTTGCCAGACGCGTATCGAGAATGCGGCAGGGTGGCAGCAGATAGAGAGACAGCCCAGTGGGCGCTAATCGTGCCGATGCGAAGTACCCGGTGATGTCCATCACGATATCGGTGTTTTCGGTCGAGTAGACCGAAACGGAGTCGCCAGTGGATGGGTCCACAGATACGATGGCCGCATTGGCGGTCACCTCGCCCGTGGGTACATTGAGGGTTGAGGACAGCGGCGGTTCTGTTTGGCTCGGTGAGGTTCCCCAGACGGTTACATACCCGATCGGCCCCGCGGACGGTACGGCAGTGACGTTGAGCGAAAGCGCTCCTCCATCAGCGAGCGCACCGGCGGGCAGGTTGCACGGAGCGTTGGCTAACGAAAAGGAGCGCAGCTGAGCCGCCTGGAGCGATGGGGCTCCGAAACTTGTACCGTTGTTTATCCTGGTGTCGACCACGCGACAAGGCGTGATGGGAACGTAGACGTAGGAAGCGTCGGCGGTGGTGAAATAGCCGCTGACATCCAGCACGAGGTCCGTGGTGCCGGCGGCAAACGCACTGATCTCTCCGCCATTGCCTCCCGTGAGTATCGCCGCATTGGCCTTAACGCGCCCGTCCAGCGAGTTCAACGTCGAGACGAGAGGCTCTGGACTGCCCGATGGCCAGACGGTCAGGTAGCCTAAGGGGCCCTGGGGCACGACCGTCACGTTGGTCGCGTAGGCGATGACGCCGTCGCTCGGAAGAGGAATGTTGCAGGCGCCTCCGGCGGGATTGAAGTTCTGGCTGGTGCCACCGGCGATTGGCCCTCCCGTCAACCGGGTATCGACGGCTCGGCAGGGCGTCTGTAGGGGGATGTAGTGCAATGGACTGGTGGTGTTCAACTGCGCGGAGACGGAGGGCGCGCCGGCGGTCAGCCCGCAGGCAAGAAGAAAGGTAACAGCGCGGAAACGCAGTGGCATACTTCTCCAAGGCAAAATGGCGCAGTGCCAAAGCTTAATTCTGATCAACCAGCATTGTTTGTTAGGCCCGGGAATCAACACGAAGAACGAGGGGTTCTCAAAGACTGTTTCGATTCCGCGACCATATTACTCTCGGGAGGTCTCGGCGGAAAGGCTTTTGTTGGCTCGCGAAACCTGCTTGATGGTTATAAGGGCCTGAGAGCTGCCATCGGCTCCAGCCT
>Ga0302324_100016622_pt1 | contig 14650 bp, 11 predicted proteins | sample Palsa_T0_1_FD_201949 | JGI IMG/M metagenome (GOLD analysis project Ga0302324, IMG submission 201949) | Peat permafrost microbial communities from Stordalen Mire near Abisko, Sweden - Palsa_T0_1 | ecosystem: Environmental > Terrestrial > Soil > Palsa > Peat permafrost | place: Sweden: Abisko...
GCAGGGCGGGCTATTGATTGTCGAGATCGATCGTGGAGTTGTTGAATTGCCGGCTACGGGCAACTGGCTAGAAACGGTCGCTATCATTTGTCGTGATCTGTACGTCTTGACTAAATGCGTTCCGCCTAGGAAGGATTCGGTATTGATTGGTTTTCGCGACGAAAAACTCCGCATCTCTTTCCCAGGATTGAAATGGGCATGCCCGGCGACCCTCGAGGCGCCGCCGACCTCGTTTATTTCTCCGATTGATAGCACATACCTGCGGCCAAGCAAGAAGCGGACTTCGACTGAAGGTACGAGTAGCTAACTGCCCGGCGTGATTTACTGGGTGGGTCTTGGCAACCCTTGCAGTAAATACGCCACTTCGACCATTGCCCAAGTGTCCTGCTTGCAATAGATAAGTAGTCGCTCCCGGAGCTCAACCTTGCGCGCCGGTGGTGTGTGCGGATCAAGCGCCGCATATAGGTAAGCGACCTGGGCGGCAGTTCCGTCAGTGACTTCAAGGAGATTCTCATAGCAGAGATCGGGCGCTATCGTCGGCAGGACGGTCTTGATCGAGAATGAGCCTTGCATGGAAGGGTGGTAGTAGTTAGCTCTGACGATCGGGTGCAGATCCACAATCCGCGCAAGATACTGATCCAGCTGCAAGCGGTACTGTGGATGCCGGTCGGCGAGCTCGCGCAGCCGGCCGGCTTCGTAGGTTTGGAAATACACGAAGATCGGGCCCGGGCTATCGGGAGGGATCGCGTCGATCATGCGCTCGATGCAGGGAATGGACGGATCGTCGCCGCTAAGATCCAGAAACTCGACGTGCTCAAAGACTCCTGCGGTACGTTCGATGTGGCAGGACCACTGAAATGGAATCTGCTCGTAAGGGCGCACACCGACCCAGCGAGGCACGGGAAGGTCGATGCCCTCGAAGTCAAAGTAATAGCGAGGGTAGGGCAGCACTGCGAACCGTGAGCCGCTTCCTGGCTCGAGAACGGGTAGGCCGGTGCGATGTGCGGTCTGCATTCGACAATAGAGCGCAGCGTCGTCGCCAGTGAATTCTGAGGGTTGTGGTTCGTGTAGTGCGGTATAACCGCGCTGCTGGTTTAGTTTCTTGGCCGTGCTCTTTCCGCCAATGCCGGGCAGCAGGGTCAGCGGGTGTTCAGGGCCTGGTGTGTCTAGCGTTGTGCAGTAATTGTGGAAGGCGCAGGCGTAAGGCTTCGAACACTGTGCGCCAGTTTGAGTTGCTGGCATAGCACCGAGCAGAACTTGTTGCGCCGCGGCATGCCAATTGGGCACTTGTGGAATGCGTCCGGCGATGCCTACTGTCACGGGGAGTTGCCGGAATAGTCCCGAATAATCGTCATTGCCGGGATACTGCCATCGGTTGTTGAGGAGATTCAGTTCTACGTCGGCGAGCGGCCACCCGGTCGCCTGATAGACCCACGCTTGAATGGCGACGTCATCGAGGTGATGTTCCTCGGGTGCAGCCGGGGTGAGCTTGTCGGGCTTCAGAGGGAAGGTGGAGGCCTTGCTTTCGCGCAGAATGTAGCCGCCGCCGGGGGAGGGGATCAGAGCATCGGCGCGTGCGTACAGGCCGTCGCGGTACATCGGGACTTCGACTGCGGCTTGGTTCGGCGAGGCGGAAAGTTGGCCAATCGCGGTCGTTGCGGCCGCGGTGGCATTTGCTTCGCGTTGCGGCCATATTACGTTCGGGCCAAGCAACTCGCGGGCCTTCGCGCCGACGATGTTGCCATCGTTGGCGCGGCGCCAGACGGTCGCGTCATTCTGTGGGATCAGATCAGGACGATTGTGCTCGAGCCAGAGTTTGCGCCGGCATTGCCGGAACGAGGCGAGGTCGGATTTGGTGAGCATAAGGCCATCGAAAATGCGTGGGTTCGCAACATTGACTCAGGCGCCGCAACTAGTATAACGCGTCGTAGTCTATCTACCGCGAGCGCCTCGCGCGAAAGATTTCCTATTGGAGTCGCTTCAATTCGACAGCGCGTCACGCATTGCCTGAGTAATACCAAGGCCTAACGGACGACGGCCGGACTCAAGTGACTGCTCATCCGTCCTCGCCAGATTCGCGTACGTCAATGTACTGCACTTTCGGTGCACCGATAGTCGGAGGTATATGATGTCGGTATTTGTCTGGCTCGATTATTCGGAGCGCGAGCGTCGAAAGATGCTCGATGTTGTCGATCTATTTAGAGAACACGACACCCGCGACGAGCTAGGCATCGGCTCGGTGCGCGACGCATTCGCCGACCTGCTCTTCCCTGGTACCAGTACGATCATGACGCGAGCGAGGTACTTTCTTCTTGTCCCTTGGCTATACCAACGTTTAGAAAGGTTGCGCATTAGCTCAGCGCAGGTGGCCGCGCGTGCACGGCGAGCGGAGACGGACCTTGTAGAGGCCATCGAGCGGTCAGGTGACAAAGAGGGCAATATCGGCAGGGTGGCAAAAACCGCGCTAAAACGCCTTCCCAGCAGCGTTTATTGGCAAGGGCTCAGTGTCTGGGGGATTCGCACCTTTAGAGGGGCGCAGGCGCAGTACCACCGCAGTCTCGATCGATACTATGCACAGCTTACGCGGCACGGCGGACGTGTGTCGGAACGTGACGCGGAGCATGATGATCGTATTCCACCGAACTGGCACGGGGGACTAATTTCGCCGCCGACAGATTTCCCCGGAGAGTGCACGTTGAGCCTGACGTGCCGCGAAGCCGAATATCTTGCCGAGCGCATTCGTTTGAGTCCCGGCTGCTGTGGCTCGCTGTTGGCAGAACTCGTCGCGCGTCGGCAACGCAGTGCCGATGTGCCATTCGTTTGGGAACATCCATATTGCGCCGAGCTTCCACCGAAATTACGCGGGATGGTCGACAACGCACAGAATTTCTCTAATCTCATGCACGGCGCACCGCTGCTCTACAACTTGCTTCTCGCCGAACAAGACCATCGCGATGAGGGCGTCACAAAGTACCGTCAAGGTTTTGCCAGGTGGGCTGAATTGGTCTCAGAACGCTCTCGCGTGCTGGCAGGATGGGACAGGGGGCGGTTCTGGCAACTCGTCCATGCGGTCAATCCACGAATCACCAACCCCACTTACGAATTTATTAATACCTGGTGGGACCTCGCCTTGGCGGGTAATGCAGCGCGGCTTTGCCAAAGTGCGACTGCGCGGTCTTTAATTCGCGAGCGCGAGCGTCGGCTCAAAAAGAGTCTGGCCCGTATAGATAATCCCCGCGCACAGGAGCTCTGGACTGGTGATTCAGGCACCGCTCGGTTGGATTTCAGGTGGCGTATAAGCCAGCAGCTGCTCGGGGACATTTTGGACGGTCTGGAGGTACCTGATGCTTAGACCGGACGAGAGGCAACATTTGCTGGAGCTGCTCCGTCCGCCTGATGGCTGCAAGCTGGACGTGGCAATTGGCACGACGTTCTCGCTTGATCTAATCAGTGCGTTAATGCTCCCTCTCGCATTCGCGTTCTTCGACTGGGAACAACCCGACGGCGAGCTGGTCGGCGATCCCCTGGCTTTGCTCGAAGCATTGAGGCGCTATGGTGATCGTTTCACCGTGTTTTGCCAGGCCGGACAAATACGATTGCCTCAAAAGAAATACGATCCGCTGGTCACATTTCTGGAGCCCTGTATTTACGACGTAGAGTCACCCGACTCCGCTGGCGTATTTCACCCGAAAGTCTGGGCGCTGCGGCTCCTTGCCGAGGATGGCGCAGTTCGTTACCGCGTTCTATGCCTGAGTCGCAATCTGACTTTTGACCGCTGCTGGGACACCGTAGTCGCGCTCGACGGCGAACTTACAGATCGCACAAATGCCATCGCGGCGAATCACCCGCTTGCCGAACTCATAGAGGCGCTCCCTAGGCTCGCCCGTCACCGGCTCCCACGCGAGCGTCGTCAGGCGGTCGCGAAGATCGCGGACGAAATTCGACGTGTGCGATTCACGTGGCCGGAGGGATTCGAGGAAGATCAATGCCGCTTCTGGGTTGCGGGACTAGATGGAAAGCTCACTACGCCCTTCGGCACGCGGCAAGACAAAGCCTTGATTGTCTCACCATTCCTGACTCCTTCCGTAATTCATGATTTCCTGGACCATACTCACGAGATGCATTTGGTCTCTCGCCTAGAGAGTCTACAAGAACTGCCGTCAGAAACTTTGCAGCGTTGCAAAAGTGTCAGCTTTCTATCGCCGGAACTTACCGATGAATCCGATGATGAGGTGGTGCCACTTGAACGTGAGGAAGTTTTGGAGGGCTTACATGCTAAGCTTTTCGTCATCGATCGCGGCTGGGATGCCAGCGTATTCAGCGGGTCGTTCAACGCAACGGTTCATGCTTTGCAACACAATGTCGAGTTCATGATCGAACTGGTCGGAAAAAAAAGCCACTTCGGTGTGGACCAGTTTCTCCGTCAAGTCAAGGGGGAGACATCGTTTGCTGATTTGTTGAAGGAATACGACCGGAACGCGACACCCGTGCCGGCCGACACGACTACGCAACAACTTGACGATTTGATCCACGCAACGAAGCGAGCGCTCGCCGCCGCAGGTCCACGGCTGATTGTTACGAATACCAGTGAAACTGAGTCCTTCGACCTGACGATGGAGTGGGCGCGGACGCCGCGGTGGCCAAAAGGCACAGTCGAGATACGGGCATGGCCAATCACTCAGCAGGCGGATCGGGCGCAAACACTTAACAAAGCAGTAGTGTTTAGTCGGCTGTCGTACGTCGGACTAACACCCCTTATGGCTTTCACCATCACTGCAAAGTTTGGTGAGACACAACGTCAATCATCTTTTGTCATGAATCTTCCTCTAGAAGGTGCTCCAAAGGATCGACAAGATCGCATCGTCCGGTCCCTGGTCGAGAGCCGCGATCAATTGCTTCGCTATATCCTCTTTCTCTTGGCCTCCGGTGATGAAGACGCCGCTTCTTCTAACGATTTGCGGAAGTTGCTCAAATTCCCCGGGGACGGCCCGGATCGCTCGCCTCCGAATCCCTATTTACTGGAAACGATGCTCCGTGCCCTTCATCGGGGTCCCGCGCAGCTTGAACGCGTGGCCTCTCTATTGGAGGTGCTTCGAAAACAGCCGGGAAGCTCGGAACTACTAAGCGACGGCTTCCAGAAGATCTGGGAACCCATATGGGATGCCGCCCGGAAGGCCACAGCGAAATGAACGCGCGTCCCGACACATCATCTGCTCTTGAAGGTCTGAAAGACTTTCAGCGCGCAACGGTGAATTATGTTTTTGATCGGTTCTACGGAGAGGATCCTACACTCCGATTTCTGGTCGCAGACGAAGTAGGACTGGGCAAGACTCTCGTCGCGCGCGGGGTAATTGCGCGCACAATTGATCATCTTTGGAAAGACCGACTGCGCATTGATGTGATCTATATTTGCTCCAACGCCGATATTGCGCGGCAGAACATAGATCGGTTGACCATTGCAGGCTGCGAGAAAGCCGCACAGGCAACACGTCTTACCTTACTGCCACTACAAATGCATGATCTCCGGCGACACCGGGTCAACTTTGTTGCGTTGACGCCCGCCACGTCGTTTGACCAAACCGGAGGTGGTGGGCGTCTGGACGAGCGGGTTTTGCTTTATTGGCTGCTGCACCGGGCGTGGGGAACGCACGGGCCACGTGCTTCGCTTTACGTGATGCGGGATTATGCGAGCACAAAATCATTCGAGCGGGGAATAGAGTCCTTCGATGTTACGAAGCTCAATGAACAGATTGCCCGTGGATTTGTGACCGCACTTGCGAAGCAGGTGCAAGAAGAAATAGACGAAGGTAAGCCAGATATGCGGACGCGCTTCGAGGAATTGCGCGGTATTTTCCATCGAAGCGATGCAAAGACGACGCGTGACGATACCAGGCAGCGGACGCGGTGGATTGGCGAGTTAAGGCGATTGCTTGCTCGCGTCTGTCTTGGGAGTCTGGAACCGAATTTAATAATTCTCGACGAATTTCAGCGTTTCAAACATCTACTCGAAGAGGATTCGCCGGCGGGAGAGCTGGCGCGCGACTTATTTGACTCGGAGACAGGTCAGGGCTCCCGCGTTCTATTACTTTCGGCTACGCCGTATCGTGGCCTGAGTCTCCATCATGAGACCGATGACGATCACTACGGTGATTTCCTCGCTTTGCTGCGGTTCCTGGAAAGCGGCGAAGCGGCGGGCTGCAAAGAGATATTGGCGGAGTATCGTGCAGCTTTGCCGGCTGTGATGACGCCTGACGGTATGACACGATTGAGAGAGGCCAAAGTGGTACTCCAGCAGCGGCTTCAGCGGGTAATGGCCCGCACTGAGCGCGTTGCGTCATCTACCGATCGTGGCGGCATGCTTTTGGATGCACCCCCGGCCGACGCCTCGCTTCATGCCGCTGATGTTCGTGCGTTTCTGGGGGCACAGTGCGTTGCCGACGCGGTGGACCAGGGGGATGTTGTCGAGTACTGGAAATCAGCACCCTACCTGTTCAATTTCATGGACAACTACGCTCTAAAGCAGGCGTTCAGAGAAGCACCTGACAAGCAACAGATGCTGAGATTAGTAAGGCAGTTTCCCGAGACATTCCTCGATTTTGAACGCGCTCGCGGCTACCAGTCAGTAGAGCCGGCAAATCCGCGATTGCGGGAGTTGCTCTCCGAGACCGTCGATCGCGGATTGTGGCGACTCCTTTGGATACCGCCTTCCATTGGCTATTACACTCCGGAAGGGCCGTATGCCGCCGCGAAGTTAGCCAGCGTCACAAAGCGGCTCGTATTTTCCGCGTGGCACATGGTGCCGCGCGCCGTAGCGTCGCTGGTGTCGTACGAAGCTGAACGCCGGATGATGCGGTCATGCAATCCGCGCTCGCGCGTAACCCAAGAAGATTGGAAAAAACAGCGAGGATTACTGCGGTTTGGGATATCTGAAGGCCGCTTAATCGGTCTTCCACTTCTCTTGCTGGTTTATCCGTGCCTTACGTTTGCGCGCCATTGCGATCCCCGAGAGTTGGCTCGGGGCGCCCGTCTAACTGCAGCAGAGGTTCGCACGCAGTTCGCCTCACGTATACGTGCTTTAATTGAGAAGCTCGGTATCGTTCCCGAGGCTGGTAGCAGCACAGATGATCGCTGGTATTGGCTAGCGCCTATGCTGCTTGATTTCGCGGAATTTTTGGTCGAAGCGCAAGCGTGGTGGGACCGGGCGGAGTTGGCGCAAACTTGGGCCGGTGTCGAAATCGGCGACGAAGACGCCGGCTGGCCTAGTCATGTTGAGTGGGCGAAGCAGACACTCGCTCTTATCCGCAGCGGCAAAGAACGTCCCGGCGTCCAGCAAGGCGATCTGTTCGATGTAAAGGCGCACCTTGGACTACCGCCAGACGATCTTTTTGATGTACTGGCGCTCGCAGCATCAGCCGCGCCGGCTACGGTCGCGTTGCGCGCGTACGTGCGTTCTAGCCAGAGCGACCCCAAAGTTTCTCTTGCAGTGCGCGACACCGCCGCGCGGACGGGAAGAGCATTTCTTACGCTTTTCAATCACGCTGAGGTTATCGAGGCCGTTCGCTCTGAATTTTCCGGCGAACCGTATTGGCAGCGTGTGCTGGAATATGCGCACGCGGGTGGGCTCCAGGCTGTGCTTGACGAATACACTCACTTGCTACGTGAGTCGCTCGGCGCTGCTGCTTTGCCAGTTGATGTGATAGCGGAAAAAATCGGAAGTGAACTTATTGCCGCCCTCACAATTCGCACCGCTTCCCTGGGTATCGAGGAAATCACAGCACCTCGTTACAGCCGGGAAGTAAGGCTTAATATGGACAGGATGCGCATTCGCTTCGCTATGCGTTTTGGTGATGATCGCCCCGATGATGAAGCGCTGGCTGTCTCCGATGGCGTTCCAGCGGCAACGCGCAAGGAGCGTGTGCGCGCGGCGTTCAACTCTCCATTCTGGCCGTTTGTGCTGGTTTCGACTTCGGTCGGGCAGGAGGGTCTTGATTTCCATTATTATTGTCACGCAATCACGCACTGGAACCTCCCGTCAAACCCCGTCGATCTGGAGCAGCGGGAGGGCCGGATAAATCGCTATAAGGGGCATGCCGTTCGCAAGAACGTTGCCGCAGCGTTTGCACCAGCCGCTTTACGCGATGGAGATTCTGATGTTTGGGATACCGCTTTTGCTCTCGGACGCGCCGGTCGGTCAATGCAGGAAAATGATCTCGTTCCTTATTGGCTTTTCCCCGGTGATGCAAAAATAGAGCGGCATGTTCCTGCGTTGCCGTTTAGTCGTGAGGTAGAACGATTATATGAACTACGGCGCTCACTCGCTATCTACCGCATGGTATTCGGACAGAGCCGACAGGAGGATCTGATCACCTATCTGCTGGCACAAATTCCCGAAGAAGATCGGGCGAAGATCATATCGGCGCTGCAATTAGATTTGAGTCCCCCCGAAGCAAAAGCAGACAAAGCACGAATACTGCGGTCCGAATAATATCCGGGCTGAAGCGGTCGCAAGGTCGTAGGGGCATTGGCACGGTCATTCGCTCCGACCAGCTGAAGCACCAACGGACTCATGAAAATTTAGTCCTTGCCTTATAGGCATCGTGATTCGTGCTAGCCACCTTGGGCGCTGAGTCCACCGACAGGCATTGCTGCTTTCTTCCCTGACGGTCTCCACATCCTAGCGAGCCAGAGTTTTTCTTTGCGCTCTTAGCTAAGCGATTGGCTGGCAGGGTCCTCACAGAAGCTTAAGCTTGGCACCGTACCCTGCTGCGTATTCGCGGACGCTCGATCCAGCATTTGTCTGCTTTCATTTAAGACGCACGATCCGTACTAAACTCTGGGAATGAAGTACTACCTTGACCTCTTCACACCATACACGTGGAACGCATTCCATGAGCAAGGATGCACAGTTTCTGGATTCACCGAACGTATGCGGACCCGTGCCGCTAAAGTAAAAGCTGGAGATCTGTTTATTTGCTACCTAGTTCGGTTATCACGATGGTGCGGTGCATTAGAAGTACAAGAGGGACCATATCTTGATGCAACGCCGATATTTTCCCCTGCCAACGATAAGTTCATAGTTCGCTTTCGGGTAAAAGCGCTCGCTGTCCTCGAAGCTGAGGATGCAATCCCGATTGGAGAGTTGTGGAACGAGCTTAATCGAACGAAGGGCATCGATAGAAGCAATCGCGGATGGGTTTACGCAGCGCAGCTCGTGCAATCGCTTGTTGATATTGATCCCGCTGACGGAGCCTTGTTAGTTCGTCGGCTTCTCGCCCAGCGAAAAGAGCGACACCCATATCCCCTCGACGCTGCGGGGAAGAGGTTGCTGCATCAGCAACCTGTCATTACCCCTAAAGGGGCAGTAGAGGTCATCGTTCCGGATGCTTCGGAAGAGGCGCTCGAGGAATCGGAATCCCAAGAAGTGGGTGAGGGATTGGGAAAGGCGGATCGAGACTCGATTGCAATTCAAGCTACATTGGCCTCCATCGGGGCTAAGATGGGTTACTCGATCTGGGTTCCGCGAAATGATAGGGTCGCTGTCAGATCAAAAATGCCAGCCTCTGAGTCGGCCAAGCTCTTAGATGAGCTACCGTTAAACTACGAGGATACGACCCTCAGAACTGTCGAGCAGATTGATCTCATTTGGCTTCGAGGGCGCTCAATAGTGAGAGCTTTCGAAATTGAGCACACGACGGCGGTCTACTCGGGGTTGCTGAGGATGGCTGATCTCCTCGCTCTGCAGCCAAACATTGATATTCGCTTGCACATTGTTGCAGATGAAGGGAAACGAGAGAAGGTATTCCGGGAAATCAGGCGCCCCGTGTTTAGTTTGCTTGAAAACGGTGCTCTCTCTGACTCCTGCAGTTATCTCTCATATGAGAGCGTCTCGGAAATCAGCAAGATCCCTTATTTGGGGCATATGACTGATACAATAATCGATGAATACCAAGAAGTAGTTGAATAAACTTTGGGCGAACCTCGTCCATCCAGTAGGCCGCAGCGCAGCAAGCTGCCGCCGTCCCTTTGCGACAAAAAGAGCTGCTTTTACGGAGTTAACTTTGAAAGCGCTGTGCCGACCAGCGATGAAGTACGCGAGATACATGAACCTGGGCTAGCTAGTGCTGTCGGGTGTGGGGGGCCATTCTTTGAGTATTTCTATAAGTCTCCAGTGAATCCGCTGGAGAACTGATCAATTAGCGAGACAGCTGCCGCGTGCGGGTCCGCGTGCATTAGGAGCGCGGGTTCCATCCTTAGCGCGAGTTGTTCACGGGATTCGGAGTTGTCTAAAATCGATCGCAGTGCAGCATTTGTTTCGGGAAGCATTGAGCGACGTACATCTGATCCTAATAACCTGGCACCAGCAAGCCCAAGGTCGTAACCAACCATTTCAAGTATTTCACTTGCCTCACCGTACAACCGATCTCGGTTGCCTGCGTTCGCGTAACAGCGAAGCAGCTTTGCAAAGTCGAGAGCGTCCTTACTGGTTACATGACGTCGATCTGCCCAAGCAAGCAGCTTGAGCGCGGCGAGACTCACCAGAGATGCAAACGGTATCGCCAAACCGTCATCGACGCTAACGAGCACTGCTGACGTGAGAGCTTCGTCGAAGCCCAGCACATTTAGCTGCGAATCCCGATGCGGCGGCCAAACAATAGTCCGTGGAGGGTTTTCAACGCTGCCAAATGGGAGAATATCTACGGGATAACCGTCATGATCGCGTGCAGGGGCGTAATACATTCGCTGCATGGCTGATGGCCCTGGCTTAAAGGTGCCGGTAGCCGCGAGTCGTTGCTTAAGTTCATTAAATTGCGACCAGCTCTTTACGACTATTGCGACGTCAAGATCCATCGTCGCCCGATCTACCTCGAATCCATAGACATTCGATAGAAGTATGTCCCGCGCAGTTGCCCCTGCGATGAAATACGCAAGGCCGACCTCCTTGGCAGTAGCTTCGAGAGCCCTTAGTACCTCAATGGTTAGGGGATCTACGGGTTTATCAGATCGTACGAAGAGCATTGTCGATCTGTTGAGTACGGATCATCTTAGCGACCTCGAGGTTCCTCGGATCCAAAGTAGCAACCAAGTCTGCGTAGGCAAGTATTGGTGGCACGAGATCGGGATGTGTCGGATTGTGGGGGAGGTTCCAGAACACATCTAACATCTCAACGTTGCCACGATCGTCTGCGTGCAGGCGGTGCCTGGTGACCAGTTGCTTTACGGTAGCGCGACGAGTAATGGGATCAAGGTAGAGAGTAAAGTTTGCGGGTTTTAGGTATTTCGTTAGCTTCTGTGCTGCGACTTCGCCACCCCAATATGCATGTAAACCGGTCAGAGGGCGATCCCACCAGAAATCTTCTGGTCCTCGGAAGCGCTGCGGATTGAGCTTCGGGCGCAGTTTGATCGGATAGTTGGTCACCCATTCTTCGAGAAGGCGCTCAGGTTCGACCAGGCGTCGATTCTTCTTGCCGCCGGCGAGCAAGTGTCGATGCTCAAGATCGAAGAGGGTCCATCCCACCGTTCCCAACGCGACACCGGCCGCCTTTGCTATATCACGATATGGCGCATTTAATAGCCGAGGATCGCAGAGCAGCGCGAAGACCATGCGCAGCCTCGTAGCCGTTCCCCCTTTTGTCTCTTGTATTCTTAGAGCTCCTGGCGTCGGTCGCTCGCCTTTTACGTATATATAGAGGCCGTCGCGCTGAATGTATGCATTGCCCGCAGTGTCCATAAATTGAAGTCGCAGGCGCTCGCGACATTTTGTAGCGAGATCAGGAGTTAAATAGGGGGCAATGAGAATGCCGCGGTCCTTATGGGGGGCGAGTTGCTCTTTTACTGTGGCAAGCGTTATGGCGCGATCTAATGCTAATTTTGCCTCTGCGATAAACTCAAAGCGCTGGTGGCCGAGTTTGACCACAATGATTGCATCAGCGCGGCGGCGGTTAGGTCCTTCGAGCTGCTCATCATAGCCAGTTGTTTCTGCTGGAAGCCCGGTGGTTCGCGTGAACGCAGCGATGGCGTTTGTAACCAAATTGGCTTCGCGTCCGCGGTCCAGGGGGGCGTTCATGGTCGCTCCAGTGTTCGAATTTCATGGTTGTTCACGTTACGTGAACGGCGCCACTATTTGAACATGGTCTGCGGATTCGTTCAATTACGGGCGGTGTTCATGTAACGTGAACGGCTTCATAAATTGAACAGCCATCATAAATTTTAATAAAATCAAAGCCTAGCGCTGTCTTGCCTCGAACGCTGAGAAATCGACATATTAACCCTGTGTCTATCCTAATGACTTTTAGTCAATCCACTTGACACATCGAAGCCCACTTGATTTAATGCATTTGGGCGCTGGTTACCCGGCGTTCCGGCTCTTTAAAAGCATGACTCATACGCATCACCATCAAGCGGTGCAGAAGGCTATTTCTGTATCGAAGTGGGGGCAATACGCCCGACCCTAATGGCTCACCGCGGTGGTGAGCCGCGTGCTGCAAAGCACGCAGTTGTTCCGGACTGCTTCGGATTGCACGGATTGCAGGCGCAAGCCAATCCAAAGGCAAATCTTGGGCGACAAGCAGCGCATAGATGCGCTGCTAGGTCTGGATTACTAGCTCTGTTCTCGGGCCTTTCTCGGGGTGATGTCTCGGCGACAAGGGCATCTTTGCCCTGATCGAGAGGTGAGTCATGGCTAAACAAGAGCTAAAGGAGGCATCACGGGCGATCTCCGTGGTGCTGAATGACCCGAGAGTAGGACAGGACCAAAGAGATCAGCTGCTGAAGGCAAGACGAGAACTGGAGAGGATCGCAAGATCTGGGAAGGTGGATAAACGCAGGATTTATCGCATTGCCGAGATCATCGCGAAAGTTCTCGAAGACGTCGTCAAGCAGTAGGCAGAGCGCAGCGGTCCGAGTAATCCAGATACCTGTATGGCCGAAAACTACGCAAAAGCGTTTCGAATAATCCGCGCTGCATTTGGACTGCAACAGTCTGAACTTGCCGCGCGGATGCCCATTACTGCCAGTCAGCTATCGTTGATTGAGGCGGGCAAGCGACAGCCAAGTGTGCGCGTTGTCAATGCACTTGCCGAGGTGGTCGGCATTCCAGCTGCTCTAGTGTCGTTGCTGGCCTCAAAGAGCTCAGACGTACAGTCGAGATCCAACGAGGAGATCTCGGATCTTGCCCGAGCCCTATTGCGCGCGTTGGTGTCCGCACAACAGGATCCTCAGCGGCAGCTGAGCCTATACGAGGGGCGATCATGAAAGGCATGGTTTCCGCCCGTGATTTTGCGCGACGCTTAGGAACCACCGCCGATCGGCTGCGCGAGTTGGCGCGCGACTTAGATAGATCTAAGTATTCCCACTATCGATTCTGGTCGGAGATTAACAAGAAAACCGGAAAGGTTCGGCACTTCAGAATCCCAGATCCTGAGCTGATGGATCTGCAGCGCAAGATTAAAGACAACGTCCTGGGGAAGGTTGATCTGGCCGACGCCGCGCACGGTGGAGTGCGTGGCCGATCTCCGTACACCAACGCGCTGCCGCACCTAGGCCAAGCCTGCGTCATTACTTTAGATGTAAGGCAGTTCTTCCCGCGTGTGCGGCACTATGTGGTTCGTAACATGTTACGCCGGGAGTATGGTTACGGTCGCGAAGTCGCCCATTTATTGACACGCCTGACTACGCTCGACGGGCAACTTCCACAAGGTTCGCCAACAAGCACGGCGGTTGCCAACGTACTTCTGACGAATGCCGTAGACGCGGCGGTATCGGTTAAAGCCAGGCGTATTGGTGCAAAAAACACACGGTTCGTGGACGACCTGGCGTTTTCCGGTAGAAATCCTCGGAGTTTGATCAACGACGCGGCGCGCGCACTGTCGGCGGTACGCCTGCCGATATGGCGTAAAAAGGCAAAGTTTCAATCCAAGCCTAAATTCAAGATTACACCCCGTTCGAAGCCACAGGAAGTGACAGGGCTCGTCGTGAACTGCGTCACCGGTCCAAGCATCTCACGCAAGAAACGTGACGGCATCAAGGCAGCTATCTTTCAAGCCGCTACTTTGCCGGCAGGAGTCGACCGGGCGATGGCCATCAACTCAATCCGAGGCCGGCTCATCCATCTGCGCCGCTTCAATCCAGGCTCCGCTGTTCGTCTTCAAAAGTATTTTGTTCGACTCTGCGCAGAATAATTGATGGTCGATCCGACCTGATTCTTTGACGGCCGTGCTTCCGGCGCTGCTCGAAGGAAGATGGGCTGGAGCCGCGCCGAGCGTTCGATCGTGCCGCCAGGTACCCAGACGCACGTGGCGCGCTGCTGTAGGGCCTGGAAGCTGTCGACTGATGCTTCGTCAAGTGACGCCTCGACGACTTCCCTACGCAAAAGTGTAGGAACAGACCGCAGCGCGGCCATCGCGGAAGTCATCGTCGCTCGCATAGCCATGTGTTTGCGGGACTTTTGCGTATCTGGGCGTGCTCTGTTGTGCTCGGTGGTGCTAAGTGCAACGGGCGCCACGCGGAGGTTGTTAATGAAATCAATGACCTATTTTCACGGTGCCAGCTCACAAACCAGGTGGTCGGGACTTTTCAGCTCTCCGTGCGCGCGAGCTCCTGCCTGCAAACCAGGGCGTCGGGAGCTGAATTCCCCGTGTCTTTCCTACCAATT
>Ga0302324_100016623_pt1 | contig 14649 bp, 11 predicted proteins | sample Palsa_T0_1_FD_201949 | JGI IMG/M metagenome (GOLD analysis project Ga0302324, IMG submission 201949) | Peat permafrost microbial communities from Stordalen Mire near Abisko, Sweden - Palsa_T0_1 | ecosystem: Environmental > Terrestrial > Soil > Palsa > Peat permafrost | place: Sweden: Abisko...
GAGAAACAGATGCAGGGCGGGCAGGTGCGGAAGCAGCTTGTCCTCGCGGATATAGGTGTTCTTCGGCCGGGACGGGCCGGGCGCCATCGCGCTGGTACGGCCGTGCCGGCACCGGTACGCGGCTTTGCCGTTGGACCAGGCAGATTCCATCCGCCGCCCGCACAGCCCGCAGGCAAGCAGCCCGGCCAGCAGGTACCGGCGGAGCACGGGCTCATCTTGCGGTACCGGACCACGCGAGCGCTGATGCCCTGCGCGGCGACGAAGTCGTCCTCGCTGACCAGGGCCGGGTGCGCGAGCCGGCGGGAGATCACCCATCCGCCGGGCAGGTTCCACCGCTGCACGGACTTGTGCCCGAGGGTCACGTTGGCGGGGTCGGCCAGCTCTGTGTCGGTGCGCTGCCGGTTCCACACCTGCCGGCCCGTGTACCGGGGATTCTCCGGCGCCGACGCGATCCCGCAGCCGTCCGCATACCTGGTACACCTCCCGGGCGAGAACACGAACCTCGACACCTGACTTTTGAGATGCAACCGGCGTGTCGCGGGGCCAGCCTAGAGTGGCGCCGGGCGGCCTACTTGATGCCGGTGTTGGCGACGCCCTGGACGATCTGGCGCTGCAGGAACAGGAACACAGCCAGCAGCGGCAGGAAGCCCAGCACCGATGAGGCCATCGTCTCGGCGTACTGGATCGCCGACCCGCCGATCAGGCTGCTCAACCCGACCGTGATCGTCTCGGACTTGGTCTGGGTCAGCACCAGCAGCGGCCACAGGAAGGCGTTCCAGGTCGTAATGAAGGTCAGGATCGCGACCGCCGAGATCGCCGGACGGCACAGCGGCATGCAGAGCTGGTAGTAGACCCGCCACCAGCTCGCGCCGTCCAGCCGGGCGGCTTCGATGAGCGATACCGGAATCTGCTTCAGGAACGAGTGGAAGACGAAGACGGCCACCGGCGCGGCGATGGCCGGCAGGATCAGCGCCCAGTACGTGCCGAGCAGGCCGATGGTCCGGAACTCCATGAACTGCGGCAGGACCAGCGCCTCGGTAGGCAGCATGAGGCCGGCCAGGATCACCGCGAACAGCACCGACTTGCCGCGGAACCTCAGGTGCGCCAGGGCGAAACCGATCATCGAGCACACCACCACGGTGGTGATCACCGACAGCGTGGAGATGATGAAGCTGTTCAGGTACCACCAGCCGATCGGACTCGTGGTCCAGGCGCTGGTGTACGCGTGCAGGTTCCAGTGATTAGACCAGAGCGAGACGGGATTGGCGGTGATCTCGCTGTCGGGCCGCAGCGAGGTGATCAGCGCCCAGGCGAACGGCACCAGCCAGATCAGCGCGAACAAGGTCAGGCAGGTCGCGGCGAGCCGGTTGAAGGCCTTGGTGGCGCTGCCTGAACCTGAAGACGTGCGGCGGGCGGACTTGCGCCCGGGTAGCGCGGTGATCGCGGTCATCGTTGCGGGTGTCCCTTCACGCGTTCACGGTCGTGGCGGCCTGGTTGCGGCCGCGGCGGATGAGGGCCCAGCCGGCCGAGACGACGATGAGAATCACGAAGTACACCATCGTCGCGGCCGAAGCGTAGCCACCTCGGTAGGAGGTGAATCCCGTGTCGTAGATGTACTCGATGACGGGCCGGGTGGACTCGTTGGGGCCACCGGACAGCAGGATGTAGATCTGGTCGAATACCTTGAGCGAAGCCAGGATCTGCAGGATCAGCACCAGGCTGCTGGTCGACCGCAGCATCGGGATGGTGATCGAGCGGATCTGCTGCCACGGGGAAGCACCGTCGATGGCCGCGGCCTCGTACGTCTCTTCCGGGATGTCCTGGATGGCGGCGGTGTACAGGATGAAGTTGAAGCCGAACGTCCACCACAACGTCAGCAGGGTGACGGCCAGCCATGCGCCGGAGGTGCTGCCGAGGAAGTTCGGGGCGGACAGCCCGACCCCGCTGAACAGCTTGCTGATGAGCCCGGTCTGCGGGGTGTACATGAACGCGAAGATGAGGCAGACCACCGAGGACGGCACGACGTAGGGAGCGAAGAACGCCAGCCGGAAGAACCACCTGCTGCGCGAGATCCTGGCGGCGAAGATGGCGAACAGCAGCGGAAGCAGCACCAGCGGAGGCGTGGTGAGCAGTGTGAACAGGACCGAATGCCACATCGACTGCCAGAAGTCCGAGCTCTTGAGCACAGCGGCGTAGTTCGCCGTGCCGACCCAGTTACCGAGGCCGGACTTCACTGTGGCCGTGTTGAACAGGCTGATCACCAGCCCGATCACAACCGGCCCGATGAGGAACAGGACGTACAAGACGAGGAACGGCGTGGCGAACAGCCATCCGCCCTGGTTCTCCCCTGCGGGGCGGCTGCGCCTGGTGGTCCGCGCCTCGACTGCCACTACAGTCGCGGTGGCTGCGGTCGTCGTCATCGCGTCTCCTGTTCCTACGGCCTAACGCACCGGGGCGATGGCGGTCGAGAAGGTCTTCAGGCTGGCGGTCATCGCGCTGACGCCGCTGCGCGGGCTGATCCCGCCGGCCAGGACCTCGGTGATCACGCCGCCCATGGCGTTCTGAAAATCCGAGCCGGCCCCGGTGTACCAGCCGGGCGGGTCGTACACCGCCTTGAAGGCGGCCTGGATGTAGTTGCTCTGCGGCTTCAGGTCCAGGAAGGCCTTACTGGTCTGGACCGGCAGCCAGGCCGGGATGTGGCCGCCGCCCGCCCAGATCGAGCTGCGGTCGAGCAGCCCCTTGATGAAGGCGACCGCGTGCACGGTCCGCTGCGCGGACCGGATCGAACTCTTCGGGATGACCAGCGAGTGCGAGTCGGCGTAAGCGACCTGCTTGGTCCCGAGGATGGCCGGGAACGGCACGACGTTGAAGTTGAACGGCTTGCCGTCGGGCAGCTTGACCCCGCGATAGGTCGGGATCTGCCACTCGCCGTCGAAGAGAAAGCCGACCTTGCCCCCGCCGAACAGCGTGGTCACCGTGTCGTCGGCGGCATTGCCTGGCATCAGGCCGAGCGGGCCGGTCAGGCTCTGCATGAACGCGAACGTCTCCTCCAGGGCGGCCCCGTCGATCGTGACCTTCGCGCCCTGGTCCGACACGATCGGCCCGGCCAGGCCCGAGTACACGGTCATGAACCAGCGCCAGGTGGTAGCCGGGTCGGCGGTGTTGGCCGAGATCGCGCCATACTGGCCGCCGGCCTCTTTCATGGCCTTCAGGGCGTTGATGAAATCGCCGCGGCCCTGCATCGGCTTGAGGTTGTCGCCGGACGCGTTCAGCAGGCCAGCCTTCTTCGCCAGGTCCACGTTGTAGAACATGACGAACGGGTGCGTGTCCAGCGGCACCGCGTAAACCGTCCCGTTCACGGTGGCTTTCTTCCAGGCGGCGGGGGTGAACTTGTCCTTGTTGATGCCGACGGCGGCGATACCTGCGTTCTCCACCGGCTCGAGCAGTCCGGCTTCGGCCAGCAGCGGGAGCCGGGACAGGTGCGAGATGGCCACGTCCGGCGGTCGTCCGCTCGAGGCCGCGAGGGCCAGCTTGGTGTAGTAGGGGTTCCCCCAGGAGAGCAGCGTCGACTCGACCGACAGGTGGCTCGCTTGCTCGAACGAGCTCACCATCTTCGCCATGTTGATACCGTCGCCGCCGCCGAACAGGTTCCAGTAGATGACGTCAGCGGTGTTGGGCTGGCCGCCGGTGATGCTGTTGAGCACCGGTGAGGCGCAGGCGGACAGCGCGCCGGTGAGCCCCAGGCCGCCGCCGATGGCCAGGAACTGGCGACGCGAAACTGCTCTGGTCATGCCGCGTGCTCTCCTCACCCTTGAGGCTTGTGCCGATACAGCGCGACTGTCGCACAATTTTTGCATCGATGCAAGGCCCTGAAATGAGGATTCTGGCGAAGATCCGGGCGAGATCGCCTTTTTCTTGCATCGATGCAAGAAAAAGGCGATGCTGTCCGTGAGACGCTGACCGGGAAGACACGAGCGGAGGAGTCGCCGGGTGAGAGCGACCCTGCAGGACGGTTCGTATCCACGGCCGATGCTGTGCCGCGAGCACTGGATCAGCCTGGACGGCGACTGGGAGTTCGGCTACGACGACACCGACCAGGGCATGGCGGGACGCTGGTTCGACCAGCCGGACCCCGGGCCGTTCACCCGGCAGATCAGGGTGCCGTTCCCGCCGGAGTCACCCGCGTCCGGAATCGGTGACCGCGGCATCCATCCGGTGGTGTGGTATCGCCGTCGGGTCCCGCGCGCATTGCTGCTGGAGGGCGGGGCGGGGCCACAGCGGATCCTGATCCACTTCGGCGCCGTCGACTTCCAGGCGCAAGTGTGGTGCGACGGGCAGTTCGTCGGCGGCCATGTCGGCGGCCAGAGCCCGTTCACCGCCGACGTCACCGACGCGATGGCCGCGTCGACGGGAACGGGTCACGTAGTACTGGTCGTGCGGGCGGAGGACCAGCCGGGCGACCTGGAGCAGCCACGCGGCAAGCAGGACTGGCGCGAGAAGCCGCACGGGATCTGGTACGAGCGCACGACCGGGATCTGGCAGAGTATATGGGCCGAGACCGTCCCGGACCTCTACCTGACCGACGTGGCCTGGATACCCGACGTGGCCGGCGCCGCGGTCCACGGCGAGATCACGCTGGCCAAGCGCCCGCCACGCGGCCTCGCACTCGAGCTGACGGTCCGTCTGGGTGAGGAGATCCTGGCCGAACTGTCGGTGGTGCCGCAGGACAAGACCACAGCCGTCGATATCCCGCTGGCGGCACTGCGCAACGGCCAGGACCGGGCCCGGCTGCTGTGGGCACCCGAGCACCCGACCCTGCTCGACATCGAGGTCGTGCTGCGCGACCGTCAGTCGAGGCTGGTCATCGACGCGGTGGGCAGCTACACCGGGTTGCGCACCATCTCGGTCGGCACGGGATCGTTCCAGCTCAACGGGCAGCCCTGCTACCTTCGTGCCGTGCTCAACCAGGGCTACCGCCCGCAGACGCACCTGGCCGCGGAGGGACCTGCGCAGCTCAGGACCGAGGTCGACCTAATCAAGCAGATGGGATTCAACGCCGTCCGGGTCCATCAGAAGGCCGAGGACCCGCGGTTCCTGTTCTGGGCCGACAGGCTGGGGCTGATGGTGTGGGCCGAGACCGCAGCCGCTTACGTGTACTCAGCCACCGCCGTCACCTTGCTGGTAACCGAATGGATGGAGCTGATCCGCCGGGATCGCAGCCATCCCGCCATCGTCGTCTGGGTCCCGGTCAACGAGAGCTGGGGCGTACCCGACATCGCCTCGAGCCCGGCCCAGCAGAACTTCACCCGGTCCCTGGCCAGCTTGACGCGGGCCCTGGACCCCAGCCGTCCGGTGGTCTCCAACGAAGGGTGGGAACACGTCGACAGTGACATCGTGGGCCTGCACGACTACACGAGCGACGCCGAGGAACTGCGGACCAGGTACGTCACCCGCCGGGCCGCCGAGGAGGTGGTCCGGTCGGCGCACGGCCCCCAACACCGGCGCCCGGTCATCGGCGATCAGCAGCTGCGGGCCTTCACCGAGGGAGACGCCCCGCTGATGATCACCGAGTTCGGCGGCGTCTCGCTGTCCAGCGCGGACAATACCTGGGGGTACACGGATACGCGCTCGGACACCGAGTACGCGAGCTTGCTGCGGCAGCTGTTCGACGCCCTGCGCGCGAGCAGGGACGTGGCCGGGTTCTGCTACACCCAGTTCATGGACACCGGCCAGGAAACCAACGGACTGCTGTACGCCGACGGAACTCCTAAGCTGCCGCTGGAAACGATCCGGCAGATCGTCACCGGAACTAAGGACGGCATCGGAAGCGGGCCGATTTCCACCGTCGGCTGGCATGACTAGCGGACGCGCGCCGTCTTGTTCCGCGCGGGCAGCCGATGAGCCTGTGAGAAAATGTCGCCATGGCCGTGACCCTGCGCGATGTCGCCCAGCATGCCGGGGTGTCGCCGCGCACGGTGTCCAACGTGGTTAACGGGTTCCCGCACATCTCCCCTGCCATGCGAGCCAAGGTGGAAGCGGCGCTCAGCGAGCTCAACTACAAGCCGAACTTGCTGGCCCGCAGCCTGCGGCAGGGCCGGACCGGGATCATCACGCTGCTGGTGCCCGAGATCGCCGTCTCCTACTTCGGTGAGCTCGCGCACGAGGTCGTCGAGCGGGCCAGCGAACGTGGCTGCACCGTCATGATCGACGAGACCGGCGGCCAGCCCGACCGCGAGCGCGCGCTGCTCGACGGGGCGGCCGAGTCGAGCTGGGTCGACGGCGTGCTGCTCAGCTCGCAGGGCCTGCACGGACGCGATCTGGCCGGCCTGGCACCGAACATGCCGGTCGTGCTGCTGGGCGAGCGGACCGCCAGCACGACGCTGGACCACGTCGGCATCGACAACGTCAAGGCCGCCCGCGAGGTCGTCCGGCATCTCATCGATTCCGGCTGCCGCCGGATCGCCGCCATCGGCGGCAGCGTCGGCGCCTCTGATGCGACCTCGCACCTCCGGCTCAAGGGCTACCGGCAGGAACTGCGAGCGGCCGGCCTGCCCGCCGACGGCCTGTACGCCCGCACCCCCGACTACACACGGGCCAGCGGGGCCGCCGCGGTACGGTCGCTGCTCGGCCGGGAGGACCGGCCGGACGGCCTGTTCTGCTTCAGCGACGAGCTCGCCGCCGGCGCACTCCGCGAACTGTACGAGCAGGGGCTGTCCGTGCCGTCGGACGTGAGCGTCGTCGGCTTCGACGACGTCGCCGAGGCCCGGTTCGCCACGCCGTCGCTCACCTCCATCAGGCCGGACAAAGCCAAAATCGCCACCGTGGCCCTGGACATGCTGTTTCAGCGGATGCAGGGTTCGGAGGCGAAGCCCCGCGACGTGCGCATCGGGTATGAGCTGATCGTCCGGGAGAGCAGCACGCTTTCGCCGCGGCCGGCACGTTCGCTAGCTCGCCCCATGCAACGCGGTGCGGCGCGGCGACCATGATCACCAGTGTAAGAGAAACGTTGTCAAGCGATCCGGCGAGTGGCTTCCGCTGGTCTGGTTTACGGGTTGTTGTAGTGGTGCTTTATGGTTTGCCCTGGTTAAGGGAGGGGGTAAGACATGCTCGACGTCTCACGTCTTTACGAGCTGCTCGGGTTTCGCGAACAGTCACCCGGGCGCGCCGGGACCTCGGCTTGGTGGACTCTGCATCAGGACGGCTGTTCGTTCCTGTGCGTGCCGAGAATCCCGTCCACGGCTCTGACCACCGGGCTTGCCATCCTCTCCGCCTGACCGTGATGATCCCGGTCATGTGCTGCGCAACGCGCTGACCTTGGCGGACAATCTTCAGCGAGGCGCAAGCACAGGTGATGGCCTGGCAGGGGGCTTGCTGATTTCGGTGGGCGGGCGTTTGTCTCAGTTGTCCCTTGCCCGGCAAGTCGTCTGCGGCCAGGGTGCCTGCACCACGGCGGTCGCCTGGGCGGCGCGAAGAACCAGAGTCGGCATGGCACGAGCGAGTGCCGGCTTCCCGGAGATAGCACGCCGAGGCGCGGGGCCTGATGTGTGCAGAAGATATGAGCAGACCGGCCAGCGGGATGGCTGCTGCGGCTTCCTGCGGCGGACCGTCGGTGTGCCGGCTTTCAGGGCATGTTCGGGTGCGCGGCGCCGTGGTCTCGGTACTCCCCTAGCAAGTCTCGCTGGTCGGACATCGTCTGGGTGGCCAGGTCGTGCACCCGCTGTGCGAACGCCTGCTCCTGCTCCGCGGTCGGTGGCCGCTGTGCCCCGGGCGGGGGCAAGATCGCGCTGGTCGCCGGCGTGCCGAGCATGGCGATCTCCAGGTCAAGGGCGGCTGGAACGTAGAAGTTCAGCACCCGCGCGGTCTCGGTCCTGACGGCGAAGGCATGCGGGGTGCCGGCCGGGATGCGCACGAGCTGGCCGCTAGTGCCGATGACGACCTGGTCCCCGAGCTGCAGGGCCATCTCGCCGTCGAGGATGTAGAAGACTTCCTCGCCCTGGTCGTGCACGTGCGGGGGCGGGCCGGCCTTGGCGGGCATGAGCTGCTCCATCAGCGAGTAGGTCCCGCGGGTGGACTCACCTGGGATCAGCGGAGTCCACAAGATGCCCATCTGCCAGAAGCCGGCGGCCGTCTCAGCGCTGGTCACCAGCGATGCGGCGTCGAAGGCGGTTTCGTCGGGCATGGCTGCTCCTTTGATGACTGGTGGCATGCGCGGTTGCAGCCGCGCAGGCCCCGTACTGGCCCGGTCGCGGGCAGCCGGCGCGATCCGAACGGCAGCCCTACCTCGCGAGGGTATACCCTCGCGAGATCTCGTGCATCTCTGTGTCGTGCGGTAGCCTCATGAACCGTGACCGCTGAGGGGCGCAAACTCGCCGGCGGCGGGAGTCCCCGGACCGCCGTGTCCGAGCGGGTTCGCCAGAAGGAGCGGACCCGCTTGGCCCTGATCACCGCGGCACGCCAGCTGATCCTCGACGGAGCCCGCATCACCATGATGGGCGCGGCTACCGTGGTGGGAGTGTCCGAGGCGACGGCCTACCGTCACTTCCCCGACCTGCCTTCCCTGCTGCGCGAGGCTTTTACCGGGCTGTGGCCGGACACCCCCGAGGAGCTGGCGCGCCCCGGGGACTATGCCGACGTCCCCGAACGGGTGGCTCAGGCCACCGATTTCCTCCTGCGCAACGTGGTCAAGATGCAAGGGGCGGTCCGTGCCATGATCGCGTCCACGATCACGCGGGAGGACGTGACCTTCCCGCGCCCCGGTAAGCAGTTCGGCCTGATCGACCTCGCCGTCGCGCCGCTGGAGCGGCCGCCCGGCGCGATGGAGCCGGGCAGGCTCACCCAGCTCAAGCACGACCTGGCCGTGATCATGAGCGCGGAAGCCCTGTTCACCCTGACCGACCTGGCGGGACTGGCACCGCAAGATGCGATCGCCAGCGTCGTGCGCACCGCACGGACTGTCACCGAGGCCGCCATGCAGTCCCCGGTACCCTCCCTACGTCGAGTACAGCCTCACTCCGCTCGGCCGGACGATCGCCAAGCGCCTGACGGGACTCATTGAGCTCGTCGAATACCCGATGCACGAGGTGATGGCCGCACGCGAGCGCTACGACGCGGCTGATACGACAGCCTGACTGCATAACGCCCGCCCAGCATGAGCGGGACCTGCGGTCCGCGCGCTCAATGTCACTCAGTGCAACCGATTTGATCGTGCTGCTCAGAAAGCCCGGCCAGTGCTCAAGTCCGAGGCCGAATGCTCATCTAGGTCGGTTCCCTGCACTCAGGTCACTGATCCCTTTACCGACAGCTCTTAGCGCGATGCTTGCGCAGACGGCATCGGCCACCGAGGCCTACATCGCCTGGCTGGCCTCGGCAGACGCGCCAGCCGAGCGCCGGTCTCTGGCCGCGGCGGTGGACACCGCAGACCACACCCTCGGCAGCACGCTCGCCCAGGCACAGGAACGGTGGGGCAACGACCCCGCTCAATGGCTCCTTCGGAATGACGCTGGCGATGAGCCAGCGGATCCTGGTCGAGGTCGCCCGCCCGCTCGACCCAGCCGAGCGCGAGCCCGCCTGACCGGCGGTCCCAGGTCTGGGGCTGCAGGCTGAAGGCTGAATTCACATCAGCCTGTGTCGCCCTTCAACACGCCGTGGTCGGAGGTCGCGCACAGTGTCGCCTCCGGCATCGTGTTCACCGTGTCGGCCACCACCAGGTCGACGACGTACGTGGTGTCCGGGTAGGACGGGTCCTTGGCCGAGGCGTCTGAAAAACCGTCGGCTCAGCCGACGTTGGTTCGGACCCAACACCTTCCAGACACAACACCTGCCGCCGCGAAAACGGCCCGTTAACTGCGGATACGCGGCTATGCGGGCCGTTTCTTTGCTGTCCCGCCGTGTCCCGCCTTTCCGCGTTGTAGACCGTCATGGCGCTGTCCACGGACGCATGGCGGACATCGGCAGCCCGGAATTGCGTCTCGAAGCGCGTATGCGCTGTTCAGCGGCGTGGGCCTCGGGTAGGAGCGACGGCCTGTAAACCGTCGGCTCAGCCTAAGTTGGTTTGAACCCAACACCTGCCGCACCCGCCTTCCCTGGGAGGCCGGCTCCTGCGCGGCCTCCAGGGCGGCGTCCAGTTCCCCGGCCGCCAGGGCCTCCCAGCCGCGTCGCCGGCCTGGGCGCGAGCCAGGACGTTCCCGGTCGCGTCAGCGGTCACTGCCAGGTTGCGGGCTCCTGCGCGGCGCTGGCTTCTGGCCCATCGAGGAGCGCGGCGACGCCGTCGGTGCTCCTGTCAGCTCCGCTGCTGCAGCAGCTGTGGCTGCCGCTGCTGCTGCAGCTCCAGCGCCTGCGGTGTCACCGGTGTGTAGAGGTTGACCAGAGTGCCGTCGGGGTCGCGGAGCAAAACCGACTGGTTACCCCAGGGCATCATGGTCGGAGGCTGCACGACCGTGAGGTCGTCGCCGAGCTCGGCCTGGAGCCGGGTGAACAGGTCGTCCACGTCGTCTACCAGGAACTCGACAACGGCGCTGTTATTGGCGGCTGCGCGGGGGGTGTTTTCGCTGATGAATGCCACCCTGCGGGGGTGGCTGAGCGCGAACGTGGCAGACGGCGTCACCAGCTCGGCAAAATCGTCGGTCAGCCATCGGGCGGTGGCTCCTGTCACCGCTTCGTAGAAGCGCACAAGGCGCGGGAAGTCCTCGGTGATGATGCGGACTGAGGCGAGCTGAACGGTGTTGGTGTTGGTCATGCCGCCAAGATAGAACTGATACCGGTCATAATCCGCCCGGTATGCCGGCAATACTTGGGACATGGCTCGACCCACCGCGCGGGTGCTGGCCCTGCTCGCCCTGCTGCAAGCCGGCGGCACGCTCACCGTCGCCGACCTGGCGCAGCGGCTGGCCGTCGACGAGCGGACGCTGCGCCGCTACGTTGAGCACCTGCGCGATCTTGACGTCCCGGTAGAGACGGTGCGCGGCCGCTATGGCGGCTACCGGCTGGCCCGCCACTACCGCATGCCGCCTCTGATGCTGACCGATGAGGAAGCGCTCGCCGTCGTCTGGGCTCTGATGCTCAGCAGCCAGTCGGGGTCGGGCCCGGCATCCCTGCTGGCGGTGCATAGTGCGCTGGCAAAGCTGCGCCGCGTGCTGCCCGCGGCACCCGCACGACGGATCGACGCCGTCATCGACACTGTCGGCTTCACTGCGGCCAGGGACGAAGACGGCGAGAGCAGCAACGGACCGGACGACCGCGTGGACGACGGCAGCGCGCAAGTCCTCCTGGTCCTGGCTGAAGCGGCGAGAGACCGACGTCCGGTCACGTTCGGGTACACGGTGCGGCAGGGCAGCGCAGCGCAGCGCTCCGTGCAGCCGCACGGCGTCGTGGCCCACCGCGGCCGGCTTTACCTCACCGGCTTCGACGTCGCGCGACAGGCCCTGCGCACATTCCGCCTCGACCGCATCGACGGCGTGCGCCTGCTCGAGGGCACCTTTGCCATACCGGCCGGCTCCGACCCGGTACAGCAGGTCATCGGTCCGCTGTCGCAAGTGCCCTGGCGCCACGACGTGTCGTTCCGCATCCAAGCCGACATCGCCTACGTACGCACACGGATACCGGAGACACTGGCGTCGGTGACCCCCATGTCCGCCGGCGCTGGAACTCCAGACGGCTGGCTGCGGGTGTTCCTGCGGGCAGAGCGCCTCGAATGGGTCGCCGGCACGCTGGCGATGCTGGACCGGCCATTCGTCATCGAGTCCCCGTCGGCGCTGCACGAAACGGTGGCCGCCCTCGGGCACCGACTGACCGCAGCAGCCGGTGAACGCACCGGCAAGAAAGACCCAGCCGCGCCGCAAAACGCTACTTAAGCCAACTTCCCGGCCCCCGCCCAAGCCGCCCCATGATCCGCTCCGGGCCACCACGTCAAGGGCGTCTGCTGCGCCGCTGCGCGCCTTGACCCGGCCCTCGCAGGAACCGGCAGCTATCAGGGCAAGGGAGCACAGTCAGGCACGCCCCGGGCCGGCCACCGACGCCCCCCGGCACAGGCAAAGGAACCACTTGTGGTGTCGGGCCGATACAGGTAAGCGGAAATGCGCCGGTCTCACTAGGACTGTCGGCGTGCACCGTCGGCTTTTCCACGGACGGCCATGGGCGGGCCGCATTGTCGTCCATGTTCCGGCTTGACGTCCAGAGCGGAGTCGGGCGTGCATATGCCCTGCGCCCGCCGCCGCGTCCTGGTTTCTCCCCGGATCGGGGCGGGCCGGGGGGCGGTACGCATATGGCCGGTGAGGTGGTACGGGAGAGCCTGAGCGGTGATCAGCCGGGACACCGGGTCCGAGGTGACCGGCCCGGCCAGCTCCGGCTGGGGCGCAGCACCGCAACATCGGCCAGGCAGTCCCCGCCAAGCACGAGCGTGACCCAGGTCGGTAAGGATCTTCCCCCGGTCACGCACCGCCCGCAGTGCGCGTCACAGACAGGCCGGCCGGCGAGCATCGCGTGAGACAGATCGATCTTCCGTTTCGGTGCACCCGTGGCCCCCGACCCTGCCGTGCGCGTGCGTGATGGTCAGCCGCTGCCGAGCCAGTCGCTGCCAGGCTGCGACGGCCGGTTGGCGCGAGCCGTAGGATTCTCGTGCGAGCCAGCAGTACGAACATCGAGGTGGGAAATGACCAGCCACTCTGGTGCCAGGCAGGAGACCGCGGCCGCTCCCGGCCCTGAGCTGAGCCCGGTTCCGCAGCTACCGGAGAGCCCGCACCGCGGTGTCGTGATGACCGGCACAGACGGCGACGACGGACCCAAAGCCTTCTACATCCACATTGAGACGCTGCCGGGCAAGGGAGATGAGGTGGTGCAGATGCTGCGCGACATCCTCGCCTGCGTCGAGGACGAGCCGGCGACCGGCCCGTGGTACGGCGTGCGCTACTCCGAGACGACGTTCGGTATCTTTGAGACCTTTCCCAGCATCGTCGGCCGTCAGGCCCACGTCGACGGGGGCGGCGGCGACATCTTCCGTGATTTCGAACGGATGAACGCGATCCTCGCCTCGCCCGCACACGTCCGGAAGATGGACGTCCTGCTCAGCAAGCAGGTCTTCACGTGGTGAAGGCACGCCAACCGCTGGTGTGACGCCGCACTACCCCTCAAGCGCTACAGCTACCGCTCTGACACGCTCAGGCAGCGTCGGCTCCCATGAAGATCTACCTCCTACCGCCCGGCCTTCGTGACGGGCGTGACCAGACTGGAGCAGCGGATCGGCAGCCGAGCTAGGCCGGGGCGGCCAGCAGGTCCTCCAGGTCGGCCCGGATCTGCAGGGCCAGGAATGGGCTGACGCTTACGGCTAGTATGACCATAGGACCTGATCGCAGTCACCGGTCCGTGGCTGCCCGCGCGGCAGGGTGCACGACGCTCGGACTATCCAGGCGGTCTCGCGCAGATCAGCCGGTTATGGGATTTCATCCAGTCAGCGCCATCGTGGCCGTCCGGCTTCAAGAAGTGGGGAGCTGCTGGGGTCGGCGGCCGGATCCGGTTGTCATAATGCGCCAATGACCGCGCGCAGCCCCACGATCGTCGCTACCAGTATCGGATTCCGGCCAGCCGGGCACCGGGGCGATGGACGGGCGGCTGGGACCGGCGTACGGACTGGCAGCTTCGTTGGCACGGGCCGGTGACAGCCCTCGGGTGTGCCTAGTAGGAACGGCTTTGGGGGATGCCGGCGACACGCTGCTGGCGATCTAAGGTAGCCGACTTCACGTTCGGCAACGTCTACGCTTTCGGGCCGCCGGGAGCCGACTGGTCCAGCTTCAACCCCGAGCAGCAGGCCGCCATCGTCGACCGGTGGTTCGGCGGGAACTTCAACAGCGTCGGCTACCTGCCACTTCACCGTGCGCCCGCACCAGATCGTAGGCGTGCTCATAAGACGCCACGGCAGAGACGGCGGCAACGCCGAGCACGGCCCCGGCCGTCGTCCACCTGATCACCCGATCCGCCGCCATCATGCGGCACCGTCATCAAGCGCGAACTCGGCGGTCAGGAGCCATGGGTTTTTTGGTGCAGACCCCCCTCGGACACAAAAACCGGTGCGATTCCCCAAAGCAGACATCGCTTGAACACGTGCTGGGCGGCCGGCTTCAAGGCCACCCCGGCACCCGGCCGCGCAGCCGCCTCCTGTCCGGGAGGCGGCCATGCCTCCCGGCCCGTCGCCCCTGTGATCCCTGGCGCCAGCCCCGGCCATTGGCCGGCCAAGCGTGGTGCGGGCCGTCCCCTGCCGTTGGCCAGCCCGCCTGCAGGGTGTCCAAATATGGTGCGGTGTATTACTGCAGCTATCCTGATCGCCCTCCACGACCGTCGACCACCAGCCGTGCACCCAGCCCCGACGGCAGAGCCGGAGACACGCCTCCATGACAGAACCGAGCCAGGCCGCCCCACGGGGCCAGGCACTGGACCGCCTCGCCCGTGCCGCCTACAGCCTCAGTGCAGCCGACTCCCGGCTGCGCGGACGGGCCACCCGTATCGCTGGCGCGATCTCCCTCACGCACGCCCGCGCGATGCGCGCCCTAGCCGACCAGGGGCCGCTCACCATTGCCCAGCTTGCCACCGCCACCGAGACCACCAACGCCGCCGCCACCCAGCTTGTCAACGGGCTCGTCCGAGCCGGATACGTCACGCGCG
>Ga0302324_100016627_pt1 | contig 14648 bp, 11 predicted proteins | sample Palsa_T0_1_FD_201949 | JGI IMG/M metagenome (GOLD analysis project Ga0302324, IMG submission 201949) | Peat permafrost microbial communities from Stordalen Mire near Abisko, Sweden - Palsa_T0_1 | ecosystem: Environmental > Terrestrial > Soil > Palsa > Peat permafrost | place: Sweden: Abisko...
CAATTGCCGGCTACGAGCTTGCGCCGCATCAATGCCGCCCCCAGCTATGCGCTGATGTGCCCCAATATGGGGCGCGCGGATCATATCGGCGCCACCCCGGGTGCGCAATGGCGCTGTCCGGGGGGCCAAATCCTATGCCGGGCCGCGCGGTACCGCCGCCCGCACGGCTTGCGCCAACTCATCGGCGCAGCCCCGGACCTCCGCCTCATCGCGCCCCTCGACCATAACGCGGATGACCGGTTCGGTGCCGGAGGCCCGCAGGACCACCCGGCCCTCCCCGGCGAGGTGTTGTTCAATGCGCTGCTGCGCGGCCAGGATTGCCGGCACCGTGGCCGGATCGAACCGGCGTTCGACCTCAATGTTGAGCAGCACCTGTGGCAGCTTGTCCATGCCGGCGGCCAGCTCGGCCAGCGAACGGCGGGTCAGCTTCATGATGTGCAGGATCTGCAGCGCCGTGATCAGGCCGTCGCCGGTGGTGGTGCGGTCGAGGCTCAGGATATGGCCGGAAGTCTCTCCGCCCAATATGCCGCCGCTCTCGAGCAGCTTGGCGAGCACGTGCCGATCGCCGACCGGCGCGCGAATGAAGTCTATGCTCAGCCGTCGCAGCGCCAGCTCCAGTCCGAAATTGCTCATCACGGTTCCAACCACGGGACCGCGCAGGCGCCCCGCGGCTTTTGCGGCCGCAGCGATCACGTACAGCAGCTGATCGCCGTCCACCAGCCGGCCCAGATGATCGACCATGATCACGCGATCGCCATCGCCGTCGACGGCAATGCCCACATGCGCGCGCACGCCGGGGACCGTGAGCTGCAGCAGCTCGGGCGAGGTCGAGCCGCAGCCGTCATTGATGTTGCGGCCGTTGGGAGAGCAGCCGATCGGCACGATGTCTGCCTCCAGGTCGGCCAGTATGCGCGGAGCGACTTTGTAGGCCGCGCCATTGGCGCAGTCGATCACGATCTTCAGGCCGGACAGATCCATGCCCGGCGGCAGCACGCCGGCGCAGAATTCCTGGTAGTGCAGCTGCGAGATTTCGGCCCGGCGCGCGCGGCCGAGCTCGCGTGAGGCGCAGGTCAGCGGCACGGCTGAAAGCTGGGCTTCGATGCGCTCCTCGAGCTCATCGGAGAGCTTCGCGCCCTCGCCGTTGAAGAACTTGATGCCGTTGTCCTCGTAGAGATTGTGCGAGGCACTGATGACCACACCGAGTTTGCAACGCAGATGGCGCGTCACATGCGCCACTGCCGGCGTCGGCAACGGCCCGCTCAACAGCACATCGACGCCAGCCGCGACGAAGCCAGCTTCGAGTGCCGACTCGAACATGTAACCCGATACCCGCGTGTCCTTGCCGATCAGCACCGTGCCGCCATCGGGAACCAGCACCCGCGCGGCCGCACTGGCCAGCCTCAGCGCAAAATCGACCGTCATCGGATCGGTGCCCACGCGGCCGCGAATTCCATCGGTTCCGAAATACACTCTGCCCACCCTCAGACTCCTTTACAGCGCAGCGCATTGGCGACACGCACGGCATCGATGCTGGCCGCGACATCATGAGCGCGCACGATACGAGCACCGTGCAGCACGGCGATAGTGGCCAGAGCGAGGCTGCCGGCCAGCCGCTCACCCTCGGGCCGGCCGGTCAGCGCCTTGACCAGCGATTTGCGCGATAGACCTACGGCTATGGGCAGACCCAGCGGCTCGAACTGCTGCAGCTGCCGCAGCAGCTCCAGATTGTGCGCGGTGGATTTGCCGAAGCCGAAGCCGGGATCGATGCACAGCCGTTCGCGCTCGATACCGCAGGCGACACAGGCGCGGGCCCGCTGGTCCAGGAAATCGCGCACTTCGCTCACCACCTCGCGATAGTGAGGATCGTGCTGCATAGTGGCCGGTTCGCCAAGCATGTGCATCAGACACACGCCCAGGTTGCCCGCGGCCACGGCCTCCAGCGCCCCGTGCCTGCGCAGCGCCCGGACGTCGTTGATCATATGCGCCCCGGCTGCGCCGGCGCGCCGCATCAGTTCGGGATTGGAGGTATCGATGCTGATCAGCACCGGCAATCGCGCAGCCACCCGTTCGACGATCGGCAGTACGCGCCGCAGCTCCTGCTCGCTGTCGACCATCGCGGCATCGGGCCGGGTCGACTCACCGCCGATGTCGACAATGGCCGCGCCCTGCTCGACCATGAGCTCGGCGTGGGCCAGCGCCGCATCGGGGTCTACAAACAGGCCGCCGTCAGAGAATGAATCGGGTGTGACATTGAGCACGCCCATGACCACGGCGCTCTCGAGTTCTAGGGTGCGGTCGGCGCAGCGCAGTGTCATGGCTGCGGCCGCCAGCTGCGGCCGTGAGGCCAGCGCCGCCACCGGCGCTCAATGCTGCCCGGCGGGTCGTGCGATCGGCGCCTCGGCCGGAGTACCCACCGGAGTCACCACGGCCTTGCCGCCGCCGGCTCCGGGGCTGGGTGTGGAATCGTCCCAGCCATCGGGCGGCCGTGGCGCGCGGCCAGCCATGATGTCCTTGATCTGATCGTCGGCGATGGTCTCGTACTTGATCAGCGCCTCGGCCATGGCGTGCAGCTTCTCGAGATTGGTCTCGAGAATCTCCTTGGCGCGCTTGTAGTTGGTCTCGATCACGCGCCGCACTTCCTCGTCGATGGCGTGCGCAGTCTCGTCCGACACCTGCTTGTGCTGGGTGACGCTGCGGCCCAGGAAGACTTCACCGGCCTCTTCGGTATAGGTCAGCGGCCCCAGGCGGTCCGACAGGCCCCACTTGGTCACCATGTTGCGTGCCAGCTCGGTGGCCCGTTCGATGTCGTTCGAAGCGCCGGTCGTGACCGCGTCGTCGCCGAAGATGATCTCCTCGGCGATACGGCCGCCAAACAGCGTCGCGATCGAACTCTCGAGCCGCCGCCGGCTCATCGAATAGCGATCCTGCTCGGGCAGGAACTGCGTGACACCCAGCGCGCGGCCGCGCGGAATGATGGTAACTTTGTAGACCGGATCGTGCTCGGGCACGGTGATGCCGACGATGGCGTGGCCGGATTCGTGATACGCCGTCATCTTCTTCTCATCATCGGTCATGACCATGGAGCGCCGCTCAGCGCCCATGAGTATCTTGTCCTTGGCTTTTTCGAACTGCTCCATGGCCACCAGGCGCTGGTTGGCGCGGGCCGCGAACAGTGCCGCCTCGTTGACCAGATTGGCCAGGTCGGCGCCCGAAAAACCAGGGGTGCCGCGCGCAATCAGCGACGGCTTGACGTCATCGGACAAGGGCACGCGGCGCATGTGCACGCGCAGGATCTGCTCTCGTCCGCGCACGTCCGGCAACGGCACCACGACCTGACGGTCGAAGCGCCCGGGTCGCAGCAGCGCCGGATCGAGCACATCGGGCCGATTGGTCGCGGCGATCACGATGATGCCCTCGTTGCCCTCGAAGCCATCCATCTCGACCAGCAGCTGATTCAAGGTCTGTTCGCGCTCATCATGGCCGCCGCCCAGACCGGCGCCGCGATGGCGGCCCACGGCATCGATCTCGTCGATGAAGATGATGCACGGGGCATGCTTCTTGGCCTGCTCGAACATGTCGCGCACGCGCGAGGCGCCCACGCCGACGAACATTTCGACGAAGTCGGAACCGGAGATGGTGAAGAACGGCACCTTGGCTTCACCGGCGATCGCGCGCGCCAGCAAGGTCTTGCCGGTGCCGGGCGAGCCCACCATCAGCACACCCTTGGGGATCTTGCCGCCGAGCTTCTGAAACTTGCCCGGATCCTTGAGAAAATCGACGATCTCCCCGACTTCCTGCTTGGCCTCATCCACGCCGGCCACATCGGCGAAAGTCACGTTGACCTGATCCTCGCCCAGCAGCCGCGCGCGGCTCTTGCCGAAGGACATGGCGCCGCGGCCACCGGCCGCGCCCTGCATCTGACGCAGCAGGTACACGAACACCAGCATCAACAGCAGTGCCGGCGCCAGTTGCAGCAGCAGCTGGGCCAGGAAATTCGGCTGCTTGGGCGGCTGACCCTCTATGGTCACGTTGGACTTGAGCAAATCGCCAATCAGCACGGTGTAATTGGTTTCGGGGTTATAGGTCTCGAACTGCTGCTTGTCCTTGAGCACCCCGCGAATGGTGTCGCCCTGCAGGATCACGCTGTCGACGCGATTGGCGTGCACGTCGGCGATGAAATCGGAATAGCGGATCTCCTCGCGCTGCGGCCCGCTCGGCAGGTAGCGGCTGAATACCACCAGCATGACTAGAACAATGACGACCCAGAGCAGGATATTTTTGGTCAGATCATTCAATTCGATTCACCATGTTGCGGAAACAGCGCAGACAGCAAACACAGCCTCGCATCAGGACGCTACACCATCCGTCTGCCGGAGGCCAGCAAGTACGTTTCAGGACTGCGAGAACGTGATGCCTGCGGCTTAAGAAGCTTGATCTGCTTGAACTCACGTCGCGCGCTCGCGACAAATTCCTGAAAGCCGGCACCCTGCAGCAGTTTGATCAGGGCGACGCCGCCCGGTTTCAAGACCAGTCCGGTCAATTCCAGGGCCAATTCCGCCAAATACATGCTGCGCGGCGCATCCATGGCATCCATTCCGCTCAAATTCGGGGCCATATCCGACAACAGTACGTCGACACCGTCCGCGAGCTCGAGCTTGAGCCGATCGAGCACCGACTGCTCGCGAAAGTCGCCCTGTACAAACTCGACCCCGGGCAGCGCATCCATGGGCAGAATATCGGTCGCCAGCACCCGGCCGTTCCTGCCGACCTGGCGGCGCGCGTACTGGCTCCATGCCCCGGGCGCCGCCCCCAGATCGAGCACCACCATGCCCTGCTTGAGCAGGCGCGCAGCGCGATCGATTTCCTCGAGCTTGTACACCGCCCGCGAGCGCCAACCTTCGGCCTTGGCCCGTTTGACATAGGGATCGGTAAAATGTTCACGCAGCCAGCGGTCGCTGCTTTTGGATCGGCGGGCCATAATTGCGCCAATGAGCTTAAGCGAAAAACAACTGCGCTATCTGCGCGGCCGCGCGCACGCGCTCAGGCCAGTCATCCAGATCGGTCAAAACGGCCTCACCGCCAGCGTTTGCGCCGAGACCGCGCGGGCGCTGGCCGATCACGAGCTGATTAAAGTGCGCGTGCAGGCGGCTGACCGCGCGGCACGCGATTCCCTGATTGTCGAACTTGCACAGCGCACCGCCAGCGACCTGGTCACGCGCATCGGCCACACCGCGGTGCTGTTCAAGGCGTGCACACCGCTGTCGCGCATCCCGTTGCCGGAGGCCTGAAGATAGCGCGCGCGCAGCGATTGCGCTTCAGGCCTTGATCGGCAGCCACACTTCGATGGTTCCCCATCCGCTCTCGGGATCGAAATCCTCGCCGTAGTACTCGATCATATTGGGTGAATCGGCGTCCGGATGCGAGGCCACGCGCCCGGAAGTCGGCAGCCAGTCATTCCATATGGCCATCATGGTATGCCTGAGCGCTGCGACATGTCCGCGATGCGGGAAGATCGCGTACTGATGCGCCGGAATGCGCATCGAATCGAATTCGTCGGGCAATCGTGCGAGGTTAGTAACTTCCTGCCCCGCCAGGTACTCGATGCTGCCGGCCGCGTGCGCGCCGTGGAGCACGATCCCGTACGCCGCGTTGCCCACAGCCTCCGGAATGCGCGCACGCTGCTGTGAAAAGTCCTGCCATAGCTGCGCAATGTCGTGAAACCCGTCGGGGCTGAATCGGCGGCGCAAGCCCGCAATCACGAGAGACTGGCGGTGAGCAAAACGCGGATCCTCTAGCGCCGCCATGGGAGTCTCGATGTCGCGCCAACCGCTGTATTGCGCTGCAACACGAGCATTACCGACTCACAGATATTTGACCGATACGATCTCATAGCTGCGGGTTTTCCCGGGCGCCGCCACATCGACCACCTCGCCACTCTTCTTGCCGATCAACGCGCGCGCGATCGGGGAGGTCACTGAAATGCGTCCGGAACGAATATCAGCCTCATCTTCGCCGACAATCTGGTAGGTGACTGCCGTGCCCTCATCCTGATCCTCGATCTCAACGGTCGCGCCGAATACCACGCGACCCGTGGCCGGCAGGCTCATGACATCGATGATCTCGGCTGCCCCCAGCCGCGATTCGATCTCCATGATGCGTCCCTCGATGAAGCCCTGTTGCTCGCGCGCGGCGTGGTATTCCGCATTTTCGGACAAATCCCCGTGGCTGCGGGCCTCGGCGATGGCTTTGATCACGCGCGGACGATCCTCGGACTTCAAGCGCTTGAGTTCGGCGCGCAGCAGCTCGGCGCCGCGCAGCGTCATGGGCGAGCGCTTCATGTTCCGACCTCGCGTTGCGGGGCCGCGCGCAGCGCGCTCGTGTCGCGCACCGCCTCACGCACGGTGACCTGCGCGTGCAGGTCCTGCAGGCGGTTGACATCGACCTCGTCCAGATGATCCAGCGCCTCACAGGTGGCCAGCGCCGCAGCCAGAGTGGTGTAGTAGGTCACGCGCCGGTGCACGGCCTCGCGGCGGATGGAGTTGGATTCGAGGATGGCCTGCTTGCCTTCGGTGGTGTTCACGATCAGATCGATCTCGTCGTTCTTGATCATATCGACGATGTGCGGACGTCCTTCGCGCACCTTGTTGACACGGCGGCAGTCGATGCCGGCCGCCGCCAGCGTCAGCGCCGTGCCGCTGGTGGCCACGATGGTGAAACCGTGCTCAATCAGGCGGCGCGCCAGCGGCACCGCCCCGCCTTTATCGCCCTCACGCACGCTGATCAGGCAGCACCCCTCGCGCGGCAGTACCACGCCTGAGGCGCTTTGCGACTTCGCGTAGGCCTCGCCAAACGTGCGTCCGGTACCCATGACCTCACCAGTGGATTTCATTTCCGGGCCGAGGATCGGATCGGCCTCGGGGAATTTAACGAACGGGAACACCGCTTCCTTGACTGAATAGTACTTCGGCACGCGCTCGGACAGTACTGCGAGATCGCGCAGCTTGCGCCCCGTCATGACCTGCGCGGCGATCTTGGCGATCGGCACGCCGGTGGCCTTGGACACGAACGGCACCGTGCGTGAGGCGCGAGGGTTAACCTCGAGCACATAGACCGTGCCATTCTGGATGGCGAACTGAACATTCATGAGCCCGATCACATTCAGCGCCCGGGCGAGTTTGCGCGTTTGCGCCCGCAGCTCATCCTGCACCTCGACCGACAGGCTGTTGGGCGGCAGCGAGCAGCTGGAATCTCCCGAGTGCACGCCGGCCTGCTCCACGTGTTCCATGATCCCGCCGATCAGCACGTCCTCGCCATCGCACACCGCATCCACGTCGACCTCAATCGCCACATCCAGAAAGCGGTCGAGCAGCACCGGGCTGTCATTGGAGACGCGTACCGCATGGGTCATGTAGACGCGCAGATCATCTTCATTGAATACGATCTCCATCGCCCGGCCGCCCAGCACATACGAGGGCCGCACCACCAGCGGATAGCCGACTTCGCGCGCCAGCATCACGGCTTGTTCTTCATTGCGCGCGGTGGCGTTGGCGGGCTGCTTGAGCCCCAGCCGGCGCACCAGCTGCTGGAAGCGCTCGCGATCCTCGGCCACATCGATCGAATCCGGCGAAGTGCCGATAATGGGCGCGCCGGCGGCTTCGAGCGCGCGCGAGAGCTTGAGCGGGGTTTGGCCGCCGAACTGCACGATAACGCCATCGGGCTTTTCCCTGGCGATTACTTCCAGCACATCCTCGAGCGTGAGCGGCTCGAAGTACAGCCGGTCCGAGGTGTCGTAGTCGGTCGATACGGTCTCGGGATTACAGTTGACCATGATGGTTTCATAGCCGAGCGCGCGCAGCGCCATGGCCGCATGCACGCAGCAGTAATCGAATTCGATGCCCTGGCCGATGCGGTTCGGACCGCCGCCGAGGATCATGATCTTCTCGCGCTTGCTCGGTTCGGCCTCGCATTCTTCTTCGTAAGTCGAATACAGATACGCAGTCGAGGTGGCAAACTCCGCTGCGCAGGTGTCGACGCGCTTGTACACGGGCGCGATCGCGAACTCGCGCCGCTTGGCGCGGATGGCGGCCTCGTTCGAGCGCGTCAGCGCCGCCAGCCGCCGGTCGGAAAAGCCCTTGCGCTTGAGCGCACGCAGGCGCTCCACGCCCAGCGCGGCCTCGCCTTCCCGTCTTACACGTACCTCCTCGGCGATCAGATCGGCGATCTGTGCCAGAAACCACGGGTCGATGGCGGTGAGCTCGGCGACCCGCTCGATGTCCCAACCGGCGCGAAACGCATCGGCCACGTACAGCAGCCGATCCGCTCCGGGCGCGCGCAGTTCGTAGATCAGCTCTTTGTGCGACTCCTCCGATAACGGCAGGCTCAACACCGGGTCCAGACCGTCCAGCCCGGTCTCCAGGCCGCGCAGGGCCTTGTGCAGCGATTCCTGGAAAGTGCGCCCAATCGCCATGACTTCCCCGACCGATTTCATCTGCGTGGTCAGACGGTTGTTGGCAGCCGGGAATTTCTCGAAGGTAAAGCGCGGAATCTTGGTGACCACGTAGTCGATGGAGGGTTCGAACGAGGCCGGCGTTGCCCCGCCAGTGATCTCATTCTTGAGCTCATCGAGCGTGTAGCCGACCGCAAGTTTCGCCGCCACCTTGGCGATCGGGAACCCCGTGGCCTTGGACGCCAGCGCCGAGGAGCGCGAGACGCGCGGATTCATCTCGATCACGAGCAGCCGCCCATCCATGGGATTGAGTGCGAATTGCACATTCGATCCGCCGGTGTCGACGCCGATCTTGCGCAGCACGGCGATCGAAGCGTCGCGCATGCGCTGGTATTCCTTGTCGGTCAGCGTCTGCGCCGGCGCTACCGTGATCGAATCCCCGGTGTGCACTCCCATGGGATCGAAGTTCTCGATCGAGCAGACGATGATGCAATTATCCTTGCGGTCGCGAACCACCTCCATCTCGAATTCCTTCCAACCCAGCACGGCCTCCTCGAGCAGCAGTTCGCGCGTTGGCGAGGCGTCCAGCCCGCGCTGCACGATGGCTTCGAATTCCTCGCGGTTGTAGGCGATACCGCCGCCGCTGCCGCCCATGGTGAAGGACGGCCGGATCACGATCGGAAAGCCGATGCTGCCTTGTACCGCCAGCGCCTCCTCGAGGCTGCGCGCGATCTGCGAATGCGGCGTCTCCAGACCGATCTCGCGCATGGCGTTGCGAAACAGCTCGCGGTCCTCGGCCATATCGATGGCCTCACGCGAGGCGGCAATCATCTCGACGTCGTACTGCTTGAGCACGCCCTCGCGCACCAGGTCCAGCGCCGTGTTGAGCGCGGTCTGCCCGCCCATGGTCGGCAGCAGCGCATCGGGCCGCTCACGCTCGATGATGCGCGCCACGGTGCGCCAGTTGATCGGTTCGATGTACACCACGTCGGCAGTCTCAGGGTCGGTCATGATCGTGGCAGGATTGGAATTGACCAGGATCACGCGATAGCCTTCCTCGCGCAGCGCCTTGCAGGCCTGCGCGCCGGAGTAGTCGAACTCGCATGCCTGACCGATCACGATCGGACCGGCGCCGATGATCAGGATGCTCTGGATGTCGGTACGTTTGGGCATCGGACTGCGCTCGCGGCTAGCGCTCGCCGGATTGTTTGCGTGGCGTTCGCAGCGCCCGCAGCTGCAGCTGCAGGCGGCGCACCATGGCCTGCACGAAGCCCTCGAACAACGGCCGCATATCGTGCGGTCCGGGACTGGCCTCGGGATGACCCTGGAAGCTGAAGGCCGGCCGGTCGATGCGCGCCATGCCCTGCAGGCTGCCGTCGAACAGCGAGCGATGGGTCGGAATCAGATTCGCGGGCAGCGTCGCCTCATCGACCGCAAAGCCATGATTCTGGCTCGTGATCAGCACCCGGCCAGTGGCGAGTTCCTGCACCGGATGGTTGGCGCCATGGTGGCCGAACTTCATCTTGACCGTGCCGGCGCCGCTTGCGAGCCCGAGCAACTGGTGACCGAGGCAGATGCCGAAGATCGGCATGTCGGTCTCGAGCAGCTCGGCGATGGCCTTGATGGCGTAATCACAGGGTTCGGGATCGCCGGGCCCATTGGCCAGGAACACGCCGTCGGGATTCATCGACTGCACTTCGGCGGCAGGGGTCTGCGCCGGCACCACTGTGATACGACAGCCCTGATCGGAGATCAGGCGCAGGATATTGCGTTTGATGCCGTAGTCGTACGCGACCACGTGCAGACGCTGTGCTGCGCGCAGCGACGAAGCATCGCGGCCGATCGTGCCGTCATTCCATTGATACGACTGGCGGGTGCTGACTACCTTGGCCAGATCCATTCCCTTGAGCCCCGGGAAGGCGCGTGCGGCACGCACGGCCGCGGTCTCATCCATGCGCTCGCCGGTCATGATGCAGCCGGACTGCGCGCCTTTCTCGCGCAGCAGACGCGTCAGGCGCCGTGTATCGATGCCGGCGATCGCGACGATGCGTCCGCGCTGCAGGAACTCGCTCAGCGTGCCCGAGGCCCGCCAACTGCTCGCGACCAACGACAGATCGCGTACCACCAGACCGGAGGCATAGATCTGCGCCGACTCCATGTCTTCGGGGGTGACGCCGGTGTTGCCGATATGCGGATAAGTCAGCGTCACAATCTGGCGCGCGTAGGAAGGATCGGTCAGGATTTCCTGATAGCCCGTGATGGCGGTATTGAAAACCACTTCACCTGTCGTATTGCCGGCGGCGCCAATGGATTGGCCTTTGAAGATGGACCCGTCTGCGAGGGCCAGCACCGCCGGTGCAGTCACTTCATGCCTCTCCTTACAGTGCCCGAGAACATCGGCTCAGCGGTTCCGCGGGCGACTTTACGACATGCACATGCACAAAGCGGGAGGAGTTCTTGTGGAACATCCTCCCGCCTTGTGCGGACTAACCCGATACCCGGATTACCAGTAAAAGTGTAAAGACCCCTACCGTCCGTGTCCACGGCAATCTCGGACTTCTGCTTCCCGACCGCGGCCCTCGAGGTTCACATATCGATGCAAACCAGGGTCGAAGATATGCATCGTATTTAATTGTTTTAACTGGAAAATACGTCCCTCATTGTGTAGCGTCCCGGGGTTTTGCGCGCCAGCCACTGCCCGGCCGTCAATGCGCCGCGTGCAAACACAGAGCGATCGCTGACGCCGTGCTGCAACACGATGCGCTCGCCATCGCCCAGGAACATGACCTCGTGCTCACCGACGATATCCCCGCCGCGCACACTGGCAAAGCCGATCTGCCCGGCCACGCGTGCCGCGCAGCCCGTGGCGGCCGCTCGTGCCTGAATGGCCCACTCATCCAACGCCACGCCACGTCCTAGCGCCGCAGCTTCGCCCAAGGCCAGGGCCGTACCCGATGGTGCATCGGTCTTATCGCGATGGTGGGCCTCGAGGATCTCGATGTCGTAGCCGCGCGGCAGCGAGGCTGCGGCCGTGCGCACGAGTTCGAGCAGCAGGTTCAGACCCGGACTGGTATTGGGCGCCACCAGCAAGGCGATGCTGTCAGCCGCAGCGGCCAGAGGTGCCTGCAACTCGCGCGGCAGGCCGGTGGTACCCAGCAGCAACGGCACACCTGCGGCCACGCAGGCGGCCAGGTTCGCGGCCGCGGCGCGCGGACTTGAGAAATCGATGGCCAGATCGGCATCACGCAGCAGTGGCGGCAGTGCCGCCGACAGCTTGACCCCCACGCTGGCTGCGCCGGCACGTACTGAGGCATCCTCGCCCAGGGCGCTGCTGCGCTCGGAGACCAGCGCGCCACACAGGCGTAGCGCCGGAAAGCTCGGCAGCTGCCGCAGAATGTTCAATCCCATGCGGCCCGCGGCTCCAATCAGCACCATGCGGATGGGCGGCAGATCGGCCGCTGCGCTCACGAGGCGCCGCCGGAGAAGAAACGCTTCACGCCCTCCAGGAAGGTTTTCTGTCGCGGTGTGTGCTTACCGCTATCGTGCTTGAGCGATTCTTCCAGCTCGCGCAGCAGCGCGCGCTGTTCGCTCGATAGATGTACCGGAGTCTCGATCACAACACGGCAGAACAGATCCCCGCGCGTCGGACCGCGCACCGACTTGACACCCTTCTCGCGCAACCGGAACACGCGTCCCGATTGAGTCTCAGCCGGAATTTTGAGCACCACATGGCCGTCGAGGGTCGGCACCTCGACGCTGCCGCCGAGCGTCGCGGTGGTAAAACCGATCGGCACCTCACAGCTCAGATGCACACCGTCTCGCTCGAAAATCGTGTGCTCACGCACTCTCACCTCGGCATACAGATCGCCGGCCGGACCGCCGTTACGGCCGGCCTCACCCTCGCCCGCCAGACGCACGCGATCGCCGGTGTCCACGCCGGCAGGAATCTTGACCGATAGTTTTTTCGGACGCCGGATGCGGCCCTGGCCCAGGCACTGATCGCACGGGTTGCGCACAATGCGCCCCGACCCGCGGCAATGGGGGCAGGTCTGCTGCAATGTGAAAAATCCCTGCGAAATGCGCACCTGACCGCTGCCGCTGCAGGTCTCACAGGTGCTCGGTGCCGAGCCCTTGGCGGCCCCGGTGCCGCGGCACAACTCGCATTCGATGAATTTATTGACCTCGATCTCAATCGTGCGGCCGAATACCGCCTCGGCGAGATCCAGCTCCACCTCGTAGCGCAGATCGGCGCCGCGAAATACCTGCGCGCCGCCGCCGCGGCGCGCGCCGCCGAAGATGTCGCCGAATACATCGCCGAAGATATCGCTGAAGGCTTCGGCACCGGCAAAGCCCGATGCGCCCGAATGCGTGTTGCGGCTGGCCTCGATGCCGGCATGGCCGTACTGATCGTAGACCGCACGCTTTTGCGTCTCCGAGAGCACTTCGTAGGCTTCCTTGGCCTCCTTGAACTTCTCTTCGGCGTCGTGATCGCCGGGATTGCGATCGGGGTGGAATTTCATGGCCAGGCGGCGATAGGCCTTCTTGATTTCGGCCTCGCTGGCGTTGCGAGCCAGATCCAATATTTTGTAGTAGTCGCGTTTCGCCATGAGACCTTAGTCAAATCTGTTGATCCAGCCGCACACGCACACCGCCCGGCGCTTCACAGCGCCAGGCGGTGCGTGTCACACGATCTCACGCGCGTCAGGAGGCCCGTCGACCCTTGTCCTGAACTTCCTCGAACTCCGCATCGACCACGTTTTCCTCGGCCTTCGCGCCGCTCGCGCCGGCCCCGGAGGGCGACGCACCGGCGGAACCCTCGCCATCCCCGGCACCGCCCGATCCCGGTCCACCCGGGCCACCGCCGGGCGGCTGGCTGGCCGCATAGGCACGCTGCGCGATGCTGGCTGAGGCCTGTCCGAGAGCCTCGGTCTTCTTCTCGATCGCATCTTTATCATCCGACCTGAGCACGGCCTTCAGATCTCCGAGCGCCGACTCGGCCTTGGCGCGCTCATCGCCGGTGACCTTATCGCCCAGATCCTTGAGCGCCTTCTCGACCCCATGCACCATGGCATCGGCGCGATTACGAGTCTCGACCAGCTCGCGGAATTTGCGATCATCGGCCGCATTGGCCTCGGCATCCTTGACCATGCGCTTGATCTCTTCCTCGTTCAGGCCGCTGGAGGCGCGAATCACGATGCGCTGTTCCTTGCCGGTGGCCTTGTCCTTGGCTGAGACGTTCAGAATGCCGTTGGCATCGATATCGAAGGTGACCTCAACCTGCGGCATGCCACGCGGTGCCGGCGGAATGTCGGTCAGATCGAATTTGCCCAGCGACTTGTTGTTCTGCGAGCGCTCACGCTCGCCCTGCAACACGTGGATGGTCACGGCAGTCTGATTGTCGTCCGCGGTCGAGAACGTGTTGGCAGCCTTGGTCGGTATGGTCGTGTTCTTCTCTATCAGCTTGGTCATGACCCCGCCGAGCGTCTCGATACCGAGCGAGAGCGGTGTCACATCCAGCAGCAGCACGTCCTTGACTTCGCCGGCGAGCACGCCGGCCTGCACCGCAGCGCCCACGGCCACGGCCTCATCGGGATTGACGTCTTTGCGCGGCTCTTTGCCGAAGAAATCGCGCACATATTTCTGGGTCAGCGGCATGCGGGTCTGACCGCCGACCAGAATGACCTCGGCGACATCCTTGGCTTCCAGGCCGGCATCCTTGAGCGCCATGCGACACGGACCAATGGTCCGCTGCAGCAGATCGTCGACCAGGGACTCGAGCTTGGCGCGCGTGAGCTTGACGTTCAGATGCTTCGGTCCGGACGCATCGGCCGTGATGTAAGGCAGATTCACATCGGTCTGCTGGCTCGAGGACAGCTCGATCTTGGCTTTCTCCGCGGCCTCCTTGAGGCGCTGCATGGCCAGCGGGTCGCGCCGCACATCGACGCCTGACTCTTTCTGGAACTCATCGGCCAGGAAGTTGATCACGCGATGGTCGAAGTCCTCGCCGCCGAGGAAGGTATCGCCGTTGGTCGAGAGCACCTCGAACTGGCGCTCGCCATCGACCTCGGCGATTTCGATGATCGAGATATCGAACGTGCCGCCGCCCAGGTCATAGACCGCAATCTTGCGATCCGCTCCCTGCTTGTCCAGGCCATAGGCCAGCGCTGCGGCCGTGGGCTCGTTGATGATGCGCTTGACCGTC
>Ga0302324_100016630_pt1 | contig 14646 bp, 8 predicted proteins | sample Palsa_T0_1_FD_201949 | JGI IMG/M metagenome (GOLD analysis project Ga0302324, IMG submission 201949) | Peat permafrost microbial communities from Stordalen Mire near Abisko, Sweden - Palsa_T0_1 | ecosystem: Environmental > Terrestrial > Soil > Palsa > Peat permafrost | place: Sweden: Abisko...
ATTGTTTGTTCCAGATAGTCAATCATTCTGAGGTGCTGGCTGAGCAAGAACCGATGATGCGCCGTGACCTTGCCCTGCAGCGCCACCGCCAGCGTTTCGCGCGACGCGGACAGCCGACCGTCGCGCAGGGCCGCGAGCTGCGAGGCGTCGGTTTGGCCGGCACTGAGCGCTTTGAGCATCCGTCGCCCACTCTCACCAAACACGTCCGACACCACTGATGCCAACTTTACATTGGCGTCTTCGAGCACCTTCTGAATGCGCTGTTTGTGCTGCGCGATCTCGCGGATTAGTTGGGGACACTTTCAGCAGCACAGAACTATACGATCCGGCGACCAACACGTTTGCGCCAGCGGCCTCAACCCCGGTGATGAACACCCCGCGTTCCGGAGACACCGCGACGCTGTTGCCTAACGGTAAAGTCCTGATCGCTGGCGGCTTTATCAATATCCCTCCGTATGCGCTCACCAGCACCGAGCTGTACGACCCGGTGGCCAATAAGTTCGCCCCTGAGGGTTCGACCCCGGTGATGAACATCGGGCGGGACAGAGCCACCGCTACGCTGCTGTCCAACGGCAAGGTGCTGATCGCCGGCGGCGGTGACAGTCGCACGGAGCTGTACGACCCGACGACTAACAAGTTCGCCCCTGTGGGTTCGACTGCGGTGATGAACAATGGGGGCTTCAATGCCACCGCAACGCTGCTGCCCAACGGCAAGGTGCTGATCGCCGGCGGCCAGGAAACTCCCCCTAATGAACCCGGCACCACGGATCTGTATGACCCGGCGACCAACACCTTTGCGACTTCACCGCCGGGGGGAGGCAGGTTCGGTGGTGCGACCGCAACGCTGCTGCCCAACGGCAAGGTGCTGATCGCCGCCGGCTCGACCTTTTCCTCTCACGGCTTATCCAGCGCCCTCAATGGCACCCAACTTTACGATGTGGCTACCGATGATTACGTGGCATCCCCGGTGATGAACACCGCGCGCGACTCTGCTACCGCGACGCTACTGCCGAATGGCAAGGTGCTGATCGCCGGCGGCATATTTTTCACGCAACTTCCCAGCGACATATTTGGTACTCCTCTCAGCAGCACAGAGCTCTACACTCCCTGACGGAACGTCGGGCGCCGGCGCCCTGCGGCGGCGCGTCCCTATAGGTGCGTCTAGCAGAGTTTTCCCGCCTCCAGCTTTTTAAGCGCCGCGCGGTGCGGTGTCGATATACTCTAAGCGACCGCAATTTCACGCGTCGATTTCTCATTGCCGGAAGGGTAGTGTCTCGAAGATTCAGCAAAATCGCGAGAACAGATCGATATGATAGGGGTCACTTCTCCATTGGTCAAAATTGCACGTTAGGTGGTGACGCAGGATAGCGGGTTCTGGTTTTGAGGGTGAGCACCTGGATAAGGTATTACACTCGAATCGGCCAGGTGTTGTAGCATGAACGTGTTCAAGCCCAGACGTTCATCCAGCTCGCGCACTAAAAACCGCATCGTCGGAGTTCCCTCGCGCTCCCCCAACCCAGACTCGTTAACCGTGAAAGGGAATTTCGGCCGATCGTTACACGCTCCACCGCACTTGCAGCTATCAAAGGCTTTTGTCGTATTTATCAAATTGTTGTTTCACTCAGAAAACGAACATCTGGGATTAATGGGAGATCGTCAACTTGGTCCTGCACTAGCCGCAGTAGAGTCACCGGTCTGAGGCTAGTTGTCACTCGGCTCTTCAGCTTGAGGAACTGTTGGCTTTCGACCAGCCGGGGTCCTAGTCATTTCCTCACATAAAGGACATTATGTGCTATAAATTGCCGACTCAAAAGAAAGAGGGGACTATCCAGCCAGTTGGGCAAGAAGCTGGATGGCGTCCTTTAGGTCTAGGGTGTCAAAGCCCTCGGTAAACCAGCCGTTTATTTCGGCGAGCATCGCGCGCGCTTCTTCGCGCCGACCCTGCGAAGCGAGCAGCCGCGCGAGGCTGATCGTTGTGCGCAACTCGTATGATTTCGCTTCTTGTCTCCGTGCAATTTCAATTGCCTGATGGAAGCTGGCTTCAGCCTTCGCCAGATTTGGGCGATCACCTTTCTGAAGCAGCTCACCCCTGACTCTAAATAGCTCGGCTTCCCTTTCGTGTTCAGACGTCTCCTGGATCAGCGCGAAGGCGTCGGTCAGCGTGGCGAGACCTGCCTCGATATCCCCGAGGGCGCTATAACCCTCGGCGAGCGCAATGAGCCAAGTGGGTACGTTCAACCCGAAGCCCAAGATTTGGAACTGTCTGGCGATTTTCGAGAGTTCAACAAGACTCGACGGCGTTGGCCGCTGCTGCACCGATGCACAGTGCCCGTACGCTTTGGCGAGATCGCTTACGGCTGAGAAGCCAAGCTCGTCGGATAATCTGATAATCAGCTCAGCCTCCGCTTCCAACCGTGCCCAGTCCCGCTGTAACCAGTGAAGGTGGCAACCGACATACCGTATGATTAAAAGAGTTTCCGGACTTCCTATAGCATTGGCCCGCTCGATAGCCTTAGAGATCATTGGAAAGGCACTGCCAGGCTGTCCAAGCTGCCATCTGACGAGGCCGCCGTAAGCAAGACCTAACGCTAGGCTGTCCCAGCCATGAGTATTAAGAATTCCCATTGCCGGCCGATAATTGGCGACTACAAAATTCAGATTACTGAGGGCCTCGCGGAACCGTCCCTCCCAATAAAGAGTATCGCCCAGCACAAAATTTGCTTCGATGTAATGGCGGTCATCTCGGTCCTTGTCTGAGATCTCTATCAATTGCATTGCAAGTTTCTCCGATTTCCGAAGGTCACCCCTCAGGAAACAGAGCGTCCATAGACTGGCCAATACTGGAAAGGTTTCAGATTGATCGGGAATTTGCTGAGCGATCTCGTAAGCGCGATTTAAAGCGTTCTCCGAATCGGACGCTGAGCTCATATCAGTCATCGCACCGACCCGGAAAAGGATCAATTGCAGCGCCAGTTCCGCGCGCAAACGCTCGGGGCTCTCGTGAACCTGGTTAAGCAGTTCAAGAGCACTTTGCGTATAATTGCGAGCTTCATCGTAGTGCGAACGTCTCACCGCCTGATCGGCGGCGAGACGCATGTAAGCAAAGGCCTTTTCTGCATTGTCGCTCCGACTATAGTGATGGACGAGCTCTTCTAACTCATCTTCGAGGCGTCCGGAATTGATCGCTTCAACCGCAGCGCCGATGCGCTCGTGCAGCATCTTGCGTCGCTCCAGCAGAACCGAATTGTAGGCGACCTCCTGGGTTAGAGCGTGTTTAAAAATATACTCGGTATCTGGAAAGACCGGCTGTTCGTAGATAAATTCGCCGCCCTGCAGTCTCGTCAGCATACGCTCAAGCTCGGCTTCCGAACGATTTGCGAGACGCTGTATAAGCGGTAGTTTGAATTCCCGCCCAATTACGGCCAAAGTCTGCAGCAATTCCTTTTCGCCCGCGGGAAGTCGATCAATTCGGGAAGCGAGGACCGCCTGCACGGTCGGGGGGACCTTTATTTCGGCTATTGAACGCACAATCTTGACCTCGCCATCGCGAACGAGCACATCCTGCTCGAATAGCGCTTGCACGATCTCCTCCATGAAGAAGGGATTGCCTTCGGTCCGCTCCGCAATCAGCCGGCGCAACGGTTCGAATTGAGCCTCAACTCCGAGCAGCGTAGTCAGCATCTCTTCGGCGTTTGCTCCGCTTAGCGGATCGAGCCGCAGTTGCGTGTAGTAAGTCTTGCTGCCCCACTGATGCGAGTATTCGGGGCGGTAGTTGACCAGTAGCATAATCTGCGCGGTGCCGATCGAATCGGCGAGCAGATTAAGGAACTCCTGGGTCGCCTCGTCGATCCAGTGAAGATCCTCGAAGATCACCATTAGCGGCTGGTTTAGGGACTCGCGCAGAATAATGCGTTTGATTGCCTCTAGAGTGCGCCGCCTTTTCACGGGCCCGTCCATCTGCGATAAAGGATCGAAGCCGCCCTCGACGATACCGAGCAGCGCTAATAGGTACGGCAACGTGTCTTCCAGGCTTCGATCGAGCGCTAGCACGCGGCCAGTCACTTTCTCGCGGCGTTTACGCTCGTCATCCGTCGCCGAAATGTCGAAGTAGTTGCGCAGCAGATCGATTACCGGCAAGTAGGCGCTGGCCTTGCCGTGCGAAATTGAAAAGGTTTCCAGTGCCATCCAGTTTGATTGCGAAGTCGTCTTGAACTCGAAAAATAATCGCGACTTGCCTACCCCCGGTTCTGCCATGACCGCCACGATCTGTCCGTGCCCTAATATCGCTAGCTCGGCGGCATGCTTGAGGACTTCCATCTCACGCCCCCGCCCGACGAACTTCGTAAGTCCGCGTCCGACAGCGCGTTGCAGGCGTGTGCGGAGCGGCCCCATCCCGGTCACTTCGTACATGTTGACCGGCTCACTGACGCCTTTGACTCTGGTAGCACCGAGAGGTTTGAGGGTGAAGTAGCCTTCGCATAGCTTGCGGGTAGCCTCACTAATTGCAATTGAACCGATCGGGGCCGCCGTTTGCATCCGCGAAGCAAGATTGGTGCTGTGTCCGATCGGTGTATATTCGAACTGACTCGCACCGGTCTGAATCGAACGGACGACGACTTCGCCGGTATTGATACCGATGCGACCCTGGATTGGGCTACTGCCGTCGGCGACTACTTTCACGGAATACCGATTCAGCTCCTCCTGCAACCGCAACGCCGCATAGAGCGCTCGCTGCGGGTGGTCCTCGTGAGCCATCGGCGCACCGAACAGCGCGAAGATGCCATCGCCTGTCGATTGCACGACGTATCCGTCGTAGCGATGCACAGCATCGATCATCAACTTTAGGGCCGGGTCGATAATCGCACGCGCTTCCTCAGGATCGAGGTCCTCCATCAACTCAGTCGAGCCTTTGATGTCGGCGAAGAGAGCCGTGACAGTCTTGCGCTCGCCCTCGGTGACGCTCGAAGCGTCCAGCGCGATCAGAATCCGGGGAGTAGTCGATTTAACCTGAGGTGGACCGGCCGTGGCGAGCTTACCTTCCGTCCCCACCTCCTTGCCAAGCGCGCTACCGCAATCTCCGCAGAATTTCTTCCCGGGTGGATTTTCTACACCGCATTGTCCGCATCGATTTGCCAGCGGGCCGCCGCAATCCCCACAGAACCGATTCGCCGACGAATTGTCTGTTCCACACCTCGCGCACAGCATCGCTATCTATCCAGTAGCCCCTCGAGGAGTGCGTTGGCGTCCATCAGGTCGGCGGTGTCGAAGCCCTCGGTGAACCAATTGTAGATGTCGGCCAACATCATGTGAGCTTCATCACGACGCCCATGCTTCGCTATCATTGATGCGAGACTCACCGTAGCTCGTAATTCTAGTGATTTGGCTCTTCGCCGGCGCGCGATCCCAATCGCCCTCTCAAAGCACTTCTGTGCTTCCGCAGTGTTGGAATCATCCTCCATTAACAGCAGCTCGCCTTTGAGCCGATGAATTTCAGCTTCGTGCTCGCGCTCTTGGTGTTTGTTGGCGACGCCAAGCGCTTCCGTGATGGCATTTAGGCCCTGATCGAGGCGGCCCGCCTGCATACACGCTTCAGCCAGCAAGCACAGAAAGTACGGTCTCCGTAATTCCGCGCCAGTCGCCCGGAATAGAGCGAGGCCCTCCTGTAGCTGCCCGATCCCCTCGTCGTGGCGGCCCTGTGTGGCGATCGCCCAGCCCCGCAGAGTAGTCGCAAACGCCAAATAGTCGGACAACCCGTGCTCGGCAGAGAGTGCAATCACACCCTCTGCGTGCTGCTGAACGGCGCCCGCTTCTTTACTATATTGCCGCAAAACGGCGGCAAAAAGCCCCGCAAATCCTAGAATAAAAGGTTGAGATTGCCGTTGAGCCAACAATAGCGCTTCACGGTCGCGCTTGAGCGCCTGGTCGGGGTAGCCGAGTTGCCATAACGTAAGGGCCGCGTACGACAGGCAATTCACGCCGGCATCAAACCCATACCGGAAGTTGAGCGGCTTCTGGCGCTCAGATTCATAAAGGGAGATCGCGACATCCAGATGTTGGTGGGCGGGAAGAAACTCGCCCAAACCGTACGAAGTGTTGCCTAGAGCGAGCCGCGCATACAGCTCCGACTCCTGCGCTATCTGTGTGTGTCGCAAAAACTGTTCGGCGAGTTTATAGGAGTTGCGTAACTCGGCTCGGAATAAATTATTAATCCACAATCCGAACAGGACAGGTAAAACCTCCGGGGGATCTCCCAGCCGCTCACAAAGGAGGCGAGCGCGGGTATAAACTCGTTCCACTTCCGGCGCAGCGCGGCCTTGAATGGCTATCAGCGCAGGGCCAATGGCCATCTCGAGGAATAATTCGCGTTTACTGCGCGCGGGATTGTCCGGGCACTTCTGGAGCAAATCTAGCGCCGCGCTGATACTACTGATTGCATCGGTATAGGCCGAACGCTGCAGGGCTTTCCTGCCCGCCCGCTCCAGATAATCGATCGCCTTGGCGCGGTTATCGGTACGGCTAAAATGATGCGCCAACTCGGGCAGATGATCGTCCAATTGCTGGCTGAACATCGACTCTAGCGCGAATCCGACACGTTCGTGTAGTAATTTGCGCCGATCAATCAAAATTGAGTTGTAGGCTACCTCCTGAGTCAGCGCATGTTTGAAAGTGTACTCGATATCGCCGGTGGCTGGTTGCTCATATATGAACTCCGCCATTTGCAATCTGGAGAGCATCTGATTCAGGTCGTTATCTCTGCCCCCGACAACCCGCCTGAGTAGCGACGACGTGAATTCTCGTCCAATCACGGCTAAGGTTTGCAACAGGTCTTTATCATCGGTCGGAAGCCGGTCAATACGCGAGGCGAGGATCGCTTGGACCGTGACAGGGACCTTTACCACGTTCATTGACCGGGCGAGCTTTACGGTCCCGTTATGCTGCAGAACCCCATCTTCGAAAAGGGCCTGCACTATCTCTTCCATGAAGAACGGCGTGCCCCCGGTGCGTTCGACAATGAGCTGTTTTATCGGAATCAGATCCTCGCCGTCGCCCAACAGCGCCGCGAGCATTTCCTGTGCGCTCTCTTTGCCGAGCGGGTCGAGGTGAAGCTGGGTATAGTTAGTCTTGCTATACCACTGATGTGAGTATTCGGGACGGTAGTTAACTAACAACAGGAATCTTGCGGTTCCGAGCGAATCCGCGAGCAGGTTGAGCAGTTCCTGAGTTTGGTCGTCGATCCAGTGAAGGTCCTCGAAAATCACCATTAACGGCTGGTTGAGACTCTCGCGCAAAACGATGCGCTTGACCGCTTCCAACGTGCGGCGCTTCTTGATCTCGCCGTTCATCTGCGCCAACGGGTCGTTCCCTTCGACGATGCCGAGCAGTGCGAACAGGTAGGGCAATGTGTCTTCGAGACTTCGGTCGAGAACTGTAATCTTGCCCGCGACCTTTTCGCGTCGGGTTCGATCATCGTCCTCGCTCGCAATCTTGAAATAGTTGCGGAGAAGTTCTGTGAGCGGCAGATAAGCCGACGCTTTGCCGTGCGAAATCGAATACGTCTCAAGTACCGCCCAGCCAGATTGCGATGTCGCCTTGAACTCGAAGAACAGTCGAGATTTGCCAACCCCCGGCTCCGCCATCACCGCTACGATCTGACCGCGCCCCGACTTCGAGTGCTCGGCGGCTTGCCTCAGCACATCCATCTCGCGCGCGCGTCCCACGAACTTCGTCAGACCGCGTCCCGCCGAACGCTGCAACCGAGTCCGCAGCGGTCCCAACCCGGTCACTTCGTATATGTTGACCAGCTCGCTGACGCCTTTGACTTTGGTCGCGCCGAGCGGTTTGAGGATGAAGTAGCCTTCGCAAAGCTTGCGGGAGGCCTCGCTAACTGCGATTGAACCGATCGGCGCCACGGTCTGCATCCGCGAGGCAAGGTTGGTGGTATACCCGATCGGTGTGTACTCGGTTTGTCCCACGCCGGTTGTGATCGAACGCACCACGACCTCACCAGTGTTTATACCGACGCGGCCCTGGATCGGGCTGCTGCCGTCGGCCACCACTTTTGTCGAGTACCGCTCCAGTTCTTCTTGCATGCGCAACGCGGCATAGAGCGCTCGCTGCGGATGGTCTTCGTGCGCTACCGGTGCCCCGAACAGCGCGAAGATACCGTCACCCGTCGACTGGACGACGTAGCCATCGTAGCGATGGACCGCGTCGATCATCAGCCTCAGCGCGGGGTCGATGATCGCGCGCGCCTCCTCGGGGTCGAGCTCCTCCATCAACTCGGTCGAACCCTTGATATCGGCGAACAATGCAGTGACCGTTTTGCGTTCACCGTTGAGTTGATCGTCGGCTGGCACCTCAGTCGCGACGCGTTTACCCGGGAAGGGATTCTTGGTCGCCGACGTATTGGCTGAAGCCGCTTGAACCTGACCGACTACCGCAACCCCGCACTCGCCGCAGAACTTTTCTGTCGGCTCATTCTCGGCACCGCATGATGCGCACCGGGGGTTCAAGGGCATGCCGCACTCTGCACAAAACTTTCGCCCGTCGCGATTTTCCGCCGTGCACTTCGAGCAGCGCATTTTACGCACTCAACTCATCGAGGAGGACCTTGGCGTCTTTCAAATCAGCAGTATCGAAACCTTCGGTGAACCAGCCATAGATATCGGAGAGCATCGTGCGCGCTTCGTCGCGATTACCTTGCTTCTCGAGCAACCGCGCGAGGCTCATCGTCGCCCGCAATTCCCACGCTTTGGCGTTCTGATGTCGTGCGACTTCGATAGCCGAGCGAAATGATTGTTTGACCTCTTCAATGTTGAATGGATTTCGCATCATCAAAAGCTCGCCTTTGTGCCGAAATAACTCCGCTTCGTAAAAGCGGCCTTTGTCTATCATGGCGAATGCCGTGCCCAGTGTGCCGAGGGCTTCCTCAATCCGATCTGCCTTCTTGTACGATTCGATTAGCCCTCCCAGAAACATAGGCAAAGAAAGCTCCGATCCCGTTGCTCGATATGCAGCCAGCCCTCGCTCTATTTCCAATGACGATCGCTCTTTTTCTCCGCGCTGGCTGAGAGCGCATCCATCGAGGATCGTTCCCATCGGCTCCCAAAACGCAAGTTCGTGCTCGATTGAGAACGCGATGGCAGCCTCTGCATACTCCTTCAACCCCTCCAAATCCCTACGAAACCAGTTGAGTAGTGCCACCGACACCAACGCGTGGCCGATACTATGGACGTGGCCCAATCGACGAGCGAGAACGAGACTTTCTTGAACCCTAATCGAAGCTTGATCCGGAAACCCCAGTGACCATAAGGTAAATGCCAGATAGGAAAGACAGATCACTCCGAAATCCGTGATTATCGTTTGGTCCGGCCGGTTGGGATCATAAAAAGCATAGCCGTGCTCCAATCGGATTCGAGCATAAGCAAAATTCCCAGACCAGACCAGCGCGGGCCCAAACGCGCTATCTGTCAGAAGCCAAGGCAGACGGTCTGGGGAGTTCTCGACCAATTCGAGCATTTCTTTTCCCAGCTCGCGGGCGGTATCTAGCTCTCCCCTGCCGATATAAAACCAGCAAAGTCCAAAAAGCGTGTGCAAAACTTCGGGGCTTTCTCGTTGACTCCGGCACAGCTCACGAGCGCGAGAGAAATTTGCATGTACTATTGGAGACCCGATGCTGGTGATGGCGATCAGGGTTGTGCCGAGGGAAAGACGTAAGGTTAATTCCTGCTGATCGCGGCTATTGCTCCAAGGCATTCGACTCGTTAGTTCCAACGCTTTAGTGAAATGCGCGACAGCCGTGGAATAAGCGTACATCCTATGTGCCTGGTCACCAGCTTTGCGCTGGTACTCAAGGCCTTTGGCAACGTCATCAGTTCGGCTGAAATGATGTGCCAACTCGCCAAAATGATCCTCCAAATGTTCCGCATATAGCGATTCCATCGCGATGCCGACACGCTGATGCAGAAGCTTGCGGCGCTCGATTAACAACGAGTCGTAGGCGACCTCCTGCGTCAACGCGTGCTTGAAGGTGTACTTGATATCGTCTGTTGTTGGTTCCTCGTAGATGAACTCTGCTATTTGCAGATCGGCGAGCATCCGATTCAGGTAGTCGTCAGCCCTGCCGACAACCCGGCGGATTATTAGCAACGCGACCTCCCGTCCAATCACGGCGAGCGCTTGCAAAAGATCCTTTTCTTGCGGCGCGAGCCGATCAATGCGCGAGGCCAGGATTGCCTGCACCGTCGTCGGAACCTTCACCGACTTGATCGACTTGGCGAGCTTTACAATCCCGTTGCGCTGCAGCACACCGTCTTCGAAGAGCGCCAGCACTATCTCTTCCATGAAGAAAGGGACGCCTTCGGTCCGCTCGATTATAAGGCGCTTGAGAGGGGTCAGTTCATTGCTCTCGCCCAATAGCGCCGAAAGCATCCGTTCTGCGCTCTCCGTCTCGAGGGGATCAAGGTTTACTTGAGTATAATAAGTCTTGTTGCTCCACTGATGGATGTACTCGGGTCGATGGTTTACCAGCAGCAGGACCTTTGAGCTGCCAATCGATTCAAACAGCAGATTCAAGAACGCCTGAGTCTCTTCGTCGATCCAGTGCAGGTCTTCAACGATCATGACTACTGGTTGCTTAAGGCTTTCACTCAAGACGATGCGCTTGATCGCGTTCAGCGTCCGTTGACGCTTGATTTGCGCGCTCAGCTGGTCTGATGAATCGGGACCTTCGAGGGCGCCAAACAGTCCGAACACGTATGGCAATGCGTTTCCCAGCGCGAGCCCGAGCCCTTTAAGCGTATTACTAATCTTCTCGCGCCGCGATGTCGCATCATCGGTATCAAGGAAACCGAAATAACCGCGCAGCAGTTCAAGTACCGGCAGCCACGCTGATGCCTTACCGTGTGAAACTGAATATGCTTCGAGTACCTTGCACGCTGTCGGTATGGTCGCTTTGAACTCGTGGAAAAGCCGCGACTTGCCCGTGCCCGCTTCCGCCATCACCGCGACAACTTGTCCATGGCCGCAGATCGCTAGGTCGAGAGCATGCTGCATCTGCTCGAGCTCGCGCTCGCGTCCCACGAATTTGGTCAGCCCCCGCCGCGCCGAAAGCTCGAAGTGTGTCCGCAACGATCCGAGTCCCGTTACCTCATAAACCTTGACTTCTTCGTTGATGCCTCTCACGACCATCGGGCCCAACGATCGTAATTCGAAGTATCCTTCGATCAACTTGCGCGTATGCTCGCTCACCGCGATCGAACCGGCCGGCGCCAACGTTTGCAGCCGCGAAGCGAGGTTGTTCGTATGTCCAATTGGGGTGTACTCGAATTGGCTTGCACCAGTTTGAATCGAACGAACTACCACTTCGCCGGTATTGATACCGACGCGTACCTGGACAGGGCCGCCACCGTCAATGACCACCTTCGCCGAATAGCGCCCCAGTTCTTCCTGCATGCGCAACGCCGCATAGAGCGCGCGCTGCGGATGGTCTTCGTGAGCCACCGGTGCGCCGAACAGCGCGAAGATGCCATCGCCCGTTGATTGCACCACGTAACCGTCGTAGCACCGCGCGGCCTGGATCATCAGTTTGAGTGCGGGGTCGATAATCGCACGGGCCTCCTCTGGGTCGAGGTCTTCCATCAACTCGGTCGAACCCTTGATATCGGCGAACAACGCGGTGACGGTTTTGCGCTCGCCGTCGATTAGCGTCGAAGTGTCTGGCTGCTCCGGCGTGATGCGAATATCGGGAATCGACGACGCGGCTTGAGGTAAACTGGCCCCGGCTACCGCGATAGCGGCAAGCGCCGCGCCGCATTCACCGCAAAAGTCCTCGCCCGGCTCGTTCGAAGCACCACAGCGTGCACACTGATGCGCAAGCGCAACGCCGCACTTCGCGCAGAACTTGCGACCCTCTCTATTGTCACTTGCACATTTCGCGCAGCGCATCTCGCGTTCGCCCCCCTAGATTTCACAACATCGCGCGTACCCGTGACTTCACGCAAGCAACAGGCTGAATGGAAGATGGACCGAGTCCCGGTCGCGCAACATTGCGCTATGGTCCATCAGACACCCCCTTCCCGCGTCGTCATTGGTTGCCTCTTTAAGTAACACTTTAGGAATCGATGTCGCCCCATCACCCCACGTTGTCAGAGGTTAGCTGCATTGTGCCAAGAGTTATTTGGATTTGGTGCGGCGAACGTACGCATCGAAACAGAATCACTACCGCCGGATATTCCGACAGTAGGATTTCGGAATAGTGATCGCGTAGACGGGCCTGAATCCGATTCCTCTGGGGTGACCGAACCCTATAGATTATGCTCCTCAGCGTCGCCCGAGATCCGGGCTATCCGCAGCGGCTTAAAAAGAAAGGTTCAAAGATGGCTGATGAAACGAACAACAACCTGACTCCGGAACAAATGGCGGCACGAATCGCGGAGCTGGAAGGCCGCCTGGCTAAGGGCAGCAGCCTTAGTTTTAAAGTGTCGGAAAAGGGGGGCGTATCGGTATATGGGCTCGGTCGATTCCCGGTCACTCTCTATCAGGAGCAATGGGATACCCTGCTCTCCCATATTTCTGAACTTCGCGAGTTTATCAATGCTAATAAATCGAAGCTGAAAACCAAAGAATTGGCCAAGAAATAAATACGACCTGACTGCCTCGTTATCTAACGGATGTCTCCATTTTCTGCAGAAAGCCGTCGGCCGACACCTTTCATCCACGATGTAGACGTAGCTGTTTGGATTCTTTTCACTCTCTTTACCGATGACGTTTCGACATCCTCAGAGGTCCATTCCAGGAGCAGCTGAAGCTGTACCGGCTCCCCTTCATGCCATTCACGCCACAGTCTCAGCAACATCGCCGGCAGCCAATGCCTGAATCCAAAGGAATGGTGGACTCGCATGTGACAGCCGATACAGAGGGTGAGCAATAACTCCTCTTCATTGCGGTTATCGCGATGATGAACCAGCAAGCGGGACTGCGCGCCGCAACCGCGGCATCTGTATCCGTCGCGCTTCAAAACGCGCTCTCGCAAGCCACCGAACAGTCGTCGTGACCGATACTGTCTGTCGTAACAGGAGCGACAGTAGCCCAAGGTCTTTAGCTCAATCGTCTTTGCCCCACAGGAACAAAGGAAAGAAAGCTGACCCGTCTCCTCTACCCTCTCCATCAAATCACCCCTGACCCAGCGAGGGGGAGGAATACCTGATTCCACTGTTACCGCGCCCAATGGCGCAATCGCCAAAGCGGGCCCGAATAACCTCGATCAGCAGATTCAGCCTTTGCGACGTCCAGGCCGTGGCCGGCGTGCATTGCGCCGGGCGGCCAAAGTTTTCTTGCGACTTTTGACCAGTCCGCCCTTGCGTCCGTTCTCTTTGCTGGCGAGCTTTTTGGCCTTGCTGCGGACCAAGCCACCCAACCGACCGAGCGCCACAGCATGCGGATTCTTCTGTTTTTGCTTTGTCACCCTTCCGCTCCATCTTCACGCCTCCGCCACCCAGATACACCACTCACCGATCCTATTACGAGGCTAACCGGTTTGCTTCGTTATGTCAAGAAGACGATGTTGAGCGGATACACGCACAAGTCATATTGACCTCCCTTCCATACGTTTTGTATCGCTGATGCTACCGGAGATCTTGAATAGGGTTCTTGGTATATTCGAGCTAGTAGAAGACATGTTTCTTTTCAGGAACCCAGTCGGTAAAATAAAGAGATTGTAGGAAGGAGTAAGAGCGAAGATGGATATCCAGAAAATCATTGTCGAACTGAAAAATGAGACGGAACGACTCGATCGAGCAATAGCGGCCTTGGAGCAACGGGACAATCCAAAGTCATCCACAAGTTCAACGGCCAGGAAGCCATCGGCGCCAGCTAGTAAACAGACCGGTCGACGTCTCACGGCCGAAGGAAGAAAGCGGTTATCTGAATCGATGAAAAAGCGGTGGGCTGAACGACGAAAGAAGGCTTAGATGTTGTCGCTAGGGCAATATCTCGTTGCCCTAGCTCTCCACCCTAACCGCGCCATCAGATAGCCTACAGAATCGCGGTCACGATGTTCCTGACCTGGTACGAAGAATACGGAGTGCCGCCACTAGGCGATGTGCAACCGCTGCACATGCCCTTGGCGTGAGACGCAGGCGCAAACAGACTCGGCCCTATCGTCAAGCAGTGGTTCGCCGCGATCCGGCATCTGCTCGACTGGGGGTGCTCGGCCAAACATTATCCGCAATGGTAGATTTCCGTGCTGGAGCCAGCCGACTCTCGTGCCCTGCTCTACAGCGTAGATGTGACTACCCCGATCGGGCTGCGCCATCGAGCGCTCATCGGCTTGATGGTTTATAGCTTCGCGCATCGGGGCGGAGAGCTTCTATCAACCGTTCAATGTCTCGATTGAGAGCGTCTGTCGCCGTCTTCTTCCCAATTCCCGCCGAGCATAAAGCGGGCTCATGATATTCAGTTCTGAAGGACCGCGCTCTATCCACCTGCTGAATCCTAACATGATAACATTCACATTATCATGTTAGTTGGGCATGGGCGTTGGCCCACCCTGATGGATGAAACCTGATATGAGAATAGTGCCGCGCTGCCGGCACCAAGGTCGCTCTTTTCCTGGTGCTCGCAGCCCGAGTGTTAGTTTGACCTGAA
>Ga0302324_100016631_pt1 | contig 14646 bp, 12 predicted proteins | sample Palsa_T0_1_FD_201949 | JGI IMG/M metagenome (GOLD analysis project Ga0302324, IMG submission 201949) | Peat permafrost microbial communities from Stordalen Mire near Abisko, Sweden - Palsa_T0_1 | ecosystem: Environmental > Terrestrial > Soil > Palsa > Peat permafrost | place: Sweden: Abisko...
AACGAAACCCACGGCCGCCGGAGGTGGCAAGAACAAGAACAGTGCTCCCTTGATCAACGTCAACCAACCGACGAGCGTAACGATGATCGGCACGGGACCGCCCGACCATACCGTATGGCACAGGATCAACGCGAGGCTGGCAGCGACCAAGACCAGCCCGATGATGAACGCTGCCGCCGGGTCGTGGACCGTCGCGATCACTGTCGCAATCGACGCTTGTTTGTTTGCGGCCAGCGGTATGCCGATGAGAATGAGATACAGCCTGGCGCCAACACAGCCCGATGAATTTACTGAGAAAGCGGGTGCGAGCCGGCATTGAGGCCTCCTCCTGATCGCCGTCGGACGAAACTGCAAGCCTGCGAAGAGCTCTCAGAGAGTTCATCAGGCGTCGCGAGAACACGCTGCCGTCTGATGACACGCGGGGGAGTTCAGCGGGAGACTGCGAGCGCCTGGTTGGCCTCGACGTAGAAGAGCAGCCGTGCGTCCTCCGTCCCGCTATGTACCTCATGCCTGCAGCTGGCGAGGGCTCGCACTTTCGATGATCGATCGAGCTATGCCGCGGTCGAGCTCCGGCTGCCGCCTGCCGGCTGCTGACTGCAGATGGTTGACTGCAGACTGCAGACTGCTAACCGCTGGCTGCCGGCTGCAGCCACATCCGCATCGGAACCTTTCTCACCGCTAGCTGCTGGCTGCCGGCTGAAGCCACATCCGCATCGGAACCTTTAACGCGCCATTACCTAAGGGAAGTTTGGAGTTCCTGAGGTTGGTGCCATCACGGCCGGCATCAACGGGCCTCGGGGGCTATTCGTAGACCCGTCCGGAACGCTGTATGTCGCGAACATTAGTGGCGGGGATGTGAGCGTATACGCTGCTGGCGCGACTACACCGAGCCTCACCCTCTCGCAGGGCCTGAGCGAGCCTGCCAGTGTCGTCGTAGATGGTCAGGGAAACGTTTGGGTGACCAACGAAGGAAACCAACCGAGCATCGTTGTTTATCCGCCAGGACAGACGACGCCTTCGCAAACGATCACGGGCAATCTGATTCAAATGCCGCAACAGTTAACTTTTGACGCGGCCGGAGATGCGTTCTTCGCAGATAATATCGCTGGCGTTTCCGAGATCCTCGCTGGCACAACGCAGGCGACGTCACTCAATCTAGGAAAGCTGTTACACAACGCCACCAACGGTATCGCCATAGACCCCCGCAACGGAACGTTGTTTGTGTCATTCGGCTTCTTTCACAATCAACTCAATGCTTACGGGGCAGGGCACACGAGACCGAAGCGAATCTTGACGGCACCAACAGCCGACTCACTCGCGGTGGCGACGTTTCTGGGTCACGAAGACCTCTTCGTACCGGGTTCTCAAACGAATACGGTCAGCATCTTCCACGCAGGAGCTAACAGCGCGTTCGCGTCGTTCTCGATAGCCACTCAGTACACCAGAAGCGTCGCCTTCAAACCCGCTGGCGTCCCCTAAGAAGCGCCGAGGGACTGGTGCGCTGGCCGCATCGCGCTTTGGGTCGCTGAGATTTCTCTAGAGGGCGATTTCCTTTGGTTCGGACGTGGCAGCGTGGGCTTATCGCGGCCGTGGAGTCGCCGTAAACAGCTGAGCTCCATCCTGGTCGAATCGCGCCTGCTAAAGCCATCTTCGTTCGCATCATTCGAGCCTTGTCCACGGTTTGGCTCCTCACGTGATCACCGAAGGCCGACAAAACAAGGAAAAGGCGCTTGAAGCAAGCGCCTTTCCTCGTTTGGTTGCGGGGCCAGGATTTGAACCTGGGACCTTCGGGTTATGAGCCCGACGAGCTACCGGACTGCTCCACCCCGCGACGGGCGACCCTCATTGTAGGGTGGCCGCCAGCGCATGTCAACGCCTGTTCAGTATGGACGCGGGCTTCGTCGGCCGAAGTCTCCGGCGATGACCTCCCTCGAAGCCATACGGCGCCTTCCGAAGGTCCAACTCCATTGCCACCTCGAGGGGACGGTCCAACCGGCGACCTTTCGCGAACTGGCCGCACGCTACGGCGTCGACATCGGGGGACGGGGCCGCGGGCCGCTGGCGGAGACCTATGCCTTCGCGACCTTCGGCGAGTTCTTGCTGCTGTTTGCCGAGGTCTGCAAGGTCCTGAGGACGCCCGACGACTTCTCGCGTCTGGCGCGCGAGTACGCCCTTGGCGCGATCGCCGAGGGCGTCGTGTACGCCGAGGTCTTCGTCTCGCCGTCGGTGTGGACGTTCTTCCACCCGGATCTCGACGTCCGCGACGTCGTCGGAGCGATGCGATCGGCCTTCGACGACGTCTCCCGGCAGCACGGCCTCGAGGTCGCCCTCATCGCCGACCTCACACGCAATTTCGGGCCGGATCGTGCGCTCGAAAGCGCCCGGCAGGCCGCGAGCCTCCAGGACCTCGGGGTGATCGGGATCGGGCTCGGCGGCGACGAGGCGCGGTTCCCGCCCGAGCTCTTCGTCGACGCCTTTGACGCGGCGCGTCGAGCCGGGCTCCGCCTGGTCGCGCATGCCGGCGAGGCGGCCGGTCCGGCCAGCGTTCGCGGCGCCATCGACCACCTCGGGGTGGACCGTGTCGGGCACGGCGTGCGCGCGGTCGAAGACGATGCCCTGGTGGGCGAGCTCGCGCGGCGCCGCATCGCCCTCGAGGTCTGCCCGACGTCGAATCGCCGCACGGGCGCGGTGCCGCCCGGTGCGCGTCACCCGATCGGCGAGCTTGCGGAACGCGGCGTCATGTGCGCGATCGACGCCGACGATCCGGCGCTGTTCGGAGCGACGCTGTGCGGCGAATATGCCGCCGTCGGTGCGCTCGTCGGCGAGGGCGCGTTGGAGGATTTCGCGCGGAACTCCATCGACGCAAGCTTCGCATCCGAGGCAAAAAAAGCCGAACTGCGCCGCGCACTCGACGCGTATAGCGCGGAATATGCGTTGGCGCGGAGAACACATTAGATATGGCCGCCCACACGCATTTCGACGAATCGACCGAGGAGTATCTCGAGGGAATCTATCGCCTGGAGCGCGAGGGCAGCGGCGTGACGACCTCCGGGCTCGCGGCCGACCTCGGCGTTGCCCCGGCCTCGGTCTCCGGAATGCTGAAGAAGCTCGCGTCCGACGGCTACATCGACCATCGCGCACGCGGCGAAGCGAAGCTGACGCCGAAGGGGCTCGCCGTTGCGGTGCGCGTCGTTCGCCGACATCGGCTCGCCGAGCGGTTGCTGACCGATGTCCTCGGCATGAGCTGGGACGAGGTGCACGCCGAAGCGTGCCGTCTCGAGCACGCCATCTCAGAACGCGTCGAAGAGCGCCTGGTGTTGGTCCTCGGCAATCCGCAGGTATGCCCCCACGGGCATCCGATCCCACCGCTCGATCTCACCGATCCGCCGAAGATTGGCGTCTCGCTCTCGCAATTGGCGACCGGTTCGAGTGCCGTCGTGCACGGCGTCACGCAAGAAGTTCCCGAGATGCTGCGGTATCTCGCGGAAATCGGCCTTCGTCCGGGGGCGCACGTCGTTCTCTGCGAGCGCGCTCCGCTCTCCGGCCCCGTCACGATCGAAGTCGCCGGCAAGCAGCACGCGATTTCGATCGAACTCGCAAAGATCGTCAAAGTCGTGGCCGATTGCGAGACTGGGGCTGACGACGCCGAACTGACTTCGGCCCACGCGTAACCCTTGCTCCCACGCGAACTGATCTGTTCGGTCGACGCCGAGCATCGGTTCGACGCGCGCACGCTGCAGGCAACGTGTACCGTCGACGGTGCCCCGCTTCTCGTAGGCTACCCTCCGTTCGCCATCGATCGTGCGCAGCTGGCCGGGCGTCCTTGGACGATGTGGCGCTACCACGAAGCGTTGCCCATCGATGCTGCCGAAGAGCCGGTCTCGCTCGGCGAGGGTGCGACGCCGCTGCTCGCCGCCGAGCGCCTCGCACGCGACATCGGGCTCGACGCACCGCTCTACGTCAAGGACGAAGCGCAGAACCCGACCGCGTCGTTCAAGTCGCGTGGCATGTCCGCCGCGGTTACCTGTGCCCGCAGGCTCGGCGCCAGCGCGCTGGTCGCGCCGAGCGCGGGGAATGCGGGCGGCGCGCTCGCGGCCTACGGGGCGCGTGCCGGCCTGCCCGTCACGGTCTTCCTACCTGCCGACACGCCAACGTCGCTCGTCGACGAGTGCGTGCGCTTTGGAGCCACGGTCGAGCTCGTCGATGGGCTGATCGACGCGGCCGGGAAGCGTGCCATCGCGCACGCGGCGTCCACCGGTGCCTTCAACGTCGCAACGCTCCGCGAGCCGTACCGAATCGAAGGGAAGAAGACGATGGCGTACGAGCTCGTCGAGCAACTCGGCGCCGTGCCCGCGGCAATCGTGTACCCAACCGGAGGCGGCACCGGCCTCATCGGGATGTGGAAGGCGTTCGACGAGCTCGAGGGCATCGGTTGGATCGGATCGGAGCGCCCGCGCATGCTTTGCGTGCAGGCGGAGGGTTGCGCGCCGATCGTGCGCGCGTACGAACGTGGTGCCGATGCCGCGGAGCGCTGGGATGACGCACGCACCGCCGCTTGGGGCCTTCGGGTTCCCTCGGCACTCGGCGATCGTCTCATGCTGCGCGCCATCCGCGCGTCGGGCGGGACCGCGATTGCGGTGCCCGAAGGCGACATCATGACCGGCACGCGTGCGCTGCGCACTCGCGAGGGCATCGACGCCTCCGAAGAGGGCGGCGCGTGCGTGGCAGCCCTGCGCACGCTGTGCGCCCGCGGTATGTCGTTCGGCGGGTCCGTCGTGCTGTTCAACACCGGCAGCGCGCTGAAGTACGCCTGAGCCGTGGCCACGACGACGCGGGCGAACCCACTGCTGCGGGCAACGAACGCGCTCATCCTCATCAACGCTATCGCGTTCGTGTGGGAGCTGGCAACCGGGGCGCTGACGAACGGGAACACGCTCGTGCAGCACGGCGCGCTGTACGGCCCGCTCGTCGCCCAGGGCGAGTGGTGGCGCATCGTGACCGGTGCCTTCCTGCACGGCGGCCTCCTGCACATCGCGCTCAACATGTTTGCGCTGTATCAGGTCGGTCTCTTTCTCGAGGTGCTGCTCGGCGCGCCGCGCATGCTCATCGTCTATGCCGTGTCGCTGCTGGGCGGTGGTATCGCCGTCGTCCTCTTCAACTTCAACGAGGTCACGGTCGGCGCGAGCGGTGCGATCTTCGGCATCTTCGGCGCGCTCGTCGCGATCGGGCTTCGGCTTGGCAAGCGCGGCCGCGGCCTCGTGAGCCAGACGCTTCCGATCATCGTGATCAACTTGGCGCTGACGTTCACGATCCCGAATATCTCGGCCGCCGGCCACATCGGGGGGCTCGTGGCCGGGTTCCTCGCGGGGCTGGTGCTGATCATGATGCATCAGGCCGGCAGCCCCGCGCAGGCGGCCGCGGCCTATGCGGCCGAAGGCGAAGTCGCTCCCGCAGAAAGCGATGAACCCTCGGCACAGGACGCCCACGCGGAGCCTGTGCCCGCTGCGCACGCCGCGCCGGACGACCCGTCTGCGGAGCCGCGCGGGACGCAATGAGTTTCGCGCCCGTGGACAACATCGATGCGCTGTTCGGGAGCGATGGGCCGCTCGCGAGAGCGCTGCCGGGCTTCGAGGCGCGGCACGGCCAAGTTCGCATGTCGCAGTTGATCGAGCGCGGGATTCTCGAGGGCGCGCACACGATCGTCGAGGCCGGAACGGGTGTCGGTAAGTCGCTCGCGTACCTCGTGCCCGCGATTCGCAGCGGGAAAAAGGTCGTCGTTTCGACCGGGACGATCGCGCTTCAGGAACAGCTCGTCCGCAAAGATATCCCGCTCGTGGTCGGCGCACTGCGCAGCCAAATTCGGACGGTCCTGCTCAAAGGCCGCAACCACTACCTCTGCAAGTCGAAGCTCGAGCAGATGCGCACGGACCGGCTGATCGCTCCGAGCGCGGCCATGGGCTCGGTGTGGGACTGGGCCGGCAGCACGACCACGGGCGACCGGGCGGAGCTGCCGTTCAGCGTCCCTGGTGTGGAGTGGGAGTCGGTGGACGCCGATGCCGACGACTGCATCGGGGAGCTGTGTTCGCACTTCCGCGACTGTTGGTTCTTCCGGCAGCGCGATGCGGCGCGCTATGCGGACCTCGTCGTGGTGAACCACGCGTTGTTCTTCCTCGACCTCGCGATGGGCGGGACCCTGTTGCCGGCGTACGACGTCGCGATCCTCGACGAGGCCCACCAATGCGAACGGTGGGCGACCGCCGCGCTCACCTCGACGATCTCGCAGCGGTCCGTCGGCCGGCTGATGCGCCGGCTGCACAAGACCTATCACGTTCCCGCCTCGTTCGACGCTGAGATGGACGAGGGAATGCGCGGGCTCGCCTCCGCCCTCGCGAGCGTCCCCGGCGAGCGCTACCCGCTGCGCGCGAACGAGATCGCGGCAGACGCGCTGACGGCCCTCCATGCGGCGTTCTACCGCCTGGAGAACTGGCTGCACGCCAACTGGGTAGCCGCGCTCAAGAGGCCGGCCGAGAACGACGCCGAGGCCGAGCGCCGTCGCGACCTGGCGCTGCGGGGTGTCCTGGCGCACATTTCCACGATCGAGCGCACGTCACGGCCGCAGGACGAGGCCATTTCGTGGGTCGAGCGCCTCGAAGGCGAGGCTCGCTACGAGGTCAACACCGCGCCGTTCGACGTGGCCGACTTCCTGCGCACCACGCTCTTCGCGCGCACCCAAAGCGTCGTACTGACCAGCGCGACGATCGCCACGGGATCGTCGTTCGCCTTCTTGCAACGATCGCTCGGCGTCGACGACGCGCAGCAATACATCGCGCCGTCCCCGTTCGACTACGGCGAGCAGGCGCGGCTCTACGTCGCGCCCGCACGCTGCAACCCGAAGGAGCCGTCGTTTGCGGCGCGCGCCGCACCGATCGTCGAAGAGTGCCTCGACCTCACGCGCGGCCGGGCGTTCGTCCTGTTCACATCGTACGCGCGGCTGCGCGAAGTGCACGCCCTCGTGCGCGAGCGAATTTCGTTTCCCACCAAGCTGCAGGGAGAGATGCCGCGCGCCCATCTCCTCGAGTGGTTTCGTGCCACGCGCAACGCCGTGCTCTTCGCGACCGCGACGTTCTGGGAGGGCATCGACGTCGTTGGCGACCAGCTGTCCTGCGTCATCATCGACCGCTTGCCGTTCCCGTCGCCGAACGACCCAGTCGTTGCCGCGCGACTTGCAGCGCTGGAGGCTGCGGGACGACCGTCGTTCGAGGAGTACATGATTCCCGCGGCCGTCGTGCGCCTCAAGCAAGGCTTCGGGCGGCTCATCCGCTCGAACCTCGACCGGGGCGTCGTCGTGCTGCTGGACGGTCGCGCGGCCTCGATGCGCTACGGCGCGACGATCATTGGCGCGCTGCCGCCGGCGCGCCGCATCGAAGACCTCAGCGAGCTACGCGGGTTCTTCTAACTCGGGGCCGATGCTCCGTGGTTCCAAGTCGAGCTGACGCGGCCGCGCCGGACTAGGCAGCGAGGGCGACGACGCGGCGCTCCAGCCAACTGCTCGCGAATGGCGTCACGCCCGCGCGCGCGTACGACCGGTATTTCGAGTCGTGCGTCAGCTCGAAGAGCGCGGCTGCAGCGCGCACGGCGCGCCACGTGAAGCCGATCGACGACCAGATCTCGAACGCGTCGTTCAACGATCGCACGGCGGTAGCTCGCCGTCCGCACGCGGCCGCGACGATGCCGTATGAATACTGCTCGTCGGCGCTGAAGCGGCGGTCACTGCTGGCGGAGAACAGCGACGACACGCGGCCCTTGATGGAACGGTAGCGCTCCACGAGCATCGACGCGTGATCGGCGTCGTCGGCAGCGCGCAGTTCCGCGTACTTGAGGAGTGCGATCCGCTCTTCACCGGAAATCTGGTTCCACTGGACCGCGTTGACGATGCGTTCGGCCGTCGCCAGCGCCTCGCTTGCGAGCCCTTCGAGGCGCATTTCCCGTGCGAGGTACGCACGGTCGACCGATCCGAGCAAGCTGAGCGCGGGGGTCGGAGCGATGTCGGCGGATTCCCGGAAGCGGCGAACTGCCAAGAGGTGATCGCCGGACAGGGCGGCGGCCCAGCCCAGGCATCGGAGCACCTGGAATTGCGAGCGCTTTGTATCCTGGGTCCAGGCGAGCGTCTCGGCGCGCCGTTGCACGAGCGCCATGACGTCGGGCATCTCGATGTCGGGCACGAGCGCCGCGAGATTGTAGAGCAGCGAGGCTTCGACCCACACATCGGGTTCGCGCGCCGCATCGATGGAGCGGAGGGCGTCGCGGAGATGCAAGATCTGTCCGTCGTAGTCGCCGGCGCTGGATGCGATCAGCCCGAGAAGCTCGCTGATGCGTGCCTTGCCAACTTCGCCCATGCGCGGCATCGCCTCGTCGAGGTAGCCCCGCGCGGATTCCAATTCGCGCTCGCCCCAGGAGCGCAGGGCCTCGTAGAAGGCGAGCTCTCCGTGCAGTTCCCGGTCGCGGCTCGACCACGTGTAGGCACGCGCCGACAGGATCGCTTCATCGAAGTCCGCCGCTCTGCCGCTGCGGCGGAGCGCTTCGGAAAGGATCATGAAGTGCTCGCCGCGCTCTGCGTCGGGCGCGTTGTGCGGCGGTGCTTGCCGCTGCAACACCTTGATGGCGTCGGCTTCGCGGCCCATTCGCAGGTACGTCCGCGCGCGCAAGATCGCAGCGCTGCTCGATCGGTTTCCGTACAACGCAGACAAACACGCAGACAAGTCGGCCGCGCGGTACAACTGCGCGGCATCTGCGATCGAACGGTTTCCGAAGGCTACTTGGACGACGTTATTCGACAATTGGTACTCCACGGCGGCGGAGGCGCCGGTTAGTCCCCTCCGGCCCCCCCTCTACGCCGGGGCCGTGTCGAATCCCGCTTTTCGGCTAGCCGCTGGACCCGCCGTACGACCCGGAAGAGTTGTGGTGTGCGCGGGCTCCGCTGGAGCCGCCGTACGCGCCGGAGTTCACGACGATCCCGCTGGAGCCGCCATATGCACCGGAGCCGTCCGGATGTGCGCGCGCTCCGCTGGAGCCGCCGTACGCGCCGGAGCCGTCCGGATGTGCGCGCACTCCGCTGGAGCCGCCGTACGCGCCGGAGTTCACAACGATCCCGCTGGAGCCGCCGTACGCACCGGAGTTCACGCCGATTCCACTCGAGCCGCCGTATGCGCCAGAGTTCAACTGGAATAGCGCGGCGAGAAGGAACGCGAGGATGTTCATTCGGACTACCCTCCCAGGGGTCAGCGGACATCCGTGCCGAAGCTTCCGTGACCGGGCCCTTGAAGATACGGAGCAAAAGGTCAAGCCCAAATGTGCCCGGGCTCACTACGTCATTTCTCGTCGGCAGGCCGGTGCCCTATACAGCGGACCAAAATCGCCTGTTTTTTTTCACGTTCCTGAAACAAGCTGGCAATATGCCACCTTGCTCGACCGACCGAGCGGGCGGGTTCGGGTCGGGGCCGGACCCGGGCGTGTGACGCGGGACAGTGACGGGGCGCACCAGGTGTGGTGGACGTCACACATCCTTTGGGCCTTGAATGTCGTATGATGAGCAAGGATCTGACGACGGGAACGGTAGCCGCGAATCGGCGGCCGGCTCGGGCGAACGGTCCGGGCGATTTCCCAAAACCGAGCGATGCGAGAGGGTTGATGAGGGCGCGCGTGGGGTGACACGCGCGCCCTCCGTCGTTGCGGAACGCCGCCGGTCGTTGCGGCGCTCCCGGCCAAGCGCCCGGCTCCTCGGGCCGACGGCCCTCAACGGAGGTTCCCGCTTTCAAGTCGGGAGCCGCCTCCAAGTCTTGGGGAAGCCACCTCGAAGTCGGGAACCTGCCCCCAAACTTGGGGAGGCGCCGTCGCTCCGCGCTTAGTCGGGGAGGCGCTCCTCGGTCTCGATCCGGATCGTCTGGGCGGCCCCGCCGAGCATGCCGGTGTCGTCCGCTGCGATCACGCCCTCGTCCAACTCGTCGTTGCGATCGAGGCGCTCCCATACCGCCGCCTCGTCGTTCGTCGCGTTATCGCCCGGCTTCTGTCCTGGGTCGTCCTTGCTCATGTGGTCGCCTCGATGCTGCCCTTGGTGCGTCTCGGGGGCTTCCGCTCACCGTCGCGGGCACCCGCCGGATCATACCTGTTTTGCCCAGGTCGGGCTCGCCTTCGACCGCAGGAGGACGGTAACGCTCGTCAGGGCGGCGATTGCCGCAAGGCCGATCAGCGCGGCCGCCACTCCGGCTCGGAGGACGACCAGGCCGCCGAGGATGGCGCCGGCCAACATCGCTCCGATTGCGGCGAGGCGCAGAGCTAACCTCGCGCCGCCGACGCGATGAGATTCGGCGGCGAGCGCCGCCAGCGTCATCGTCACCACGGTCGTATTGAGGTCCGGCACGCCGATCGCCCGCGCGGTTGCGGACTGCAGGCCCATCGTTGCCGCGAGGACCGCAACGAGGCCGAAGTCGGCGACGGCACCCGAGCCTCCGATGGCAATTGCCGCGGCGACCACGAGGAGCGCGGTACCGATGCCCTCGGCAAGCGCCAACAGGTGCCCTCGGTGCCCGCCGGCAGCGGCCCCGAGGCGCCCGCCGGCGACGCTGCCCGCAAAGAACGCGCCGAGGGCGATCGCCGACCCGGTCGCCGAGACGCCGGGAGCACCCGCGGCGGCGAAGCCGAGGAACACGACGTTGCCGGTCATGTTCGCAACGAAGACGTGGCCCAGGCGCAGGTAGCTGATCGCGTCGACGGCGCCGGCGACGGCCGTCAGCACGAGGAGCAGCACGGGCAGCGGCCCATGCCGCGGATCGTTCACCATGAGCCGCCCTGTTGCGCCCGCCGGCGCGCTAGTCTTCCTTCGTTGCGCCCGCCGGTGCGCTAGTCTTCCTTGCCGACCTCGTCCTTCGCTCGCCGCTGGAGCTCGTGCACGACGTTCGAGTCCGCGAGCGTCGTCGTATCTCCGAGAATCCGTCCCTCGGCGATGTCGCGCAGGAGACGGCGCATGATCTTGCCGCTGCGCGTCTTCGGCAGGTCCGGCGTGAACGTGAGATATTTCGGCGTCGTGAACTTTCCGAGCTTCTCGCCCACGTGTGCGCGGACTTCCGCCGCGAGTTTCGCTGAGCCGTCGAATTCGCTGCGCAGCGTAACGAAGGCAACGATGGCCTGGCCGGTCATGTCGTCGAGCTTCCCGACGACGGCCGCTTCCGCGACGGCGGGGTGGTCGACGAGCGCGCTCTCGACCTCGGTCGTCGAGATCCGGTGCCCGCTCACGTTCATCACGTCGTCGATACGCCCCATGAACCAGAAGTTGCCGTCGGCGTCACGCCGGCAGCCGTCGCCAGCGAGATACATGTGCGGAAACTTCGACCAGTACGTCTGCACGTAGCGCTCGTCGTCGCCCCAGATTCCGCGCAGCATCGACGGCCATGGCCGCCGTATCACGATGTAGCCTCCGCCGGCTGGGACCGTTTCACCCTTCTCGTCGACGATGTCGGCGAGGATCCCCGGAAACGCCTTCGTCGCGCTGCCGGGCAGCGTGGTCGTTACGCCGGGAAGCGGCGTGATCATGATCGCACCGGTTTCGGTTTGCCACCACGTATCTACCACAGGGCAACGGCCACCGCCGATCTGGTCGTGGTACCACATCCACGCCTCGGGATTGATCGGTTCGCCGACGCTGCCGAGAAGCCGCAGCGACGAGAGGTCGTGCTTGCCGGTGTACTCGGTACCCCACTTCATGAAGGTGCGGATCGCCGTGGGGGCCGTGTAGAGGATCGTCGCCTTGTAGCGCTCGACGATCTCCCAGAAGCGATCCTTGTCGGGATAGTCCGGCGTGCCTTCGTACAGGATTCCGGTCGCGCCGAGGGCGAGTGGGCCGTAAACGATGTAGGAGTGGCCGGTCACCCAGCCGATGTCGGCGGTGCACCAGTAGATGTCGCTGTCCTTGAGATCGAAGACCAAGCATGACGTCGCGGTGACGCCGGTCAGGTAGCCCGCGGTCGTGTGCTTGATGCCCTTCGGCTTCGCCGTCGTGCCGCTCGTGTACAGGAGAAACAGCAGATCTTCGGCGTCCATCGCCTCCGGCTCGCACGTATCGGGGACGTCTGCAACGAGGTCCTGCCACCAGTGGTCGCGGCCGTGCGTCATCTCGATCGGATCGCCGATGCGATTGGCCACGACGACGTGCTTGAGCGAGGGCATTCCCTTCTCGAGCGCCTCGTCGCAGTTGGCCTTCAGCGGGATCTTCTTGCCGCGCCGCCAGCCGTAGTCGGACGTGATGAGCGCGACGCAGCGCGAGTCGTTCACGCGATCGACGATGGAGTCGGGAGAGAAGCCGCCGAAGATGACGGAGTGCGCCGCCCCGATCCGGGCGCAGGCCAGCAGTGCGACGGGCAGTTCGGGAATCATCGGCAGATAGATGGCGACGCGGTCGCCCTTCTTGACCCCCAGCTTGCGCAACCCGTTCGCGAGCCTGCACACGTCGACGAGCAACTCGCCGTACGTGATCGTTCGGCGGTCGCCGGGCTCGCCTTCGAAGTAATATGCGATGCGATCGCCGCGGCCGGCGCGCACGTGACGGTCGAGCGCGTTCACCGACGCATTGAGCTTCCCGTTGACGAACCACTTCGCGAACGGCTCGTTCCACTCGAGCACCGTGTCGTACGGCTCGATCCATTCGAGCTTGTCGGCCCAGCCTTGCCAGAAGCCCAACCAATCGTGATCGGCTTCTTCGTAGATGCCGGGTTTGGCATTCGCCTGGGCCGCGAACTCGGGCGACGGCGGGAACTTCCGCTGTTCGTCGAGGAGCGCGTCGATTGTGTCCGTCTTGGGCGTCGTCATGATGGAGGAAATTTGCACCGCGAGAGAAGGCAGCCCTTGCGCGCGGCACCCGGCGCTCGACATTTCACCCGAAAGTAGGACGCGATGAGGATCGCCAACTAGGATGGCGCACCGAATCGGGGTCGACTTGGGCGGGACGAAGATCGAGGGCATCGCGCTCGCCGAGGACGGGGCGGTCGTGGTCCGCCGCCGCATCCCGACTCCGGCCGGCGACTATACGGCGACCGTCGAGGCGGTCGGCGCGCTGGTCGATGGGATCGAATTGGACGCCGGGGCCGGGTGCACGGTCGGCGTCGCGACGCCGGGGGCGATCTCACGCCGGACCGGCCTCATCAAGAACGCCAACAGCACGGTCCTCAACGGGAGGCCGCTCCAGCGCGACCTGGGCGCGCGGCTGGCGCGCGACGTACGCCTCTCGAACGACGCCAACTGCTTCGCGCTCTCGGAAGCGACCGATGGCGCGGCGGCGGGGAACGCGGTCGTCTTCGGGGTCATTCTGGGGACGGGAGTCGGAGGCGGCCTCGTCGTTCGCGGAGGCGTCGTCGAGGGCCGCAATGCGATCGCCGGCGAGTGGGGGCACAACCCGCTACCGTGGGCGCGCGCAGACGAGCTGCCGGGTCCGCGTTGCTATTGCGGGAAGCGCGGCTGCATCGAGACGTTCCTGAGCGGCCCGGCCCTCGCTGCGTCCTTTCGCGCGCGAACCGGTCGCGAGCGCACGGCGCAAGAGATCGGCGAAGACGCCGCCTGCGGGGAGTCCGACGCGCTCGCGACCCTCGCGGACTACGAAGACCGTCTGGCGCGGGCCCTCGCCCATGTCGTCAACATCGTGGATCCCGACGCGATCGTTCTCGGCGGCGGGGTCTCGAACGTCGCGCGGCTGTATGCGAGCGTCGCCGCGCTGTTGCCGCGGCACGTCTTTTCGGACGCAGTCGAGACGCCGGTGCTACGAGCCGTCCACGGCGACTCGAGCGGCGTGCGCGGCGCGGCGTGGCTTTGGCCGCCGGCGGAGTAGCGGCACGCCGTTGGCCGTCTGCGGACGAGGGGCATCACGTTGGCCGCGTGCGGGCTGGCGGCAGGGCTCCCGCGCCCGACGGCTCGCCGGAATGCATCGGACGGTAATCGGACGGTAGCGCTGCCAGACTGACGGCATCACACCGGACCCCCGCCTCGGCTGGGTCCCCCCAATGAGGAGAACCGTCATGGCAGTCAGCACGTCTCAACCAACCGTGATCCAGGCGTTGTCGGCGGTCGCCGCGCTCGCGCTCGTCGCGGGACTCCACTCGCCCGCAGCCGCACATCCGCTCGCTTTCCATCCCGCCCGAACCGGCGGCGAACCCCTTCGTATTTCGCGCGTCCGCGCGCCGATCGCGCTGCCCGAGCGGGTCCTCGCGCACCTCACGCCAGGCCATTCCATCTATGCGAGCCGGGGGCGTCGCATGAATCCGAACTTTCCGTACACGACCGCGAGTGTCGTTTTCGGGTCGGACTACGGGGCAAACGAAGTGGATGCGTTCAAACAGTCCGCCGGCTTCCCGTACGTTGCGTCGCTCACCGACGCGACGCCGAACGCGTGCAGCGCACCCCACTTGAGCGGACCGCAAGGCATGTGGGTCGACAAGCTCCGCAACCTGTGGGTGGCCGACACGAACAATTCCGATCTGAGAGAGTTCGCAGTCGGACAAACGACCAGCGCGATGAATCTCAGCGACCCCGGCTACTATCCCGTCGACGCTGCGGTGGACTCCGACGTCACGGGCAACCTCTATGCGACGAACATCATCAGCACGT
>Ga0302324_100016632_pt1 | contig 14646 bp, 11 predicted proteins | sample Palsa_T0_1_FD_201949 | JGI IMG/M metagenome (GOLD analysis project Ga0302324, IMG submission 201949) | Peat permafrost microbial communities from Stordalen Mire near Abisko, Sweden - Palsa_T0_1 | ecosystem: Environmental > Terrestrial > Soil > Palsa > Peat permafrost | place: Sweden: Abisko...
TCCTCAAGTCCCGCAGATTATTCCCAGTCGGCCCAATCCCAATCGCATCGCCCAGCGCCTTAAAAAATGGATAAGCATCAAATTTCTTAAGAGCAAAGCTGGCGTCAAGTCCTCGCGCCTGCGCGCGCGCAATCGAACTGCCGTCCACCACCGCTCCCGCAGCCGGACTGTTTCCGTCCACGCCGTCGGTTCCGACGCTCAGCACGGTAATGTTCTCCCCCGCAATCTTCGTGGCACACGCCAGCGCAAACTGCTGATTGCGCCCGCCCACGCCACCATTCGCGACCTTTACCGTGACTTCTCCGCCGGAAATAAGGCACACCCGGGAAAATTGCTTGCGCAACTCGCGCAGGCGTTCGAGTAAATAATCGGCGGCACGCGCATAGTCCCAGTCGTCGCAGGAGTTATCGACATGAACGATGAAGCCTGCGCGCTCGGCCGCAACACTGGCTTCTTCAATCGCCGTCTGATTGGATAAGATGGGCCACCAGCGCGCTCGATGAAATGCGAGATCGTCCGACTTTGGCGTCTCCTCCAGAGCATGCCTCTCGAACAATTCGCGCGCCGGCTGCGGAAATTGCTTCAGCAGTTCATACTTCTCCGCGATCCGGTAACAGTCTTCGACGGTTGTGGAATCGGGCATAGTCGGCCCGGAAGCCAGCGCGTCGAGTGTATGGTCAGGAACGTCGGACACCAGCAATGAAACCTGCTGCGCGGGGGACGCCGCCTGCGCCAGTCTTCCGCCTTTTACCGCGGAAAGATGCTTGCGAACGGTGTTAAGTTCGGCGATGGGCGCGCCGGAATGTACCAACGCGCGATATGTCGCAACCAGATCGTCGAGCGAAATCTCATCGTCAATCGGCTTCTCGACAATCGAAGACCCGCCGCCGCTGATCATGAAAATCACCAGCGCAGGCGCGGGCTGAGAATCGAGCGCCCGCAGGATCGCGCTCGCTGCCTGAATGGAGTGGGCGTTCGGCAGCGGATGCCCACCCTGAAAATAACGGAAGCCGCGCACTTGGGTCGCGGGAGAGATCGAGTTCGCCACAATGCCTTCGAGCGAGGCTCCCACCTGCTCGGTCAGCGCCTCGACCATAGTGTGTCCAGCCTTGCCCAGCGACACCACCAGGACGCGCGAATAGCTATGCAGGTCGTAAAGATCTTCGCGAACCCGCAACACTCCGCGCTCGCAATGCACATGCCGCGCGAACGCCCTCGCGATCGACGCCTCCGCCAACGCCTGCCGGAAGATTTCACGCGCGGCCTCGCGCATGGAGTCGCGCATGGAGCGGAATTGTGATTCGCGAGCGGAATCGGACATGCGAAGAATTATAAAGACATGCTTCCCGCTCCCGGCCTCCGGCTCTCGACCGGATCGTCGTTGCTCGTCGGCTGTGCGTTAGCGGCTGCGAGTCCGCCTTAGCTGAGTGCTGAATGCTGACTGCTGACTGCCGTCTTCACCCACTCTTCGATCGCTTCCCGCAGTTCGCGCAAACGCCCTTGGAAGAAATGGTCGCCGCCTTCAACTATCACCAGCTTCTTCAGTTCAGGAAGCGATGCCACCAGCGCTTCGAGCTTGGCTCGCGGACCGAACTGGTCGCGGGCCCCGCTGACGAACAGCTTGGGCTTGGTACAGCTCTGCAGGAAATCGTAGGTATAAACTCGCGGCTCTTCTTTCCCTGACGCTCCCTCCGACGCCCCCTCCGACACGACCGGAATCACGGGCGCTCCCACGCCGATCAGCGCCTTCACGCGCGGATCGTCGCTGGCCGCGCGCAGTCCGACCGCTGCGCCGAAGGAGAATCCAGCGAAGATCAGCGGTAAATGAAACTCCGCGTCAAGCCATTCAAGCGCCCTGCGCACATCGTCGACTTCTCCCTTCCCGTGGTCGTGCTCTCCCTGGCTCAATCCCGTGCCGCGAAAGTTGAAGCGCAGCACGGGAAAGCCGAAGCTGTTCAGGGCCTTCATGGTGTGGAAAACAACTTTGTTGTGCAGCGTCCCGCCAAACAGCGGATGCGGATGACAGACGACCGCGGCATGCGTCGCCTCCGCCGCCCCGCAGTTCAGCAGGGCCTCCAGTTGTCCGGCGGGGCCGTTTAGAAAAAGCGATCGAATGGATGACGTGGTCGAGCTCACAGAATCCAGATTACATGATTCGCCGCGCCCAAGGCTTGCCCGGCCACACAGCCCGTGGCAACTGTCCCGGCATTATTCGCAAAGCTCGTAGGTTATGCTTTCTACATGGACGCTGTCACGCTCACCCGCCAACTTGTCGACATCGAATCGATCACCGGCAACGAAGCCGCCGTCGGGAATTATTTGTACGGTGAACTTTGCCGTCTGGGCTATCAGACCGGAAAAATGCCGGTCGAGGACAATCGCTTCAACCTGTACGCGACCTCGCCCGAGCAGCCTCATCCTGCGGTCGTCTTCTCCACCCACATGGATACGGTTCCACCCTTCATCGCGTCCTCGGAAGATGCGGGACGCATCTACGGACGCGGCTCGTGTGACGCCAAGGGCATCATCGCGGCGCAGATCGCGGCCGGAGAACGATTGCGCCGGGAAGGAATCTACGTCGGCCTGCTGTTCGTAGTCGGTGAAGAGCGCGACAGCCTGGGTGCACAGACCGCGAACGAATACGCGGCGAGGGCGGACGGTTTCTCATGCCGTTTTCTGGTCAACGGCGAGCCGACCGAAAACCGCATCGCACTGGCCTCGAAAGGAACGCTGCGCGTAGAAGTTACGGCCAAGGGACGCATGGCGCACTCAGCGTACCCGGAGCTCGGCGACTCGGCCATCGACAAGCTGATTCCTGCGTTAACTCGTCTCCGCGCCATGCCACTGCCGGCAGATCGAGAAGTCGGCGCCTGCACGCTGAACATCGGCTTGATCGAGGGCGGACGCGCCCCCAACGTGATCCCCGACTACGCCCACGCCGATCTGCTCTACCGGCTCGTCGGCCCGTCAGAAGAATTGCGACGGCATATTGTCGCGGCCGCAGGAGATCACGTGGAAGTGACATTTCCGCTCGAGCTTCCCTTCCTTCGCCTGCGCACCGTCGACGGTTTGCCGACTATGATTGCCGCCTTCACCACAGATATCCCCAAGCTTACCAACTGGGGCGAACCATTGTTGATAGGCCCGGGATCGATCCATGTCGCGCACACCGACGGCGAGTACATCGAGAAAAAGCAGCTCGCGGACGCGATCGATCTGTACTGCAGAATCGCAAAAGAGCTTTTGGGATGACAAATCAAGATAAACTTGATCCATGACCACCACGACCCTCAACTCGCTGGCCCGCGCTTCTTCCGCCTACCTTCGCTCTGCCATGCATCAGCCTGTCCAGTGGCATGAGTGGGGCGAAGAGGCTTTTGCCGCCGCGGCACGAGCCGACAAGCCGATGCTGCTCGACATTGGGGCGGTGTGGTGCCACTGGTGCCATGTCATGGATCGCGAATCCTACGATGATCCGGAGATTGCGGCCATCGTAAATGAGCATTTCGTCGCGGTGAAGGTAGATCGCGACGAGCGTCCCGACATCGACAGCCGCTATCAGGCCGCCGTGCAGGCAGTCAGCGGCCAGGGCGGGTGGCCGCTGACGGCGTTTCTCACTCCCGCTGGCAAGCCATTCTATGGCGGAACATATTTTCCACCCAGCGATGGTTACGGGCGTCCCAGCTTCCGGCGCGTGCTGTTGAGCATTGCCAACGCCTACAAGGAAAAGCATGGTGACGTTGTAGAGCAGGCTCAAATGGTAGAGAACGCCATTGCGCAGGCGGAATCGTTTGCCGGAAAAGACGGCCGGGTCACGATGGCGGTGATCAATGCCATTCGGACTTCGGCGCTGCGCATGTACGATCCGCAGCATGGCGGTTTTGGGCAGGCGCCGAAATTTCCGCATCCCTCGGCGCTGGATTTATTGATTGAGCGATACGCGCGCAGCACGGAGGCAGCGGAGCTTAGCTCCACCGGACAGCCGGGGGCGTCTGTCCCCACAAGGAACGACTCGCTGCGCGAGTTGATTGTTAATACGCTCACCCACATGGCGAATGGCGGCGTTTATGACCAACTGGCGGGCGGCTTCCATCGCTATTCCGTCGACGAGCGCTGGGTGGTGCCGCACTTCGAAAAGATGTGCTACGACAATTCCGAACTGCTGAAGAATTATGTTCACGCTTACCAGGCCACAGGAAACGAATTCTTCGCCGACGTCGCGCGCGACATTATTCGCTGGATGGACGATTGGCTCAGCGACCGCGAGCGCGGGGGATTTTACGCATCGCAGGACGCGGACATCAACATGGACGACGACGGCGATTATTTTACCTGGACTCTCGACGAGGCCCGCGCCGTCCTCCTCGACGACGAACAGCAGGTAGCGGCGCCGCACTATGACATCAACGAAGTCGGCGAGATGCATCACAATCCGGCGAAAAATGTTTTATATGTGCGAGCGTCGGTGGAAGAGATTGCAGGGCTTCTGAAGCTGCCGCTCGAACGTGTGCGGGAGCTCCTGGCGTCGGCCAAGAAGAAAATGTATGCGGCGCGACTGCTGCGCCCCACGCCTTATGTCGACAGGACGGTTTATGTGGGATGGAACAGCCTGTGCATTTCGGCTTACCTCGAGGCAGCGAAGATCCTGCAACTGGATGATGCGCGGCGCTTCGCTCTGCGGTCGCTCGACCGCGTGCTGGCGCAGGCCTGGAAGGGTGATCGCAATGGTGATCGCAATGAAGATCCGTGCGAAAAAGATCGTAGCGAAGAAGGACAGAGCAAAAATCGCAGGGGCGAGGCGCCCGTGGCCACACGAGTTCCGGCCACACCTGCATCCCTTCTGCACGTGGTCTCTTATTCCGATCCTAAAGCGGAGCATCGCGAAGTGGCGGGACTGCTGGAGGATTATGCTTTCACCGCCCTGGCCTGCCTGGATGCTTATGAGGCCACGTCCGACCTCAGCTATTTCAAGTTCGCGCATGCCATCACCGACGCCATGATTGCGCGCTTCTACGACGCGACCTCCGGCGGATTTTTCGACCGCGAACCCGGCATCGCCGGCGCCAGCCTGGGCGTGCTGGCGACGCGGCGCAAGCCCCTGCAAGATTCGCCCACCCCGGCGGGCAACCCCATGGCCGCGATTGCGCTGATACGGCTCCATCACTACACGGGCGACAATAGCTATCGTGATAAAGCGGAGCAGACGCTCGAAGCCTTTGCCGGAGCGGCCGAACAGTTCGGAATCTTCGCCGCCACTTACGGGATTGCCGTACTGCATCTGCTGGAGAGCCCGGTGCAGGCGGTCGTGATCGGCGAGGACGACGCAGTTGCAGCGCTGTCCGAAGCGGCGGTCGCGCCCTTTGCCTTCAACAAGAGCACCTTGCGACTCGCGTCGAATCAGGTTGTAGCGGAGAACCTTCCACCCGCGCTGGCGGCTACGCTGCCGGGGCTTCCCCAGCTAGCATCGGGCAAGTTGTTCGCGGTTCTGTGCTCAGGATCAAGTTGCCAGCCTCCGACCACCGACGCTGTCGAATTGCGGCACGCCCTGGAATCGGCTCTCCGACAGCACTCTTAGACCGGGTATTGTCCGACACGCGTTAGCCGGGCACTCGCTCGCCAGACACCTGTTCGCCAGACACCCATTCGCACAAAAAAGATGGGCCGACGGGTTAGTATGAGTCCCGTCAGCCCGAAGATAGCGAGCCCCAAGTTTTCGGCCCAAGTTACCTACAGCGGTTACTTTAGTGACCTTGCGGCCACCGCCGAGCTACGATCTACTGCGGTGGTAAGTTGATGGGGCAGTTTCTTTGGTTGGGTGGGCACACTAGAATCGGACCTCCGTCGAAGGCGGGAACCTGTTGGACGGCGGCCGCGACATAGGTGCCCACTAGTCCTAACATCAGGACCGAAATCCTGATTGCACGTTTCATGGGTTATCTCCTATTCGCGTAGGGCTTTCCCCGATGGAAAACCTTCCGCGGGACGGAATTATAAGCCACGTGTCAAGCCCACGTGCGCAATAATTTTCACTCCGCCCCTCCTGCCCTCCTGCCCTCCTGGGCAAGACTGCCTTCACCGCAACTACCCCCTACAATAAACACTTTACCAACAGCTATTTAGCCTCCGTTACATAAAGACCGCCATTGATATATCCAAGGTAGGCTTACGAAACGATCGGTTGCGTGACAAAAGTTTACGATTTCCGAACAGAGTTCAATATTGGGAAGAATCGACTAAAGAGGAATCCGGGAAGGAAATCTGAGCCCGATCAGCTTTCAGCACTTCACGGTTCTAACCCACGATCCGCCAGAGTTAAGTTTTCGACGCCGCCCGCGCGGCTGCGGCGCGAATATTCGCGGCCGGAGGTTCTGGATCCCAGGGTGTTCCAATAGCTGGCCGGGGCTCACGTGCCAGACTCGTATCCGGCTGAGTTCGCGATAAAGCGCGATCCACCATGCCCTCGAACATCGGGATTAGGGAGTCTGCCGGCAGCGGGTGATGAGCGTCGGACAAGCTCTGCTCCCAGCGTTGCGGCCGCAAGAGGGTTTGTGAAGCCTCCCGTACCGGGCTCTTCATCGCACAATAGCCCAGCCACACCAGCAGACTGCTGTTGTAGGCGGCCATGTTGACCATGCTCATCCAGGGATTGCCCAGGTGGTTTCCTACCCAAGAGGCGATCAGCACCAGCTCCACCATGGCGAAAGAACCGAATCCCAAGGCGATCCCGAAGCTCTGCTGGCGGCGGCTCACGCCCATGTACTGCGCAAAGAAAAGTAAAAAGAGAACCATGCCGACCTGGATAATGCGGGTGCACCGCTGGGTGGTAATGATGGCTTGCATCCAGGGCGCTATGTCGATGGAACTGGTCGCAACGGAAACCACGCCCGCCACCAGAAGCATCACCAGGCCAGCCCACTTGAAGAGCACCGTGCCCAGATCGCGAAGAGTGTGGAACGAGCGGAAAACATCGAGGAAAACTTCGTGAATGACCGCGAAGCCAAAGGCCACGCTGATCGCTCGGCAACTCCAGTCGCAATAAAACCAGGCTGCATAACTGTGCCGGTACGCGGCGAAAACCACGGCAAAAGTGACGATCTGACTCAGGATATAGCCGAAAAAAATAGGAGACTTGCGATGCAGCCCGCGCCCGTACATGAGACCGGCGATGCCTATCTGCAGGACCGGTTGGGCGATCCAGAGCGTGTAATACAGAAGTCTGATTTTCTCGCTCATGGGAAAGGGCAATTCTGGAGGGTGAGCGACGGCGCTGCAACGATCCAGTCTTCTCTATAAATCGTATCTACGAATCTACGCTTTCGGATTCTCGGGCTCGGTCGTTCTCGGGCTCGGTCGTTCTCAGGCTCGGGCTCGGCATTCCCCAGGCTTGGTCGTTCCTCAGGACCGTCAACGATTACCTTAGCTTGTCCTAACTCCTTGTTCAATGTACTGCGGTAATCCGAGGTAACGTTACCTTTCGGGGGCCGGCAAGGCAAGGTTACCTTCGTGCCACGGGAGGCCATGGCACTGCCATGGTTCCCACCATATGTTCGCTACCGTGAATTTCTCGAAACATCGCCCCAGGAAGGTTCGTCACCCATCCGAAACAGGTAGGAGGAGTTGGCCAGGCCCGGAGGAAAGCTTTCGCGGGCCCGAGCCGTAATGATGATGTGGAATTCGTCAGAGCTGCCCAGTCCCAGATCGCGCAAGGCGTCAGCCGATGAGAGCTTGTGCCCGGCCGTCCCCGGCTCGATCGTCCCCGGTTCGATCGTTCCCGGTTCGATCGTTCCCGGCTCGATCACTGCCAGCCAGCCCAGGAATTCGTGCAGATCGCGAGTGCGCGCGCGCCCCGAGACGAGATAGGAGACCTCCGCTTCCTGCGTGGAAAAGTGCCAGGCCAGCGAGGCTGTAAGATCGACGGCCCTTTCATAGGCGCGCTCAGGCACAAGGGCGGGCTCCGGATTGTCGAATGCGATGCACAGTCTGCGCTCGTCCTCGCGGGCAAACTCGCGGACTTTCAGCGATCCTGATTTCGCGGTAGCTTTCCAGTCCACGTGGCGGGCAGAATCCTCGGGCATATATTCGCGTATCCGGTAGAGCTCGCTGCCCCGGCCGCGGACAAAACTTTCCCACTCGCCGCGCACCCGCGGCAGAATGTCCACAATCTGTTCCGTGGGTTCGATGCGCGGATAGACCAACACTTCCCGTGGCAACGAAACGTGTCGCGTCTTGGTCAGGAATGCGAACGGAAAACGTGTGGCCAAGCCGAAGCTGTCTTCGCGATAACGCCCCCGTTGATCAAACTTCAGTGCCAGATCGGCCGACACCTCGGCTTGTGGCGGAATGAACGGAAAATAGGCCATTCCCTGGAAGATACCCGGCGGAGGCGGCAACACGGTCACGCGCCGCAGCCGGCGGTCGGGCAGCCGCAGCCATTGCTGCTCCGACGGACGGTTGAATGGAAAAGCAAAAGTCGTTGCCTCCCACTGCCACTGCTTGACCGGCTTCTTGCGCTTCTTGCGGGTCGAGACCACGCGAATCGAAAACGACGGCAGGAAGCGCCTGGGATTCCGCAGCACGATGTGGCCCAGCACCGGGCGGCCGGCAAAAAGATGCTCGGGCAGGCGGACATCCAGTTCCAGATAGCGCAATACCCAGGCCGAAACCACACCCGAAACCAGGATCGCCGCCAGCATGGCCGCGACCACAATGTAGAGAAGATTATTTCCCGTGTTCAGCGCGGCAATGCCAATCACCAGCGTGACCAGCGCATAGACAATGCCGGCGCGGGTGACATCATAGTCAAACGATTCACGCAGGCGCTCCACAGCCACGCGCCGAGCGAGATATGGCACGGTGACTAATCCCACCAGGGTGGCCAGCACCAGCGAAGTGGAGGCCAGAATAATGGTCGCCCAGAGATTTCCGGCGTCGCGCGAGACGGTAGAAAACAGCGCCGAAGCGAAGGCTAATCCCAGACCAACCAAGGCCAGCAGAAACTTGACCCAGACTTCCGCCGATGACGATTGCAGCCACTGCGCCAACCGGCCAGATGCCGCGGGGCGGGCAGCCGAGGGATTCGATTTCAGCGGATTGACGTACGCGGAAGACACTCTATCGCAGCCTAGCACTCCGCGCAGAAACGGACAATCGACTTCAGCTTGCGGAAAAAGCGTCCGTAACCCCATGCCGGCAGCCGACGAATTCGGAATGATATAACCCTCCTTTTTGATTCCGGCATTCTGTGTTACCCTGCCTGCCCATACGATTTCGGGCCCCGCGGTCACATAATTTCCAAACTAAGAATTCATTGAGGAGATCGACAATGCCGATCGGCAAGCGTGCCGCCGCGGAATTTTTCGGAACCTTCTGGCTGGTCTTCGGCGGATGCGGCGCCGCCGTTCTCGCTGCCGGTATTCCTAACGTGGGCATCGGATACGCCGGCGTCGCCCTGGCCTTCGGCCTCACGGTTCTCACCATGGCCTTCGCCATCGGACACGTCTCGGGCTGCCATTTGAATCCGGCGGTGAGCTTCGGACTCTTCGTCGGCAGGCGCTTCCCTGCCTCCGAGTTGCTGCCGTATGTGGCCGCGCAGGTCGTGGGCGCGATCGCCGCCGCGGGCGTGCTTTACGTGATTGCCAGCGGAGTCGCCGGATTCGACGTGCATGCCGGATTCGCCTCGAACGGTTACGGCGAACATTCTCCGCAAGGCTATTCCCTGCTCGCCGGCTTCGTCTCGGAAGTTGTGCTCACCGCATTCTTCCTGATGGTGATCATGGGATCGACCGACGCCCGCGCTCCCAAGGGCTTCGCGCCCATCTCCATCGGCCTCTGCCTTACGCTGATCCACCTGATCGGCATCCCGGTGACGAATCTCTCCGTCAACCCGGCGCGCAGCACCGGCCCCGCGCTCTTCGTCGGCGGCTGGGCGCTCGCACAATTATGGATGTTCTGGGTAGCTCCGCTGATCGGCGGCGCGCTAGGCGGCGGCATCTACCGCGCCCTGTTCTCCGAAGACCCCGAGCCGACGGTAAGAAGCGCCATGACCGCGAACCCGAGAAACCGGTGAACGGCCGTACGGAAAATCGCCACGGATTTTCACCGATCGGCGGGTGACCCGGCAGAATCGGTGAAGTGGGTGCCCCGTCCTTGCGTTTCGCAAGGGCGGGAACGATGCTGCTTGTACCACCCGGGTTTGTATTCCCGGAAATGTCGGGTAGCGTCGAAGCTACGCCACGCGATCTCGGAACGAAATCTCGGTCCAGCCTTCATTCACTCGCACCGGCCCGGTTTCGCCAAGAAGATAAAATCGATAACTGCTCCAGCGCCATTGTTCGGGCGACTCCACCAGTTCCCTCTTCACCGGATTCCGATGCATGTATCTCAGCTTCTCGACTCGCTTCTTTGTCGTCCATAAATTGAAATCGTAGAATCGCGCCTGCCAGAACGCCCTGCGCTGCGACTCTTCAAACAGACTGGCTTGGCGCGGGTTCCTCGGCCTGCGCTGAGGTAGCAAAGCTCGCGCCGAGCGCTGTTTCACCACTTGCATCACGGTCGAAGGAGTTCCGACCTCGGGTTCAGTCAGAAGCAGGTGGATGTGTTCCGGCATGACAACATATCCGACGACCACAAAGCGATAGCGCCGGCGCGTCTGTTCCAGAATCGCAAGGAAGCGGTCACGACTGCTCCCCGAACCCAGAAGCGGCAATCGCCGGTAGCACGAACAAGTGATAAAGTGCAGGTGATGAGCGCCGTAAGTACGATGCAGGCCACTTGGCATGACTAACTCCCATCGTACAGGCAGCATCGTTCCCGCCCTTGCCAAGAACGCAAGGACGGGGCACCCAGAGTTCCGGAACGGGAAGAAAAAACAGGGATGGAAGGATGGGCCACCCGCCAGTCCAGCAAAGCGGTAATTACCAACCCGACACAGCAGAAAATCAAGAGCTCAGTGGAGAAGTCGAATCACTCGGTCCTGAAAGTCCAGAGTCACAGCCAGAAGAAGTCAGACTGGGGCAGCGAAGCACACCAAGTCGCGCTCGAATGGGCTTGGTACTGTTACAACCGCGGCAGCGGTTCCGCGAAATTGGACCGCGTCAAGGTGCCCCTTGACTGGTTCCAACAGGCGCGCGAATTGAGCACCGATCTCAGGGGCACAGAAAATCGCTTGTTCGGGATGAAGCCCATCATCAAAATTATCTATGACGCCGACATCTTTGCCACCGGCTCTCTGGCGCAAAAAAACTTCCACAGCGAATCTCGTATCCTTCGTTATCTGGCCATTAAACATTGCCGCCAACTGTTGAAGGGCGCCAAGATGGTTTCGCAAAATGAGCAGAGTTTACTCGACGAACTGAAGAGACGATTCGAAGTGGCCGGGGTTTACATGGGATCCAGCCGAGCGGCATGCAAGGATTGTGGTGCCTTTATGGGTAAGTGCGGAGTGGAGTATGCATTATCCAGCCACGAGCCTTCCAAGGACGGCTGGCTCAACCCGTTTAGCCTCGAGAAAGCTGACGATGGGAGTGGGGACCTCAACATTGTCGAGGTCGCGTCCCTGCAAAAAGACAAGCAGGCTGGAAAGGCGGAGAAAAAGAGTTCGGGCAAGCCCTACAATGTCCTGCCCCCTCTTCGAATCGGCTTCCCAGCAGAGGAGCAATGATCCGCCCCGGCCGTCCCCTTGACAACCGTCCACTCATGTCTTAGAATTAGCACTCGTAGGGCGTAACTGCTAACAGTCCCGCCTAACCCAACAAAATCATAGGCTTACGCAGATAAACTGACGTACGTTAACGTTCCAACTACCTGAAAGGAGCAACAAACCATGGCGAAATTTTCACCACTCCATGACCGCATTCTGGTTCGTCGCGTGGAAGAAGCATCCACCACTCGCGGCGGCATCATCATTCCTGACTCGGCGAAAGACAAGCCGCAGGAAGGCGAAGTCATCTCTACCGGCAAAGGCCGCACCAACGATGAGGGCAAGACCTTCCCTCTGGCCGTTCACGACGGCGACCGCATCCTGTTCGGCAAGTATTCCGGCACCGAAATCAAGATCGACGGCGAAGACTTCATCATCATGAAAGAAGACGAAGTCCTCGGCATCCTTACCGGCGCCGCAGCCCCGGCCAAGAAAGAACTTGCCGGCTCGAAGCGCTAGGTACGGCTTCCGCTGTTCGGCTTCCGGCTTCCGGAGGGCGACAGCGACGGCAAAGTTGCATAGGTCCTTCGGCGACAAAGAACGTCGCCTCAGGATGACAAGGGCTCTCACGGTTTGGCCAAAAGCTAAGAGCTAATGGCTAAGAGCCGAGACAGTCCCTAACCAACATCCCGCAGGCCAATCCTGCGACAGAACTCAATTAGGAGATAAGCACAATGGCAAAACAAATTGTTCACGGAGAAGAATCCCGTCAGGCGATCCTCCGCGGCGTCAACCTTCTGGCCGATGCCGTGAAGGTCACCCTCGGTCCCAAGGGCCGGAATGTCGTCATCGAAAAGAAGTTCGGATCGCCGACCATTACCAAGGACGGCGTCACCGTAGCCAAGGAAATTGAACTGCGCGACCCGCTCGAGAACATGGGCGCACAGATGGTCCGCGAAGTCGCATCCAAGACATCGGACGTGGCCGGCGACGGCACTACCACCGCCACCGTTCTCGCTCAGGCTATTTTCCGCGAAGGCGTCAAGACCGTTGCCGCCGGCGCGAATCCGATGGCCCTGAAGCGAGGCATCGAGAAGGCCGTCACCATCATCTGCGGCAAGATCGACAAAGAAGGCAACCGCGTGAATGGCGAAATCGACAAGCTGTCGAAGCCCGTCACCGGCGAAATGATTGCCCAGGTCGGCACCATCTCGGCCAACAATGACGAGACTATCGGCAAGATCATTGCCGAGGCCATGAAGAAGGTTGGCAAGGACGGCGTCATCACCGTCGAAGAGTCGAAGACGCTCGAAACCCAGCTCGAAGTCGTCGAAGGTATGCAGTTCGATCGTGGATACCTCTCGCCCTACTTCGTCACCGACCCGGAGCGCATGGAAGTCGCCATCGAGAACGCCTACATTCTGATCAACGAAAAGAAGATCAGCTCGATGAAAGACCTGCTTCCCTTGCTCGAGCAGATTGCCAAGTCGGGCAAGCCGCTCCTGATCATCGCGGAAGACGTGGAAGGCGAAGCGCTCGCCACCCTCGTCGTCAACAAACTGCGTGGAACGCTGCAAGTCGCGGCCGTTAAGGCTCCCGGCTTCGGCGATCGCCGCAAAGCCATGCTGCAGGACATCGCTATCCTGACCGGCGGCAAGGCCATCACGGAAGACTTGGGCATCAAGCTCGAGAACGTTCAGATCAGCGACCTCGGCCAGGCCAAGAAGATCACCATCGACAAGGACAACACCACGGTGGTCGAAGGCAAGGGCAAGCACGCTGAAATCGAAGGCCGCGTAAAAGAAATCCGCAGCCAGATCGACAAGACCACCAGCGACTACGACCGCGAGAAGCTGCAGGAGCGGTTGGCGAAACTGGTCGGTGGCGTAGCCGTCATCAAAGTCGGCGCCGCGACCGAAACCGAAATGAAGGAAAAGAAAGCCCGCGTGGAAGACGCCATGCACGCCACCCGCGCAGCCGTGGAAGAAGGCATTGTCCCCGGCGGCGGAGTCGCGCTGGCCCGTTGCGCTGCAACGCTCGAGAAGGTGAAGTCCGACGGCGATGAGCAGATCGGTATCAACATCGTCCGCCGCGCCATCACCGAGCCCCTGCGCATGATCGCCGAAAACGCCGGCGAAGAAGGCGCAGTCGTTCTCGGCAAGGTGCTGGACTCGAAGGAAACCAACTTCGGCTACAACGCCTTCGCCAACGAGTACGAAGACCTGGTCAAAGCCGGCGTCCTCGATCCCACCAAGGTTGTGCGCACCGCCCTGCAGAACGCAGGATCGATCGCCAGCCTGATGCTCACCACCGAAGCCCTGGTAGCGGAGATTCCGGAAAAGAAGGAAGCTCCCGCCCCCGGCGGACACGGCGGTGGCGGCGGCATGGGAGACATGTACTAAGGCAGCTGTCAGCTATCAGCTTTCAGCCGTCAGTAAGAAAAGTTGGGTGCCCCACTCAAGCGTTCTTTGCTTGAGTGGGGATTTTCATTTGAAATCAACGAGTCCACAAACCTTGAAAGGGCGTGGCTTTAGCCGCGCCGCAAAAATCGCGGCGGCACGCGAAAGTCTCGCCGGCGCTATCGGCCGGCCCACGTGCGGATGCTGTTTGTGGGGGAGTCGCAACCGGCTTCCGGGCGATTCTTCTACCAGGCGGATTCCGGACTCTATCGCGCGATTCGGCAAACCTTTCTGTCGGCCTTCCCCAACCTCAAGGACGCCGACTTTCTGGAATCATTTCGCGAGTTAGATTGCTACCTGGTCGATTTGTGCGGAAACCCGGTTGACCGTCTGCCGATGAAACAGCGCCGACTTGCTTGGACGCAGGGCGAAACGCGACTCGCCGCAAGGATTCGGCGGTTCCACCCAGCAGTCATCGTCACGGTAGTCCGGTCCATCGCAGGCAACGTCGAACGTGCGGAGGCTCGGGCGAAGTGGCAGGGCACTCATATCGAATTGCCGTATCCGGGCCGGTGGAAGACTCATCGGGTTGCGTTCGAACAGGCTCTG
>Ga0302324_100016633_pt1 | contig 14646 bp, 17 predicted proteins | sample Palsa_T0_1_FD_201949 | JGI IMG/M metagenome (GOLD analysis project Ga0302324, IMG submission 201949) | Peat permafrost microbial communities from Stordalen Mire near Abisko, Sweden - Palsa_T0_1 | ecosystem: Environmental > Terrestrial > Soil > Palsa > Peat permafrost | place: Sweden: Abisko...
TGGTGGAGCAGAAACTGCCCTTCGCGCGTCGCGTCGCGAGCGATCTGCGCGTGCTCGACAAGGGCCGGCTCGTGGTCTCCGGCAAGATCGATGCACTGACGGATGAGCTGGTCCGCGCGCATCTGACCGTATGAGCGTCGCGGCCCTTGCCGGCGGCTGGCGTGCGCAGCTCGCCCTCGAGTTCGAGGCCATCGCCGGGCGCACGCGGCTCGCGCGACGCAAACACGTGGGTCCCCTGCTGGTGCAGCGTGGCTTTCACCCCGAAGGCGCGGTGCCGGGGCAGGTCGAGCCCTGTCATCTCTATATCATTCACCCGCCCGGCGGCGTGGCGAGCGGCGATGCGCTCGACCTCGATGTCGCCGTCGCGCGCGGCGCGCATGCCTTGCTCACGACCCCGGCCGCGGGCAAGTTCTATCGCTGTGGAGCCGCGGGGCTCGCGCGCGTGACGCAAACGCTCAAAGTCGCCGGCGGCACGCTCGAGTGGCTGCCGCAGGAAAATATCTATTACCCTGATGCCGTGGTCGAGTTGCGCACGCTCGTGCAACTGTCCGCCGCTGCGCGCTTCATCGGCTGGGAGATCGGCTGCCTGGGACTGCCCGCGAGCGCCCAAAGTCTCGCCGGGGGCTCGCTGCGGCTCGCACTGGAACTCTGGCAGGAGGGCCGACCGCTCTGGCTCGAGCGGCTCGCGCTTGACGCAGAGGCCCAGGCTGCGCGCTGGGGAATGGCCGGGCGCAACGCACTCGGCACCGCGCTGGCCTATCCGGCCGGTCCGCTGGCGCTCGAGCGCTCGCGTGCGAGTCTCGCCGCCGACACCGCTGCCAATTGTGCCGGCATCACGATTGCCTGTACGCTCGTGGATGAGGTCCTGGTCTGTCGCGCCACGGCGGGGCGCGCCGATCAATTGAAAGACGCCTTCGTGCGCTGGTGGCGCGCGGTGCGGCCGGCGCTACTCGGCCGCGAGGCGGTACCGCCGCGTATCTGGAACACCTGAGGCCGCACCGGCAGTCGAGGCAGTCATGGAGCTATCGCCGCGCGAGCGCGACAAATTGCTGCTGTTCACGGCAGCGCTGGTGGCTGAGCGCCGTCGCGCGCGAGGCCTCAAGCTCAATTATCCGGAGGCCGTGGCCTATATCTCGGCCGCGATCCTCGAGGGCGCCCGCGACGGACGAACCGTCGCGGAGCTCATGAGCTACGGGGCGACGCTGCTCAAGCGCGATGACGTCATGGAAGGCATTCCTGAGATGATCGCCGACGTGCAGGTCGAGGCGACCTTTCCGGACGGCACCAAGCTCGTGACCGTGCACCATCCCATTCCATGAAATCGATTCGACATGAAACCGATCCGATGAAGGAGGGCCGCGCATGATTCCGGGCGAGATCATCGCCGCCGAGGGCGAACTGCAGCTGAACGCGGGGCGCGAGACGCGTCGCATCAGCGTGGCCAATACCGGCGATCGGCCGATTCAGGTCGGCTCGCACTATCACTTCTACGAGACCAACAACGCCCTCAGGTTCGAGCGTGAACGCGCGCGCGGTTTTCGGCTCAACATCGCGGCGGGCACCGCGGTGCGCTTCGAGCCCGGACAGCAGCGCGAGGTCGAGCTCGTGGCGCTGGCCGGTGAGCGCGTGGTCTATGGATTCCAGGGACGCATCATGGGACCGCTCGCATGACGAGTATCGACCGGCGCGCGTACGCGGAGATGTTCGGGCCCACCACCGGGGATCGGCTGCGGCTCGGGGACACCGAGTTGTGGATCGAGATCGAGCGCGATCATGCGATCTACGGCGAGGAGGTCAAATTCGGCGGCGGCAAGGTCATACGCGACGGCATGGGGCAGGGGCAGCGTCCGGCAGCGCAGGTCGCCGACACGGTCATCACCAACGTCGTGATCCTGGATCACTGGGGCATCGTCAAGGCGGACGTCGGTCTCAAGGACGGCCGGATCGCGGCGATCGGCAAGGCCGGCAATCCGGATATCCAGCCCGGTGTCACGATCGCGATCGGTGCCTCGAGCGAGATCATCGCGGGCGAGGGGCTCATCATGACTGCAGGCGCGGTCGATGCGCATATCCATATGATCTGCCCGCAGCAGGTCGAGGACGCGCTGATGAGCGGGGTCACGACCATGATCGGCGGCGGCAGCGGCCCCGCGACCGGCACCGCGGCGACCACCTGCACGCCCGGCCCCTGGTACACCGCGCGCATGCTGCAGGCGATCGAGGCATTGCCCGTGAACGTCGGCCTGCTCGGCAAGGGGAACGCGAGCTTGCCCTTGCCGCTCGAGGAGCAGGTGCGCGCCGGCGTCATGGGATTGAAACTGCATGAGGACTGGGGCACGACGCCGGCCGCGATCGACAACTGTCTCAGCGTGGCGGATCGCTATGACGTACAGGTCGCGATCCATACCGATACGCTCAACGAGAGCGGCTTCGTCGAGGACACGATCGCGGCCTTCAAGGGACGCGCGATCCACACCTATCACACCGAGGGTGCGGGCGGCGGCCACGCACCGGACATCATCAAGGCCTGCGGCGTACCGCACGTGCTGCCCTCTTCGACCAATCCGACCCGGCCCTACACGCGCAACACCGTCGATGAGCACCTGGACATGCTCATGGTCTGCCATCACCTGGATCCCGGCATCCCCGAGGATGTCGCCTTCGCCGAGTCGCGCATCCGCCGCGAGACCATCGCGGCCGAAGACATCCTGCACGACCTCGGCGCCTTCTCGATGATCGCCTCGGACTCCCAGGCCATGGGCCGCGTCGGCGAGGTCGTCACGCGCAGCTGGCAGACGGCGCACAAGATGAAAGTCCAGCGCGGCGCGTTGCCGCAGGACTCCTCGCGCAACGACAATTTCCGCGCCCGCCGCTATGTGGCGAAGTACACGATCAACCCGGCGATCACGCACGGCATCGCGCACGAAGTCGGCTCGATCGAAGTCGGCAAGCTGGCGGATCTGGTGCTCTGGCGGCCGGCCTTCTTTGCGACCAAGCCGGCACTGATCATCAAGGGCGGCATGATCGTCGCGGCGCCGATGGGCGACCCGAATGCCTCGATACCGACCCCGCAGCCGGTGCATTACCGCCGCATGTTCGGCGCGCTCGGTGGCGCGCGGTCGGCGACTACAGTGAGTTTTGTCAGCCAGGCGGCGCTCGAGGACGGCATCGGCGAGCGGCTCGGACTACACAAGCGGCTGGTCGCGGTCGCCGGCACGCGTCATATCGGCAAGCGCGATCTGCTGCTCAACGACTACCTGCCGCGCATCGAGGTCGACGCCCAGACTTACGAGGTGCGCGCGGATGGAGAGCTCCTGACCTGCGAGCCCGCGCAAGTTTTGCCACTCGCCCAGCGCTATTTCCTGTTTTGAACGCGGATGCGCCCCTGTTGCTGATCTCCGAGCGGCTCACCGAGCCGCGCGCGGCGCAGTTGCGGCTCGAATTGCCTTTCGAGCAGCGCAGCCGCAGCCGCTTTCGCGCGCGGCTTCAGAGCGGCGAGGAGGTGGGCGTCGTGCTCACGCGCGGCCAGATCCTGCGCGGCGGGGATCTATTGCTCGCGAGCGACGGGCGTGTGGTCGAAGTCAGCGCGGCAAGCGAATGGGTTTCGACGCTGCGTGCGAGTGACGCGCGGCTGCTCGCGCGCCTCGCCTATCACTTGGGCAACCGTCACGTCGCGCTGCAGATCGGGGAAGGCTGGCTGCGCTACAGCCACGACCACGTACTCGATGAGATGGCGCGCGGTCTCGGCGCCGAGCTCACCGTCGAGCAGGCGCCTTTCGAGCCCGAGGCCGGGGCCTATCACGGCAGCGATCACGGCGCAGCGCACGGCGGGGATGCTGCGCATGGCGGCCATCACAGCGGCGAGAGCGGCCACAGCCATTAAGCCGCACGCGCTGCTGCGCCTGTGCCATCTGGTCAGCCCGGCGCTGCCTATCGGCGCTTATGCCTATTCCCAGGGCCTCGAATATGCGGTGCAGGCTGGCTGGGTCCACGATGAGGCGAGCGCGCTCGAGTGGCTGCAAGGACTCTCTCACCACGCGGTCGGGACGCTCGATCTGCCGATCCTGTTACGCTTGCACCGAGCCTGGAGCGCGCCCGATCAGGCGGCGATTGCGCATTGGGATGCACAGTTGCTTGGCTCACGCGAGAGCGCGGAACTGCGTGCCGAAGAGCGGCACCTGGGCCATGCGCTCGCGCGCGTGCTGCTGGAGCTCGAGCTCAGCGAAGTGCAGAGCTGGCTCGAGCTCTCCCCCTGCTTCGCGACGCTGTTTAGCCTCGCGGCGGTACGCTGGGATATCGGCGAGCCTGAGACGTTGAGCGGTTATCTGTGGGCCTGGAGCGAGAATCAGGTTCTGGCCGCCGTCAAACTCGTGCCGCTCGGGCAGTCGGCCGGTCAGCGCCTGCTGTACCGCTTGAGTCTGGCGATGCCGGCTATCGTCGAGCGAGCGCGCTCGATCGACGACGCAGGGATCGGCGTCAGCGTGGTGGCTCAGGGCCTCGCCAGCGCATTGCATGAGACGCAGTACTCGCGCCTGTTCCGCTCCTGAGCGCGAGGGCTCAACCTGAATCGGGTAGTGTAGCGTCATGTACCGCAGACCCACCGAGCCGCTGCCCAATCGCGGCGTCATCGAGTCAGGCTTCGAGCTCTATCGGGAATCGTTTCGCAGTTGCGCACCGATAGCTCTGGTCAGTTCGCTGCTGTCGGCCGCGTTCGGCATGTTCGTGCTCGACTATGCGCATCGCACCGGCACGGGCGCGACGGCGCTGGAGATGCTCGAGGTCTACAGTGAGCCTCCCGTCATGGCGGCGGGTCTATTGCAGAGCGTGTTGTCGCTGGCTTTCTACGGCGCATTGATCGCGACGCAGAACGCGATCGCCCGGGGCGCCGCACCGTTGCCCTTCAGGCAGGCGCTGGGCATCGGTTTCACGCGCTTAGGGCGCGCCGTGATCGCCGCTATTCTGAGCACCTCACTGATCCTGATCGGTCTGATCCTGGCCATCGTACCGGGCATTTATTACCTTGGAGCGCTGTGCCTATGGCCGGTCGCGCTCTATGCCGACAACGCCGGCGCGGTGCAGTCCTTGCACGTGAGCCGGATATTGATACGCGGGCACTGGTGGCGCTCCTCGAGCATTCTGTCGGTGGCCGGCATCATCGTGTTCGCGTTCTCGATCGTCGCGGGCCTCGTGGGGGGATTGTTTGCGACGCTGGGGCGCACGGATTCCGCCGCTGCGCAGAACGTGATCGAGCTCGCGACCGCGCTGGCCGATGTCGCCGTGCTGCCGATGGTGCCGGCAGCACTGGTGGCGGTGTACCAGGATCTGAAATTGCGGGCCGCGGGCAGCGGTCCGACGGCCAAAGTGGCGGGGCTGCCTGGCGGCTGAGACAGCAGACGCAATGAGACATCAAGCCGCCGCAACAGCCGGGATTTTGCCTTTTATGACCATTTATGGTCATATATAGTCATGAAGCAGGTTGGCATCGCTGAACTCAAGTCCCGATTGAGCGAATTTCTTCGTGTCGTTCAGGGTGGAGAGTCGATTGCAGTCTTCGATCGCAATCGAGCTGTTGCACACATCGTTCCGATTCTCGAAAGGTCTGGGCTGCGGATCCGCAGGCCGGCCACCGATTCGCCGAAACCGAACAAGGTTTCGCTGCCAAAGACGGTCTCCCAAGAGATCGACGTCGTGGAACTGCTGCTGGAGGAGCGGCAAAGCCACAGATGATTGCCTATGTCGACTCGTCGGTGCTGCTGCGCCTTGCGCTTGGACAGCCAAACGCTTTGCCGGAGTGGCGACAGATCGATCGCGGCGTTTCCAGCGCTCTGATATCTACCGAGAGTCTGCGCACCTTGGATCGCCTGCGAATCCGCGCGCGCCTATCGGACACTGAAATCGCCGGGCGGCGTGCGACGATGCTCAGTCTCATCGACTCGCTCGAGTTGATCGAAATCGACGCGATCGTGCTAGGGCGCGCTGCGCAGCCCATGCCGACTGAATTAGGAACCCTGGATGCGATTCATCTCGCATCAGCCCTGCTATGGAAGGATGCGACTGGCGTCGCGCCGATCATGGCAACGCACGATGGAGCGCTCGGGTTAGCAGCACAGGCACATGGCTTCCCGGTGATAGGAACCTGAGGCCGACAGGCGGCTGAGGCCTCAAGCGGTTGACATAATCAAGGTCGTACAGCCGATGTGGCTGCTTATGGACCGCGACCATTGCCATTCGCGAGGGGTCAGGCCAAGAGCGATTTTTTGATCACAAAAAAACCGCTCATGGCCTGATCCCTCTCAGGTTTATGGTTTGCGGATGATCAAAAAAAAACCCCGACGAGCGGGGTTTAGTCTCTCAAGTCGACACAGGTCTGTCGCCGATGGACAAATAATGTTTCAGACCTGAGTGCCTGGCCTTATAAGGCCCGTCCCGAAAGTGCGGGACCAGCGCGTTAGTTCGCGCATCCGAACACTCGCGACAGGCACTAAAAAGTAGCTCATCGCGGCCCGTGTCCATCGCGACAGCCCGAGTTTCTTCCATCGAAAGCGACTTACAAACTCTGACTGTCCGATTTTTGCCGCATTGGTTCGCAATGCGTCAACTGCGATCGAATATATCTCCTATTAGTTGACAAAAATATAGGAGATCAATGAATTGTTCGCGACTCGTCGCCAAAATGCGACGGTGGTACCACAATGTTCCAACTTCGGTGTGGCAAGGATCAAACGCAGAATCACATTGCGATCACGCTGGAACTGCAGCCGGCCACGCGTTCGCCTAGACTCGCTACATTATGTTGACGCGCCACACCGGGGGCCTCATCGCGACGTGGCTCTGCGCTCTGCTCGGCCTCGGCCTTCCAAGCAGCGCAGTGCAGGCCCAGCCGGTCGCTGCGAGTGCCGCCGCGGCGCCTCGCGTCATGCGGCGCGAGCTCGATCGCGCCGAGGCGCTACTGCGCGCGAGGCTGCACACCAGGCCCGAGTACGCCGAACTGGAGCTCGTGCGCGAGCCGCAGCGTCTGCTGCTGCGCATTCCGGTGCAGGTCCTGTTCGAGCCGGACAGCGCCAAATTGCGTCAATCCAGCGGTGCGGCAAGGGGTTTCGGGATTATCGAGCTCGTGAAGGAGCTGCTGCGCCGACGAGCGCGGCTGATCGCCCAGGTCCTCGTCTACAGCGATGCCATCGGCGATGCGGGCGCGAACCTGAGCTTCTCGCAGCAGCGTGCACAGACCGTGCTCGCAGCGCTGCAAGCGCCCGCGCTTGGGCCCAATCGACTCATGGCTGCGGGCGCCGGGGAGACGTTCGAGTTGAGCAGCAACAGCACGCCCGAGGGACGCATGCTGAATCGCCGCGTCGAGATCGCCTTCGGCTTGACGCTACCCGCCGTGCCAGCGTCGGCGATGACGCCTTAGCCTAACTGCGCACTCAGGCCGGTGCGGGCAGGAAGGTGCGCAGCCGATTGATCGCGACAGCCTCGATCTGCCGTATGCGCTCGGCGGACACACCGTATTCGGCGGCCAGCTCGTGCAGCGTAGCCTTGTCGCTGCTCATCCAGCGTCGCTGGAGGATCGCGCGGCTGCGATCATCGAGCCGCTCCATGGCGAGGGAGAGATTCTGCGAGCTCGAACTGCTCCATTCCTCCGCCTCGACCTGCTCGGCGGGATCGGCGTCCGCTGCCGGCAGATACGCGGCCGGCCCGTAGCCTTCTTCCTCATCTACGTCCGGTCCGATATCGAAGGACACATCACGCGCCGAGAGCCGCCGTTCCATCTCAGTGACTTCGGCCGTGCTCACGCCCAGATCCGCGGCCACGGCGCGGGTCTCATCGGCACTGAGCCAGCTCAGGTTCTTCTTGAGACGGCGCAAGTTGAAGAACAGCTTGCGCTGCGCCTTGGTCGTCGCCACTTTCACCAGGCGCCAGTTGCGCAGGACGTACTCGTGAATCTCCGCGCGGATCCAATGCACGGCGAAGGACACCAGGCGCACGCCGACGTTGGGGTCGAAGCGCTTGACGGCTTTCATCAACCCGATGTTGCCTTCCTGGACCAGGTCGTTCATGGGCAGCCCGTAGCCGGCATAGCCGCGGGCGATGTGCACCACGAAACGCAGGTGCGAGAGCACCAGCTCGCGCGCCGCGTCGAGGTCGCCGTCGCGTTGAAAGCGTCGTGCGAGCGCCTGTTCCTGGTCTCGGTCCAGAACAGGGATATGGCTCACGCGCTCGAGATAGGCATCGAAACTGCCGATAGGGCCGGCCAAGCCAAAGCCGGCGTTCTGCGCGATCAGCGCAGTCTGTGCATTCATGCTTTGCGCTCCTCCGAATGAGCTGAGGGGTATTGCGTCATGGCGGCTATTTTAGCACTCTTCAACGGCGAGTGCTAAGGCCTCGTCTGGCCTAAATATAGCCTTTCCGGTCATATACTTATGCTCATCCTCGGCCCGGCGCGCTGCGGGCGATTTCGCGCTGGCTTGCCAGGGCCGCGCCGAGCCAGCCGAGGCCGATTCCGGCGAGCGCCAGGAAGCCGAGTTCACGCGTGCTCGGGCCGCTCAAGGTGAAATGCTCGCCGTAGGCGGCGGCGAGCGTCGCGACGCTCGGGGACAGTAAGAGATGCGCGCCCTCGACCACGCCCCAGGCGATCAATCCCGCGATCAGGCCATAGAGTGCGCCCGTGTAGAGAAAGGGCCGGCGCACGAAGGCGAGGCTGCCGCCGACGAGCCGCGTGACTTCGATCTCGGGGCTGCGGCTGCGGATCTCGAGCCGGATCGTGTTGCCCACGACCGCCACGACGCCGGCGGCTAGCAGAGCGGCGGTGATCCACACCACCCGCGCGAGCAGCGCGAGGATCGCGTTGAAGCGCAGCACCCAATCCTGATCGAGCTGCACCGAATCCACCTCCGGCCAAGCCATCACCGCGCTGCGCAGGGCCTCGAGCTGCGCGCTGTCGACGGCCCCTGGCGCGGGCCGGATCGCGAGCACGTTGGGCAGCGGATTGTCCGTCAGGGCATCGAGCGCGTTGCCGAAACCCGATTGCGCACGAAACTCCTCGAGCGCCTGGGCCGCGGTGATCAGCGTGACGCTCGCGACGCCGGTGCGTGCTCCGAGATTCTTTGCGAGCTGCCGTGCGGTCTGCTCGCTCACCTGCGGCTTCAGGTACACCGATACGCCCACGGCCGCGGAGAAATCCCCGGTCGCGCCACGTACGTTGCGCACGAGGACGTCGAGCCCCAACGGGAGGGCCAACGCCAGCCCCATGACGAATACGGTCAGCGTGGTGGCAAAGCCATGGCGCACCAGGTGACCGCTCGAGGAGATCAGCGCATGGCCGTGTCGCGCGGCCCAATTGGACACACTGGCCATGAGCCTAGGACTGCGCTTCCAGCACGATCTCGCGCCGGCCCGAGGCGCGCACGAGATGCTGATCGTGGGTGGCGACCACAACCGTGACCCCGACCTCGTTGAAGCGCTGGAACAGAGCCATGACTTCGGCCGCCAGCGTCGCATCCAGATTACCGGTGGGCTCATCGGCCACGAGCAAGGCCGGCTTGCTCACGATTGCGCGCGCAATGCCCACGCGCTGCTGCTCCCCGACCGACAGTTCGAGCGGCGCGAGGCGCTCCTTGCCGAGCAGTCCCACCTGATCGAGCGCCGCGCGCACGCGCTTGTCGATCTCCTTGAGCGAGGTGTCGGCCACCATCAAGGGCAGCGCGACGTTGTCGAAGACCGGCCGGTCCATGAGCAGCCGGTGATCCTGCAGCACGATGCCCATGCGCCGGCGGAACGAGGGCACGGCGCGCAACGGCAATGTGGCCGTGTTATTGCCGCCGACCGAGACCAGGCCGCGGGTCGGCCGCTCGAGCAATGCGATGAGCTTGAGGACCGTGCTCTTGCCCGCGCCGGAGCGGCCGGTCAGGAACACCATCTCGCCCTCGGCAACTTCCAGGCTGAGCTCCGAGAGCGCCACCCGGCCGTTGGGGTAGCGTTTGGTGACGCGCTCGAAGCGGATCACGTGGCGTCGACTCCCTGCGCACTGGGACTCTCGCTCGCGGCGTCCGCGGCGCCATCGACGAGCGCACTGGCGAAGGCGCGGGCATTGAAGGGACCGAAGTCCTCGGCCTTCTCGCCCGCGCCGATAAAGCGGATCGGCAGGCGCAGCGCGCGCGCGATCGCGACCACGATACCGCCGCGCGCGGTACCGTCGAGCTTGGTGAGTACGAGCCCGGTCACGCCGAGCGCGGCGTGAAACTCGCGCGCCTGCGCCAGAGCGTTCTGGCCCTGATTCGCATCGAGCACGAGCAGGATCTCCTGCGGCGCCTGTGGATCCAGGCGCGTGATCACGCGCTTGACCTTCTTGAGCTCGTCCATGAGATGCGCCTGACTGTGCAGCCGTCCGGCCGTGTCGGCGAGCACGACGTCGATGCCGCGCGCCTGAGCGGATTGCAGCGCATCGAAGATCACCGCCCCCGGATCGGCGCCGGTCTGCTGCGCACTGAAGACGCTGCCCGTGCGTTGCGCCCAGACGTGCAATTGCTCGACCGCGGCGGCACGGAAGGTGTCCCCTGCGGCCAGCATGACGCTCAAGTGCTGCTCGCGCAGCGCGCGTGCGAGCTTGCCGATGCTCGTGGTCTTGCCCGAGCCGTTCACGCCGATGACCAGCACCACGAAGGGTTTCGCCGAGCGCTCGATGCGCAACGGCCGCTCGCAAGGCGTGAGCGTCTCGGCGAGCCGCTCACGCAATGCCGTGAGCAGCGCCTCAACGTCATCGAGTTCGTGGCGGCCCACGCGGCGATTGAGATCCCCCAGGATTTCCTCGGTCGCCTCGACGCCGACATCGGCGCTCAACAGGCGCGTCTCGAGGCTCTCGAGCACCGCCGCATCGATCTTGCGACCCCGCAGCAGGATGCGCAGGTCGTGCGCGATCGAGGCGCCGCCGCGATTGAGCCGCGCCTTGAGGCGGCCGAAGAAGCCGCGTGTCTGCGCCTCGGGATCGTCGCTCATCGGCATAGCGGGGAATTGTCGCATGTCGAGGCCGGGACGGCGCGATGGCGCTGCGTTAGGCTCTGCCGCCTGATGCGAGCCACACCCACCAAGCGCGGCCGGCAGGAGCGGATGCTGCGGATCATCGCCGGGCGTTGGCGGGGGCGGAAGTTTCGTTTTCCCGCGCTCGATATCCGGCCCACGCCCGATCGCGTGCGCGAGACGCTGTTCAATTGGCTGCAGCCGCGCATTCAAGGCGCGCATTGCCTGGATCTGTTTGCCGGCTCGGGCGCGCTGGGTCTGGAGGCGCTCTCGCGCGGCGCGGCCTCAGTCGTGTTCGTCGAACAACAGCGCACGGCCGCGGCCGCCATCGCCGAGCTGTGGCGCGACTGGCGAGGCGAGGAGCCGTCGCTCGAGACGGCGATCCTGTGCGATGAGGCACAGCGCTATCTGTCCGCCCCCGCGCCGCAGCGCTTCGATATCGTGTTCCTCGATCCGCCCTATGACTCGGGGCATCTGGTGATGGCGGCCTCGGCGCTGGAGCGCGGTTGGCTCGCGAGCGATGCGCGCATCTATGTCGAGCGCGCGCGGCGCGATTCGCGGCCCGCAGTGCCCCCGCATTGGCATGAGCTGCGCGCCGGCACGGCCGGGGAGGTCGGGTATCATCTGTATTCGGCGGGCATAGAGGGAGCTTGAAAAGAATGAGATCGAGCGCGCTGTATCCGGGGAGCTTCGACCCCTTCACCCGTGGCCACGAGGACATCGCGCGTCGCGCGGCCGGGATCTTCGCTCGCGTCGTGATCGCGATCGCTGCCAATCCAAACAAGACTCCGACCTTCGATGTGCAGCAACGCGTGGAACTCGCGCGCGGCGTGCTCAGCGATCTGTCGAATGTCGAGGTCGTGAGCTACAGCGGCCTGACTGTGGAGTTCGCGCGCAGCCACGGCCTGCAGGTCATCGTGCGCGGCTTGCGCGCGGTGTCGGATTTTGAATTCGAGTTTCAGCTCGCGAACATGGGACGGCATCTGGAACCGGAGATCGAGACCGTGTTCATGGTGCCGAAGGAACAATTCACGTTCATATCCTCGACCCTGGTGCGCGAGATTGCATTCCTGGGCGGAGACATCGGGCATTTCGTGCATCCTCTGGTCGAGGCTGCATTCAAGCGCAAACTGGCTCAATAGCTCAAGGCGACGCCCTCACGGCGCGGGTCAGCGCCGCCATCGAGGCTCCCGTCGGGCAGCACCTGCACGCCCTGCAGACCGGACTCCTCGTATTGGCCGGGCTCCAGATTCATGCCGCGCGCATTGAGCGCCTCGACCACCCCTGGGGCAAAACGGCTGGTCTCGGCCGCAAAGTTGTCACCGCGCACGACCAGATTGGGCAGCGACATCGCCGCGAGCATCGACAGGTGCCAGTCGAGCGTGCCGATCAGCGTCTTGAGGACGTACGCGATGATCGCCGGTCCCCCGGCCGAGCCGGCCGCGGCGACGAAACGCCCCTGGCTATCGAGCACGATGGTCGGGGACATCGCCGAGCGTGGCCGCTTGCCCGGAGCGACCGCATTGGCGGCTGGACTGCCGTCGGGCTCCGTCGGCGAGAAGCTGAAATCGGTGAGCTGGTTGTTCAGGAAAAACCCATCGACCATGCGGCCGGAGCCGAAGATGCTCTCCACCGTCGTGGTCATCGAGACCACGTTGCCCGCCTGATCGACGATCACGAACTGCGTGGTGCCGCCGGGCTCGATCGTGTGATCCGCTGCTGCCGGCCCCGCTCCGGGCGGCGTGCCTGGCCCGGGTGGCGTGCTCGCAGCGCTCTGGCCGATGAGCGCCGCGCGCGCTCGCAGATAGGCGGGATCGAGCAGTCCCTCGAGCGGTACTTTGACGAAGGCCGGGTCGCCGACATAGTGATTGCGATCGGCGTACATGAGCCGTTCGGCTTCGCCCAGTTGCACCCAGGCGATCGGGTCCGTGGGGCCGCGCTGATCGATGTCGGTGTCGGCCAGCAGCGCCAGCCCCATGAGCACGCCGACTCCGCCGGAGGGCAGGGGCGGTGTGCAGACCTGGTACTGGCGCCATGGGCGGCACAGCGCAGGGGATTCGATCGCCTGGTAATGCGCGAAGTCCTCGACCGAAAGCGAGCCCGCGAGCTCGCCTTCATGGACGCGGCGCACGATGTCTTCGGGGATCGAGCCGTGATAGAGCGCCTGCGCGCCCTCCGTGGCGAGCCGATGCAGCGTCGCCGCATAGGCCGGATTCTTCAGTAGATCGCCGGCCGCCAGCCGCGTGCCGTCCGGATGGCTAAAATAGTGCACCACGTCGCTCGCCGTAGCCTCCGGGACATGACTCGTGATGAAACCAGCGAGCCGTGGGCTCACGATGAAGCCCTCCGTGGCGAGGCGCTCCGCCTGCGTGAACAGATCCCGCCACGGCAACTGCCCGTGCTCGTGCTGCATGAGCGCCAAGGCGGCGATCGCGCCCGGTACGCCCGTGGCGCGCCCGCTGAGCACCGCGGTCGCGAAGCGCAGCGGTTTGCCGTTGGCGCCCAGGAACATGTCGGGGCTCGCGAGCGCCGGGGCCGTCTCGCGGCCGCTGTAGGCGCGTACGGTCCGGGTGTGCGCATCGTAATAGGTGATGAAGGCGCCGCCGCCGACCCCGGAGCTCTGGGGCTCGACCAGCCCGAGCACGGCCTGAATTGCGACGGCAGCATCGGCGGCCGCGCCCCCGGCGCGCAACACATTCAGCCCCGCCTGGGCCGCGAGCGGATTGGCGGCTGCGACCAGGACACGGTGCGGCGCGACGGGGGCCGCGGGTGCCGCGGACGTCGCGGTAGGCGCGGACGCGCCGGCGTTCGGCGGCGTCGCCGTGCGGCAGGATTGCAGTAGCCCGAGCAGCGGCAGCAGCAATGCGGCGGCGGCCAGGGCGCGGATTTGCTTGCTCATTGCGTAGCCTGCGGGGGGATGGCCCAGCATAGCATCATGGGCGCCGCCGCCCGGCGGCCCGCTTCGATGCGGCTGTCTTAGGCTTGGACCGAGGCTTGGCCCGAACCTTGGCGCGCGGCACGGCACGCTTGACTGCCGCCTTCACCAGCGCGATGCGCGGGGGTTGCTCGCAGCGCGGCAGCCGCGCCTGGCGCGCCAGGTCCACGGCGCGCCACAGATACCAGGCTGCCGTGCTGCGGTGAGGTTTCCAGCGCTCGCCGAACTGCGCCAAGGCGCGCGGTGTGGGCATCGCCTTGAGGCCGTAGGCGAGCCTGAAACCATTACGCACGCCGAAATCATCGACCGGCAGCACGTCGGGACGACGCAGCTGGAAGATCAGCATCATCTCGACCGTCCAGCGGCCGATGCCGCGCACGGCGCTGATGCGCTCGATGATCTGCAGGTCGCTGAGCGCCTCGAACTCAGCCGGCGACGGCACGACGGCGGCCAGGGTCTTGGCCGCCAGATCCTTGAGCGCGGCCACTTTGGCGAAGGAGAAACCGACCGCGCGCAACTGCGCGTCGGAGGCCCCGAGCACGTGATGCGGCTGCGGAAAGGGCGTGTCGGTGAACAGGGCCACGAAGCGAGCGAGAATGCGTTCGGCGGCCACACCATGCAGTTGCTGGTGGGCGATCGCACGCGCCAGTGCCTCGAAGGGCGCCCGTTCGGGCCGGGGCTCGATCCGGCAGGGACCGGCC
>Ga0302324_100016635_pt1 | contig 14644 bp, 12 predicted proteins | sample Palsa_T0_1_FD_201949 | JGI IMG/M metagenome (GOLD analysis project Ga0302324, IMG submission 201949) | Peat permafrost microbial communities from Stordalen Mire near Abisko, Sweden - Palsa_T0_1 | ecosystem: Environmental > Terrestrial > Soil > Palsa > Peat permafrost | place: Sweden: Abisko...
CGTCTCCCCAACGCAGCACTCTTCACGGCGTCAGCGAAGCCGCATAAGCCGCCAGTCGAACGTAATCCTCGTGCGTCAGCTTCGCCACCACCGGCGCCATCAGCGCGCTTCCCGTTCCCGCCCGCAGTCCGTGCTGCATGTCGTACAACTGTCTCACCAGATAGCTCGGCGAGCGCCCCGCAATTCCCGGCACCGCCCCCACCCCTCGCAAATCCGCCCCATGGCAAGTCCCGCACGGCAATGTCCTTCCGTTGCCGCCGGTGGTCGCCAGCTCCCGGCCTTGCGCGATGCTCCCCACCGGGACATACGCAATAAACTCGCTGTGCGTGTCGCGCGATTCAAACTGCTCCAGATCCTTCGGCATTTCGATGATGCGATTCCCCATGGCCTCTTCGCCGCCGCCTTCCACCGCCGCAAAAACGAATCCCGCCACATACGTTTTCGGCACGCGCTCCGTTTCCTTCACGGTAATCAGCTTTCTCGGTTTCAAACTCGAAAAATAAGCCGCCGATTCCGCCACTTCCTCCTCCGTCAACGCCGCGGCAATCGACGGCATCACGGTCGCATGCGATTTCAGCGGAAACGCACTCATGCGCGCTCCGCTCTTGAACTCCGCCAGTTGCTCTAAAATGTATTTCTCCGGCAGTCCCGCCAGCCCCGCATTTTCCGGTCCACCGGGCCCATCCGCACGATGGCAATAGCCGCACGCCCATACTGTGGGCTTTCTTCCGCGCGCCACCACGCCCGGCATCTGTGGATGTTCTTCGGGGTGCCAATCCGTTGCAAAGAACGCATCGCGTGTTTGCGTCAGCGTCCAACTTCCGGCGCTTCCCGCAACATGCAGCACCCTTCCATCGTCCGGCGGCTCCTTATAGCCGGGATCCGCGGTTGGATACGCCCACGCCGGCGGCGGTGCATCCAAATCCTTCGTCGCCACCGCGAAAGCGGGCGCCACGTGCGCGGGCGCTTGCGCGAAGGCGTCCCCAAATAAAAGCATCAGCGCAGTCGCCAAGCCCATACCAGCCTGCAAAAAGCTCCCGAATAGGCTCGGCTTTTTCACGTATCCTCCGGTCGATATCACGCCTTCAGTGTGAGCAGCAACTTGGTTGCGCATCGCGAGTCAATCGCGTGGTTAAAGGGCGAGCACAACTTACTACATCGGCCCGATATGCGACAAACTATCGATGCGCTTCAGCTACCAGCCGTTCTTTGTCATGCCTTGGCGCGCGTCTCGTCGCCCAGGTCCAGCACGTGGCGCGCTGTGGCCAAGTCTTGCTCCGGCACGAGCACACGAAACCCCGAGCCAGTCCAGGGCACGTCAGGACGCCAACCGCTGGCGCTATCGTCTTGGACCGTTGCGGCAATCCCTGCGGACAAGAGCGCGCCTTGCGCGCAGTCCGCTTCATCCTGGGTTGTGAATGTTTGAACCAACACATGTTCTGCTTCGGGCCGGGGAGTAAGTGCGTCGCGCGCCATCGCCACGTCTTCCTGGCGCACGAGCACCCAAAATCCGAGGCCGCTCCACGCCAAGTGCTGACGCATTCCCCCAGCGGTATCAGCCTGGATCATCGCCTCAATGCCTGAGGATTCGAGGATCCCCAGAACCATGTCCGCTTCAGCCCGCGTTCCAAATGACTCGAGTACGACAAGTTTGCTGTGCCGCATGCGGGCATTATATGCCCGGGACGCTATCGCGGACTCGTCAGCCATTTGCCCCACCAATAGAAATCCAATTCCCCGCGTCCTTCTCCCGACCAGTATTTATGGTGATAACTGCGGTAGCATTTTTGGCTTTAGCCCGCTCGGCAATAGCTTCATAAACCGCATCCTTTTCTGTCTCGTTGTCGAAGTTAGCTTCTTCGTAATACTGTCCCTCTGGGGTCACGACAACCCCCACTGCGCAAGAGTATTCTTGCTTCTCTTCTAGCAGGTGTCTCTTTTCAATTTCCCATAGCTTTAGCGCGAGTTCCTGGACGTCGTCCACAATCGGCATTTCATCTCAATCGAACCTGAAATGTCCAGCCCTGTTTGCAGTCCGCGCCTGATAACGCGCTTACGGAAACTACCCCACTTTCCCTTCGCGCCACACGTTGACCACATTCCGCCGAACCATTAAGATTCCCTCTTCACTGACCCCGTGATCAACGAAACCATCGCTCATTACAAAATCCTCCGCAAAATTGGCGGTGGGGGCATGGGCGTGGTCTATGAAGCCGAGGATTCCAAGCTCGGCCGCCACGTGGCCCTCAAATTCCTCCCGGAACAAACAAGTCGCGACGCTCAGGCCCTCGAACGCTTCCTCCGCGAAGCCCGTTCCGCCTCCTCCCTCAATCATCCCGGAATCTGCACCATCTACTCCATCGAAGAGCATGAAGGCGTCACCTTCATCGCCATGGAGCTCCTCGAAGGCCTGTCCCTCGACCAGGTCCTCGCGCAAGGCGAATTCCCCATTCCGCGCACCGTCGATGTCGGCATTCAGCTCGCCGATGCCCTCTGTGCCGCTCACCAAAAAGGCATCATCCATCGCGACATCAAGCCCGCCAACATCATCGTCACCGAACGCGGCGCCGTCAAAATTCTCGATTTCGGCCTCGCCAAGCTCATCTCCAATCGCAACGATTCCCTCTTCGGCGACACCCTCACCGATCCCGGCCTGCAGCTGCTCACCAGCCCTGGCACCGCCGTTGGCACCATCGCCTACATGTCCCCCGAGCAGGCACGCGGCCTCGAGCTCGATGGCCGCACAGACCTTTTCTCCCTCGGCGCCGTCCTCTACCAAATGGTCACCGGCCACCATCCTTTTCCCGGTTCCACCAGCGCCGTGGTCTTCGACAACATTCTGCATCACGCTCCTGCCGCCCCCGTCACCCTGCGCCCCAGCACGTCTCCCGATCTCGAACGCATTTTGAACAAAGCCCTCGAAAAGGATCCCGACCTTCGCTATCAGGTCGCCGCCGAAATGCGCGCGGACCTGAAACGTCTGCAGCGCGAACTGGAGCCCGGTAGGTCTCTCGGCACCTCGCAAGTGTTCGCCGTCGCAACTTCCGGCGTTCCGCTTACGCCCGCCAGCGGCAAAACCGCTGCGGTCAGCGGCGCCCTCCCTGCGCAGGTCGTACATCCTTCCGGCGGCACCGCCATATTCGAGGCCGCCAGCCGCAATAAATTCGGTAGTGGCCTCATCATTGTTATCGCGGTGCTCGTGCTCCTCGCCGCCGCCTTTGGTGCCTACACCCTCGTCCAGCGCACCCAGCACGTGCCCTTCGAGAAAGTCTCCATTGAAAATCTCACCAACAACGGCAGGGTCTCTCGCGCCGCGCTCTCTCCCGACGGCAAATACCTCCTCCACGTCCTGCAGGAAACTTCCGGAATGCAGTCCCTGTGGCTCCGGCATATTCCCACTGGCAGCAACACGCAAGTCGTCGCCCCCGCCCCCACCCGCTATACCGGCCTCACCTTTTCCCCGGACGGCAACTACATCTACTTCGTCCGCCGCGATGAATCCGAGGAAGACATCGATTCCCTCTACAGCTCTCCGGTTCTTGGTGGCACTCCGCGCCTCGTCCTCAACGACATCGATAGTCCCGTGGCCTTCTCTCCCGATGGCCAGCGCTTTGCTTACTTGCACGAACACGGGAGTTCTCTCGAAACCGACTTGTTCGTTGCGCACTCCGACGGCACGCCAGACCGTGCCATCCTTCAACATCGTCCCCTGCGCATGGATAGCTCCACGCTTGCCTGGTCTCCCGATGGCAAGACCATCGTCATCCCCGTAACCCAGCCCTCCGCCACAGAGTTGACCGCATACATGACCGTGGACGTCGCCTCCGGCAAAACCGGCTTCGTCGGCGCCGCTAAGGATAAACTTTTTTACGAGCCCTCCTGGTTTCCCAATGGCAATGCCCTACTCACCAGCGTCTCCTCCGCGGACACCGGCTTTCTGCGCCGTCAGATCGGCATCGTCTCCTACCCTGGTGGCAATTTCCGCCAAATCACCAACGACACCACCAACTACTCGCACGTCTCGCTCGCCGCGGACGGCAAGTCCATTGTGGCCATCCAATCCACGCCGCACTACGAAATCGAGCTGGCGCCTTTCGCCACTCCCGACGCTGTCCATAAAGTGAATCTCTCCTCCAATCTCACCTACTGGCGCTGGTCCTGGACGGACGATGGCCAGCTACTGGTCCCGCAAGGCCCGGATATTCGCAAGGTGAATCCCAAGGGCGGCGAAACCATCATTCTTTCCGACGCCAAACACGCTTCCGACAACGCCATTTCCTGCGCGGGCGGCCGCTACATCGTGTTCCGCTCCATCGGACGAGCCGAAGCCACGGCCGTCAATCTGTGGCGTGCAGACGCGACCGGCGGCGAACAGAAACAGCTCACCTTTGGCTCCAATCAGAACAACCCGGCGTGCTCACGCGATGGCAAGTGGCTGTACTTCGGCGACCTTGACGAAAAGGGTGGCTCCATCAAGCGCGTGCCCCTCGAAGGCGGCAACCCCGAGACCATCCTCAGCGGCGATTCATTTTTCTTTCTCTCGCCGGATGACCACACCATCTTGACCATCGACGTCCGCGATTCCGATCACCGCGTGTTGCTGGACTTCTACGATGTGCTGACCAAGCAGAAACACGTTTTGGAAGCCGACCCGCACTTGCTCCCCATTTTCGCGTTCACTCCTGATGGCCAGACGCTGGCCTACGTGGCCCGCGAAAATGGGGTCGACAACATCTGGCTCCAGCCGCTGGACGGCTCGCCTGCCCACCACTTAACGCATTTCACCTCCGAGAATATCGCGACCTTCGCCTTCTCGCACGACGGCTCCCAACTCGGCATCGACCGCGGCCACAACGACAGCGACGCCATCCTCCTCCGCGACTCCCCGACTAAGTAGCACAGGCGTGAAGCGTGTGAGCTTTTCTCCAACCGACCCAGGCCCTAACCGGGAAGCCATAATCTACTAAGCGATACCTTTACAATATTATTGTATGCAAATTAATACTTGCGAATCAAAACAAGGGACTTTGATCGCCTGTAGAATGAGCACTTACACAAGACCGCGGGTCAGCGGGGGTGGCCGTTTTCCTGCTGGGCTGATAAACCACCGCCTTGCCGCCTCGCGTCGCCCGAGTTACACTCAACGCCGCGTCGTGCAAGGCCATGTCCGCCCATAGCCACACCGCAACCCGCCACCTTGCTGCCCTCCTCGTCCTCGCCCTGTCGCTAGCCGTCAGCGCGCATGCTTCCCCGACTCGCGAGAAAAGCACCTGGAACTATGATGGCGGCGTGTTCCTGGAAACCGACGGCTCGCTTCCTGGCGAACACTGCTTCCGCATCCAAGGCCGCGTCACCAGCGACCACTTCTTCGACGACCTCAAGCGCATCGATGAAAAGGGCCTGAACACTGTCTTTCGCCGCGGCAAAGACGTCATCACCGAATTCCCCGAGCAACTACTCCTCGAGTTCAGCCTCTTCGACATGCCCTGTCCTTCGCAGTTGCGCCAGGCTGGCGCCAGTCCGCGCACCTACCTCACTCGCGCCGAAGTAAGCGGCCTGCACCTCTCCCTGTACTGGAAACGCGGCCTCGAGCTACGCCCGTTGAGTGGCTTCAAGCCCGTTGGTTTCTCGGTTCGTCAGCTCGTACCTTTCGATGTTGACGCCAAGGATCTCCCAGAGAAATTCGAGTGGAATTACGCGCTGTCGGTTCCCAGCACCGGCGTTCCACTAACCGACAGTCTGGTCCTGATCTTCCGCGCGCCGGGCGGCCAAATCGCCGCACGCGTAGCCGCGCGCCTGTAACGGAGTCCGCCGACGCACCAGCGCGGGAAAGTTCCAGCTTGCCGAGCGATTCCCGGGTTTTGTCTTACCAATAATTTTGGTAGCGTGAAGAAGCCTCTACTCCCCGAAACGGAGCGCCTGTGAAACGCCCTGCGATACTGATCGTGACTTTGCTGCTCGTCGTGGTATGCCTGGCGGGCCTTGGTGCGGCGCTGTTGCTGCACGATGGGCTGAGCGCTTCCGCGACACCGACAAAGCTCGAAGCGTTTCTGGCGCGCTACGCGCGGCAACTGGCCACGCCTGCGAACGCCCGCTCCACTGTAAATCCCCTGCAGCCCACCGAGGAAAATCTCCACGATGCCCGCCTACACTTCGCAGATCACTGCGCATTCTGTCATGGAAACGATGGCAGCGGGCAGACCATGATGGGCGGAGGAATGTATCCGAAGCCGCCGGACCTGCGCGCTCCGGAGACGCAGTCGCTTTCGGACGGCGAACTTTTCTGGATCATCCAGCATGGCGTGCGCTTCACCGGCATGCCGGCCTTCGGGCACATGCACAGCGACCCGCAAGACAGTTGGAAGCTGGTGCTCTTCATTCGCCACCTGCCGCAGCTCACCCCGCGAGAGCGCATGGAGATGGAGCAGTACAATCCGAAAGGTCTGGACGACCGCAAGGAAGAGCAAGAGGAAAACGACTTCCTGGATCACGCCGCACCGAAGACATCTAAGAAGCCTTAGACGACGTCGAATAGACGTGGTGTTACTCTGTTAGTCGAAACTTTTGTTGGCGGAATTCTCGCGGGGTTGGAGCGTCTTATGCGAGCACGTGGGTGGCCGGTCGGAGCGACACTTACTTTGCTTTTTGCGCTGCTGTGCAGCACGTGCACCTTTGCACACGGCGACAAAGTTCACGTGCGCGGCACCCTGGTCAGCGTAAGCGCAGATATCCTCACCGTGAAACAGTTGGACGGCAAACCGGTGGACATAAAGCTCGTCAAAGCCACGGTCTATCTGCTGCACGCGAACAATGCCGATCAACCCGCGAAGGCCGCAGACTTGGCTATCGGCGACATGGTGGTCATCCACGCAACGTCGACGCCCGCAGGTCTGGCGGCGGACGAGATAAAGTTCTCCGTGCCAGCCAAGACGGCAGCGAACTAAGCTTTCCTGCAGCGCAGTCTACGGTTCCTCGGCGGTTTCCGCGCACAATCCGTGGTTTTTCTGGCGGTCCTCTCGCAACGTTCAACCCGGCATTGGCGCGGATGGTTGGTCAATGACTTTGCCCGCGCGCATGACGATGCGACGGTCGCCGAGCGCCTGCGCCTCGCTCTTGCTGTGCGTGACGTAGAGAATCGGAATATTTTTCGCCGTACGCCAGGCGCGCAAATCGGCAATGATGCCGGCCTTTAGCTCCTCGTCCAGGCCGCTCATTGGCTCGTCCAGCAGCAAGACCTGCGGATCGGTAACCAAAGCGCGCGCCAATTCCACACGCTGCGCTTCGCCACCGGAAATTTCCGCCGGTTTGCGGCCTCGCAAATCCGCAATGCCGAACGCTTGCAGCACTTCCTCGAGACGCTGACTTCTTTCTTGCGGCGCACGTTGCGCGATACCGTACACGATGTTCTGCTCCACGCTGAGGTGTGGAAAGAGCGCGAGCGACTGAAAGACGTAGCCGACACGCCGTTGATGCACCGGCAAGTCGATGCTCTTCTGCGAATCGAACCACACATCTTGCCCGACGCGGACGCAACCAACGTCGGGGCGCACCAGTCCCGCGATGCAATCGAGCAGCGTGGATTTGCCGGCGCCGGAAGGCCCAAGGAGAATGCTGATACCGGCGGGGATTTCGAGCGTTACATCCAGAACGAAAGGCGGCGCGAGCGGCGGTAACGACGCGCGACGATGCGCTGCGGCGCGGGCTTTGCGCACGCGCGCCATCAGCGGCGCGGCTATCTCCCGGTCCACGGTGTCCACAAGCGGCGCGCGTGGCGGTTGACGCCGTAAACGATGGCCAGCACCACGAACGAGACGCACAGCAGCACCAGCGCCATACGATTGGCCTCGCCGTATTGCAGTGCCTGCACGTTATCGTAAATGGCGATGGACGCCGTGCGCGTGATGCCTGGCAAATTGCCGCCCACCATCAGCACCACGCCAAATTCGCCCAGCGTGTGCGCGAAACACAGCACCACGGCGGCCACCATTCCCGGCAGCGACAGCGGCAGGATGACCGAAGCAAAGCGGCGCCAAGGGCTGGCCCCCAGCACCGCAGCGGCGTTCAGCAGGCGCGGGTCAACGCCCTCGAAGGCGTTCATCAACGGCTGCACGGCGAAGGGCAAACTGTAGAACATCGAAGCCAGCAGCAGGCCTCCAAAGGTGAAGGCCAATCCGTGACCGAACGCCGCGTACCAGAATTTTCCCAGCGGCCCGTGCGGCCCCATGGCCAGCAGCGCGTAAAAGCCCAGAACAGTCGGTGGTAACACCAGCGGCAGCGCGACCACAGCTTCCAGCAAAAATTTCGCTCGCCATGTGGCGTACGCGAGCCAATACGCAATGGGCATGCCGAGCGCGAGCAGCAGCGCCGCAACACACGCGGCCAGTTTCATGGACAACCATAGCGGAGCCATATCGAGGTTCACTAGGTTACGTCGCCGCGCGGCAGGTGTGCAACGCGCGCGTCCAGTCGCGGTTGGCTGATGCGCCGGGCCGAGCCACACCCAGAATAGTTTTAGTAGAAAGAAGTGGCAAGTGACGAGTGGCGAGCCGAAGAACAGCGGCTTGCGGAATCGCTGCAGTCTCTTGGGTTCTATTTTGCGGTGGCGAACTGCGTCTGGAAGGAGAAGCCGTACTTGCGCAATGTATCGCGTCCCGCGGGGCTCATGACGAATTCGAGGAACGCGCGAGCGGCGGATTTGTCGCCGGCGCTTTTTAGGACGATTGCGCCTTGCTCGATGGGTGGGTAGGCGTTCGGCGGGACTTCCCATCGCTTGCCATCTTTCATGGCTGGCGCGAGCGCCAGTGATAAAGCCACTAGCCCGGCCTGCGCGTTACCGGATTGCACGAATTGCGCGGCTTGCGAAATATTTTCGCCGTAGACGAGTTTGGCTTTTACCTGGTCGTAGATTCCGGCGCTGTGCAGGGCGGCAACAGCCGCGCGTCCATACGGAGCGTGCTCGGGATTGGCGACGGCAATCTTGGTGATGCGCGAATCCAGCAACGCTTTCCAGCCGTCTTTCGTAATGTCGACGGCGGAGTCCGCGGGCGTCCACAGAACTAGCTTGCCGAGGGCGTATTTGGTCAGCGTGCCCGGTTCAGCGAGGCCCGCAGCATCCAGCTTTTTGGCGTATTCCATGTCCGCGGAGAAAAACAGGTCGAAGGGCGCCCCGTTTTGCAGCTGCGCGTAGAAATTTCCGCTGGAGCCGTAGCTGACGGTAATTTGCGCCTTGGACGTTTTCTGAAATTGCGCGACGAGCTCCTGCATCGCGAATCGTAAATCGGCCGCAGCGGCAACACGGACCGTGGCCGGGGCCGCCGATACCGTAGCGGCTTGCGCGCGCACGGGCGATGCTGGCGCAATTCCGGCGATCACGGCCAGTAAGACAAGAATCATGTGCCGGACACGCAAACGCGACGAGAATGTCTTCACGGGAACCAACCTCGTTGCATCGAATGCTGAATCGAATATCGAATCGGATATCGAATCGAATGTTGAGTCGAGCGCCGAACATCGCCAGCCTACTCTATCGCAAGCCCTCTTGCCCCGCGAGATCCGCGGGGCTGCGATAGTTGGCCGCAATGTGCCACCCGCGCAAGAGTTCGGCGACGCTCCAGGCCTGTGCGATGCAGCCACGCGGGGCAAAAGGTGCGTCGCCATCGAAAATTTCGCCGACGGTGCCGAGGCCGTAGGCATAAATCTGGCGGCCGAGCGGCTCGAGCATACGGAAAGCGGCGCCGCGATCGCCGTAGACCCGCAAATGCGCCAGCACGAAGGGACCAAGTAGCCAGCCCCACGTGGTTCCTTGATGGTAAGCGCCATCGCGGGAGCGCTGGTCTCCCCCGTAGTGGCCCCGGTAGCCCGGTTCGCCGGGCGCCAGGCTGCGCAAGCCGTGCGAGGTAAGCAGTTGCTGCGCACAAACGTCGACAACGCTTTTCTGCTGCGCGGCGCTGAGCGGGCAGACCGGAAGTGATACCGCGAAAATCTGATTGGGGCGCAGCAGCGCGTCATTGCCGATGCCCGGCGCATCGAGCACGTCGTAACAGCAGCCCCGTGGTGCGTTCCAGAATTTGGCGAAGCTGGCAGTGGCCTGCGCGCCCAGTTTTTCGTATGGCGCGTAAGGCTGGTCCAGCAAGCGCGCAGACTGGCGCATGGTTTCCAGGGCGTTGATCCACAGCGCATTGATTTCCACGGCTTTGCCCGTGCGCGGCGTGACCACCCAATCGCCGACCTTGGCGTCCATCCAGGTGAGTTGCACGCCGGGCCCGCCCGCATAGAGCAATGCGTCCGACGGGTCCACGTGAATGTTGTAGCGCGTGCCGGCGACGTGGGCCGCGATAATTTGTGCGAGAGTGGGGAAAAGTTCGCGCAGCGTGGCGAGGTCTTTCGTGGCCGCGCAGTATTGGCGCACGGCCTCGAAATACCACAGCGCGGCGTCCACGGTGTTGTATCCCGGCCGGCCGCCGGCATCGGGAAAATTGTTGGGCAGCATGCCGCCGTCTAGGTAGCGCGCGAACGCCAGCAGGATTTGCCGCGCGATATCGGGGCGGCCGGTGGCTAGCGTCAAGCCGGGTAACGCGATCATGGTGTCGCGGCCCCAATCGGCGAACCAGTGGTAGCCGGCGATAACCGTGCAGCCTTCGTTTGCCGGTGCGGCGGCGGAGTCGCCAGGGTGCGCGGGTAACGTGCGCTGCACGACGAATTGATCGGCGGCCAGCGCCAGTTGCCAAACCCACGCTGGGGCATCTTCCAGGTCGAAGGTTTCGCGCGTCCCGCGATCGCTGGCCGGCGTTTTACGCGCGGACGCGCTGACCGACGGCGTGTTGGCGGCCTGCCAATCCTGCAAAATCTGCGTGGTGTGATTCGCCTGCTTGGCTTCCGCCGTGGCGATATCGAGCGAGACCTCCGCTTCCGTGCTGAGCACCAGCGTGACGCCCTGGCCGCGCGTCAGTTCCACGCGAAAAAGCGCGGCAAAGAGATGGTCTTCGCGATCGTCGAGGCCGCGCTCCGTCTCCGCTGGCAGCAAATAGTCGCGATACCATTCACCGCGAAGCTCGCAAGTACCGGCGGTACTTTTTACAAAAAACGCGCGCGCGCCATCAAACGCCGTAATGGCCACACCCCGCTCCACACCGGCAATATTCATCCGCCAGTCGCCGGCGTGGGTGACGGAATGAAAATCGCGGTAGTTCACAAGAGCTTTTAGTTCCAGCGCGAGCGGGCGCACGCCGCAGACCTGTGTGTACTGCACGTAGGTCGTGTTTTCGCCTTGGCGCATCCAAACGCGCTTTTCGATCAGGGCGTCTGCGAGCGCGTAGGTCCATACCGGGTCCATGCCGGCAAGATGAAAACGCTGCAGCAGATGGAAGCCTTGCGGGTCGACCGTGCCGCTGGCCCATTTGTGGGTGCTTAGAGAGAAAGTTTCATCGCCGCAGCGAACCACTTCGTCGATGCCGGCGACGAGCAGCGTGCGGCCCACCGGCGGCTGGAGCGCGGCTATGAGCAGGCCGTGATAACGCCGCGTCGCCGCGCCGGCCACCGTGCCGGAGGCGTAACCACCGAGACCGTTGGCTACCAGCCACTCGCGCGAAAGCGCGGACTGCAACTCGCCGCAGACCTCGCGACTGCACTGGATTTCGGCTTCTGGGACGCCTGAAGAAGACGCGGAAGGCGGTGCGGGCTTGCCCGCCGGCGGCGGCGAACCCTGCGCGGGCGCAACACTCGGCGAATTGCGCCGGACGGGTGGCGGGTCCGAAGTGTCTGGTGACTTTTTGCGCTGCTGCGAATCTTTGGGCATTCGCGTTTCGCTCACCTCAGCTCTAATGCACGCTGCGCGGGAAGACGACAACCCGCGTCACTCGCCGCTCTGCTCGAGAAGTTTGGCCACCAAGCCGGTCCACCCCGTTTGATGATTCGCGCCGAGGCCTGCGCCATCGTCTCCGTTGAAATATTCGTAAAATTGCAGCAGATCCTTCCAATAAGGATCGCTTTGGAACAACTCCTCGCCGCCCGCCACCGCGCGGCGGCCCTTCGCGTCACGCAGGAAAATGTGCACCAGGCGCCGTGAGATTTCCGCAGAGACCTGCCAGAGGTCGCATTCGTTCTTGGAGTTTGTGGGGCATTCCACCTTGAAGTCTTCACCGTAATAGTGGTGAAACTTCTGCAGCGATTCCACCAGCAAATAGTTCACGGGAAACCATACCGGGCCGCGCCAGTTGGAATTGCCGCCGAAAATGCCGGTCTCGGATTCCGCAGGCTCATAGTCCACGCGATTGACATGGCCGTTGACCTCGACCTCGTAGGGCACGTCTTTGTGATAGCGCGACAGGGCGCGCACGCCGTGCGGCGAGAGAAATTCCGATTCGTCGAGCATGCGCGACAGGACGCGCTTCAACTGGCCGCGATTCACGAGGGACAGCAGACGGCGTACGCCGCGCGACGAACGCTGCGTGCTCTCCAGGTGCGCCGGCAGGCCGACGTGATTTTCGATGAACCATTGCATGCGGCGCTTGAAGCCCGGCAGGCGATCGATGACTTCTGGCTCCAGGGTTTCGACGGCGAAGAGTGGGATCAAGCCCACCATGGAGCGAATCTTCAGGAAATGTTCCTCGCCGTCCGGTAGCTGCAGCACATCGTAGAAAAATCCGTCGACGTCGTCCCAGAGCGAAATGCCTTTTTTGCCGACGTCGTTGATAGCGCGCGCGATGTTTACGAAGTGTTCGAAGAATTTGCTGGCCACGTCTTCGTACGCCGGGTCTTCCTTCGCGAGTTCGAGCGCGATGGCCAGCATATTGAGGCAAAACATGGCCATCCAGCTGGTACCGTCGGATTGTTCGAGGTGCCCGCCGGTAGGCAGGGGCGCGGAGCGATCGAAGACTCCGATGTTGTCGAGGCCCAGGAACCCCCCCTGGAAAATGTTCATGCCCTCGGGATCTTTGCGATTGACCCACCAGGTGAAGTTGAGCAGCAGTTTATGAAAAACTTTTTCGAGGAAGCCGCGGTCCGCCACGCCGCGCACACGACGCTCGATTTTGTAGACGCGCCAGGCGGCCCAGGCGTGTACCGGGGGATTTACATCGCCGAAAGCCCATTCGTAGGCGGGCAGCTGGCCATTGGGATTCATGTACCACTCGCGCAGCAGCAGGATGAGTTGCTCCTTCGCGAAGTCTGGATCGATCAGCGCCAGCGGGATGCAATGAAACGCCAAGTCCCACGCCGCGTACCACGGATATTCCCATTTGTCCGGCATGGAGATGACATCGTCGTTGTACAGGTGCGTCCAGTTTTTATTACGGCCTTCCCAGCGCTCTGCGGGCGGCGTCGGTCCGGCGGGGTCGCCCTCTAGCCAGCTGAGCACGTCGTAGTGATAAAACTGCTTGGAGATGAGCATGCCCGAAAGCGCCTGGCGCATGACGCTTTTCGCGTCTGCGGAGAGCTGCTTGGGAATGCGCGAAGAATAGAAATCGTCGGCTTCTTTTTGCCGCGCCGAGAAAACGCCGTCGAAGCCGCTGGCGAAATCGTTGGCGGCGGGCACGCCTTCCGGGCGTTCCACGTGCCCGGGAGCGCTGGCACCCCCGCTTCCGGCGCCGTCGCTCAGTTCTTCCAGCGGTTCGCGATCCGTCAACCGTAGTTTCAAGGTGCGTGATTCTCCCGGCGCCAGGGTCATCGGGTAGTACGCGGCCATCTTGGTGCCGCTGCGCGCGGGATTCACGGCGGATTTGTTGCCGGCGATCAGATATTCGTGGAAGGCATCCTTCACGTACGGCGTGGCATTGTTGCCGCCGAAAAGCTTGGCGAAATTTGTTTCGTTTTCCGTGAACAACAATTCCGGCGCGCCTTCGCAGAGCAGCGCGCGTTTGCCGTATTGCCAATGCTTCACTTCGGCGCAGAGGCCGCCGGGAACATCGTTGGCCTTGCAAATGCTCGGACGGCGCGGATCCTTGCCCCAGGACCACGTGTTGCGGAACCACAGCGATGGCAGCAGGTGCAGCGTGGCCGGCTCCGGCCCGCGATTCACGGCGGTGATGCGCATCAGAATGTCTTCCACATCGGCTTTGGCATATTCCGTGAATATGTCGAAATAACGGTGCTCGGCAAAAACGCCGGTGTCCATCAGCTCATATTCCGGATCCTTGCGTGTGCGGCGATTGTTTTCATCGAGGAGCTGCTGGTAGGGATACGCGGCGTGTGGATATTTGTATAGCATGCGCATGTAGCTGTGTGTTGGCGTGGAGTCGATATAAAAATAATATTCCTTCACGTCTTCGCCATGATTGCCTTGATTGCCGGTCAGGCCGAACAGGCGTTCCTTCAGGATAGGACAGTGGCCGTTCCACATGGCCAGTCCGAAGCAGATGTATTGATGACGATCGCTGATACCGGCGATGCCGTCTTCGCCCCAGCGGTAGGCGCGCGAACGTGCGTGATCGTGCGGCAAATATTCCCAGGCCGTGCCGTTCGCGCTGTAGTCCTCGCGCACCGTGCCCCATTGCCGCTCCGAAAGATACGGCCCCCAGCGCTTCCAGTGATTTTTGCGCGTGCGCGCTTCCTCGAGCCGCCGATCTTCGATGGTTTGCAGTCTGGGCATGGTACCTGGTCCTGGGCTGACGAATGTTCGCTAACGGATATTCCCCAAGGGCCCCAAGGG
>Ga0302324_100016636_pt1 | contig 14644 bp, 13 predicted proteins | sample Palsa_T0_1_FD_201949 | JGI IMG/M metagenome (GOLD analysis project Ga0302324, IMG submission 201949) | Peat permafrost microbial communities from Stordalen Mire near Abisko, Sweden - Palsa_T0_1 | ecosystem: Environmental > Terrestrial > Soil > Palsa > Peat permafrost | place: Sweden: Abisko...
ATCTCACCTCGTCGATGCATTTCAAGGATTGTCTCGCTCATCATCGGCGTTGCCATCGGGACGTGACCTGCAATCACATCCGTCATCGCCGGGTTACCACCTCTGTACGGAACGTGCGTGATGTCCGAACAATCGGCCAAGCGCTTGAAAAGTTCACCGGCCAGATTGGATACCGTTCCTGCGCCCGCCGAACCATAACTGAGACGACCGGGATTACTCTTCGCGTAAGCCACCAGTTCGCTTAGATTGGTGACAGGCACGCTGGGGTTGATCACGATCGACGCGATGGACTCGCAAATAATCGCGATGGGCTCGAAGCTCGCGACGGAATACGAAAGATTTGGCAAGATTGGACTGAGCACCATTTCACTGGTCGTCCCGAACAACAGCGTGTAACCGTCAGGCTCCGCGCGCGCCGCAAGCGCAGCGCCGATCGTGCCTCCCCCGCCGCCAACATTTTCAATCACAGTCGGACTGAATGCTGTGCCGACCGCGTTGGTCCACTCGCGGGCGATGATGTCGACCACGCCGCCGGCGGCCCGAGGCACGATCAGCCTGACCGCACGATCGGGATAGTCCGATTGAGTTCTGCCTGACGACGAGGCCATCGTGACCGCGGCCGAAACGACACCCAAATGCAGAAACGCGCGACGGTTCAAGACAGCATCCTTTTACGACCCAGCGTTCAAGGCTCGGCAGGGTTGGCGCTCGGCCGCTCCTCGCCAAACGGCATCTCGCTGCCAAGGCCTCGGCTCCGCGCCCGTTCATAGATCCATTGGCCAATACCGGCGTCGAGCAATCCGAGGCCGGCGCACTCATAAAGGATGATCTCACAATCAGCGGTGCGGCCAGGCTTTTTTCCGGCGACGACATCGCAAAGGTCGGCGACCACATCGCTCACGCCAAACCGGCCGCTGGCAACCAGACTATCGAAAGGTTTACGCGGCGGGTCGTCTCCCAGCACCTGCTCAATGGCGGACAGATAGACCCGAGTGCGCAAGACTGTCTGCTCGTCAGATTCGCCGGGCGCCAACGACATCAGCAGCATGCCTGGCTCCAACCAGTCGGATTCGAAAACAATGGTGTTTCCCGATGTCGCCGTGATTGCGATTTCGGCACCGCGGACCGCATCGCGTCCGGAGCGGCAAGGCACCACGTCGATCCCGAGCGTCGCACTCATCGCTTCGCAGAAGCGCCGAACGTTCGCTGGATCCCGGCTGAACACCTGCAGCTTTTTGATAGAGCGCACAGCGCAAACCGCCTGAACCATGCCGCGCGCATAGCGGCCAGTGCCAATAACTCCGACCGTGCTGGCGTCCGCGCGCGCCAGATACTTTGCCGCCACACCGTAGGGCGCACTGGTGCGAATGGCGTGAAGATGGAAGTCGGAAATGATCGCCGACATCCTCATATCCGTCCAATCGAACAGGCAGATCACCTCGGACCGATTGGTCCCGCGATATCCGGAATACACGCGTACCGCAGCCGCGCCGAGATCAGGCACCATGCCCGGAAGCATGCGAATATTATGCCACAGGTGTCCGGGATGAGCCGGATGCGTCATGGTGTATCGCTTCAAGTGATACGTCGTGCCTTCAGATTGCTGACGAAACACCCGCTCGATGACATCGACGGCTGACTTGTAGGCGTCATCGCCGGCTAGCGCGTCCTTCACATCCTGTTCGGTCAAAAAAAGCATGGTCACATCCGGGTTGCGAATTGTGTGCAATGAGGCTCTCGTTCGAGCGAGAAGCCCGATCACAGCGTACGCCTAAATAATTTGCCCGCCACAGAGCCCGCGCCGTAGTTGTTACTTCATGCCTGTTGCGGGCCCGTTCCGGCCCTCGACATGCTGCGGCGCAGCCATTGCTTGCACGATTTCGGCTTTTCGCCCTAGTATGAAATAAACAAGACCAGCGTGAAATTGTCGGGATCGTTAGCCGGTGGAGGGACATGTGATGTCCAAACGAGTGGTCGCCGCTTTGACCGCATGCGCTGCGATTGCCGGAGCAGGCACTGCCAGCGCGCAGGAAGTAAAAGTCGGCCTCGTACTGCCTTATACCGGCGTCGGTGCCGAACTTGCACAGCAGATGGAGCGCGGAATCGAGCTTTATCTCAAGCTCAACCCCGATCAGGTAAAGCCGTATACGATCACGCTGATCAAGCGTGATTCCAAGGCTCCGGATGGAGCCGGCGCAAAGATCGCAGTCCAGGAATTGCTTACCCAGGACAAGGTCGACGCCATCGCCGGCTTCTCATATTCGCCCGACGCTATCGCCTCTGCCCCAGTCATCTCCGCCGGCAAGAAGCTTGCAATCATCACCAACGCCGGAACCTCATTCATAACGAACCTGTCGCCGGACTTCGTGCGTACATCGTTCACGATGTGGCATTCCGGCTACGCGCTAGGAGAGGCCGCGGCAAAAATCCTGCATGCCAAGACCGCGGTTGTGGCCTATTCCGATTACCCGCCCGGCAAAGACAGCCTTGATGCGTTCAAAAACTCCTTCGAGGCCAACGGCGGCAAGGTGATCGACGCGATTCCGTCGGGCGGGCCTGGCGCCGTGCCGGACTTCACGCCGTTCTTTCAGCGCGCCAAGGATGAGCATCCAGACGTATTATTCGTATTCGTACCGGCGGGCGATCACGCAACCGCAGTGGCCAAAACTTACGCCGCGCTCGGCATGAATGCCGCGGGCATCAAGCTGATCGGGCCCGGCGACATTGTGCAAGATATCAAACTGCAGGCCATGGGCGACGCCGCGATCGGCCTTATCACCATGCACCATTACAACGCCGACCTCGACAATCCACAGAACAAGCGTTTCGTCGACGCATGGAAGAAGGAATACGGTGCCGATACCACGCCGGACTTTTTCGGCGTGGACGCCTATGACGGCATGGCCGCAATCGTCCACGCGGTGCAGGCCACCAAAGGCCAGATGGATGGCGACGCTGCAGTGAAGTCTCTGCTCGGATGGACGTTCGACAGTCCGCAGGGCCCGATCATGATCGATCCCGAGACACGCGACATCATCATGAACGAGTACCTCTCGGAAGTGGTGAAGGGCGCAGACGGCAAGCTTCATCAAAAGAAACTTGCCGAGATCGATCATGTGAAGGACCAATGCAAGGCGCAGGCAATCGGTCCGTGCGCGCCGAAAAAGTGACCTGGGCGTAGTAACTGGGCGTGCCGGTAGCGTCTTAGGACGCAAAGGAGTACTGCCCGGACGCGTTATTGGCTGCTTGGCAATGGCCGGCTACGGGACTTTCTGTGGATCTTCTCGGTAATTTCGCTGGCATTCTCCTGGGCGGCCTTTCGGCCGGTACGGTCCTGTTCATCGTCTCGGTTGGCCTTTCGGTCACAATGGGACTGATGGGCTTCGTCAACCTCGCCCACGGCGCCTTCGCCATGCTCGGCGGCTATGTGATCGTGCTGGCGATGAACCGCGCCCATGTCGGCTTCGCCGCGGCGTTGGCGCTCGGCTTCATCGTGACGGCGGCGGTCAGCGTCGTGCTGGAACGGCTCCTCTATCGGCGACTCTACCGCGCCGGCGAACTCGACCAGGTCCTCTTTACGATAGGCCTGATCTTCATTTTCATCGCCGGGATCACGATCGCGGTCGGCCCGGAGAGCCAGTCGCTGCACCTGCCACCCGCTCTCGGCGGCCAGATCAATCTCGGCTTCGTTCAGTACCGCACCTACAGCATTTTTCTGATCGTTGTCGGAGCGCTGATCAATCTCGTCATCTGGCTAGCCTTCGAGAAGACAAGCATCGGTGCGCAAATCCGCGCCACCGTCGACAACCGACGCATGGCTGAGTCGCTCGGCATCGATGTCGACCGGCTGTTCACCATCACCTTCGCATTCGGCAGCGGCATGGCGGCGATCGGCGGCGGGCTCGGAGCCGAGTTTCTTGGGCTCGATCCGCAATATGCTCTCAAATATCTGGTGTATTTTCTGATCGCGGTCTCGGTCGGCGGGCTCGGCAGCGTAGTCGGCGTGTACTACGCGTCGCTGCTGCTCGGCGTGCTCGATTTCGTGCTGAAGCTCTACCTGCCAAAAGGCGGCACTGTCTTCATTTACGCGCTCACCATTCTGCTCCTGTTGTGGCGGCCGCAGGGCCTGTTCGGCAGGAAGGAAACATGACCGGCGCGGCGATCCCCGCCAAACCGAATGCCGACGCCGTCCAGCTCGGCCATCCGGCAGCGCTGGCGCTGGCGCGGCGGCATCATTTCCGCTGGTGGGAAGCGCTGCCATGGCTCGCCGCCATCGGTTTCTATTTCGCATTTCCGGATTATCTCGCCTTCGGCTCCGGGCTTTTGATCACGATCCTGTTCGCGCTCTCGCTCGATTTGGCGCTCGGCTACGCCGGCATCATCACGCTCGGACACGCCGCGTTCTTCGGCGCCGGCGCCTACACGGTCGGTATGCTCGCCTATTACGGCATCTGGAGCGAGCCGATCACTGGGCTGCTGCTCGCCGGTCTTGCGGCGGCGATCATCGGCCTTCTCTCGGGTCTCGTCCTACTCCGCACCACAGGCCTCACCCTCCTGATGCTGACGCTGTGTACCATGGCGCTGTTGCAGGAGACCGCCAACATGGCACGAGCCTATACAGGCGGCTTTGATGGCTTGCCGGACCTGACCATCGATCCGGTATTCGGTATCTTTGAATTCAATCCGCTCTATTCCAACACGCAGTATCTGTTCAGCCTTGCCGTACTGCTGACCTGCTTCCTGTTCGTGCGAACTCTCATCTACTCGCCGTTTGGCCAGAGCCTGACTGGCATCCGTGAAAACCTGCTGCGCATGCACGCCATCGGCGCGCCGGTGCGGCGCCGCCTGATCATCTGTTACACGATCTCGGCGGCGACCGCCGGCATTGCCGGCGGCCTGTGGGCGCAGACCAACGCCTTCGTCAATCTCAGCGCACTCGACCTCGATCGCGCCGCCACTGTGCTCATCGTTCTGATTCTCGGCGGCTATGGGCGACTCTATGGCGCATTCATCGGCGCCGTCGCCTATCTGGCACTGGAGCATTTCCTGGCACGCGTTTATCCCACCGCGTGGCAGCTCGGCCTTGGTCTGCTTTTGGTGCTCATCGCACTGTTTGCTCGCAACGGCATCATCGGCCTCGGCGAGACACTATGGGCGCGCTATGCCACCCGGCACCGGGCGTCATGAGCGAGATCAAGCTAGAGACTCGGGCGCTCAGCCGGCAATTCGGCGCGCTCAAGGCGGTGCAGGGCATCAATTTCAAGCTGGAGACCGGCGCGCGCCATGCGCTGATCGGCCCGAACGGTGCCGGCAAGACGACGTTCGTCAATCTGTTGACTGGCGTGCTGACGCCGACGGCAGGCAGCGTACGGCTCGCGGGTCGCGACATCACTGCGAACGCACAAGCGGACAGGGTCAAGCTCGGCATCGCGCGGACATTTCAGATCAACCGGCTGTTCCGCGGACTATCCGTTTTGGAAAATGTCTGCATCTCGGTCGCGGAGCGGGTCGGCGCCGCTGGGTCGATGTTCTATCCGGCCGGCCGGCGCACCGACATCATTGAAGAATCAATGCGGCTCCTGCAGAAGTTGAAGCTTGCCGACGTGGCGCGACACCGCATCTCCGAGCTGCCCTACGGCCGGCAACGCCTGGTCGAACTTGCAATCGCGATCGGGCTCAAACCTCAAGTACTGCTGCTTGACGAACCCGCAGCCGGCGTGCCGAGCGCGGAGAACCACATTATCCTCGACGCCATCGAAGGACTCCCTACGGACATCGCGGTGCTCATCATCGAGCACGACATGGATGTGGTGTTCCGCTTCGCCAAGCGTGTCACCGTAATGGTGAACGGGGCCGTGTTCGCCGAAGGGACGCCGCGGGAGATCGAATCGAACCCGCAAGTCCGTGACGTCTATCTGGGCCAGGGCGGTGGCCCGAGCGCCGCTCATGGCTAGCGCGCTCGACTTTAGACAAGTCTCGGCTGGCTACGGCGAAACCGTGGTGATCGAGGACGTCGATCTGAAACTCGAACCCGGCGAGTGTGTCACCGTGATCGGCCGTAACGGCGTCGGCAAGACCACGCTGCTGGCGACGGTCATGGGTCAGACCACGCTGCATTCCGGCCAAGTCGTGCTCGACAACAAGCCGCTCAACGGTATTCCGACCTTCCGCCGGGCGCTGGCCGGAGTAGGCCTGGTGCCGCAGGAGCGCGAGATTTTTCCGTCACTGTCCGTGTACGAAAATCTTGGCGTCGCGGCGCGGCCGGGCCCATGGACGCTTGCGCGTGTGTTCGAGCTGTTCCCAAGGCTGCGGGAGCGGCTCGACAACATGGGCAATCAGCTCTCCGGCGGCGAGCAGCAGATGCTGTCGATCGCTCGCGCGCTGTTGACCAATCCGAGCATTTTGCTGATGGACGAGCCGACCGAAGGGCTTGCGCCCGTTCTGGTCGATACGCTGATCGATGCACTGGCGCGGCTTCGCGCTGAAAGCGCGCTGTCGATCATACTGGTCGAGCAGAACAGCAGAGTCGCATTCGCGTTCTCGCCGCGCACGGTGATCCTCGACAAGGGCCGCATCGTCTACGACGGCAAATCCGAACCGCTCCGTGCCGACCCGGATCGGCTCGCAAAGCTCATCGGGATTGTCGAATGAGCTTGTAATACCCTCGAAACGGAGGACCCTCAGAAGATCTCGCTCTATGCGTGGGCCTTGCGCTGCGGATCGATGATCTTTTCCAGCTTGCCGAGCACGTGCATGCACGGCAGCAGTTGCGCGAGACTGCCGTTCGGCTCGCACTTTTCCTTGATCGCTGAGATGAATTCGCGGTCCTCAAGCTCGATGCCGTCCATCGACACATCGACCTTGGACACGTCGATCTTGTTGTCCTTGCCGTCGGACAGATCGTCGTAGAACGCCTTGAACGTGCCGTTGTCGCAAATGTAACGGAAGAACGAGCCAAGCGGTCCATCATTGTTGAACGACAGTGACAGGGTCAGTATCGCCCCGGAAGGCGTCCGCGCCACGATGCCCATATCCATCGCGATGTTTAGCTCGGGATGAATAGGGCCCTGCACCGCGTAGCAATCGGAAATGTTCTCGCCGGCCTGATACTGGAACAGATCGATGGTGTGCGCCGCGTGATGCCAAAGCAGGTGGTCGGTCCAGCTTCGCGCATTGCCGGCGGCATTGATGTTCTTGCGCCGGAAGAAATAGGTCTGCACGTCCATCTGCTGGATTTTCAGCTCACCCTTCCGGATCTTCTGGTGGATGTATTGGTGGCTGGGGTTGAAGCGGCGAACATGGCCGCCCATCGCGGTGACGCCGGTCTCCTTGGCGATCTTCACCAGCGCCTCAGCATCTTCCACGCTGTCAGTCACCGGAATTTCGATCAACACATGCTTGCCGGCGCGCATCACCTGCTCGCCCTGGCGGAAGTGCATCTTGGTCGGCGTTGTGAGGATCACCGCATCGGCGCGCTTGATGCCCTCGGATAGTTCACCGGTGTAATGCGGGATGCCGTATTTCTTCGCTATCTGGGCAGTCGAGTCCTGATTGCCGCCGACCAGCGAGGTAACTTCGACATCGGGAATACGCTTGAGCGCGTCGAGATGTTTCTGGCCGAACGCACCCTGCCCCGCTACGCAGATTTTCATTGTAATTCCTCCAAACCATGAACTGTCATTGCGAGCGGAGCGAAGCAATCCAGCGCTCAATGCAAGCTGCTCTGGATTGCTTCGTCGTTATGCTCCTCGCAATGACGCCTAGCCGCGAATTTTGTCGACTTTCGCCCGCGCCGCGGCACGCTTGTGCCCGGCCGCTGGTTTGCGCTTCGCCAACCCTTTGGCGCGATTTTCCAGGATGATGTGCCCAACCGCGGTGTTCGACGCCGGCACGGTATAGAAGCGATAGATCTCGTCGACCTTGTCGTCGAGCGCGCCGCGCATGATCAACCACATCACCATCTCGACGCCCTCGGCGCCCGCCTCGCGCATGTAGTCGAGATGCGGAATCTTGACCAGCTTCTGCGGATCCTTCGTCAGATTATCGAGGAAGTTCTTGTCCCACTTGCTGTTGATCAAGCCGGCGCGCGGGCCGGAAATCTGGTGCGACAGGCCGCCGGTGCCGAAGATCACGACTCTGAGGTCGTCAGGAAACGACTCCACGGCCTTCTTGATCGCACGGCCGAGCATGTAGCAGCGGTGACCGGTCGGCGGCGGGTACATCACCACATTAACCGCAAGCGGAATGACCGGGCACGGCCAGTGGCCGTCCTTTTCGACTTTGCCGAACAGGAGGTTCATCGGCACGGTCATGCCGTGGTCAATCTCCATCTTGTTGCAGATGGTGAGATCGAATTCGTCGAGGATGCAGGACTGCGCGATATGCGCCGCCAGCGCTGGATGGCCCTTCGCAACCGGCACCGGACGCGGGCCCCAGCCTTCATCGGCCGGCGGGAATTCCGCGGCACAGCCGAGCGCAAAGGTCGGGATCATCTCGACCGAGAACGCCGAGGCGTGGTCGTTATAGACCACGATCGCCACGTCCGGCTTGGTCTCGCGCATCCATTCCTGCGACTTCTCAAAGCCCGAAAAGACACGCTTCCAGTACGGCTCCTCGGTCTTGCCGTTGTCGAGCGCCGCGCCGATGGCCGGCACGTGCGATGAACCTACGCCTGCGATGATCCTGGCCACGGCTTCACTTCCGTTTCGTTGATTTGGATTTCGGTTTGGACTTGGCTACGGGCTTCGCCTTAGCCTTGATTTTTACTTTGAGCTTCGACTTCGCCGCAGCGCTCTTCTTTGCCGGTTGAGCATCCGAAAGGAATTTCGACGGCGTGTTCTTGCCTGTCCTGGAGCGGTTGCCTTCGACGTTGCGCCCGCCCTTGAGCATCATGTCCGCATAATCCTGCTGCGAGGACCCGGTCATTGTCGCAGCAAGATGCTGAAACGAATGGCCGTCGGTGGCGCCGAGCTTGGCGGTGAAATAGATGTTGCCGCCGAGTTCCAGCATGCGGTTGTAGTCGCGCTTGAGCACCGCGTCAGTCTGCTCGGGCGTCAACTTGAACTTCTTCAGGTACTCCGCCTCGTTCGCCTTGAAGGCCTTGCGGTTCTCATCCTTCATCAGCGACATGCAGAACATGTTGATGCCGAAGCCCTGCCGGGACCGCTCCGCATCGAACACAAAAGTGCCGGGGATATCGTCGTAATCGTGCTGCTCGCGCGCCATCCGCATTACTCCGCTTGGCTTCACATATATAGCGCAGGAAACCTTGGCAACGTAAGCGGTTCCCAACTTCGCTCGTCCCCGCGACCTGCCTACGCTCGGAAGTCGAGCTTCGGCAGGTTTGTAGTCCGCCGAAGCTTGAAAAGCGAAGGCGGAAAGCGGGGACCCAGCGCATCAAGCTTAGAATCCGTACAAGCTGGCCTGGATTCCCGCTTGCGCGGGTTCAATGAGCGACAGCGGCAGATCGGTCAACTCCAGTAAAGCCGCATCGGGTTGTCGACCAAGAGCTTGTGCTGCAGCTCCGCAGTCGGGGCGATCTTCGGTACGAAATCGACCAGCACGCCGTCGTCAGGTGCTTCCCGTTTCATGTTGGGATGCGGCCAATCGGTACCCCAGATTACCCGATCCGGAAAGTTCTCGACCAGCGCGCGGCCGAACGGCACCACGTCGTCGTACGGCGGGCCGGCAATCGTCATCCGTTCCGGCGCCGTGGTCTTCACCCAAAAATTCTTGTGCTTGTCCATCAGCTTATGGAAGCGCTGGTTTTCCGGATCGTCGACGCCCTTGCTGATCGTGGGCGTGCCCATGTGATCGACCACAACGGTAGTGGGCAGCGAGGTGAAGAAGCTCTCGAGTTCCGGCAAATCCGGCATTTCGAAATAGACCACGATGTGCCAGCCGAGCTTGTCGACCCGCTTGGCGATGCGCTCAAGCACGTCGCGCGGCGTGAAATCGACCAGCCGCTTGAGAAAGTTGAACCGCACGCCACGCACGCCAGCCTTGTCCATCCATTTAAGCTGATCGTCGCTGACTTCCTCGCCGACAAAGGCGACGCCCTTGGCCCGGCCGTTCGACGCATCGAGCGCATCGACCATGGCGCGATTGTCTTTGGAGTGACATGACGCCTGTACGATGACGTTCTTGTCGAGCCCGAGGAAGTCGCGCAGCGCGAACAGCTTCTCTTTCGGCGCGTCGCATGGGGTGTATTTGCGTTCCGGGGCGTAAGGGAATTTGCTCTCCGGCCCGAACACATGACAGTGCGCATCGACCGCGCCGGCCGGCGCCTTGAATTTCGGCTTCGACGGATGGGGATGGTACGGGATGTAACCCGGTGACATCGGCACGCGACAAACTCCCTTGAATCTAAACCTTTTCGACCGCCAGCGACACGCCCTGGCCGACGCCGACACACATGGTCGCGAGCGCGCGCTTGCCGCCACGCTTTTCCAAACCATGCACCGCCGTGAGCGTCAGCCGCGCGCCGGACATACCGAGCGGGTGACCGAGCGCGATGGCGCCGCCGTGCGGATTGACGTATTCGGCATCGTCGGCGACACCAAGCTGGCGCAACACGGCTAAGCCCTGCGCGGCGAACGCTTCGTTCAACTCGATCAGGTCGAAATCGCCGATCTTCAGCCTGAGCTTTTCCATCAGCTTGCGGGTGGATGGCACCGGACCGATGCCCATGACCCGTGGCGGCACTCCCGCCGAAGCCATGCCAAGCACGCGGGCGCGCGGGGTGAGGCCATGTTCCTTCACCGCATCCTCGCTCGCGAGGATGATCGCGGCGGCGCCGTCATTAATACCGGACGCGTTGCCGGCAGTGACCGTGCCGGGTTCACGGACGATCGGTTTGAGCTTCTGCAAGTTCTCGATGGTCGTGTCCGGCCGTGGATGCTCATCTTCCTTGACGACAATCGGCCCGGCTTTCGCCGGTATTTCCACCGGCACGATCTCCTTGGCAAAGTAGCCCTTCGAGATGGCGGCAGCGGCGCGCTGCTGCGAGCGCAAGGCGAACGCGTCCTGGTCCTTGCGCTCAACCTGAAAATCCTGCGCCACGTTCTCGGCAGTCTCTGCCATCGAGTCGACGCCGTATTGCTTCTTCATCAGCGGATTGATTAAGCGCCAGCCGAGCGTGGTGTCGAAAATTTCCCCGGAACGGGAAAACGCCTCGGTCGCCTTACCCATCACGTACGGCGCACGTGTCATCGACTCGACGCCGCCGGCGATAGCGAAGTCCATTTCGCCGGTGCGGATCGCGCGTGCTGCATCGCCGACCGCATTCAGGCCGGATGCGCACAGCCGGTTTATCGTAACGCCCGGAACGGTGTCCGGCAGGCCCGCAAGCAGCAGCGCCATGCGCGCGACATTGCGGTTGTCTTCCCCCGACTGATTGGCGCAGCCGAGAAAGACTTCGTCGAGCCGCGACCAGTCGGCTTTGCTGTTGCGCGCGACCAAAGCTCTGAGCGGAACCGCGGCGAGATCGTCGGTCCGTACCTTGGACAGCGCGCCGCCGTAACGGCCGATCGCCGTGCGTGCCGCGTCGCAAATATAGACCTCTCGCATCGGACGCTCCCAGAAAGCGGCTTTGAGGTAATTCCGGCCTATTTACGGGGCACTATAGACAGGGTCAAATGGCTGCCGCTACTGCAGGAAACGCATGACCAAGGGCACATCTTCGACTGAATTTCCCGCATTGCCGCCGTCGCTTCACGCCGAGCGGCAAGGCGCAATTGCGATCCTGAAACTGGCGCGGCCGGAAAAGCGCAATGCCCTCGACGACACGACCGTCGAGGGCATTGAGACATTCTTCTCGGCGATCCCCGACGGCGTCGGGGCCGTCGTGCTGGCTGGCGAAGGTGATCACTTCAGCGCCGGTCTCGATCTTTCAGAACTGACAGAGCGTGACGTCATTGCAGGCATCGAGCACTCGCGGTCCTGGCACCGGGCGTTCGAACGGATTGAGTTTGGCAAAGTGCCGGTGGTCGCGGTGCTGTATGGCGCAGTGGTCGGGGGCGGTCTTGAGCTTGCCGCCGCAACCCACGTCCGAGTGGCGGAGCGTAGCGCGTTCTACGCCCTGCCGGAGGCTAGCCGCGGCATCTTTGTCGGTGGCGGCGGTTCGGTCCGGCTGCCGCCGCTGATCGGGCTTGCGCGCATGAAGTCGATGATGCTGACCGGGCAGACGCTGACTGCCGAGGAGGGTCAGACGATCGGGCTGACCCAGTTTCTGGTCGAGAACGGCCAAGGCCTCGGCAAAGGCATCGAGCTCGCCAACAAGATCGCGGGCAATGCCCCATTCACGAATTTCGCGGTGATGCATGTGTTGCCGCGCATCGCCGAAAGCGATCCCGCGACCGGCTTTGCCACGGAGGCGCTGACCGCGGCGATCGCGCAGGGCGAACCGGAAGCCAAAGCCAAGCTAAAGGCGTTTCTGGAGAAGCGCGCGCCGAAAGTCGTGCGCAGCTAGGCTATGACGCAGGCGAACGCAGCGTCGTTGTCGCATCAGAAACCGCCGTTGCGGCCGGTGAAGCTCGGACCGCCCGACGTCACGGTCGAGCGGCGCAACGACGGTGCGATCATCCTGCGCTCACCGCATCCGTTGCGACCTTACCCGAAGAATATAACCGAACGTCTGGTGCACTGGGCCAACGTCGCGCCCAATCGCGTCTTTCTCGCGCAGCGTGACACCAGCGGCGGCTGGCGCACGCTGACTTACGCCCAAACACTTGCGTCGGTCCGCTCTATCGCCACGGCACTGTTGCAACGTGATCTTTCGCCGGAACGGCCGATTGCAATCTTGTCCGGCAACGATATCGAGCATGCGCTGCTGGGACTGGCCGCCATGCATGTCGGCATTCCTTACGCGCCGATCTCGGTGCCCTACTCGCTGATGTCGCAGGATTTCGGCAAACTGAAATCCATCATCAGCATTCTCACGCCAGGGCTGGTCTTCGCAGCCAATGGCAAAGCTTTCGCCCGCGCGATTGCCACCACCGTGCCGGCCGACGTCGAAGTGGCTGTCACTGCGAATCCGCCGGCCGATCGCAAGACCACACCATTCGCTGCGCTCACGGCGACACTGCCGACCGCGGCGGTCGACGCCGCTCACGGCAAAGTCGGGCCCGATACGATCGCAAAATTCCTGTTCACCTCCGGCTCGACCGGCCAGCCCAAAGGCGTCATCAACACCCAGCTCATGCTGTGCGCTAACCAGTCCATGATCAGCGCCGGCCTCGCCTTCATCCGCGATGAACCGCCAGTGCTGGTCGATTGGCCGCCGTGGAACCATACCTTCGGCGGAAATCACGATTTCGGCATGGTGCTCGATAACGGCGGTTCGTTTTACATCGACGAAGGCAGGCCACTGCCGGGCGCCATCGAGGCGACCGTGCGCAACCTGCGCGACATCGCGCCGACGATCTATCTCAACGTGCCCAAGGGCTTTGAGATGCTGCTGCCCTTTATGCGGAGCGACGTCGTGCTGCGCGAACGGTTTTTCAGCAGGCTGAAAGTCATGTTCTACGCCGGCGCGAGTCTCGCTCAGCACGTCCGCGATGAATTGCAGGAGATCGCTGTCGCCACCACCGGCGAGCGGATCATCTTCATTTCCAGCCTCGGCTCGACCGAAACCGCCCCTGCCGCCATCGCCTGCTCCTGGGAAAGCGAACACGCCGGCAATATCGGACTACCGCTGCCCGGCGTGGAACTGAAACTCGCGCCGCGCGACGGCAAGCTCGAAGCGCGGATGCGAGGCCCCAATATCACGCCCGGCTATTGGCGTGCGCCGCAGATTACAGCCGAGGCATTCGACGACGAAGGCTTTTACAAGATCGGCGATGCGCTTAAGTTTGCCGACCCTACCGATCCTGCAAAGGGCCTGTTGTTTGACGGACGACTCGCCGAGGATTTCAAGCTTGGGACCGGCACCTGGGTCAGCGTGGGGCCGCTGCGCGCAGCCTTTATCGCGCACTTTGCTCCGCTGGTGCGGGACGTCGTCATTGCCGGTGCCGACCGGGACGAGGTAACGGCGCTGGTGTTTCCCGATTTAGACGCCTGCCGCAAGCTCATTCTCGATCTGCCCGCAGACACCGGCCCGGCAGAGTTGTTGGCCGATCCGCGCGTGACCACCGAATTTGCCCGCCGGCTCAGCACACTGGCAGCGGCGAGCCGAGGCTCTTCGACTCAGGTCTGCCGCATCACACTCCTCACCACACCGCCCTCGCTCGATATTGGCGAAATGACCGACAAAGGCTCGATCAACCAGCGCGCGGTGCTTGCCAATCGCGCCGGGCTGGTCGAAGAACTCTACGCGGCGGTCCCGTCGCGCCACATCATTGTCGCAACAAGCCCGCAAGCGGCTAAAGCAAGCTGATTGGTGAATTGCATGAATATTCGAGGACACGCAGCCATCGTGACCGGGGGCGCTTCCGGCCTCGGCGCCGCCACCGCCGAAATGCTGGCCGAGGCTGGTGCGAAGGTCGCGATCCTCGACGTCAACGATGACGGCGCCAATACCAACGCCAAGAAAATAGGCGGACTGGCGTTACATTGCGATGTCACCAGCGCCGATGGCACGGCGAAAGCGATCGCCGCAGCCCAGGACAAGCACGGCGTCGCGCGCATCCTGATCAATTGCGCCGGC
>Ga0302324_100016640_pt1 | contig 14642 bp, 7 predicted proteins | sample Palsa_T0_1_FD_201949 | JGI IMG/M metagenome (GOLD analysis project Ga0302324, IMG submission 201949) | Peat permafrost microbial communities from Stordalen Mire near Abisko, Sweden - Palsa_T0_1 | ecosystem: Environmental > Terrestrial > Soil > Palsa > Peat permafrost | place: Sweden: Abisko...
CCGATCATTGACCTGCGCGCCTATCTGGGCAGCGGCCCGACGCCCAATGCGCGCGCCTCGCGCGTCATCGTGGTCAACCATCGCGACGTTCCCGCCGGCCTGGTGGTCGATGAAGTGCTGGGCTTCCGGCGCTTCGCCGATGCCGAGTTCACCGCCGACGTGCCGCCCACGATCGTGCGCTGCGAGCGCTACATCGCGGGTTCGTTCCGGCGCGGCGAGGAGCAATGGCCGGTGCTGGGACTGCGCGCCCTGGTCGAGGATCCGGCCTTCAGCGAGGCCAGCGCATGAGCGCCACCGAGTCATCGATGCGCCTGCGCCGCCCGCAGTGGCTGGCGCTGCTCGCCGCGCTACTGGTGGTGCTGGCGGCCATCGGCAGCGTGCTGGTGCCGCTGCCGCGGCTGCACCTGGCGACGGCGCTGCTGGCGCTGCCCGCGCTGCTGGCACTGGTGGCACTGGTGCCGATCGCGATGCTGTTCGCGCACCTGCGCGCCGCGGCCGCGAGCGCGGCGCAGGCCCAGCACATCGCCGATACCCAGCGGGTGGAGACGGAACGCAACCAGCAGGCGATCATGCGTCTGCTGGATGAGATGTCGAACCTGGCCGAGGGCGATCTGACGGTGCAGGCAACCGTCACCGAGGACATCACCGGCGCGATCGCCGATTCGGTCAACTACGCGGTCGAGGCGCTGCGCAAGCTGGTGACCACGATCAGCCAATCCGGCATCCAGCTCGACGGGGCGGCGCGCCAGACGCAGGCGCTGGCCTCGCACCTGGCGCGCGCCAGCAACGCGCAGTCGAAGCAGATCGGTTCGGCAACCGAGTCGATCGGCGCGATGGCGGCATCGATCGAGGAGGTGTCGGGCAATGCCGAGCGCGGCGCCGATGTGGCGCGCCATTCGGTCGATGTGGCGCACAAGGGCGGCGACGCGGTGCGCCGTACCATCGATGGCATGAACACGATCCGCGAAACCATCCAGGAAACCAGCAAGCGCATCAAGCGCCTGGGCGAGAGTTCGCAGGAGATCGGCAATATCGTCGAGCTGATCAGCGATATCGCCGAACAGACCAACATCCTGGCGCTCAATGCCTCGATCCAGGCGTCGATGGCCGGCGAGGCCGGGCGCGGCTTCGCGGTGGTGGCCGACGAAGTGCAGCGCCTGGCGGAGCGCGCCGCCAACGCCACCAAGCAGATCGAGGTGCTGGTGCGCACCATCCAGACCGACACCAACGAGGCCGTGGTGTCGATGGAGCGCAGCACCACCGATGTGGTCGGCGGGGCGCTGCTGGCGGAGAATGCCGGTGCCGCGCTGCAGGAGATCGAGCAGGTGTCGAACCAGATCGCAAGCCTGGTGCAGAACATCTCCGCCAGCGCGCGCAGCCAGTCCACCGCGGCGCAGAACATCGCGCGCAACATGCAGGTGCTGCGTGAGATCAGCGCACAGTCGGCCGATTCCACCAGCGCCACCTCGCACGCGATTGCGAAACTGGCGGATCTGTCGGCGTCGCTGCGCAAGTCGATTACCGGATTTCGCCTGCCTGGCGGCAGTGAGATGAGCGGCAGGCATCCGACGCTGGGCGATCCGGCGGCGCTGCAGAATGCAAAGAGCGCAGCCGCGGCCGCGGGTGCGGCTGCTGCCGCACCGCCCGGCGCCGGCGGCGTCTACGGCAACCCGAAGGTCAAGGTGCTCGGCGGCTCCTGATGTGCCGCCGCGGCAGATCGACGACAATAGGGCATGACTGAGCTGGCCACGCAAACCTTGCACACGGTCGCACGCGAGATCAGCGTCGCGCTCGCCGACGGCCGTGGCGCGCTCGAGGAGCATGTCGAACAGCCCGGCAACCTGGAACTGCTGGAGCGTTGTCGCCTCGAGCTGCACCAGGTACAGGGCGTGCTGCGGCTGCTGGAGATCTACGGCGCGGCGTTGCTGGCTGAGGAAATGGAGCAGGTAGCGCGCTACCTGATCGGACTCGGTGGCGAACGCAAGAACCAGGACGAGGCGCTCGATGCACTGATGCGTTCGATGGTGCAGCTGCCGGGTTACCTCGAGCGCGTGCTCGCCGGCGGACGCGACCTGGCGCTGGTGCTGCTGCCGCTGCTGAATGACCTGCGCGCGGTGCGCGGCAGCGCATTGCTGTCGGAAGGCACGCTGCTGCTGCTGAACCTCAAGTCCGACCGCCAGGCACAGCCGGCAGCCCCGGCGCCGGGCGAGGCGCCACTGTCGGTCGGGCAATGGGCGCGGCGCCTGCGCGCGCGCTATCAGACCGGGCTTATCGGCTGGATCCGCGGCGAGCGCACCGAACAGAATCTGGAGATCATGGCGGCGGTGGCGACGCGCCTGGAGCAGGTGGCTGCAACGCAGCCGGTATTCCAGTTGTGGTGGGTGGTGGGCGCACTGATCGAGGCGCTGCGCGAGAACGGCATCGACGGCAGCATCTCGGTGAAGCGGCTGCTGGGCCTGGCTGATCGCGAGATGAAGCGGCTGTTCGACCAGGGCGAGGCGCGCTATGCGCAGCACCCGCCAGTCGAGCTGCTCAATAACGTGCTGTACTACATCGCGCGCTCCGGCAGCGGCGGCCCGCGAGTCGCGGCGGTGCGCGCCTCGTTCCGGCTCAATGAGCTGTTGCCGGTGGACGAGTCGATCGAGCAGGAGCGCGAAAACCTTTCGGCGCCATCGATCAAGCTGATGCACACCGTGGCCGCGGCGATCCGCGAGGATCTGGCGAAGGTCAAGGATGTGATGGATATCTACGTGCGGCGCGGCGGCGGCCAGGCCGAAGAGCTGGTGCCGCAGGTCGCGATGCTGAAGAAGATCGGCGATACGCTCGGCGTGCTGGGCCTGGGCGGCTTGCGCTCGCGCGTGCAGGAAGCCACCGGCAGGCTCGAGGGCATCATTGGCGGTTCCGAGGCCAACGGCGAGTCGGCGCTGGTGCAGGTGGCGGCGGGACTGATCAAGGTCGAGGACCATCTCGACGATGACCTGGTCGGGCTGATCCTGCCGCGCAGCAGGACTGCGGCCGATGGCGAGTCGCCGGACCAGGACTTCCAGCTGGTACAGGGAGCGGTGCTGCGCGAGTGCGTGGTCAACCTGGCGCGCATCAAGGAATACGTGTCGCAGAATGTCAGCGGCACGCTCGACGCGGCCGGCTTCGACAACTGGCCGGAGCTGATGCGCGGCATCAACGCCGGCCTGCTGATGCTCGGCAAGTCGCGTGCGGTGGAGATCATCGAGGAGATCACGACGCACCTGAAACGCGTGATGCAGCCGGGGGGCACCGCGCTCGCGCCCGAGTACCTGGACCGGCTGGCCGACGCGATCGTCAGCCTGGAGTACTACATCGAGACGCTGCAGGCCGGCCGCAGCGATCCCTGGTACATGCTGGACAACGCGCGTAGCTGCCTGGATGCGCTCAAGCGCGCACCGGAGCGCGCCGCGCCGCCGACGGTGACCGCGGCAACCAGCGGCAGCTATGCCCGGACACAGCTGATCGACCGCTCGACCAGCGTGGGCGATACCACCGACATCCGCCGGCTCGAGCTGACCGCGACCGCCCCGCCGGTACTGGCCGCCGCCGCCGCCATCGCCTCGGCGCACCCCGAAACCGCACCCGATCCGGATCTGATCGAGCTGTTCATCGAGGAGGCGAAAGAGGAACTGGCGAAGATCGAGCAGCAGTTTCCGATCTGGGACCGCAGTCCGCTCGCGGGTGAGGCGCTGCTGGTGGTGCGGCGCTCGTTCCATACGCTCAAGGGCAGCGGCCGCATGGTCAACGCGCGCGCCATCAGCGAGTTCGCCTGGGCAATCGAGAATCTGCTCAACCGCATCCTGGACGGTACGCTGCAACGCTCGCCGGGGGTGCTGCAGACGCTGCGCTCGGCGATCGCCGGGCTGCCGCAACTGATCGCGGAACTGGAATCCGGCAATCCCAACCGCGCTGACCTGGCACCGCTGGCCGCGCGGGCGCATGCGCTCGCCAGCGGTCGCGAGGACATGGCCGGTACGGCATCTGCTGCAACCGCAGCGACCTCGACCAGCGGCCTTTACCGGGTCGAGAGCAGGCCGGTCGCTGCAGCCGCGGCATCTGCTGCATCCGCAGCCAGCGCGCCAGCCGCGACTCCAGCGCCGGCGGAGCCCCTGGCGGCGGAGCCGCCGGCCGAAACGCCGCCCGAATCCGAACCCGAACCCGATCCCGCGCTGCGTGAGATCTATGCGCGCGAGACCGCGAGCCATGTGGCGCTGGTGCGTGGCTGGCTGGCGCGCGAGCGGCGCCTCGGTGGACCGCACGTACTGCCCGAAGAGGTCTATCGTGCCTGCCACACGCTGGCCGGCAGCTCGACCATGGCAGAGGTGCGCCACGGCATTCGGCTGGCCGATCCGATGAACCACTGGCTGCGCAAAGCCTTCGACAGCGGCATCGGACTGGACGATTCGGACCTGATCCTGCTCGGCGACTGCATGGTGGCGATGGAGGCGGTGGCCGGTCATCTGGACGAGCGCACCGGCTTTTTTGTCATGCATGACACGCTGCGCGGCCGCATCGCTCGGGCCGAGCTTGACCTCGATCGTCGCATCGCCGAGGCCAATGAGTTTACCGGGCGCAGCAGCATCAGCCTGCAGGTGCCCGCCATGCTGCTGCAACCGCCAGCGGCCGTCGCCCCGGCAGCAGCGCCACTGCCGCCGCCAGTAGCGCCAGTGCCGCCGCCAGTAGCGCCAGTGCCGCCGGCAGCAGCGCAGGTGGCGCCGCCAGCAGCGGCTGCGCTACCCGCGGCGGCCACTCCATCGCCCGCCGAGTTCGATCCCGACATCGCCGCGATCTTCAGCGAGGAGGCGGTTGAGCTGCTGGAGGCCGCGGAGTCGGCACTGGCCGCGTGGAACACCAAGCCCGACGATGCCGAGCAGGCAGCGGCCTTGCGCCGGCCGCTGCATACGCTCAAGGGCGGTGCGCGCATGGCCGGTATCGACGCGATGGGTGAGCTGGCGCACGAACTGGAAAGTCTGGTGGGCCGCATCGAATTGGGCGTAGCCAGTGCCGATGAGGCTGCGCGCGGCGTAGCGCAGCAGGCGCTCGATGAACTGGCACGCATGCGCGAGGCCATCGCATCGGGCCGGCCGGCAATCGCTGCCCCAGCGCTGATCACACGTATTCAATCAGTCGCCGCCGTCGAAACGGCACCGCCATCGGTCGCGCCGCCGCCATCGGTCGCGCCGCCGCCGGTAAAAGCCGCGCTACTCGCCGACTTGCTGGAGGAAAGCAGCCCGGCCGAAGCCATACTGCCTGATGCCAGCGCGCCGGTGACCGGCAGCGCGCCGGTGACCAGCAGCGTGCCGGTGGGCGATGCCGGCATGCTGTCGATGCCTACGCCTGCGTGGCATCCGGACCCGGTGCCGCAGGCGGAACCGGAGTTTCAGCCGGCGCCTGAGTGGCAGCTCAGCGCTGAGCCTGAGCCGCCGCACGAACAGACGGTGGTGATGCCGGCCAGCGCCATTGCGCCGCCGGCGCCGCTGCCGCCGCTGCCGCTGCCGCCGGCACCGCTGCCGCCGGGCCGCGAACCGGTGCTTGCCGTCGACCGCATCGACATGGCGCGCGTCAGCGCCGAGCTGCTCGATCAGCTGCTCAACAATGCCGGCGAGGTCAGCGTTTCGCGCGCGCGGCTCGAACAGCAGCTCGGCTCGATCGAATTCAATCTCGGTGAGCTGTCGCGCACCGTCACACGCCTGAAGGAGCAGCTGCGCAAGCTCGAGATGGAGACCGAGGCGCAGATTCTGCACCGGCACGAGAACGAGACCGGGCACCGCCGGGAATTCGATCCACTCGAGCTCGACCGCTATTCATCGATCCAGCAGTTCTCGCGCGCGCTGGCGGAATCGGCCAACGATGTCGCGAGCATCCAGGGATTGCTCGAGAGCCTGATAGCCGAAGCGCAAAATCTGCTGCAGCAGCAATCGCGCACGGTGACCGAGCTGCAGAACGGACTGATGCGCACCCGCATGGTCTCGGTGCAGCGCCACGTGCAGCGCCTGGCGCGCATCGTGCGCCAGGCAGCGAGCGATACCGGCAAGCGTGCCGAGCTGATCGTCGAGGGTGCCTCGGGCGAACTCGACCGGCAGGTGCTCGAGCGCATGCTGCCGCCGTTCGAACACATGCTGCGCAACGCCGTGGTGCACGGCATCGAATCGCCCGCTGAGCGCATCGCGGCCGGCAAGGACGAGAGCGGGCATATCCACCTGAGCCTGAAGCGCGAAGGCGCCGAGGTCGTGGTCGAGGTGCGCGATGACGGCGCCGGCATGAATCTTTCAGCCATCCGCGCCAAGGGAATGCAGCTGGGCCTGATCCGCGCCGACCAGGTGCTGTCGGACGAGGACGCGATGCAACTGGTGCTCGAGCCCGGCTTCTCGACTGCCGGCTCGCTGACGCAGCAGGCCGGTCGCGGCGTCGGCATGGACGTGGTTGCCGTCGAGGTCAAAAAGCTCGGCGGCGCGCTGCACATGGAGAGCACGCCGGGCCGCGGCACGCGCTTCACCATCCGCCTGCCGTTCACGCTCGCCATCAGCCACGCGCTGGTGGTGCGCACCGGCGACGAGTTGTACGCGCTGCCGTTGCCGACCGTGGAGGGCGTGGTGCGGCTGTCGCGCGACGAGGTGATGACGCACTTGCGCTCCGATAGCGCCAGCTTCACGCACGGCGGCCAGAAATACCGCCTGCAGCCGTTGCCGCTGTACGTGGGCGTCGAGGCGTCAGCGCTGCCGGAAGGCGACGTCACGATACCGGTGGTGCTGGTGCGCGCCGGCGAGCATTCGACCGGACTGGTCGCGGATGAACTGATCGGCAGCCGCGAGATCGTGGTCAAGCCGGTCGGCCCGCAGATCTCCGGCATACGCGGCATCTCCGGGGCCACCGTGCTGGGCGACGGACGCATCGTCATCATCCTCGACATCGGTGCGCTGGTGCGCGCCGAATGGCGCGGGCGCAGCACGCCGATCATCACGCGCGATCGCGCCGACCGGCGTACTTTCGCACTGGTGGTGGACGATTCGATCACGGTGCGGCGCGTGACGCAGCGCCTGCTGGAGCGCAATGGCATGCGGGTCATGACCGCGCGCGACGGCATGGACGCGGTGGCGCTACTGGCCGATAACGTGCCGGATATCATCCTGCTCGACATCGAAATGCCGCGCATGGACGGCTACGAGGTGGCGGCGCACGTGCGCAACGACCCGCGGCTGCGCGATGTGCCGATCATCATGATCACATCGCGGGTCGGCGAGAAGCACCGCGCCCGGGCGATCGAGCTGGGTGTGAACGACTATCTCGGCAAGCCCTATCAGGAGAGCCAGCTGATCGACGCGATCACGCCCCTGGTCGCGCAGCGTCGCGCACGCTCGCGCGCCGCCGGCGTCGGTCGATGACCGAGCGCATTGCCGAGGTCTACAGCCTGTTGGTGGCGCTCGCGGACGCCAGATTGCTGGTGCCGCGCGCCTGCGTCGCGGAAGTCATCGGCTACCAGGCGCCCGCGCCGGTGGACAACGCGCCGTCCTGGTACCTGGGAGTGGTGAACTGGAACTCGCGGACATTGCCACTGGTGTCATTCGAGGGCGCCTGCGGGCTGGCGGTTCCGCTGACCAATAATCGCTCCCGCATCGTGGTATTTCACGCGCTCGCCGGCCGCGCCGAGTCCGGCTACATCGCGATCGTGTCGCAGGGATTCCCGCAGCTGGTACGCGTCAGCAACGACGTGGTGCGGCCGGATCATTCGCGCAGTTTCCCGGAGCGCATGCCGGTGCTGTGCCAGGTGCGCATGCTCAACGAGACCCCGCTGGTGCCGGACCTCGAGCGGCTCGAGGCGATGATCGCCGACGCGAGCTCGACGCTGCCGGAGCGCGACGCCGGCTAGTGCTGGCGCACAAGGCCGGCCATGCGTTTGCCGATGGTCTCGGTGGCGTGCCGATATCCCAGCTCGATGACGCGGTCGAAGGCGCGCCAGTCGAGCATATCGATGCCGGCCAGCGGCGGCCGGAGCAGCAGGTCTGCCCGTTCGCGCTGACCGGCGTTGGTGGCGGTGCTGTTGATCATCCCGGCGCGCCACAGAATCTGCATGATGTTGATCCGGGATCGGCGATTGCGAATCCATGCCGGGACGTTCCAGGGAGCCGGCACCTCGGTCATTTCCACGTCGGTGGCGAATCCGCGGTCGGTGCCGACGTCGACGCCGATGATGGTGCCGTCGAGCGCCTCGTGCATCACGGCGACCGGAAGATTGTTGATCGCGGCGCCATCAACGTACACCTGCTGCTGCCTGCACACGGGTGGCAGGACTCCGGGGATGGCAACCGAGGCGCGCAGCCACAGCCACAGTGGGCCGCGCCGATGAATCGCCATCTGGCCGCTGGTGAGATTGGCCGACACACAGTAGAACGGCAATGGCAGCGTCTCAATGTCGGCGGCACCGAATTCGCGGCGCAGGAGGCGACCCACTTTCCGGCCCGCCACCAGCGATACCAGGGGCAGCGTGTAATCGTTGATCGGGTTGGTGTCCACGAACGAGCGGCGCATGCGCTGCACCAGCTCCGGATAGTCCCAGCCAGCCGCCCATCCGGCCCCGATAATGGCGCCGATGCTGGTGCCGCCGATCGAATCGACCGCAACGCCGGCTTCCTGCAGGGCACGCAGTACGCCAATGTGTGCAAATCCGCGCGCGCCGCCGCCGGACAACACCAGACCGATGCCGCGTCCGGTCAGCAGCCGGGCGACGCGCGCGACATCGGCAGGAGTTCGCACCAGGTGATGCCGGCGGCAGGGCCGCTGGTTGAGCCACAAGCCACAACTGGCCGCCGCTGCGTGCTGCAGCAGCACGAGCTCAGTGGACTGCGGCGGCGGCGCATTATCCTCGCTGCCCGCCAGAGCCGGCCACGGCCGTACCTCGGCATCGAGTCGGGCCAGCAGCAGCAGCGCATCGGCCTGACGCAGGCATAGCTTGCTCCAGTTGCTCGCTCGCGCCTCCGTGACGTAGACGACGAAATCATTGGCTCGCTCCAGGCGGTGAAACCAGTGGCTGGTCTGTTCGTTGGCACGGGCGCTTCCCACCAGCTCCGCGCGACCCACCTTGCGCAGGCACTCGAGCAGCTGCGATGCGAAGCCCAAGGCGTCGACATCCGCGCCGTGTGGCACGATCGCAAAGGTCCTGGGCATCGCCCGCGATGGCTGCGCCGTGTTCTGCAGAGCTTCGAGCCGTTGCGCCATGATGCGCGCGATCTGCCGCATGCTCTGCGGGTTCTTCTGCACCAGCAATTCGAACGCCGGCAGCGGCAGCCGTGCGACTTCGGTATCGCGCAACGCGATCACCGTGGCGCCGCGCGGCTGGCCGGAGATGACCTCCACTTCACCGACGGTCTCGCCGCCGACGATCTGCCCCACGTATTGCGCTCCACCATCGCTGCGGCTGGCGTAGACGCCGAGCGCACCATTGACGACGGCGTACAACCCGTCGGCCACCTGACCGGCTTCGAAAAGCTTCGCGCCTCCCGGCAGCGAAAACCATTCGATCTCAGCCGAGACGTCGCGCAGCTGCTGCGCGTCCAGGTCCCGGAGCAGGGGCAACGCAGCGAACAGCGCCTGCAGGTTGCGGCGCTCCAATGCACCTTGGATGATGGTGTCCGTGCCGGGGCTCATCGAATCGAATTCCCCTTCTGTTCGTGTCTTATGTTCGTGTCTCGAATGGCTCGTGAGCGCCATTCCCGATCGATAGGATCAGCATAATCCTTCGCTGGCACAGCTGCCATTCGCTTAAGATATCTGCGTGACCAGTGTCGGTCGCACGCTCGTAGACTGTCTCGATGAAGGAGTTTCTTCGAACCCTGGATCAATATGCCGACCGGCAGGCCGACCTGACGGCGCTGCGCAGTTCGATCGAGCGGCAGCTGGCGGCGATGCCGGGCGCGGCGCCGGACAGTAGATACCCGGACCTAAACGAAACTGTTGGCTTCCGGCGATTGTGGGGCGCAGTGGGTCGCGGATCTGGCATCTCATGTCGCGAGCGCTCAATCATTGCGGTAGCGGCTGAGGCCGATGGGTGATCTGACAATACTGATCCAGCGTGCCTGCAACGGCGATGTGCAGGCTCGCGATGAGGCGTTCCGACGCCTGTACGGCGATCTGAAAAAGCTCGCGCGCACGCATTTGTTGCGCGGGGGTCGCGACGCGCAGCTGGATACGATTGCGGTCGTCAACGAGGCCTATCTGCGTCTGTCGCACTCTGGCGAGCTCAAGCCGGATGACCGCCATCGCTATCTCGCCTATGTGGGCCGAGCGATGCGCTCGGTGGTGGTGGACTACCTGCGTGCCCGCGGCGCCGAGCGCCGCGGCGGTCGCGCACAGCACATGAGCCTGGACACGCAGATTGCCGACAGCGTGCCGAGCGATGAAGCGCACGTGCTGCAAGTGCACGAGGCACTCGAGGAATTGGCGAGCGTGGAACCACGGATGGTCCAGGTCGTGGAGATGAAATACTTCGCCGGGTTGGGTGAGCGTGACATAGCGGCCGCGCTGGGGGTGACCGAACGCACCGTGCGCCGGGATTGGGAGAGGGCGCGCCTGGTGCTTGCCAAGGCCCTGACGTAGTCGTCGAGGGTCGTGCGCCGGTGCCGCAAGTCCGGGAAATACCGCGGACGATCGTTCATGACTGGATTGACGATCGTCCGCGGCGAGGGCTGTCAAAGACGGAGTCTCAGCCCAGCTGGCCGATGTGGGCGCCGCCACCGGGGTGCAGCGCCGTCGCGTCTGCCAACTGCGAGATCGACACCAAGTTGGCGGGCTGCATGATCGGTCCCAGCGTCACATAGCTCACCAGCAGCGCCAGGGTGCCACAGGTCATCGACTTGAAAATCTTGCTGAACATGGTCATTTCTCCTTGAAATCTTGGGTTTGGTTTCAGATCCGGTCGCCGCCCACATCAGTGATCAGTTTGCGGTGCCTTCATACTGTTACTACGTAAAGTCGCGGCCGAATGGGACATGCCGGTCGAGGAAATGCTTGGCTTAGTCTTTCCTGGTGGCAGCCAGTGTGGTAGACATTAACCAGGCTCTGCATCGCAAAACTGCGGAGGAGACGCGTCACGCCAGTGGGGCGCTGGCGGCGTCCGAGGGAGTGCGTAACAAAAAAGCTGCGTGGTACAGCATCCGCGCGCACCAGCGCATCGTTGAGTCAATGATCCGCAACCAAACAAACTGGTCCTGAGACTCGTGGAAGTCACGCCGCCTGTTGACTACAACCTCGCGATCATCGGCGCCGGGCCAGCCGGCCTGAGTGCCGCGGCGCGCGCGGCCGAGATCGACCGACGCGCAAAAAGCAAGGCGCCGAGCTACGTGCTGCTGGAAGCATCGCCGAAGGTGGCAAAAACCATCCAGCGCTATCAGAAGGGCAAGCACGTGATGGCGGAGCCGGGGTTCCTTGATCTGCGCAGTGACCTGCGCTTTGGCGCCGGCAGCCGCGAGCGGGTGCTCGATTCCTGGGTGCAGGACGCAAGCCGTCTGTCGATCAACATCCGCTACAGCGCAGAAGTGCGGAAGGTCACCGGTCAGAGCGGTGATTTTTCGATCCAACTGGCCGACGGCCAGCGGGTGCGCGCGGCGCTGATCGTGCTGGCGATCGGGCTGCAGGGCAACCCGCGCAAGATGGGTGTACCCGGCGAGCAATTCGACGAAGTGCAATACCAGCTGGACGATCCGAAGGAGTATCGCGACGAGACCATCCTGGTGGTCGGCGCCGGTGACGCCGCCATCGAAAATGCGCTGGCGCTGAGCGAACAGAATGACGTCTGGATCCTGAATCGAGGCAAGGAATTCAGTCGCGCCAAGGATGGCAACCTGAGCGCGGTGCTGGCCGCCATCAGCGACCGGCAACGCCGCCTGGGCTGCTACTACGAGACGCGCCCCAAGGCGATCACGCGCGCGGCCGGCGGTACCCGGCCGCTGGCCGTGACGCTCGAGACGCCGGCCGGCGAGAAAACCATTGAATGCCATCGCATCATCGCCCGGCTCGGCGCGGAGCCGGCACGCGCATTCGTTGAATCCATCGGCATTCGTTTTCCCGGACCGCAGAGCGATGCGATCCCGGCGCTTTCGCGCCGCTACGAGAGCAACGTCCCTGGCGTGTACATCATCGGTTCGCTGGCGGGCTATCCGCTGATCAAGCAGGCGATGAACCAGGGCTACGACGTGGCCGAGTATGTCTATGGCAACGATATCAAGCCGGCCGATTACCCGCTGCTCGAGTGGCAGCTGTGCGGCCTGCCGTTCGAGCGCGAGGCCGATGAACTGCTGGATCGCTTCAAATCGATCGTGCCGATGTTCCGCGAACTCAACGCGCTTGCCTTCCGCGAACTCATCATCGAAAGCGAGGTGATCGTCGCCTACCCGGACGGTCCCGAGTACGCCGAGGCGCTAAAGAAAGTCGCGGCGGTACGCCGCAGCATCGCCGACAGGCCTGGACGTCCACGGGTAACGCGCGTGATCCGCGAAGGCGACGTCATCTACGAGGCCGGAGAGTTCGGGACCTCGTTCTTTACCATCGCCTACGGAGAGGTGACGCTGCAGACCGATGGGCCGATCCCGGTCACCACGCACTTGAAACTGGGCGACTTCTTCGGGGAGATGAGCCTGCTGTCCGGGAGGCCGCGCACCGAGCGGGCGATTGCCGGTGCCGGCTGCATCCTGATGGAGACGCCCCGGCGCACGATGGTCAAGCTGATGAACTCCAACGAGGAGGTACGCAGTGGCATCGACTGGATATTCGTGGTGCGCGAATTGCAGCGACATTTCGCGCCGCGCGCGACGGCGCGCGAACTACGCGACATTGCCGGCCAGGTGGCGGTGCGACGTTGCAAGGCGGGCGAGGAGATCTTCAAAGAGGGTGAGCCGGGCGCGAGCCTGTTCATTGTGCGCTCCGGCAGCGTGACGCTATCGCGGCGACGTGACGAGCACGACCTGATGGTGGCGCAGGTGCCTGCCGGCGAGCTGATCGGTGAAATGTCGCTTATGGGAGATTCCCAGCGGCGCGAGTCGGCGCGAGCGACGGTAGCCTGCGAGCTGATCGAAGTGCGGCGCCCTGAATTCCTGCGCCTGATGCAGCGTCCAGACGCGCCGCTGCAGCTGCTGGAGCGCGCAGCGACCGAGCATGCGACCGACAGCGCGCGCATGGAGGTGCGGCCGGAAGCGGGCGAAGTGATGAATTTCCTGATGGCGCAAGGCCTGGGCGAGGCAACCAACGTCCTGGTGATCGATGAGGCGCTGTGCGTCGGCTGCGATAATTGCGAGAAAGCCTGTGCCGAGACGCACGGCGGGGTAGCGCGCCTGGATCGCAAGGCTGGCGCCTCGTTTGCACAGGTGCATATCCCCATCTCCTGCCGCCACTGCGAGCAACCGCACTGCATGAAGGATTGCCCGCCCAACGCCATCAAGCGCTCCGCCAATGGCGAGGTGTTCATCGACGACACCTGCATCGGCTGCGGCAACTGCCAGGTCAACTGTCCGTATGATGTCATTCGCATGACCTACGAGGCGCCAAAGAAAGCCGGTCTGCTGTCGTGGCTGCTGTTCGGAGCGGGTCCCGGGATGGGCGAGGAACCCGACTATCACCCCACCGAGTCGGCAAAGTCGAAAGGCAAGAAGGCCACCAAGTGCGATGCCTGCAACAGCGTCAGCAATGGCCCCGCCTGCGTCAAGGCGTGTCCGACCGGGGCAGCCATGCGCATCGGTCCGGCGCAGTTCCTGGAACTTGCCGATCAGCGGCGCAGATGATCCAGGCGCAGATGATCCACGAGAGCCGCGGATGATCCATGAGAACGTCCTGCGCTATCGTGGCGCGCGCTATGCATGGTGGGCGCTCGGTCTGCTGGTACTGTCGACGGCGATCTATGCGACGCAGGGTGGGCGCGAACGGCCGGGAGGCGGCACCTGGCAAGGCTATGTTCTTGGCACGGTGGGCGCCCTGCTGATTGTCTGGCTGTCGCTGCTGGGCGTGCGTAAACGCCGTTATCGCTCGAACCTCGGCTCGGTGCAGGGCTGGACCTCGGCGCACGTGTGGCTTGGATTGGCCCTGGTGGGCGTGGCGACGTTGCACTGTGCCGGCCGCTTTGGCTGGAACGTGCATACGCTGGCGTACGCGCTCATGTGCGCGGTCATCCTCAGCGGCCTATTCGGCCTGTACGTGTATCTGTCCGGTCCGCGGCAGGTCGCCGCCAACAGCGGCGGCAGGTCGCGTGCGGCGCTGTTCGCGGAGCTGTTCGAGCTCGACCGCAAGGGACGCGACCTGGCCAAGGCGTGCGACCCGGGAGTGAATATCGCCGTCCGGAGTAGCATCGAGCGCACCATGATCGGCGGCGGTGTGTGGCGCCAGCTGCTGGGCGTGGATCGCTCGCTGTTCATGCGCGCAGACGCGGTGGCCGATGCCGGGGGCGCAACGCTGGTCAGCAATGCCGATCAGCAAGCCGTCATCGATCAGGTGGCCCAGCGCGTGCCCCAGGCAAGACGGCGGACCGAGGCGGGCAGCCTGCAGGCGCTGATCGTCCTGTTGTGCCGGCGCCAGGCGGTACTGCGCCGTATTCGACGCGATATCCAGCTGCAGGGTTGGTTGCGACTGTGGCTGTACAT
>Ga0302324_100016641_pt1 | contig 14642 bp, 11 predicted proteins | sample Palsa_T0_1_FD_201949 | JGI IMG/M metagenome (GOLD analysis project Ga0302324, IMG submission 201949) | Peat permafrost microbial communities from Stordalen Mire near Abisko, Sweden - Palsa_T0_1 | ecosystem: Environmental > Terrestrial > Soil > Palsa > Peat permafrost | place: Sweden: Abisko...
ATTGGTAGGATGCGACCCGCACGACCGAATGCACACGTCCCCATCGTCTAGAGGCCTAGGACATCGCCCTTTCACGGCGGTAACAGGGGTTCGAATCCCCTTGGGGACGCCACGCACTGCGGGCGGGAGCTGTCTATCGGGCACGACATCCCGTCTTTCTCGCAGATGGCGGGTCCCGTCGCATCTCAATGGTCATCGGGTCAAGTATACGACATCTTGCGCGACTGACGATTGAACGGCGTGCCTCCCGTGCCGCTTGCAGCACGGCATCTCAATCTTTGGCCTGCGCGAATCCGTAACCGCCAGTTATGTGTGACGCACCTCACCACGGAGCCGCGCGGCTACTTGGCATCGATCCTTCTCGCTGCGTCATGCGCGGCTGAGCGTAGCGTTGCTAAAACCGCTACCGAGCCATTGCAGCCCGATCTGTGCGCTCCAAATGGCGCAGGAGCGCTACGGTTCATTTGACGCCTTAAAATGGACCGTGGTCGCTCAAGGGCCACGCGGCATGTTGGTCGGCTGCCCTAAGCAAGCTTGAGCGGGACTTGCTTGACGCCCAAAGTTTGACGCACTTCACAAATGCAAACAATGTCACGCCGGGCAAATGGGGCTGAGCCGCGCGGGTGCGCGGTTCGGGGCTGTTGCCTTATACTTAAATAGGCAGCCGCCTGGTGCTTGGCTGGCCGCCACATAAAGAATAGCGTGCCGTTAGATTCGTTTGCAGGTGCCCGCCGGCGGATCAGTCGATTTGCGGCGTGCACGCGCCGTGAGCAGGCATCGCGGTGCGCGAATTTTTCTGCACGACACGGGCCTGATCGGGGATGTTTGACGGCACGGACCGCCGCGCCTTGGAGAGAGATCGCATGAATGACGCCGCAGAACCTCTGGAGCTAACGATCCTGATGCCCTGCCTGAATGAGGCGGAGACAATCCAGACGTGCGTGCGCAAGGCGATGGGCTATCTGCAAAGCGCCAATATCAAAGGGGAGGTCGTTGTTGCCGATAACGGAAGCACCGACGGATCGCAGGCGCTTGCCCAGGCTCTCGGAGCACGCGTCGTACCGATTGCCGCGCGCGGTTATGGGGCCGCCCTCATGGGTGGCATGCAGGCAGCACGCGGCAAGTTCATCATCATGGGCGATGCGGATGACAGTTACGATTTCACCGCGCTCGGTCCATTTGTAGAAAAGCTTCGCGAGGGCTATGAACTTGTCATGGGGAATCGCTTCCGCGGCGGGATCAAGCCGCACGCGATGCCGCCGCTGCACAAGTATTTTGGCAACCCAGTGCTGACGACCATTGGCCGGCTGTTCTTTGGCAGCCCGTGCGGTGATTTCCATTGCGGGCTGCGCGGTTTCAGGCGCGAGTCGTTTCTCGTGCTCGGCCTGCAGCAACCCGGGATGGAATTTGCAAGCGAGATGGTCGTCAAGGCGACCTTGCACAAACTGCGCATCACGGAAGTTCCGACGACGCTCTCGCCGGATGGCCGCAGTCGGGCGCCGCACATGCGCAGCTGGCGTGACGGTTGGCGCAATCTGCGCTTCTTACTGCTCTTCTGCCCCGCGTGGCTATTTTTTTACCCGGGTCTCGTGCTGCTGCTGCTGGGCGTGGCGGGGATGGCATGGCTGCTGCCGGCGACACGTTACGCGTTCGGCCTCGGCTTCGATGTCAACACGCTGGTATTCACCGCCGGCGCCATCGTGTGTGGCTTTCAGGCGATCGTTTTCTACCTGTTTGCGAAAACCTACGCTGTCCGGCAGAACCTACTGCCCGTGGATTCTTTGGTGACGCGACTGCGGCAGGTGCTGCGTCTTGAGGTTGCGCTCCTGGTGGGAGCCGGCGCCGTGGGGGTGGGGATTGCGCTTGCCGTGCTCGCGGTCGGTAGCTGGGGCGCGAGCGCATTCGGCCATCTTGATCCGCAGCAATCGCTGCGTATCGTCGTGCCCAGCGTGACGCTCATGATCCTAGGCTTGCAGATCATGTTCTCAAGCTTCTTGCTGAGCCTGCTGCAGATCGAATCCAATCGCGCGCCCACGGCGCCGCGAGTCGCGGCGGCCAATCTTGCGCCGACTGCGGAACCTGGAGTTCGCTAGATTCGCGCCCGCTCGCTCTCGTTCGCGCAGTATGCCCGCTTCTTTGTCGTCGGTACTTGTGCGGGCTTACTGAGCATCGTGTGCCGGGAGCTTTTTGCGTGGCTCCTCGGCCGGGATGATCCGCGTCACTACTCCATATCGGTGATTCTTGGCTACATTGCCGGGATCGTCGTGAGCTATTTGCTCAATCAGCGCTTTACGTTCGCAAAAGGCGGCGCGCCGCGCAACTGGTCGAGATTCTTGCCATTCGTGGGTGTTGCGATGGTGGGACTACTGTGCACGTGGCTCATGTCCCTCGGGTTGCGCTATGGGCTGCCGCTACAAGCGCTGCTCGGTAAATCATCGGCGACCGTGGCATTCGCATTCGCCACGGTGCTCTCGTCACTGATTACCTATCCGCTCAATGCGCTTTTCGTCTTCGGCAAGAATGGCAGCCCCACGAGGGCCATGAGCACGACCATCGCGACCTCGTGAGCGGGCACGCCGTAGCGGGCGATGAACTGGCTGAATAGGGCGTAGAACATCACAAGCCCAAAGGCCGGCAACGAGAATAAAGCGAGGTCGTAGCGGCGGCGGCGAATGGCGAGCGCCAGCGCCGCCACCAGGATCGGGAACACCAGCGTCGCTCCCCGCCAGAGAAACGGAATGGTGAGGGCGAGCCAACGCCCCGGCTGCGCCATGATCATCGCCGCGGCGCGTTTTTTGAGGATGTCATCGCCTTCGAGCTCCGCCTGCAGGTGGCCCGCCTGCGCAAGCTGTATCTCGATCTGGGTGCGCTCCGCGCGCGCCTTGCGATAGTAGGTCAGCGACAGGTCCGGACGGCCTGCGCGCTCGGCAGCGATATCTTCCTTGGCGAAATCCGCATCCTCGGAGATGTTGAGACGCTGTAGACGGCCGCCACGGCGCAGGTCGGCAGGTGTGAACCCGAGGACCTTGCCAACGAGGGAGCGCACGCTGTTGGGAGCCCAGACGTAGAAAGAGCCTCTATATTCAAGCGCTGTCATCTGATCCTTGAGGGCGCGGTACATGAGCACGACGCCCGCTCGCTGCGATAGCTGGAACGAGCCGAGCTGGCGCTGGTTGCGGTACATGTACGGCACAACGACGCACGCAAAAGTGACCACAATCACCAGTAGGTCGCGCGCGGCAGCACGCAGCGGGTAGCGCTGCAGCAGATAACAGCAGGGCAGCAGCACGACGACGCCGATAAAAATATAGAGCACCGCTGCCTTTGTCAGCGTCACAACTCCGAAGAGCAGGCCCGCAAGCGCGAGGTAGCCGAGCCGGCGTCGCGCGAAGCCGAGCGCGAGGCACAGGCTCGCGAGCATAAAGAAGGCAGAAGCGATGATCTCCGAATAAAGATCGTTCACCAGATGCATGTCGAGCGGACCGCCGGCAAACGGCAGGTTCACAAGCACAGCGGCGAGGAGTCCAAGGGCGAATGAGCTGGTGAGCTCCAGCGTGGCCCAGAAGCTCGCAACCGTCAGCAGTGACAGCCACAGCAGGTTTTGGTATTTGAGATATCGCACCCGCTCGCCGCTGAAGTAGGCATCGTCGGGCGCCGCCCCCAAGATGCCGTCAATAATCTTGATCCCCAAGGCACAGGCCAACACCGGCACGGGCTCACGGTAATCGGTGGGGGTATAAGGCGGCGCCTCATCAAGCGACATGACGCCGTGGCGGTCGAGATTCACGGCCATGCGCACCGTCTGGTTGGCATCGCGTTCGACGGGCGCGCCGTTGATCTGCCGCGTCCACACCATCAGGAACCCCACCGCCAGGACGCAGACTGTTAGCCATCTGACGATGGACAGGGACGATGAATTCATGAAGTGCGTACTGGAGCCGCAGAAATCGCCCCGAATATAGCAGAATTGCAGACCAGGTTGCCCCGCTCAAGTCTGCCACAGGCCGCCGCTGTGCGTCGGTTCACGGTCGCTCGCAGGAATTGCCTTACACTTTCACTGTAAAGTATTTACGGTCAAATCATTTGCCCAGCAGCACACCACCATGCGCCTTCGCCTGATCGGGGAGCACGTGCATTTCTCGATCGCGGCGCTCGCTGCGGTCGAGCTCGCCGTTTGCTGCCTGGCGTTCATCGCCGCAGCACGGGTGCGCTTCGGCGTGGACCTCAATGTTTTTGAGAATAGCTACGGCCCGCTGTGGCCGCGGGCGCTGGTATTTGGCGTCGTGATGGTAGTTTGCCTCATGGCGTTCGGCCTATACAGCGCACGGCAACGCGCCCGCGCGTTCGGCCTGGCGGTGCGCATTATTGCCGCCATCCTTGCCGGCATCGCCGTAACGGTTGTCGTGTGGTACATCGCTCCGGCGATGCGCATCGGCCGCGGCGTCATGCTGCTCGCATCGGTGGCGTCGCTCGCGGCCATCGGAGTGACGCGTACCGCGTTCACGCGTCTCGTACACGAGGATGTCTTCAAGCGCCGCGTGCTGGTATACGGTTCGGGTCAGGGTGCATCGGCGATAGCCGAGCTGCGGCGTCGTTCCGACCGGCGCGGCTTCAGCTTGGTGGGCTACGTCAAGGCGGACGGCGAGACGCGTACGCTGCCCATCACGACGCTCGATGCCTCGCTCGGATTGTTCCAGCTGTGTGAGCGCTATGACGTAGATGAGGTCGTCGTGGCAATGGATGATCGCCGCCGCAATTTTCCGCTGCGCGAGCTGCTCGAATGCCGGCTGACGGGCGTCGATGTTACGGAACTTCTGACATTTCTTGAGCGCGAGACGGGTCGCGTGCGCATCGATGTGCTAAACCCGAGCTGGCTCATTTTTGGCCCCGGCTTCCGACGCGATCCTTTGCGGCTGTTCTCCGCGCGCGCTCTCGATGTGATCGCCAGCGTCGTGATCCTCACATTGTCGCTGCCCGTCATGATGTTGAGCGCGCTCTCGATCATGGTCGAGGATGGCTGGCGCGCGCCGGTGTTCTACTGTCAGTCGCGCGTTGGCCGCGGCGGGCGCACATTCGAGCTTTTGAAGTTCCGCAGCATGAGCCCCGATGCGGAGACCGATGGGCAAGCGCGCTGGGCGGAGAAGGACGACCCGCGCGTCACTGGAGTCGGGGGGATCATGCGCCGGCTGCGCATCGATGAGCTGCCGCAGCTCCTCAATGTCCTGCGCGGCCAGATGAGCCTTGTGGGGCCGCGTCCGGAGCGGCCGCATTTTGTGACCGAGCTGGCGCAAAAGATCCCGTACTACGTCGAGCGGCACTGCGTTAAACCAGGCATCACGGGGTGGGCGCAGCTGTGTTATCCGTATGGCTCCTCCGAGCAAGATGCCATCGAGAAGCTGCAGTACGACCTCTACTACATCAAGAACAATAGCCTGCTCTTCGATCTCTCGATCGTGCTGCAGACCGTCGAGGTGGTCTTCATGGGTAAGGGCGCGCGCTGAAACGGCCAGTGCGGCGCTTGCTGCGGCGCGCAGCGCCTAGCGTTGCTTGAACTCTTCGGGTGTCAGCTGATGGCGTCCGAGGAGCTTGTAGAAGTCGGTGCGATTGCGCTTTGCCAGGCGCGCCGCCTGACTAACATTGCCACCTGTGATCTGCAGGATCTGTGACAGATAGCTGCGTGTGAACTCATCCCGCGCTTCGTCAAACGATGGCAGACGCCCGGGACCACCCCCTAGGGACTGCTGCACCATCTCCACCGGAATGATTGGGGTTTGTGACAGAGCAACGTTCTGCCTCACGACGTTTTGCAGCTGGCGGATGTTGCCGGGCCAATCGGCCGTGGCGAGAAGCTCCACCGCTTCGGGAGCGTAGATCTTGCGCACGCCGCTTTCCTTGGCGATCTGTGCCAGAAAATGCGCGACCAGGAGCGGTATGTCCTCGCGGCGCCGGTTGAGCGAGGGCATCTCAATATGCACCACATTCAGACGGTAATAGAGGTCGTCGCGGAATTGCCCTTCGCTCATAAGCTGCTGCAAATCGCGATGGGTCGTCGAGATCACGCGCACGTTGACCCGGATGTCATCGGTGCTGCCGACAGGGCGAACCAGGTTTTCCGTCAGCACGCGCAAAAGCTTCACTTGCAGCTGCATCGGCAGATCGCCGACCTCACTCAGCAGTAGCGTGCTGCCATCAGCCGCCTGGAACAGTCCTTCGTGGGCGCGCGTGGCACCGGCGATTGCGCCCTTCGCGTGGCCGAAGAGCTCGGATTCGAGCAGGTCCTCCGCCATGGCGCTGCAGTTGATCATCATGAAGGTCTTGTGGCGACGCGGGCTTGCCCTGTGGATCGCGCGCGCCAGCATTTCCTTGCCCGTGCCGCTCTCACCGGTGATGAGCACTCGCGCATCCGTGCCGGCGACCATGTGCGCCTGGCCGAGGCGCTCTTCCATGACGGAGCTGCGCGTTACTATCTCCGCGCGCCAGTCCTCGTCCGAGGCGCCGAAGCCGGAGATGCGCAGCGCCTTTTGAACATGATCGAGCAACTCCTGCTTGTCGACCGGCTTGGTGAGAAAGCCGAAAGCACCCATCTGAGTTGCCTGTACGGCATCGGGGATTGTGCCGTGCGCGGTGAGCAGGATTACCTTTAAGCCCGGCCAACGGGTCTGCAGCTCTTTTAGAAGCCCGATGCCGTCCATCTGGTCCATGCGCAGATCGGAGATCACGAGGTCCGGGCGAAAACGGCCGGCGGCCGCAAGTGCGAGCGCCGCGCTTTCCACGGCTTCGACATCGTAACTCTCGGCGCGCAGGCGAATCGTCAGCAGGCGCAGAAGTCCCGGATCATCGTCCACTACCAGAATGCGTGCCTTGCGTTTGCCTGTTTGACTCAAGGTGTGTGTCCTTCCGTGCTGGGTTTGCGGTCGCTCACTGAGCGTTCGATATTGGTGATCGCATCGAGCTTGGAGCGCGCCGCCTCAAGGTCCTTGCGTAACTTGGCGTTCTCATCGATCTCGGTCTGCAATTGGCGGTTAGCCGCGGTGAGCCGATCATGCGCGGCGTGCGCGGCGCTGTCCTGCAGAGTGTGGTTTTCGGCCGTCAGCGTCAATTGTGCATCTACGTTCTGAAGTTCGAGGTACGCGAAGGCGCGCTCAGAGGACACTAGCGACTCGGGAGTCGCTACGAGCTCGCGCAGCAGGCGCTGTGCCTGCGGTAGATTGGTCCCGGAATGACCAGGCGCCGCAAGCTCTAGTGCGTAACGCAACTCATGGCTCGGAGTGGGAGCGAGCGCGTAGTCCTTGCGCGCCGCTTCAAGAATCTCCGCCTGTTCGGCAGGCGGGGACTGCACGAGCCTTTGGAGTATCTCGACGTGCGAGGTCAGCAGTGTCCCGGCGGTCGCATCGTGGTCGACAATCGGTGCGGGACTGCTATTTTCGTGATCGGCGGGCGTGAGCGAACAGGCTGAGAGGGCAATACCCAGCAGGCAGGCCGCGACGCCGGCGGAACTGCTCCACGCGCAGCCACCTGATTGCAATTTTGCGTGCGAGCACCGGCTGCTAGGCCGCATGCGCCGGGCGTTCCTTCGAGCTTGCACCTGCCTCCGGCAGTGCACTGCCAGAGGCGCGGATGGGCATCGTGATGCGAAAGTGCGCGCCGGAATACGTGCCATCGATGATTTGAATCGTGCCGCCGTGCGCGGCAACGCATTCCGTCACAACGGACAGCCCGATGCCCGTGCCTTTCAGGCTCGAGCCCTTAGCGGCGCGCCCGGTGTAAAACGCGTCGAAGATATGCGCCCGATCCTCCATCGGGATGCCCTCACCGCTATCGGCGACGTCAATCACTAGCGCATCCTTGTCGGCGCGCGCGCGCAGATGGATGCTGCCTCCCTTGGGCGAGTACTTCACGGCATTCGACAAAAGATTCTCCAAAATCAACCGCAGCTTGCCGCGGTCAGCTATCAGCGTGACATCCTCAATCTGTACATCGAGCCGCACGCGCTGCGACAAAAGCGTCAATTGCTGATTCTCCAGCACCTGCTTGACCACCGGCCGCAAACGAAATTCGCTGGCATCCAGCCCGAGGCTGCTCGTCTGCCAGGCGCTGAACGAGAGCAGATTCTCGATCATGCGCTGCAGCTTGAGCCCGTTCTCCCGGAGAATCCCGGTCACCTCGCGCTGATTGCTGTCGAGCTCCCCGACGGCCCCGTCCATGAGCAGTTCGGTGCCCTCGCGAATATTGGCTAACGGAGTCTTCAGCTCATGCGACATATGTCGCAGAAATCGGTTCCGTTCCTGAGCCAAGTCAACCAGCCGAGACCGCAGCCATTCGAGCTGCCGCCCGAGCCTTTCAAGGTCCACAGGGCCCGAAACCCGGATGGGATGGGTAAAGGAGCCGCGTCCAAGCTCGCTAATGGCCCGGTCGAGGTGGCGCAGGGGGCGTGCGACCGCGAGGGCAAGCCCCAGGATTGCGATCAGAGTGAGCGGCAGTAGCAGGGCCGATTGCCACAGAAGCCGCGCTCGCGCCTGCTGGGTACGCTGCTCGAGGGCGACCACCTGCGAGTCGATCTGCGCATTACTCTCTTCGGCGACCCGGTCGGCAAGCGCGCTTAGGTCCGCAAACCTCTGCAACAGCTGCGAGAGGTTGTAGCTCGGCTGAGGCATGCCAAGCACCATCTGGCCGATCTTTTGCTGCAGCAGACCCAGTTCCGCCAGTGTATGACGCGCCTGATCGGTGCGCGCATTGCGCCCCAGCTCGACGCGGGTTGCGGACAATCGCAAGTCCTGAGTGCGGTAAAGCTCCAGCAGCTTGGGGTCATTTAGCACTTGGTAGAGGCGCGCGGTGCGCTCCAGGGAGCTGATTTGAGCGAAGAGCTCCTGGCTCGCACGCGCCGCGGCGACGCCTTCGACGACGAGCTGCTGACCGGTATCAGCAAGCGCGCGAATTTGCAGTTCCGCGTCCCCGAGTGCCACAAGGAGTGGCACGGCGATGACTGCCAGACCGAGCAGCATCAGTCCGCTTAAGGATTTAGGTCGCGCCCAACGCATTAGACCTAGTTTACGGCCTTGTGGGCGAACTTGCCTTCGCCCGGGCGGGAGCGTGCGTAACCGCTTTTCAACTTCCAGGAACTCTACCAAGGCTCGCGCTGCAGACGCTCCTCCCAACGCAGTGAGGTCTGGACGATGGTCTTAAGATCATCCAATCGCGGCTGCCAGCCGAGAATGGAGCGGATTTTCTCAGCGCGCGCGACGAGGGTCGGAGGATCGCCCGCGCGACGCGGCTTCTCGGTAATCGGCAACGGTCGCCCAGCCGCATCTTCGACCGCCTTCAGGACCTCGCGAACGCTATAACCGTGGCCGTAACCGCAATTGAGTACCACTGACTTGCCGTTGGCGCGCAGGTAGTCGAGCGCGTTCAGGTGCGCCGTGGCGAGATCTTCAACGTGGATGAAGTCGCGCACGCCTGTGCCATCCGGGGTCGGATAATCGGTGCCGAATATTGAGATTTCCCTGCGCTTGCCGACGACGGCCTCGCAGGCCACTTTGATCAGCAAGGTAGCCTTCGGAGTCGACTGGCCGATGCGTGTCTGGGAGTCGGACCCCGCAACGTTGAAATAGCGTAACGACACATAGCGCAATGATCCCGCCGCAGATAGATCGCGCAGCATCCACTCGGACATGAGCTTCGAGGTTCCATAGGGATTGATCGGTGCGGTCGCCGTCGTCTCCTCGGCATAGGGCTCTTTCGGAATGCCGTAGACCGCTGCGGTGGATGAAAATACGAACTGCTTTACGCCAACTTCGCTGCAGCACTTAAGCAGGTTCAGTGTGGCGCAAGTGTTGTTGCCGTAGTACTTCAGCGGATCGGCGACGGAATCGGGCACCACCGTGTGCGCCGCGAAGTGCATCACGGTATCAACGCCATGCTCGCGCAGGAGCGGCAGCACGACCTCGCGGTCACCGGTGTTGCCCACGACGAGCGGACAATCGAGCACCGCCTGGCGAAACCCGGTGATCAGATTGTCGAGAATGACCACGCGCTCGCCACGGGCTCGCAGCTGCAACGCGACGTGACTGCCGATGTAGCCAGCGCCGCCAGTGACTAATATGGTCCCTTGTTTCATTGTCGAAGGCTCCGGACGGCCGCTGCCGCGTACTAAAAACCGATGATACGCAAAACCACCGTGGTGGACCGGACACCGTTCTCAGGCCTTACACCGGATGTGGTCCTCGATGGTGCGGCGTCCGTAGGCTTTGAGGGTGAGGGCATCTTATTTGCGCTCAACAGCTACGAAAATCGCGTCTATCAGCTCGGCAGGGGCGAAGGAGCTGTGGTTCTCAAGTTCTATCGGCCGGCGCGGTGGAGTGATGCTCAGATCATCGAGGAGCATGCCTTTGCAACCGAGCTTGCGGTCGCAGACCTGCCCGTCGCCGCACCGATTGCGGTCGGCGGCGATACCTTGTTGCGCTACCGCGAGTTTCGCTTTGCGGTATTCCCGTGGCAGCGCGGGCGTGCACCCGAGCTCGACGCGCATGAGTCGCGCGCGATCCTCGGGCGCAGCCTCGCACGGGTACATCAGGTCGGCGCCGCGCGCGCGTTCGTTTCACGCATGCGCTTCACGATCGAGCGCCTAGGCTGGGACGCACGCAAATTACTGCTTGCGAGTGAACTGCTGCCGCAGTCGCTCGCCGATCGCTACGCTGAAGTCAGCGCGGCCCTCTTGGAGAGTGTCAGCGCAGAATTCACTGCGGTCGGCGGCTTCTCGGAAGTGCGCATTCACGGCGATTGCCATCTCGGCAATGTGCTCTGGAACGAAAAGGGGCCGGTCTTTGTAGACCTTGACGATTGCCTCATGGGGCCGCGCATTCAGGATTTGTGGATGCTGCTCGCCGGCTCCGCCGACGATCAGCAGCGCCAATGGGCCGAGCTCATGGAGGGTTATCAGCAGTTCGCCAATTTTGATTTTCGCGAGCTGAGGCTCATCGAGCCCCTGCGCGCGTTGCGCATGATTCACCACGCGGCCTGGGTGGCGCATCGCTGGGGCGATCCTGCCTTTCCGCGGGCTTTCCCGTGGTTTGCACAAGCGCGCTACTGGGAGGGTCACATTGGCGACCTGATGGAGCAGGCGGACGCCATCAACGATCCACCCCTGCTACGGTTCTAGAGGATTGAGACACAGTGCTGTCGAGGCTGGCGCGGCTTGACATACAATCGTTCGCGCTTTGCCAACCCAGCAAAGGACTTACGTGAAGGCGACGCTTACCCAGAGCAGGGGACTTTCGGCCGCCGCAGCCCTCGCGGTGCTGCTAGTGAGCTTGCAAGGATGCAACAAGATTGAGCATGCGGTGGGCAAGCGGCCGCCCAGTCAGCCGAGCACCACGGCACCCACCGATCCCGCCGAGCTTGCGCTTGCCAACATGGTCAGCGCAGTAAGCTCGGGCAAGTCGACGGATAACCTGCAGCTTAAGTTCGAGTTACACAATCGCCCCGTGGTGGGGCAGCCCGTCGATGTCGATCTTGCGCTAATCCCGGGCCGGGATCTTGATCGGGTCTATACGACCTTCCAAGGATCTGATGGCCTTGAGATCACCGCCGGCAGCAAGACCGATGAGGTTGATCGGCCGCCGGTAGGTGTGCCCATCCTCTACACAGTCACTATCGTTCCGCAGCGCGAAGGGGTGCTTTCAGTGAGCGCCGTGGTCTTGGCGGATTCATCGACCGAGTCCGTCACTCGCACGTTTTCCATTCCCGTGATCGCGGGCACCGGGGCCCCCGCCATGGCCTCTGAACCGGTTGCGGCTTCAGGTTCGAGCAGGGGGCGGAGCCAATGAGGTGCGACCTAGGCCGGTGAGGCCTGCACATTGGTCGTTATGTAAAGTACCCGCATGAGATCCTCATGCGCTTTGTGGACTACACATTCTTATTACGCCACCGTGCAGCCGGTTCGCTCAATACATAGAACTGCCTAACCGTGAGTGAACCGCGCGACCTCGAGCTAGAACGATTACGACAGGACGAGCAGCGCTCACAGCGCTGGAAGTTCTGGGGCACGTATCTGTCGGCGCGTCAGTGGGCGACCGTGCGCGAGGATTACTCCGCCTCCGGGGATCCGTGGGGTTATTTTCCTCATGATCATGCACGCAGCCGCGCGTATCGCTGGGGCGAGGATGGCCTGTTAGGCATCACCGATGAGCACTGCCGCATGTGTTTCGCAGTGGCGCTGTGGAACGGCGCAGACCCCATCCTCAAGGAACGACTGTTCGGTCTCACCGGACCCGAAGGCAATCATGGCGAGGATGTAAAGGAGCTCTACTACTATCAGGACGCCACCCCGACGCACAGCTATTGCCGCGCGCTCTACAAGTATCCCCAGGCGAGTTTTCCGTACCAGCAGCTCGTCGAGGAAAACCGTCGTCGCAGTCGCGAGCAGGCCGAATTCGAGCTCCTCGACACCGGTATCTTTGATGGAAACCGCTACTTCGACGTCACGGTGGAATACGCCAAGGCCGCGCCCACCGATATTCTGATCCGTTTGACGATCGCCAATCGCGGGCCGCAGCCGGCAGAGCTTCATGTGCTGCCGACGCTGTGGTTCCGCAACACCTGGTCGTGGGGCGAGATTGAGGAAGAAGCCACCGCTCGGCCGCTCATCCGCTCGCATGACGCCACCGCCCTCGTGGCGGTTCATGAGACGCTGGGCAGCTACTATCTGGCTTATGAGGCCTCCGACGGCCTGCTTGGCTGCCTCTATACGGACAACGACACCAACCACGCTCGGCTCTTCGGTGTCAGAAATGCACGACCGTACGTCAAAGACGGCATCCACGAAGCTGTAGTACACGGCCGGCGCGAGGCGGTGAATCCGGCTGGCAGCGGCACGAAGGCCGCGGTGCATTACAAACTGACGGTTGAGGCGCGCAGTGCTGTCACGCTGCGCCTGCGGCTTGAGGGTGCAAAGAGGCCGACCGCTGCAACGTTGGGCGGCGACTTTGAGCGCGTCTTCAAGCAGCGCATTGCCGAGGCGGACCACTTCTATGCGGCGCACCTCGAGCCCTCCCTTGACGCCGAGCAGCGGCGCATTGCGCGTGCCGCCTACGCCGGACTTCTCTGGTGCAAACAGTTCTACGCGCTCGTACAGAGCCGCTGGAGCAGCGGTGACCCCACGCAGCCCGCACCGCCGCCGGGCCACACGGCGCGTAATGCCAGCTGGATGCACGTCTATGCCCGCGACGTGTTCGTGATGCCCGACAACTGGGAGTTCCCCTATTTCTGCGCGTGGGATTCCGCGTTTCATTGTGTGTGTCTTAGCAAGATCGACCCGGATTTTGCCAAGCACCAGTTGGTCCTGCTGCTGCGCGAGTGGTACATGCACCGCAATGGCCAGCTGCCGGCTTACGAGTTTGCCTTCTCGGACGTAAACCCTCCCGTGCATCCGTGGGCGGTGTGGCGCGTCTACCGCCTGCCGGAGACCGCACGCAATCCAGATCGGGGATTTCTCGAGCGCGCGTTTCAGAAGTTACTGCTCAATTTCACCTGGTGGGTCAATCGAGAGGATCCGGAGGGCAATAATCTCTTTTCCGGTGGCTTTCTCGGACTTGACAACATCGGTGCGTTTGACCGTTCCAAACCGCTGCCCAATGGCGGCACGCTGCAGCAGGCCGATGGCACCGCCTGGATGGCGTTCTATTGCGTGCATATGCTGTCGATGGCACTCGAGCTTGCTCGGAAAGATGACGTTTATCAGGATCTGGCATCGAAGTTCGTCGAGCACTTCACGGCCATCTCGAGCGCGATCAACAATTTCGGCGGCACCGGCTTGTGGGACGAGGAGGACGGGTTTTACTACGACAGGGTTGCGCTCAACGGCAGATCCGAGGCGCTTCGGGTGCGCGCGGTCTCTGGCTTTCTTCCCATGTTGGCCGCGACGATCATCCGCAACGAAGATGTTAAAGAATTCACGGGCTTCACGCAGCGCCTGAAATGGGATGCAAGGTTTCGGCCCACGCTGCTTGAACATTCCGTGCAAACCAACGCGAATGGCACTGAGCATCTGCTAAGCGTCCTTAGCCGAGAGCAGCTCGAGCGGCTATTGCACCGGCTCTTCGATGAGGATGAGTTCCTTTCGCCGTTTGGCATACGCTCGATGTCGCGCTTCCATGCGCAATATCCGTCTGTGTATACAGTCGCGGGCGCGACCTACACGGTCGATTACGAGCCCGGCGAGGGCACGCACGGAGACTTTGGCGGCAATTCCAATTGGCGCGGTCCGATATGGTTTCCGATCAACTATCTGATACTGGAGGCGCTGCGCATCTATCATTTGTTTTATGGCGAGACCTTCCGCGTGGAGTTTCCAACGCACTCGGGAAGGTGGATGACTCTCGGTGAGGCGGCGCGCGATCTTGCGCATCGATTGCAAAATCTTTTTCTCCCTGATAGGGACGGGCGCCGTCCCTGCTACGGCGCGGAGTCGCGTTATGCCGACGATCCGCATTGGCGGGAGTTACTGCTGTTCAATGAGTACTATCACGCCGACTCAGGCCGCGGCTGTGGCGCAAGCCATCAGACGGGTTGGACGGCGCTGATAGCCGATCTTTTGAATCTAGAGCCTCATTGGACCGCCAATAGGCCCAGGTTTGTTGATTAATATT
>Ga0302324_100016643_pt1 | contig 14641 bp, 13 predicted proteins | sample Palsa_T0_1_FD_201949 | JGI IMG/M metagenome (GOLD analysis project Ga0302324, IMG submission 201949) | Peat permafrost microbial communities from Stordalen Mire near Abisko, Sweden - Palsa_T0_1 | ecosystem: Environmental > Terrestrial > Soil > Palsa > Peat permafrost | place: Sweden: Abisko...
GTCCAGACGGCCTTGAAGCCCTGTCGGGCCATAACGCTGTGCTGCACGGCGAAAAGACCGAGCAGAATGAGATTGATGGCGAGCGCCTCAGGCATATCAACACTGGGAGCCGAATCGATCGTCTTTGGTACGACTAGATCGCCGATGAACCCTATCGCGTAGAGAAATGACGCCAAGAACACGCCGTAGCAAAATAACCCGTACACTGCCGCCACGAATCCCATGATGATTCCCCTTGAAGTGTATTGAACGATCTGCCCATGCCTTATTAATCGGAAGCCTCGCCCGCTGCGCCTGGCTGCCTTGGCGCGACCGCAGCTGCGATGACAAATTCCCCTGGGATTCGGTAGCCGTGACCATGCCGCGATGACTCGATCGCCTCCAAGTAGCGGGCGCGAACCCGCGCCCGGGCCGCATCATTGAAGCGCGACCAGGCCAGTGCGACCGGGCCGCCGACAAACGCCGCGTCGCAGGCTTCGTCGGCATCGGCGAAGGTTAGCGTCGTTGTGATGCGGCGCAGTGTGACGTCCTCAAAGTTCGCATCGGCGCACAAGCGCGCGAGAGTGTCTTGCTTGCCGAGACGGAAAAACAACGGACAGACTTCGCTGGCTACCTCGTCAGCAACAATCGGAAAGATCGCTGACCAGCCGCATTGCGAACGCTCGCCCCATACTGCGAGAGATACGCGGCCGCCTGCACGTAGTACCCGGCGCATCTCCCGCAGGGCCTGTTCTGGATCGGGCATATACATGAGCCCGAGAGCGCACAACACGACGTCGAAGCTTGCGTCCGGCAGAGCCAGGGTCTCGGCGTCCATTCGCGAAAAGCTGCAGTTCGATAATTTCTTTTCCCTCGCTCGCCGTTCGGCGGCGCCTACCATTCGATCGGAGAGATCGATACCGAGCACATGTCCTCTCACACCAACTGCGCGAGCGGCCTCAAATGAGACCAGTCCAGTGCCACAGGCGATGTCGAGCACCTTTTCACCCGGCGCGGGCAACGCCCAGGCCAGCAGACCGGCTTGAGCTTCGGCGAGCTGTGCCTGCCACAGGGACTCGTAGTCAGTTGCCGCCAAGTCCCAGCCGTAGCGCTGAACACGCCGTTGCAGTCTTGCCTCCATGGTTTGCTACACCCGATGTGACCCAAAGCTTCAGAATGTGGAGCGAGACTGTTGCACTTCGGCGCAGCCGGGTCCTATCTGGGAGTCGGCCGTATTTGACCGATCGTCCATGGGTGGCTACCGGCGTGTCCTGCGGTTGACCAGGCGTCCGAGATTGCTGCTCGCCCGTCCCCCGGCCAGCGCCCAGGCTCCGCGGCACTGGAAAATACCCGTCGCTCCACCCACAATTAGAGATGTCAAGGGTGGAGAAATGTGGTCATGCCGATAAAAGACATCGCAGCGGCAGTGCATCGCGTGGAATCAGTCCTTCGGCGCCGGCCCGAGATGGGTCTGCATGATGATTCGCCCGCTACTGCGCGCTGGCAGAGCGGTACGCGGATTGACTCCAGTCATTCCAATGGCACGCAAGTGCAGACGGACATGCCTGCCGAACTCGGCGGCAGCGGCGAACAGGTCACGCCAGGCTGGCTGTTCCGAGCGGGAGTTGCATCTTGTCTGGCGACTTGCATTGCGCTGCGTGCGGCGCAGGCCGGAATAGAACTGTCCGCGCTTGAAGTGCGGGCGAGCAGTCGTTCGGACCTGCGAGGCTTGCTTGGAATGAAAGACGCCACGGGTGAGGCCGTGTGCGCCGGCCCGTGCGACGTTCAGCTGGCGGTGCGGATCGAGGCTCATGGGATTGCACCTGAGCAATTGAGAAACCTGGTCGAAGAAAGCCACCGCTGCTCACCTATGCCCACGGCGCTCAGGAACGCGCTGCCGGTAGCTTTGCGCATTGATACGGGCGCAGAGTAATGGATGCACTCTCGGAGACTCTGCGTGTCGTACGCCTGATAGGCGCCATCTTCATCAACGCGCGCTTTACCGCGCCTTGGTGTTATCAGTCCCCGAGTGCTGACTCGGCCGCGCCGCTGCTGGAGCCAGGCGCCGAGCGTGTAGTGATTTTCCATTTGATTACGGAAGGTGAGTGCTACGTGGAGCTTGGCAATGAACCGCCGGTACGTCTAACCGCGGGCGACGCCGTCATCTTTCCGAAGGGCCATGCGCATCGCATGACTTCTCAACCCGGACTTCCACCTGCGACCGGCGCGCGCCTTGATCAAGTGCTGGCGCGTCGTCCGCGTCAACTGGTCTTCGGTGGCGGTGGGCCGACGACACGGCTCGTCTGCGGCTACATGGCCTGCGATGCCCGGCTGGCCGGAATGTTGCTTGCGGGGCTACCTGCGCTCGTGCGCGTGAACGTCCGTGGATCGAATGCAGGCATCTGGCTCGAAGCCTCTGTCCGCTACGCTCTGGCCGAAGCCCGCTCACCTCGACCCGGCGGTGCCGGCGTCCTGGCCAAGCTTGCTGAGGTGCTGTTCATCGAGGTACTTCGCCTTTATATGAACGAACAGGGTGAGGGTCGAACCGGATGGCTAGCCGGGGTGGGCGATCGAATCGTCGGTCCGGCATTGAATGCGATGCACTCGCGTCCGGCTCATGCCTGGACGCTGGAGGAGTTGGCGCACGACGCCGGAACTTCGAGGTCGGTGCTCGCAGAGCGTTTTCAGAATCTGGTCGGCAGTTCGCCCATGCAGTACCTGACGCAGTGGCGCATGCTGCTTGCCGCCAATCTCCTCTGCCGGAGCAACGCGCCGTTGGCGCGCATTGCGGAAGATGTGGGCTATCAAACTGATACGGCTTTCAGTCGCGCATTTCGGCGCGCGTATGGCTCGCCGCCAGCAGCCTGGCGCCGGAATCAGTTGACACGCGAGCACGTGCGCGACTGATCCGACATCACTGAGCTATTGCGCTCAGGCCGCGATATTCTGCGCGTCCAGGGCCTGCAAAACCTGCTGATGCTCGCCCAGCAGTCTATCCACGAGCACGCGAGCGTCGCTGAGCTTGCCGTCTTCAGCGGCCGACTCCACGTGCTTGCACAGCTCGGCGAAAGCCATCGCACCCACATTGGCGCTACTGGACTTCAGGGCATGCGCCGCCTGCCGTATACCCACGGCATCGTGGGACAGCGCCGCCGCACGCATGGCCTCCGTCAGGGACAGTGAGCTGGCCACATAGAGTCCGACCACCTTGGCAAACAAATCCGGGCCACCAGGTCTGTGCAGCGCGCGTATGCGTCCGACGGTCTGCGGATCCAATATGGCTACGGCTGATTCTTCAGTTTTCGTTTCGGCAATAATGGGCATGTCGTCGGATCCGCAGGACTCGAGCACCTGATACAGCTGATCGCCCGTGAACGGCTTGCTCAGGTAGCGGTCCATGCCAGCCGCAAAACATTTCTCGGCGTCGCCGCTCAACGCATTGGCCGTCAGCGCCACGATGTAGGTGCGCGCGCGCTGGTGTTCCTTCTCCAACTCACGAAATCGGCTGGTCGCAGCGTAGCCATCGAGTTTGGGCATCTGGCAGTCCATGAGCACGACTTCAAAAGTCTCGGCTGCCAGCATTTCCAGCGCCTGCTCTCCATTCCAGGCGCTGGTCACTTCCACACCCAGCTCCTGCAGCATGGCCTGGGCGACTTCCTGATTCACCGGGTTATCTTCAACCAGCAGCACCCGGCGTATGCGGGAGACTCTCTTGCCCCCTTTGGTCACCGCGCGCACATCTCGGTTCGGGTACTGCGCGCCCTCCTGGGCCAGGGATTGATGCTTCATTAGCGCGGACAGACGCTCCAGCAGTTGCGCGCGGCGCACCGGCTTGCCTATCCACCCGGTCGCCGCGTCATGCCGCAGCTCTGGCGAGGCATCCGCGGCCAGAACAGAGTTGATCATCAACAGTGGCACGCCTACAAAGTCCGGGCGGCTGCGGATTTCCGCCGCCAGCGTCGCGCCATTCATCTTCTGCATTTCGGAGTCCAGAATAATGACGTCAAATTGGCCTGCCAATGCATTGTGCAGAATCTCCAGCGCCTGGCGGCCCGAGCTCGCCTCCGTGACCATGACCCCCCAGCTCACGAGGTGATGCCGGAATATTTCACGGCTGGTCGAATTGTCGGCCACCAACAGCATGCGAGTGCGATCCAGCACCGTGGCACGCCGATCCCGAACTGCGGTCGGATCGGTAGGCAGAGGCACGGAGAAAAAGAATCTCGAGCCCTTGCCCGGAATGCTCGACACGCCAATCTGGCCGCCCATGAGCTCTACCAGCTGCTTGCAGATGGCGAGCCCCAGTCCTGTGCCGCCGTACTGGCGGGTGGTCGAGACATCCTCCTGCGCGAAGGATTCGAATATGGCGGCGCAGTTTTCGGCCTTGATGCCTATGCCGGTATCGGATACTTCGAAATGGAAGGTCGAGTTGAGCAGATCCGCGCCCGCATGCCGAACGGCGATCTTGACCTCGCCGCGCTCCGTAAATTTCACCGCGTTGCTGATCAGATTGATGATCACCTGCCGCAGTCGCTGGCCATCGCCGTTCACCGTCATTTCGATGTGCGACGGGATGTCGCAGATCAACTCCAGGCCTTTGCTGTGCGCGCGCTCGGCCAGAATGTCGGCCGCATCTTCAATCACCTCGCGCAGATTGAACGGCGCGGTCTCCAGCTCGAGCTTGCCGGCCTCGATTTTCGAGAAATCAAGGATGTCGTTGATGATATCCAGCAAGGCGCTGCCGGACTGATGAATCGTGGCAGCATAGCGGCGCTGCCGTTCATCCAAGGTAGTCGAATGACGCAGCAGTTCCGCCATGCCCAGTACGCCATTCATGGGCGTGCGAATCTCATGACTCATGCGGGCCAGGAACTCGCTCTTGGCGCGACTGGCCCCTTGTGCGCGCTGCAAGGCCTTCTGAGCCTCAGCCACGGCCGTATCGAGCACCACCGTGCGCTCGCGCACCAGCTTTTCCAGGTCGTTCTGATAGATGCGCAGATTCAGATCGCGCCGCTCCAATTCGCCCAGCATCTCATTGAATGCATCGCTCAAGGCGCCAAATTCGTCCTCACTGTGCTTTTCAGCCCGCAGCGCAAAATTCTTGCCGGCACCCACATCGCGCGCGACCCGAAGCAGATCGCGCAGCGGACGTGAAATGAGCCGCTGCGGCTGAATTGACAGCAGGCAAGCCACCGCACAGGCGAACAGCAGGCCCCATAGCATGTGTTTGAGCACGCCCGGCAACTTCGCATACACCTCGGTCAGATCCGCATCCACGTGCAGGGTGCCCGACCGATTGCCCTCCCATGTCACCGGGGCCAGGACGTATACCCGCGTCAGGCCAATGAAGCGGATGGCTTGCGTGTCGTGGCCACCCTCATCGACGGCCCAGATTCGCTGTCGCTCCTGGGTCGAGGCGCTGTCTTCGCTGAAGGATACGTCGGCAACCACGTTGCCCGCGGCATCGTATAGCGTGGCCGCGCGAATATCCGGGTTCGAGCGCAGCGTCAATAGCACGTTGCGAGCGCTCGCTCGATTGGATGACTTCAACGGCACCGCGGCATTCACGCCTACCGTGGTGACCAGGGTTAGCAGATCCTGAGACAGGCTGCGGCGCTGGCTGGCAACTTCCCAAAACAGCGACAGCAGGCAGGAGATCAGCACCGCCACCGCCGCCGCGAACACGATCATCAGGCGCAGCTTCGCCCCCAGAGACACATTGCGGAGCCAGCGCATCATGATTTGAGGTTACAGCGCCGCGTCGCGGGCGCTGAGCTGCTCGCGCTCGAGCTCGCGCGCGGCATAGGGCGCGCCGCGCAGCAATTTCTCGAGATCGGCGACCGGGATAGGCGCGCTGATCAGATAGCCCTGCACCTGATCGCAGCGATGGTTGCGCAGGAATTCAAGTTGCTCGACGTTCTCGACGCCCTCGGCAATGACCTTTAGCTTCAGCTCGCGCGCCATGGCGATGATGGCGGCGCAAATGGCCGCGTCATCGTCGCTGGTGTGCAGATCCTTGACGAACGAGCGATCGATCTTCAATGAGTCCACCGGAAATTGCCTTAGGTAACCCAGGGAGGAATAGCCGGTGCCAAAATCGTCGATGGACAGGGTCAGACCCGCGGCGCGGAAACGCTTCATACACGCCGTGGTGTCATCGACATTGCGCATCAACAGGCTCTCGGTAATCTCCAGTTCAAACTGCTCGGGTTTGACCCCGTAGTGCCATATGGTGCGCAGTACCGAAGCGACGAAATCCTCGCGCGCAAACTGCTGCACCGATACGTTGACCGCGATGGTCAGATGACCAAAGCCTTGATTGGCCCAGGCATTGAGCTGTTTGCAGGCCTGTTGGATGACCCAATCGCCCAGGGCCACGATGAGCCCGGTCTCTTCAGCCACGGGAATGAAGGTGTCGGGAGGAATCCATCCGCGCTCGGGATGTTTCCAGCGCAGCAGCGCCTCCACGCCGATGATGGTGCCGCTCGCGAGATCCAGTTTGGGCTGGTAGTAGATCTCGAATTCTCCGCCGTCGAAGGCGTGCCGCAGATCATTTTCGATTTCGAGACGGCCCAGCGAGCGCACCGCCATGGTATGCCCGTAGAACGCGTGGCCGTTCCGGCCCTGGTCCTTGGCCTGATACATGGCCATATCGGCCTTGATCAGCAGGTCTTCGATATCGGTGCCATCTTTGGGGTACAAGGCAATGCCTATGCTCGGCGTGACCACAAAACGGTGACCGCCGCAATCGAACGGTTCTCCGAGGGTCTGCTGGATGCGATTGGCCACCGTCGTGGCCTGCTCCTCATCGCTGAGCCCGGACAGCAGCACCACGAATTCATCGCCGCCGAAGCGCGCGACCCGCGCCTTCTCATGCGTCGGCCGATCGCCCGGCTGCGACACAAGGTCCGCCGGCCTGATGCTTTGCTCGAGCCTGCGCGCCACATTCTTGAGCAGCGCGTCGCCCACGGAGTGACCGAGGTTGTCATTGATGCGCTTGAATCGGTCCAGGTCCACATACAGCACCGCCACCAGATTGCTGTTGCGCGCCGCTGCGCGAATGGCGCGTTCCGCCTCGCGCACGAACAGCTGACGATTAGGCAGGCTGGTCAAGGTGTCGTAGTAGGCGAGGTACTCTATTTTTGCCTTGGCCTTTCTGCGCTCGGTGGTATCGCGCGTCACGATCAGCAGCGGCCCGTCGGTTTGTGGGCGCAGCCGCGCTTCGAAGCAGCGCTTATCCTTGCCATGGCCGACGTCGAATTCGTAGGTCGCTGGCGCGCCGGTGTTCAGCCCGTTCATGGACAACCGGGCGGCGCGGGCCATTTCGGCCGGAAACACCTCTTCCAGTGTTTTGCCGATCAGGCGTGCGCCGGCGTGATCCTCATCGCCGGTGATGTGATCCAGAACCACGCCGTCATGATCGACGATGAATAGCGGATCGGGCAGAGCCTGCAGCAAGGCGCGATTCTTCTGCTCACTGACCTTGAGCGCGCGAATATTGTCCAGGGCGCGCAGCATGAAGCCGATTCGATGCGGCAGCGTCGGCCACAGAACCGGTTTATGAATAAAGTCGGTGGCTCCGACCTTAAAGGCTTGGGCGATCGACTCGGTGTCGTCGTGGCCGGTGACCATGACGATCGGAACGTCCTCGCCCGAGCTCATGGCGCGAAACGCCGCGCAGGTCTCGAAGCCATTGCTGCCCGGCATGTCGACGTCGAGCAGGACTAGATCGGGCCGGTGGTTCTCGAATGATGCCAGCGCGTCGCGGGAGTTATTGGCGATTCTGGCCTCGAACCCGCCTTGCTCAAGTGTTTCGCTGGCCAGCAGTGTGAATACAGGATCATCATCGATGATCAGCACACACCGGCGTGGGGAAATCTCGGAGGGCATGCATCGTTCTTTAGGTACTGAGACTCTTAGTGGCAGTGAAGGAAAGTGATCAATGTATGTCCCAATAAGTGATCCGCGCGTTGCATACGGCTTGAGCGGGAGTGCTCGCTATCTGTGGGTTCCCATCAACTCAACGTCGGCACTCAAGGTTAGCCACCCGCGCGCCGCCGTTGCCGGGATCAGTCCCACAAGTTCTTGAAACAAGTTACAAATAACCTCGCATCGGCCCGGAAACTGTGAACTCGGTCACGGGAATGGGCAATTCGATCCCCTCCTGGGGAGAACTGCCGGCCCCGGATGCTACTTTCCCGCCGCAATCGGTGGCTGTGTCGGACAAGTCGTATGGCGCATCCGGGCACCGAGGGGATTGCCAGCTGCCTATCCGCGGCCTAGTCTTCGAGTTATGAGCAACGCACAGCATCTGGTGGATATGGCCAACGACATCGGCCATTTCTTTCGCGCCCAACCCAGCCGCGAAGAGGCCATCTGCGGTATCGAAAATCACATCAAGAGTTACTGGACCCGCAGCATGCGCGCCAAGGTGTTCGCGCAGATGGAGCACGGCGACGCCGGGCTAGAGGAGCTGCCTCGGGAAGCGCTGCGGCGTCTACGCCAGGACCCTGGATTCAAGCCCGATCAGCCGGTCGGAGGCGATGCGGGATAGGGCAGCACGGTTCCAGGCAACCGCACGCCGGCGAATCTTAAGCTGCACGCCTCAAACCCGGTAGTCGAACAAGCGTTTCGCCGCGTGGCCTTGACGAACTACCAGGGCATCGGCACGTGCACCACAGTGAGATTATTGGTCACATCATCGATCACGGCAAAATTGAATTCGCCGTAACCTTCGAGCACGGTGTCGAGGCCAAACGCGCCGCCCTCACTCGAGTCGACGTTGTATTCACGCACGAACTGTCCCCATTTGGTGAATTCGACGATCTCACTCGGATGCAACATATCGACATTGACGGCATCGCCGTTGGCGGCCAGCAGATCGCCGTTGGGCGCAAAGCGTAGTGCCAGTGGTCCGCGCAAATGCTCATTGTTAAACGCGACCTGGCCATGCGACACCGGGCTGGTTCGATGGCCGGCTTGCGCTACCGAATAGATGATGTTTTCGGCGGTCGAGGCCACATACAGCGTATCGCTGCCCAGATCATAGGCGAGGCCGGTGGGGCCCAGGATGAGCGCCGCGGCGTTGGGAACGTGCATGTAGCCGCTGGCGATAATGGTCTTCTTGAGCAGCGTCAGCCCGTTCGAGGCCACTGACACGTCCAGTCGCGCGACCGTGCCGTTCAGAACGTTCGAAACAAAAATATGTGCCTGGGAGCCATGATCATCGATGGCCAGATCCCAGGGTCCGTCGAGAAACTCTGGGTCCGTCCAGGTCTGCATCAGATGACCGTCTTTATCGATCACCTGCAATGCGCCTTGGCCAATCGTGTTGATGGTTCCATCGGTGGTCGGAACATTGCCCACCACCACGAAACCGGCGCGTAACACCCCGAGCGCGGTACTGAGTCCAGTCGGGTGACTGGTAAAGAATGCTACCGCGGCGTTGGGCGGCGCGAGCGTGCCCTGCGGCGTCAGCTGGATGATGGTGGTGCCGCCGCCCTGGGAGTTGGCGCTGTTGTTGAAATTGCTGACCAGCACATCGCCAGCGGCGATTGCACCGCCCTCCGGAAAGCCCACGGGTACAAAGGCCACGCCGTAGGGATTGAGGTCGCCATTGGCGGGAATCGTGGAGGAATTGATCAGCCGAGGGATGAACGCGTCATCCGCCTGAGCCGTGGAAGCAAGAACCGCCCAGAGACCGAGGATTGCTGCCAGCGCCGTCCCGATCTGTGCGCGTCCCAACAATTGTTTGGTATGCATGTTTGAGCCCCTGCGCTTTGTGTCGTGAATTGATTGTCGCTGCGGTGCTCAAGTAAGTGCCGCCATGACCGTGCTCGGTTTTAGTCCAAAGGGGTTCAATGCAGCGACGCCGCGTGACAGCTGTCCTACGCCGCACCTTCGCTGTCCTCCTTAGGACGGATGGTTCGGTACTCTCAGATAGGAGCACGGGCTTGCGCCGCAGGAGCGCCGGCGTAAGCTTTAGTCTAGGTGTAATTTCCGGCCTTGCGCCACTCAGCGAAAACGGAGACAGAGACAATGAACAAGAAGTTCGCCATCGCTTGGTTAGCGCTTTTCGTCGCGTGGTTTCTGGGCAGCTTTGTCATACACGGCGTATTGCTACGTTCAGACTACATGCAACTGACCAACCTGTTCCGGGCAGCGGGCGACCAGCAGAAATACTTTCCCCTGATGATACTGGCGCATGTGATCCTGTCCGGCGCGTTCGTTTGGATCTATGCGCGCGGCGTCGAGGCCAAATCGTGGATGGCACAGGGCGTGCGCTTTGGTTTTGCTGTCGCACTACTCACGGTCGTGCCGACTTACACAATCTACTTTGTGATTCAGCCGATGCCAGGAGAGGTGGTCATTAAGCAGATCGTGTGCGACGGCGTTCTGATGCTAATTCTCGGAACAATCGTCGCTTGGCTGTATCGAGACGCGGCGACACCGCTGCGCGCAGGGTAACGATCGGGCGCCGCAACCGTACGCAGGCTCCGGATCATCATCCGGAGCCTGCGACGATAGGACTAGACGACTACCCGATCAGCCGCCGGCGAGTGCCGTCAGCCCACTGTCATAAACGCCATCAATGGCCTTCTTGGCATCGGCATCGCTGGCGGGCGCCTTGGCCGTGTACTTGCCCTTCCATCTGATCACTGAACCCGAGCCCGACTTAGCGACGTGGATGGTCGACTCATAGTTCTCAACCGGCAGCGGACCGCTGACAATCTTGTAGGTGTACGAATGCATCTTGTCGCTCCAGCGCACCAGATGCTCGACGATCGTGCCGCCGCCCTTGAGGGTCAGGGTGCGATCCTTCTTATCGGCAGACAGTACGCAGTTCGCGATCGCCGGATGCCATTGGGCGATTCCGCAGAAGTCGCCGATCTTGGTCCAGACCGCATCGACCGAGGCAGTCGAGGCCTTCGACGCTTTCGACTCGATGGCTTGCGCGGCTGAGGCCGCCAGAATCAGACCCAGGGCAAGGGCCGCTTGGTACGAGACACGCATAAGGCAACTCCTAAGTTTTGGCCAACTGCTGGCAACTCGTTTGTCGCTAGCATAAAAAATCATCCGCTTTAAATGACGGGTCGGCGAGTGTTAGGGGCTTGTGCCATTCGGCAGCCCCCGAGTTGAATGTCCCCGCCCTTCGCCCCTAACCCAGCCCGCGGCAACCTTGGTCGTCAACGGTCGGGATGGCGACCCGTATTTAAGGGGGGCGATCATAGCGCCCTGTGCGCGAGTCGGCGAGGGAATCGCGCCCGGTGCCCGGGCCCTACTGGTTGTGTGTCATTTCTGACAATTGCGGGCCAGGCAGGAGGTCTGGTAACCGCGCATGCGAATCTGCAGTTCCTGCCGGCGGTAATCGATGATGACCGTATCCAGGAGGCCGATGGCATCCATGCCGATCAGCAATACCGGCTCATTGGTGAGTTTCCACTGATCGAAAATGCGCATATCGCCATAGGTCACGCGCGCGCCCTGAATCCGAATCGTTCCGAATTCAATCGGCGGAGTCGAATAGGACTCGCCATCCTGCTCATCCGTGGTCACCCCGAAGATCTGTTCGGCATGTGCGACGCCGCGATCGCGGCGAAGCAGCGCATTGCGCATGGCCCAGTTGCCGATGGTCACCTGGCCACCCGTGTCGAGCACCGCCCTGACCGGGACGCCGCCGACGAAGGCCTTGAACATGAGCAGCCCTTGAGGGGTTCGTTGAACGGGAATGGTCACGAAATCCCCGCCCGCGCGCTCGTTATGCGAGCGATTGATCGTGATCAGATCGTGCTTGAAGTCGATGTAGATGCGTTTGTCTTCCAGACCTTCGGTGCCGAGAATGCCCTCGGCGCCTCCCAGCGCGTCGATCACGATGGGCAGAATGGCCGGCCGCAAGGTCAGATCGCCCACGGTCAGCGAATCCACGCGAATGGTGGGCACCTCGGCACTGCCGGTCACACCATGGAGCATGACCGGCGGGGATTGATCCAGCGGAATGCCCAGCGATTGCGCCACCGCCGCGGTCACCCCCGAGTGGCTCGCGCCCGTGTCGAGCACCAGCCGGTACGGTCCCTGGCCGTTGATAAGCACCGGAGCCCAGATGCGGCCGATCCGGTCACGCCGTGTCGGCGCCACATAGCGCGGCTCGGGCGCCGAAATCGAAACCTGCGGCAGATCTCCAAGTACGCTGGGCTCTGACGTCACCGGAGACGGCGCCAGTACCGGCTGTACCGCTTCATCGCCCCGGCTCAAGTTCGGGCCAACAAGTAATCCGCCCAAGACCACGAGCGAAGCGGCAAACCACCAGCGAGTGCGGGGCGTCATGGAGTTCATGGAACGGTTGTCTCGCCAATTGCGCGGAATATGGCTGCGTCGCGAGTCACGCGGATAAAGTTGCGGCCGACCGCCCCGCCGATCGGCAGGATCGTATGATTTATGCTGCATCGCGCCAGCCCCCCATCCGAAGCCACTGACCAATCATGCGCTTAGCGTTACCATGACGCCACTTAACCGTAATCAAGAGGCCGTTCATGCCGACTCGTTCACCTGGCCGCACGTTGCTGGCTGCGACACTCCTTATCTATGTGGGTATGGCGCTGGCCACCCCGGCGCAGGTCGACCCCGCGCTCACCGCCGCGGTGTCTAACCCGGGGCGAACGGCCACATTCGTCGCCAGGGATTCGGCACGCCATCCGGCCGAGGAACTGACGTTCTTCGGAGTGACCCCGAAGATGACCGTGGTCGAGCTTTGGCCCGGCGGCGGCTACTGGACCGAGATCCTGGGTGCCTATTTGAAGCCCAGCGGACACTATTATGTTGCGCTAGAGACCCCGGCCAACGAAGACAGTGGGGTTCCCAAGTGGCGCGCGCGCATGGCGGCGCAGGCAGACCGGCTGGGCAAGATCAACGAGACCACTCTGGGCGCCGGGAATTTCGACATTGCCCCGCCCGGTTCGGCCGACATGGTGCTGACCTTCCGCAACCTTCACAACTGGATGGATGGCGGCTATGCCGAGCAGGTCATCGCGGCGAGCTTCAAGGCGCTCAAGCCCGGCGGCATCTTCGGCATCGAAGAGCATCGCGGCCGCAATGACGTACCCCAGGATCCCAAAGCCAAGAACGGCTACGTGCGGCAGGACTATACGATCGCGCTGGCCGAGAAGGCCGGATTCAAGCTGATCGGCTCATCAGAGATCGATGCGAATCCCAAGGACACCAAAGATTGGGTCGACGGCGTCTGGACACTGCCGCCCACGCTGACTCAGGGCGACAAGGATCGCGACAAGTATCTTGCGATCGGTGAGGCCGACAACTTCGTGCTCAAGTTCCACAAGCCCAAGCGCTAATAGCCGCTGCCGTCCTTGTGCTGGTAACTGCGCTTGATGCCGCTCCAGACCAGGTCGATGTCGGGATAGTCGACGGCATCTTCTTCCGGGTGACGCGCGCCGATCTCGAGGATCAGCGCGTCGCGGTCTGAGCGGTTCTGCAGATGATGGCCATCCGGGACGCCGGCCTTGAAGCCGGTGCAGTCGCCGGCTCGCAGCAATTCCTCACCCTGCTCGGTGACCAGCACGACCTCGCCTTCCACCACCCAGACGAATTCATCTTCCGCGCTATGCCAGTGACGCTGGCTCGACCAGGCTCCTGGCGGTAGGCGCAGGAAATTGACCCCAAACTGAGTCAGTCCGGCCGCATTCCCCAAGGCATGGCGCACACGCTCACGGCAGCGCTCATCGAACGGTGGTGGATAGCCCGATCCTTTCCTGGGCGCTGTTGCGGACAGATCGATTTTCTTCACGGATGCTTTCCTGCGTGTCGCGGCAAGTCAACGCCGTGCGGTGTAAAACAGATAGTCCGCCGCGTAATGCACCCGCAACTCGCTGCCGACCAGCGAGGCACCGCAGCCGCCCGGCGGGGCTTTGCCGCCCTGGGTGTTCAGGCGCTGGATACTCAGTGTGTGACTCAATGGTCCATTGCCGGAGGTGGATTTCGCTCGTAACAGCAGCCATGGAATGGCCATTGGATCCGGGCCGTTGTCTTTGGCCACAACGTCACCGACCACGATGCTGCCGTCGGTGGCCTGCCAGCTCGGACCGGCGAAGTGCGTGATGATCCGTTTACCCGCACGGTCGAACAATTGGGCTTCGGGAGCCTTGAAGACCCAGTCGTAATGCGTCGGATCATCGTGGCTGGCCTGGCACTCGTAGATCTGTGATCCGACGGCGTGCCCCTGGAGGAATAGAACTTCGGTCGACGGGGCTTGCAGCGACGACGGGACCACGGGTGCTGCAGGTTTATTGGTCGTGGCGCAGCCGGTAAGAAGAATAGAGATGGCCGGGACGACGCCGCGGAGGGCATGGCGGAGTTTCATCATTGCGAACCTCGATTGGGCAGGAATCCGGACGGGCACCGCGACGTGGGGCCGTCAGCCTCATTCGGGCTTGTGGCACACCGCTTCGATGTTGTTGCCGTCAGGATCGAGCACGAAGGCACCATAGTAGTGCTCATGATAATGCGGGCGGAGACCCGGTGCGCCATTGTCCCGACCGCCTACCCCTAAAGCGGCACGGTAGAACTCGTTCACGGCGGCCCGCGATTGCGCTGTGAAGGCAACGTGAACGCCAGTCGCGGGCTGACCTTGGTTGCCTATCCAGAAGAAAGG
>Ga0302324_100016646_pt1 | contig 14639 bp, 14 predicted proteins | sample Palsa_T0_1_FD_201949 | JGI IMG/M metagenome (GOLD analysis project Ga0302324, IMG submission 201949) | Peat permafrost microbial communities from Stordalen Mire near Abisko, Sweden - Palsa_T0_1 | ecosystem: Environmental > Terrestrial > Soil > Palsa > Peat permafrost | place: Sweden: Abisko...
GATACCGGCGTCGACGCAGGCCTGAGAGGCGGCCAATTTCTTGCCGGCGCCGACCCTGGCGCGGATGACTTCGATCTGGCCGCCCTGCGCGGCGACGAACACGCTGTCGCCCTCGATGGCGGTCACCGCGCCGATCTTGCCCTTGACCTGCGAGAAGCTGCGCGCCGGATGCTTGCGCGCATCGAACAGGTACAGCTTGTTCGCGCCATGCGTGGTCCAGGCGCCCGGCGCCGGGTTGCAGCCGCGGATCAGGTTGTAGATCAGATCGATGTGATTGTGCCAGTTGACCCTGGCCTCCGCTGCGCGGCACCAGCCCAGGTAGCTGGCCTGCGCCTCGTCCTGCGCGATTTCGTGGGCGTTGCCGCTCACCACCAGGTCGGCGGCTTGCTTGAGCGCCGCGATCCCGAGCGGGAACAGCCGATCGAAATACACGCTGCCCAGTGTGTCGTCAGGCCCGATCGGCGTGTGCTTCTGCAGGATCACTGGTCCCTCGTCCAGGCCATCGGTCGGCCGGAAGATCGTCAGGCCGGTCAGTTCATCGCCGCGAATGATCGGCCAGTTGATCGAGCTTGGCCCGCGATAGCGCGGCAACAGCGACGGGTGATACTGGATCATTCCATGCCTGGGCACGCTCGCCAGCGACTGCGGCACGAACTGCAGTACGTAGGCCATCACGCCGAGTTCAACGTCGAGCGCCCGCAGCGCCTCGCGCGCCTCGTCGGTCTTCAGCGAAGGCAGTTGAAACACGCGCAGCTGTCGATCGCGCGCCGCGCTCAGCAATGGATCAGGCTTGGCACCAGGTTGCTCCGGGGCGCAGAACACGCCGGCCACCGTGTCGCCGCGCTCCAGCATCGCTTCCAGTACCGCCTTGCCGAAGTCCTGCTGTCCGATAATGGCTATGCGCACTGTGGGTCTCCCGTTAGCGCGGCAAAATGCCCTGCCGCCATCCGATCGCGCGTAAAATATCAGGTTGCAAGCAGTCACCGCTGGAGAATTGCAATGACGACGCCGCGCCCGGGCACACCCGTATGCGGGTGATCAACAGCATTGCCGACCTGCGCGCTCTGGCGCGCGCGCGCGTGCCGCGCGCGATCTTTGAATATGCCGATCGCGGCTCCTACGATGAGCTCACGATCGCGCGCAATCACAGCGACCTGCAGGCGATCGAGTTCCGCCAGCGCGTGCTGCGCGACCTGTCCACGCTGTCGGTGGCCAGCAGCATGGTCGGCCAGCCAGTCTCCATGCCGCTGGCGATTGCTCCCACCGGACTGACCGGGCTGTTCTATGGCGATGGCGAGATCCACGGCGCCCGCGCCGCCCAGGCCTTCGGCATTCCGTTCTGCCTGAGCACGATGTCGATCTGCTCGATCGAGGATGTGCACCAGGCCGTGCCACAGCCGTTCTGGTTCCAGGTGTACCTGATGCGCGATCGCGCCTTCAACCAGGAACTCATCGAGCGGGCGCGTGCCGCGCGGTGCTCCGCGCTGGTTCTCACGGTGGACCTGCAGGTGCAGGGCCTGCGCCGGCGCGATCCGAAGAACGGCTTGAGCATCCCGCCGCGCCTGACGCTGCGCAACGCGCTGGACATCGCGGGCAAGCCGGCCTGGGCACTGCGTGTGTTGTTGGGCAAACGGCGCACCTTCGGCAACCTCACCGCCCGCCTCGGCCAGTCCGACGGCCTGTCGACATTGTCGCAGTGGATCGCCTCGCAGTTCGATCCGGCGGTCACCTGGGAATATATCGACTGGATCAGGAGCCTGTGGCCGGGCAAGCTGATCATCAAGGGCATCCTCGACCCGGAGGACGCAAAAATCGCCGCGAGCCAGGGCGTGGACGCCCTGGTGGTCTCCAATCACGGGGGACGGCAACTCGATGGCGCGCCGTCCTCGATCTCGATGCTGCCGGAGGTCGTCGAGGCGGTGGCAGGCCGATGCGAGGTGTGGTTTGACGGCGGCGTGCAATCGGGCCAGGACATGCTGCGGGCGCTGGCGCTCGGCGCGCGCGGCTGCCTGATCGGCAAGAGCTTTCTGTATGCGCTGGCGGCCATGGGCGGGCGCGGCGTCACGCTGGCCCTGAATCTGCTGCGCAAGGAGCTGGAAGTCACCCTCGCGCTCACCGGTTGCACCGACGTGCGCCAGGTCGATGCCAGCATCCTGCGGCGCGTGCCGCCGCCACGCTAGCGGGCGAGTCGCCGGGGCGGCGCGCCGTGCGCCGCTATGCTGCCTACCGCACGGTCGCCAGAGCCTGTAAGTGCTTCCATGCACACGCATGAAAGCGAAATTGCCGATCGCTCGCACAATGCATATCGGCGTGGTCGCCGTCATCGCGTTGCTGCTGATCGTCGACGTCATCGCCTATCGCAGCATCAGCGACTCCACCGCCAGCGCGCGCTGGGTGCAGCACACCGGGGAGGTACTTGAACACCTGACCACCCTGCGCTCGACGATGGAAAACATCGAGAGCGGTTATCTCGATTTTGCGCTCAGCGGCGACGATGCGTTCCTGCAGTCCACGCACGCCAGTAGCGCGCTGTTCGAGCGCGAACAGGCCGCACTGCGCGCCCTGACCGTGGACAACAGCTCGCAGCAGCAGCGGCTCGCCAGGATCTCCGAATTGTCGCTCGACATGTTCCGGCGCGGCGACGGCCTGGTCCAAGTGCGCCGCGCGCAGGGAGTCGGGTCGGCGATCGGGCTCATACGCCAGGGACAGGATGATCCGGTGCTGGATGCGTTTCGTCGCGTCGCCGGCGACATGCAGGCGGAAGAACGCCGGCTGATGAGTGATCGCAATGCCCGCGAGCAGCGTCGCTATCTTCAGTCCAAGCTGGCCCTGGTGCTGGGCAGCGTCCTGGCCGTCCTGGTAGCCGCGGCAGCCGCCTGGATGGTGCTGCGCGACCAGGCGGAACGCTCGCGCGCGGTGGATGACCTGCGACACCTCAATCGCCTGTACGCGATGATCAGCGCCATCAACGCGCTCGGCCTGAAGGTGCGCAATCGCGCTGACCTGTTCAGCAGTTCGTGCCGGATCGCGGTCGAACAGGGCGAATTCCTGATGGCATGGATCGGTGTGGTCGAAGGTGGTGGCGGGAACATCCTTCCAGTGGCCTGGGCCGGTACCGATGAGGCGACCGTGGCCACGATCAAGGCGCACTTCGCGACCAGCGCGGGCGCGGTCCAGGGAACGACGCTCGCGGCCCGGGTGATCCGGGACCAGGTGGCGGTGGTCACCAACGATGTGCTGAAGGACACCGCTCCGGTGTTCGGCGCCATGCATACCAAGGCCGGCATTCGCTCGATCGCCGGACTGCCGCTGGTCGTCTCCGACCACACCATCGGCGTGTTCGTGCTGTACACCAGCAAGCCGGAATTCTTTGATGTCGCGGGCATGGCGCTGCTGACCGAACTGGCAGGGAACGTAGCGTTCGCCATTGATCATATCGAGAAGCAGGAGCGGCTCGATCGTTTTGCCTACTACGATGCGCTCACCGGCCTTGCGAACCGCAGCCTGTTCATCGACCGGCTCACCCAGCATATGCACAGCGCTGCCAGCGGCGGCCACAAGCTGGCCGTGTTCCTGATCGACCTGGAGCGCTTCAGGAAATTCAACGACAGCCTGGGCCGGCCCGCCGGCGATGCGCTGCTGAAGCAGGTGGCCGAGTGGCTGGGACAGAACGCGGGGAACATCAACCTGCTGGCGCGGGTAGGTGCGGATCAATTTGCCCTGGTGATGCCCGAAGTCACCTACGAGAGCGATGTGCTGCCGTTCCTGGAAAAGAAGATCGCGGCTTTCATGAACCATCCGTTTCGCGTCAAGGACGTCGCCTACCGGATCGCCGCCAAGGTGGGCGTCGTGTTGTACCCCGACGATGGTGCTGACGCCGACACCTTGTTCAAGAACGCGGAGGCGGCGGTCAAGAAGGCCAAGGTGAGCGGCGACCGGTACCTGTTCTACGCACAGAAAATGAACGAGACGGTGCCCGGAAGCCTGGGCATCGAGAATCGGCTGCGACAGGCGCTGGACAAGGAGCAGTTCGTGCTGCACTACCAGCCCAAGGTGAACCTGGCTACCGGCAAGGTCACCGGCGCCGAGGCGCTGATCCGCTGGAACGATCCGCAGAACGGGCTGGTGCCACCGGCCAGTTTCATCTCGATCCTGGAATCCACCGGCCTGATCCATGAGGTGGGTCGCTGGGCGCTGCACAAGGCCATATCGGACTACCAGCGCTGGCGCCGGGCCGGGCTGCCGGCGGTGCGCATCGCGGTCAATGTGTCGCCGCTGCAGCTGCGGCATCGACGTTTCGTCGCGCAGATCGAGGAGGCGGTCGGCATCACCGAGGATGCGGCGGCTGGCCTGGAGCTGGAGATTACCGAGAGCCTGATCATGGAGGACGTCAATCTGAGCATCGTCAGCCTGCTAGCCATCCGCGCGCTCGGCGTCACCATTGCGATCGACGACTTCGGCACCGGGTACTCCTCGCTCAGCTACCTGGCCAAGCTGCCGGTGGACACGCTCAAGATCGACCGCTCGTTCGTGGTCGACATGGTTGCCGGCACCGGAGCGGAGACGCTGGTCTCCGTGATCATCAACCTGGCGCACGCGCTCAAGCTCAACGTGGTGGCGGAAGGCGTTGCGACCGAAGAGCAATTGCGCCAGCTTCGCCTGCTGGGTTGCGATGAGATGCAGGGCTTTCTGTACGGCAAGCCGGTTCCGGTCGACGTGTTCGAGAAGAAATATCTGGTCGGAGCCGCCGCCGCGCTGGCCTGAACTTTAGCCCTGCAGGCGTGCCACCAGTGCCCGGGTGAACTGCGCGGTGCCCGCGTTGCCGCCGAGATCGCCGGTGCGCACCTGGTCCACATTGAGGGTCTGGTCGATGCCGCGGCGCAGCCGCGTCGCCAGCTCCGTGAGCTTGACGTGATCGAGCATCATCGCGGCGGCCAGCATCAGCGCGATCGGATTCGCCAGACCCTTGCCTGCGATGTCGGGCGCCGATCCGTGGACCGCCTCGAAGATCGCCGCGTCCTGCCCGATATTGGCGCCCGGCGCCATGCCAAGCCCCCCCACCAGACCGGCCACCAGGTCCGACAGGATGTCGCCAAACAGGTTCGTGGTCACCAGCACGTCGAACTGCTGCGGGTTGAGCACCAGCTTCATCGCACAGGCATCGACGATGACCGTGTCCATCGCGATGCGGCCCCTGTACTCCTTGTCGTACAGCTGCTGCGCCGTCTCCAGGAAGATGCCGGTCAGCGCCTTCATGATGTTGGCCTTGTGCACGATCGTTACCCGCTTGCGCCCAGTGGCGATGGCGTGCTCAAAGGCGAACTGCAGTAGACGGCGGCTGCCGGCGCGCGTATTGATGCCGGTGGCCATGGCGACCGCGTGCGGATCGTCATCGATCTGCACGTAATGCTCGTGACCGATGTACAGCCCCTCCAGGTTCTCGCGCACCACGATCAGGTCGACGTTGTCGAAACGGCCGCCGGGAATGAGCGTGCGCGCCGGACGCAGGTTCGCGTACAGCTTGAATTCCTCGCGCAGCCGCACGTTGGAGCTGCGATAGCCGCCGCCCGACGGGGTCTCGAGCGGTCCCTTGAGCGCAAGGCGCGTACGACGGATGCTCTGCAACGTCGATGGCGGCAGCGGGTCCTGCGCCGTCGTCACCCCCTGCAATCCGGCAATCTGCCGCTCCCACTCAAACGGCGCTCCCAGCGCGGCGAGCGCGGCCAGCGTCGCCTCGACGATCTCGGGGCCGATGCCGTCGCCGGGGATCAGGGTCACGGGTATGTTCTGGGGCATCGTTGAATTCTTGGGGCCGGGTGATGCATTTACTCTACCAAATCCGCTGTCATTGGCTTCGCTCCATCGTCTGACAGCCCAATTGGAACAGCGCTGACGCCACCGCGCTGCCGTTTGCATTAACCATAGGCCAACCGAACGGGTCGGGGGTTGCCGGAGCCAGCCATGTCACCTGAGTATGCGATAGGCGCGCAGCGGATGCCCACGCCGCGCCGCGACCTGATGCTCTGCGTGTTGCTGGGCAGTCTGGCCGTAGGGAGCAGCGCCGCAACGGCCGCGGCGACTGGGCCCAACGGGCCGCCCGCGGTCAACGGGCAGCCTGCAGTCAACGGCCAGCGTCACAGCAAGCGAGCCGTACAACGTGATCATGGCGGTACTGGAGGGTTTTCCGCCGCAGGGCACCTGGGGCGCCATGGGCTCATTCGCTGCCACGCTCGACGATGATCAGATCGCCGCGGTGACCAATTACGTACGCACCGCCTGGGGTAATGACGGGCTGCCGAACGCCACGCCCTGGTCGGTGGACAACTGGCGCAGGAATGCCGAGACACCCGCCGACGAGTCGCATGCGTTGCTGTGCCCGAACCTGTCCGCGGCCGTGATACAGCCAGCGCTGGGCGTGAGCGCCGGCGCACTCAGGCAGGCCTCGACCGATCCTGCCCGCATGTCGATGCCGGTCGGCAACTATCGCGTCGCGATGCCGAATGCGTCGAAAGCCGATATCGTCGAGGCCCTGAACACCGCCTACTGCCGCGCAGTCGCGGACCAGCACATTTCCCAGGCGCGCATGACGGCGCAGCTGTCGGACTTTGCCCAGCGGGTCGCCATCTCCCTCGATGATCTCAAGTCCCCGACGTCGGTGCCCCAGTGACACCCCAGTGATGCCGCAGTGATGTCACAGTGAAGGCACTCCTGCGCTTGTTTGCCGTGCTGCACGCCCTGATGGCGGCGTTGTTCGCGCTTGCCGCCGTGCTGTTGATCATCATCGCCACGCGCAACGCGTGGATTGCTGTCGCCGCAGGGCTGGGTCCCTCCGCCGCACAGCAGGTCATCGAGGCGATCGGCTACCTGGCGGCAGCAGTGGTCGCGCTGCAGATATCGCAAACGATCACCGAGGAGGAGGTCATCCGTGCCGCTCATGTCAGCGGGCCGACCCGCGTGCGGCGTTTCCTGTCACGATTCCTGGTGGTCCTGATCGTCGCCCTGTCCATCGAGGGCCTGGTGGCGATCTTCCGGGGCGTGCACGACAACAACCCGGCGCAGCTGCCGGCCGCCTCCTGCATATTGATCGGAACCGCAGCGTTGCTCGCCGCCTGGGGCGCTTTCATCCGGTTGAATCGCGCCGCGGAAGAGTTGGAGCCGGAGGCGATGCACGAGGCCAAGCTGGAAGACAGGAAACTGAAGAAGTGATGACCGGCGCGGCACGCCGCTAGCGCGCGCACGAGGCGTTGGCAGACGCCGTGTCATCCTGCCCTGCGTTACTCAGTGCCAGGTAGCGCTGGTAGCGCAGCACCACCCGCTTGCCCTCGATGAAGCCGATGTACGGCGCCAGGAACTGCTCGAACCCGGGCAGGAAAATCCCATCGTGGCCATCGATGATCCTGTCGTGCGTGACGATGACGGCCACCGGACTATTGCCAATCAGATGACTTCCGGGCAGCGGGCTGAGCCTGATGCCGGAGAATACCGTCGCGGCGGTAAAATCGTAGTCGGCGATCCTGTGGCGCCGCTCCACAGAGTAGTCCTCATCGGTCAGGGCGTCCGGCTCGCCGGCTGCCAGGCGCAATTCGTGCGTCTGCTGGCTCGCTAATTCCCCAAGCGCCTCACCCCACAGCGCTCCCTGGTAGGCGTTACGAAATGGCGGGCGGAATGGGCGCGTGATAGCACGCGCGATCGGGAAATAGCTCTGACGCGGCACGTCGTTGTCGGCCGAGAATACCACCAGCTGCGGCGACTGCGTCGTCGGGTAGGTCAGCTGCCGATACAAGCCGTCGATGCGTGCATACTGATACGACTCCAGAGCCGGGTTCAGCAGGATGTTCAGGTCGCCGAAGCTGTCGATAGGCACGCGCTCGGCTTGCGGATTCTGCGGTGCAACCGGGAGCGCCACCGCATCCGTCAGGCACGGTGCGCGTTCCGTGAGCTCGCTTTCGAACTCGTGCGAGACACTTTTCAGAACCACCTGGGCGCCGAAACTATGGCCGATCGTGACCAGACCCATGAACGGGGTGTTACCCGGATTCTGCTGGTAGCGCTTGAACGCGTTGGCGCGCAGATAGATGCGCTGCAGGCGTTCCAGGAATTCCGCGACGTCACCGTCACCGACCCTCTCAGCCGCGTCCTTGCGCCACCACATCGTCGCATAGTCCAGCAGGCCCGGCAGCGAACGGCCACGCCAGCCGACGTAGATCCCGATGATCTTCAGATCCGCACTGCCCGTCATCTGCTGGCGTGCTTCGCGGCGCAATGGCTTCGAGAACTGATCGGCGAGCTGCCCGAGTGATTCCCTGAAGCTCGCCAGGTTGGTGTCGCCGGGATCAGCATTGTGATGCCATCCATGAACGAACAGCATCACCAGCGTATTGCCGCCATTGGCCTGCGCCTCCACATCCGCTATCACACGGGCGGCGGCCTGCGGGTCCCAGAACGAACCGAAATCGTCCAGCTGAACGATGCGCAGATCAAACGCGGGACTGACAGCGGTCGTCTTTGCAACCGGAAAAGGGTGGTTATAAAAGGAGCACCCGCCCAGCAGCAGTGCACCGCCGACGATGAGCGCCAACACCAGGGTCGTCATGCCTTCCATAGACCCGCCCTCCACGGCCACAGATCCGCTCTCGACGGCATCGTCACCGGCCGCCGGCCACGTCGAGGATGGCGCCCGTGACATAGGACGCCGCATCGCTCAACAGCCACACAATGGCCTCCGCGACCTCTTCCGGCCGCCCCGGCCGGCCGATCGGCGTGCTGGCCCCCAGACGATGCGCGCGGTCGGGCTGACCGCCGCTCGCATGAATCTGCGTGTCGGTCAATCCCGGTCGGACCGCATTGACCCGCACGCCCTGCCGCCCGAGCTCGTGCGCGAGCCCGATCGTCAACGTATCCAGCGCCGCCTTCGACCCGGCATAGTCGACGTACTCGAATGCTGAACCCAGGCGAGCTGCCGCGGAGGAGACGAAAACGATCGAACCGCCGCCGCCGCCGCGATCACGCGACAGCCGGCGCGCGCCCTCACGGGCGCACAGATAGGCGCCAACCGTATTGACGTCGAACATGCGCTGCAGGCGCTCAGCCGTCATGTCTGCCAATGCCTGCGAAGGCGCCACAATCCCGGCGTTGACGACCAGTGCATTCAACCCGCCCAGTCGGGTTTGCGCGGCGTCGAACATCCCGATGACGTCGGATTCCATCGTAACATCGCCCCTGACCGTCATCGCGCGGCCACCGGTCAGCTGCACCAAGCGCGCAGTCTCCTCGGCGCCTTGCTCGTCGCGCGCGTAATTGATGGCGACGCTCCAGCCCCTGGCGCCGCAGGCGATCGCGGTCGCACGGCCAATGCCACGACTGGCTCCGGTGATCAGGACACTATTCACGATCCGATACCCGCTACACTTCCTGGATCGTTACGCGAGGGGTTCCACCATGCGTTGTGCTGCATTGTACTTGATGCCGCGATTGTTGCTGGGCCTCGCCATCGCGCCGTGCCTGGTGTCGCCGGCCAGCGCGGCGGCCGCGGGTGCCGATCAGGCCTTCGGCCCGGAACTGCAGGGCTATGACTATCCGTGGCCGCTACAGCATTACCGCTTCCGCTCGCAGGGACAGGCGCTGGACATGGCGTATATGGATGTGATGCCGGCACATCCGAATGGGCGCACGGCAGTACTGCTGCACGGCAAGAATTTTTGTGCCGCCACCTGGCAGGCCACCATCACGGTGTTGAGCGAGGTCGGCTACCGCGTGCTGGCCCCGGATCAGATCGGCTTCTGCAAATCGACCAAGCCCGCGCACTATCAGTTCAGCTTCCAGCAGCTGGCGGCCAATACCCGAGCGCTGCTCAGCTCGCTCGGAATAGACCACACTACGCTTATTGGCCACTCAACCGGCGGCATGCTCGCGGTGCGCTACGCGCTGATGTTTCCGGACACGCTGGATCAACTGGTGCTGCTCGACCCGATCGGGCTCGAGGACTGGAAGGCCAAGGGAGTCCCGTGGCAAAGCGTGGACGCTTGGTACCAGCAGGAGTCGCGCACCACGGCCGACAGCATCCGCGACTATGAGCGCATGACCTACTACGCCGGTACCTGGGAGCCGCGCTTTGAACCCTGGGTGCAGATGCTGGCCGGAATGTATCGCGGACCCGGACACGACATCGTCGCCTGGAACTCGGCGCTGCTGTACGACATGATCTACACCCAACCGGTGTTCTACGAGCTCGGACAGCTGGCGATGCCGGTGCTGCTAATGATCGGTGACAAGGACACGACGGCGATCGGCAAGAACCTCGCGCCGCCTGACGTACGCGCGACACTGGGCAACTATCCGGCGCTGGGAAAAGCGGCGGCGGCGCGCATCCCGAACGTCCGGCTTGTCGAGTTCGCGGATCTTGGTCACGCGCCGCAGATCCAGGCGCCAGACGTGTTCCATCAGGCACTGCTCGAGGGCCTGCACACACCAGCCGCCGCCAGCGTGCGATGATCGCACACCCCGGCCGTTACTTGCGGAGCCGCCGATGACCATGATCGAGATCTCTCCTGTGCGCATCACGGAACGCCCGCGCTGGAGTGAATTGTGGGGTGCCTATCAGCGCTTCTACGGCGTCGAGCTTTCCGCGCAGGTCACCGACAGCACCTGGCAGCGCATGCATGACGGCCGCATACACGCACTGGGTGCGCGCGATCCAGCCGGCCTCCTGATCGGAATCGTGCACTTCCTGTACCACGAGGACACCTGGTCGATGGCCCGGGCGTGCTACCTGCAGGATCTGTACGTCGATGAGTCGGTGCGCGGCAGCGGTTGCGGGCGCCAGCTCATCCAGGCCGTCAATGCCGCGGCGCTCGCGGCGGGCGCCAACAGTCCGTACTGGCTGACGCATGAATCCAACAGCGTTGCCCGGCGGCTGTACGAGCGCTTGGCGCGAAACCACGGCTTCGTTCAGTACACCTACGGCTCCTAGTGCCGGGCCTTCTTCAGGTATGCTGCTTCGAAGCTCGCCACCGGCAACGGTTTGCTGACGATGTAGCCCTGCATTTCGTCGCAGCTCAGCAGCCGCAGCAGGCGTGATTCTTCCTCGGTCTCCACGCCCTCCGCCACCACCTTGAGCTTCAGCCAGCGCGCCAGGTTGATGATCGTGGACACCAGCGCCAGTCCCTCAGGCGCCACAGTCATTTCCGATACGAACGAGCGATCGATCTTGAGCGCGCCCACCGGCAGTTTGTGCAGGTAGCTCAGGGACGAGAAGCCGGTGCCGAAATCATCGATCGCCACGGTGACCCCCAGTGCCCGGATCGCCTGCAGCGTGTCGATGCTCAGTTTGACGTCTTCCATGATCAGGGTCTCGGTGATCTCCAGCTCCAGGGCGGCCGCGGCCAGCGCATCGATGCCGACGGTCTGCTCGATTTCGGCGACGAACCCCTCGTGCCGCAATTGCAGCGGTGACACGTTCACCGCGATGCGCACCGCAACCAGCCCCGCGGCACGCCAGCGCAGGTAGTCCGCGATCGCCTGCTGCAACGCCCAGCGCCCGACGTCGAAGATCAAACCGGTCTCTTCCAGCACCGGGATGAACGCCGCCGGCGGCACCAGTCCCGTGCGTGGATCATTCCAGCGTATCAGCGCCTCGGCGCCGGTGAGCTGCCCGTTCCTCATGCACACCTTCGGCTGGTAGTGCAGCACGAATTCCTGCCGCTCGAGCGCCTGGCGCAGTTGATTTTCCATCGTCAGCGTGCTGGCCACCTTCGCGGTCATCTTCTCGGTAAAGAATAGAAACCGGTCGCCCCGCGCCTTGGCCTTCTTGAGCGCGGCCTCGGCGTTCATCAGCAGGTCACCGGCTCCGGCGCCGTCATCCGGGAACAATGCCGCACCCACCTTGGCGCCGACGCGGCAATCGGTGTCATCCAGCCGGAACACCTGCTGCGGCAGAGCCTCGACCGTCTTCTCGAGCAGGCGCGCGACGTCACCCTCCTGGTTGATTTCCGGCAGCACCACGGCGAACTGGTTCGCACCCACCCGCGCCAGCAGCGTCGCGTCCGCCACGCGGCTGGTGAGCCACTGCGCCACCTGGACCAGCAGCTTGTCGCCGGCCGGGCGGCCGAGGCTGTCGTTGATGTTCTTGAAGCGCTCCAGGTCAATCAGGAACACGGCAAGCTTGTGGCCCCCGGTCACGGCATGGCGCGCGAGCAGTTCCAGCCGTTCGAGAAACAGGCGGCGATTGGCAAGCCCGGTCAGCACGTCGTAATAGGCCAGATAGTCGAGCCGCTTCGCCTTGTCTATGCCCTCGAGTGCAAACGACAGGTTGCCGGTCAGATCCGTCAACAGCCTGATCTCTTCTTCCTGGAAGAACTCACTCTCGCGCGCATACAACGCCAGTGCGCCCACGGCTTCATTGGCGATGATCAGCGGTAGAATCGCCATCGAGCGGACGCCGCCTCTGCCTGATCCTGTCCTCACCGCGCTTCTGATCGGTGATGTCCTCGCCGATGCTCGCGGTACCGATCACCGCGCCGTTGTCCGAGCGCAGTACCGTATTATTCCAGCGCATGCGGCGGCGCTCGCCGGTGCGCGTCACGATGATGTTTTCGCGATGCCAGGGGCCGATGTTAGCGGCCACCGCCGCGGCGAAGTTCGCCCTCACGTCGTTGGCCAGTCTTCCGTGCCGGTTACGGGTCGTCAGTAGCCACTACCCTGCCGCACCGATATGTACGGTAGGTCACACAGCGTCGATCGGCTGCGCCGCGGCCAGACCTGTCAGCGCACGCTGTAACCGCGGCCCTCGAGACAGGCCGTCTGCGCGCGCAGGTAGTCCTGGCGCTTTCCCGGCGACGCAGGCGCCATCGGGGGAGCGGCGCTGCCGGCGCCTGGTTTCGCCGCTTCCGCAGGCGCGACACCACCGGGCTGGGTCGGATCGAAGCCGGTCTGATCCTTGGCCCAGCGATGGCACTCGTAGCGATCGCTCGCCTGCTGCTCGGGGCTCTGATTGTTCTTCGGATAGGCGAACAGGCTGGTGGCCCCCGGAGGCTGGCCCGGAGGCTCGCCGTCCAATCCCGGCGGCGGGGGAACCGTCACGTACTTGCCGGCGGGAGCGTTCCACAGGTAGTAGTCGCCAGCCGAGTAATAGTACGGCACCCCGCCCCACCACAAGGTCGAGTAATACAGCGGCAGCGCTCCGAAGAACAGGCCGTACCCCAGGCCACCCCAGCCCCATCCGCCGTAGTAGCCGTAGCCGCGCCAGCCGCCGCGATAGCCGTAGCCGCCGCGGTAGCCGTAACCGTAACCGCCGCCGTAACCGCCGCCGTAACCGCCGCCGGCGCGAAATGCGCCCGCATGGCCGACGGCGCCAACGTAGCCGCTGGCACGTGCCTCTCCGGGAGCGGCAGCCAACGCTGTCGCCAGTACCGCCGCACAGACGCCAGCTGCAGTGACAGAAGCTCGTGTGTTCATGGACATGCCTCGCGACGATGACTGGATGGGCGCCAGAGCGTGCCTGTATTGTGAACGCTGTGGCGGCTGTCGTCACCAGTTGCCGAACGCTGCCTCTGCGTCATAATGCATCGGCGCGTCATAATGCATCGGCGCTCATCGCACCGCGTCGGTCCGGTGCCAGGAGAAATGGCGTGAAACTTTTCCAAGCCTTCTGCATCGTGTGCGCGATGCCTCTGAGTGCCAGCGCTGCCTTCGCGCAGGACGCGATGTCGCCGCCGATGGGCGGTCCGGCGGCGGCCTGCAAGCAGGACGTGCAGACGCTGTGCCCCAACGTGCAGCCCGGTGGCGGGCGCATCCTGGCGTGCCTGAAGGGTCACGCGCAGCAGGTGTCTGCGGGGTGCAAGGAGGCGATCAAGGCCGAGCGCGAGCGGCGCGGACAGCAGGCGCCGGGCAGTGCGCCGCAGGGCAGCACTCCGCCGGGCGGTGCGCCGCCAGTGAGTTTGCCGCCCAATTGAGCCGTGACACGGCGGAAACGCGCCCCGGACGAGTGCGTGCCGGCTGCGGCCGCGCACGAAAACAGCGCCGCCGGACACGAGCCCATCAGAAAATCCCCCTCCGACGCGCCCGACGCGGTGTGGCGCGATCGTCGCAAGGCGGCGCGGTTCGGGCCGCAGCAGACCTATTGGATCGTGGCCCGCCGCTCGCACGGCGTGCAGCCGGGCAACATTCCGCCATGCTGCACCGGGCCAGCACCAAACTGGTCAGTTAAGCAGCCATATGCTCCAACAGGGTGCAGTAACCATCACCATGGTGCAGCAGCGATCACAGCTTGGTGGTCGATACGACCTGTTCGGTACCCGGCGTCTCGCCGCTACCCGGCTCGCGTATGCCGGAGCACTGCAGCTGCATCTGCTCGCCGGCTTCCAGCTGCAATGATCCGGTCGCCGCGACCTTGGGCATCGCCTCGCGACACAGATCCACACTGGGAAAGCCGCCGATTACCTGTGCATGGGTAATGACCAGCGTCTGGGCGTTGTACGTGAACTCGTACATCACCGCTTGCACGCTGTCCGCCTTGACCGGTTCCTCGCAGAACGCGACCGGACAGGACAGCAGTGCGATCGAGGGGAGCAATCTCTTCACGTCGAACCTCCTTGGAACGATCCCCCCGCCGCTATGGATATGCAAGATCCTTGCCGCCAGCC
>Ga0302324_100016649_pt1 | contig 14637 bp, 13 predicted proteins | sample Palsa_T0_1_FD_201949 | JGI IMG/M metagenome (GOLD analysis project Ga0302324, IMG submission 201949) | Peat permafrost microbial communities from Stordalen Mire near Abisko, Sweden - Palsa_T0_1 | ecosystem: Environmental > Terrestrial > Soil > Palsa > Peat permafrost | place: Sweden: Abisko...
CTACGAACCGGAAATCGATGAACTAGAAATCGACGACCCGGACGAAGAATCGCCGGAATCAGAATAGACTTGTCATCAATCAGAATAGACTTGTCATCCTGAGCGGGTGAGTAGACTTTTAGATATTGCTGATTTATAGAGAGATAAATAGCCTATTTTTGGCTGTGTAGGAACTGTGCAGGCAATTTCTCGATTTCTGTGCATTTCTTGAATGCAAGACACCATTCTACAGAGACGATTCATAGATTAAAGGCTATGTCCTAAGCCCATGCCGTGTTCGATGACGGGCGCGATTTCTGGCTGTGGCGGCTTGATGGATTGCTCCGGCTTCATCGTCGGCGCGTGGGCGCTTTCATGAGATACGTCATGCCCTAACGCCTCCGGCAGCTTCGCGCGGTCGTTGGTGAAAAGCTGCGCGTCCTCGGCTCCGCGCGAGACGGCAACGTAAGCCATGCGGCTGTTGAGCAGGTCTTTTGCGGCCAGTTCGGTATCAACGTGAATCAATACACGCTCGGCGGTCTGTCCCTGGCTGCTGTGGCTCGTCACCGCATAGCCGTGATCGAGATGGGGATGCTCGCGCGGATCGAGATGCACGTCACGGCCTCCGTCCAACTTGAGAGACAGACGCCCATCCTGTCCGATGGCCTCGACCGTCCCTAATTCGCGGTTGGCAATCTTCAAGTCATTGGCCGGTGCGGTGAACTGGATGCGGTCGCCCACAGCGAAGCTGCGCGGTTCCTCGCGGTAAACTGACACGCCCTGTTGACGGCGAGGATCATAGGTCAACTCGGAACCGTTGGCCCGCACCACCGTCAACAGGTTTTTCTCGGCGTCAACGCTCTTGACCCGCGCGTATTCGCCGCGCTCGATGCCGGTCTCTTTCGACGCACGCCCGTAGCGCACGACATCGTTGAACTCGTACCGTGCGGCCCATGTGCGCTCCGGCCCGGTGAGGTCCTGGCGTGGCACAAGCGCCTCGATGCGATGTTCTTCTTTGCTGACTAAACCGCGCTCCTGCATCTCGGCACGAATCGCCAAGTTGATCTCCACGCGGGAGCGATTGTCGGGAGAGACGACCAGCGTTCCCTCCGGCGACTTCGCGTAATCCTTCGCTATAGCAGAGATGCGCTCCTCGTGGCCTCGAATCTCATGGACGCGGCCCTGCCGCTCCAAACCCTGCACGGCTTCGCGTACCTCGCCACTCGCAAGCTGCTCGACCACCTGTTTCAGTTCCGGGTCTTTCTGACGGACGATCTCTTCGAGCTTCACCGTTTTCATGCCCGCATCCTGGAGCTGCGCGAAGGGACGCCCGGCTTCGATTGCCTCATGCTGTCTCCGGTCGCCAACCAGCAACACACGGTCATTGGGATGAAGGCGATTCACAAACTCGTGCATTTGTTTGGTGGACGCGAGCGAGGATTCATCGAGCACATACAGACGGCGTTCTCCGGTGTCCGGCTTTTCTCCACGCGCAAGATGCTTTTGCAGCGTGGATGTCTCCATACCCGCATCGGCCAGCTTTTGCGCCGCGCGAGACGTGGGCGCGAAGCCTTCCACCCTATAGCCTTGCGCCTCCGCGCCTTCACGGATGACGGCCAGCGTCGTTGTCTTCCCCGCGCCCGCGACTCCATCCAACCCCACTATCTTTTCGCGGGAGAGAAACAGTTGGTCAACAACTTGGCGCTGCGAGGCATTCAACTCCGGGTGACGGTCTTCGGTCGCAATCCGAATCTGCGGAGAAACAAGCATCGGGTCACTCATCCCGCGCTGATTGCCTTGCTGCATCCGTGCGACGATCTCACGTTCCATGCGAAGCATTGCGGCGGTGGTGTACTGCTGTCCCGCGCCGCCATGATTGACTGTGCGGAACTCGCCTCGCGCGGCCCGCTGCTCGAACTCCTGCCGGACGTGGGCATACGTTGTTTCGCCCATGCCGCGATTGAGCGCCGCTTCCAGAAGGTCGCGCCGGTCCAGCACGGCGGAACGCTCGAACAGATGATCGCGGGCATAGGTGACGGCCTGCTGCGCGGCCACTGCGCTCCGATTCAGCGCGGGTTCGTGAACGTGGCGCTGTCCACGCTCCCGCGCCTCGGCCACAACGCGGTCGGCCTGATGTCCATACTGCGCGGCCAGATTCCGATGCCTCTCTAATACTTCTCCCGGCGATAGTAGCTCCTTGCTGTCCCGCGTCCGGTGTGCCGCGACCTGTGCGGCTCCCGCCCCGTCTATCCCCATTTCGCGGAGATGATCTTTGATCTGCTCGCGGCGTGGGCTGCTGGCCTCCAGATATTCCTTTGTATAGCCTTTGATCTCCGGCTGCCCATGCTTGCCCCGCTCCAGCTCGTAGCCCAAACCCTGCAACCGCATCGCCAGCTCAGAACGGTACAGGCTGGTAGCAACGCGCTGCGACGCGAATAGCTCCTGCGGCTGGAAGGCCCGCGTTTGGCCGTTGTCGCGTTCGGTGACATTGAAGATCACAGCATGGGTGTGGAGCTGCGGCGCGGCGTAACCGTCCACAGGCCGCGCGGTATCGTGCTCAAAGGTAGCTGCAACAAATTTGCCTGTTGTCTCCGGCGCGTGGACGTTTCCGATGCGGGCCTGCGTGTACTTCTCCAACTCGGCCAAGGCAACACGCACACTCTCCCGATGCGCCTCTCGCACGCGCTCATCGCCGCCTACAAGGGCAGTGAGAGAAACCGACTTCGGCGCGGAGAATGTAGCATCCCAACCGGCGCGATGTTCTACGCTCGTCACTTCCTTGCCGAATTTGCCCTCATAGGTTTTGGACGCCTGATGGCGAACGAGCTGCGCTTCCTTGTGCGGGTGCTGTCCTTCGGTCAGCCGGGCGAAGTGCTCATTGCCCACCGCACCTTCTAAGCCCCACTGCTCGGCCAGCTTGCCTTGCCACTCGCTATGTCCCTGCTGGTCGCGGCTCCAATAGTTCTGCCGCTCAGACGCAAACTCCCGCTCATGGTACGTCCGTACCTGGGAAGCTGACAGCGGTTTGGAGATGGTAAGCATTACTGTGTTGGAGTATTTGCCAGGTTGAAAGACTTTTCAGATGTTTGGACGAGAGCCTCTCTGTCAAAATTGCCGTTCTCGATTCGCGCTGCCGAATACTCAGCCTCCATGTAGGAATGTTTCTGGATGACGCGGCACTCATAAACTAAACTTGGCTGGTTTAAGAGAGCGTCTTTAGTTACGGTACCCAGAGCGGTATTGTTGAAAACTACGCGAGGGTCATTTTGGGCTATCAAGTTATCAAGCAGTCGCACTACTGCATGTCCGTCCGACGAATTCGCTATGACGATCCGACTTGTTATCAGCTTGACGCTCTGATCCAGAGCGTCAAGAATGAGCGCTTGGCTTAAAACTATGTTGTAGCCAGCTTCTAAATCATCTGGGTAACGCAGTTTGTAGGCTTTTGCGAGCAATGCGAGAAATTTTTCGTTTAGCTGTAAAGTGCAATCTGACTTCATTTGCCTGTAAATAGTTAACGGATCATGACCACGCTTCACCTTCTTTCCTTGGCAAACGATTGATGCCTTCAGGTACTTCTCAATAGCTGTATTTGCAAGAGAGGCTCCCTGAACCAACAATCCATCAAGGAGTAGTCTTCTAGCCGCAACATAGTCTTTGTCTGCCCATGACAGCCATTCAATGATGGTGTGTACTTGTTCCCCTGTTATCTTGATCGATTTCCTGTCCTGCTGGGCAAGTGGGTCCTGATTGCTTTCATTCATCACTAAGCACTCCTGCGATAGCAAAGTTTATCCGAAATAAGGGTAAATGCCGTCACTCGATTCCCTTGGACTCATCCCACACAAACGCCTCTTTGGGTTTGTCAGCGGGTTTATCCGCAGGATTGTCGGCGGGCGCATCGAAAAGTGGGAGCGTGGCCTGGGCCGCTGCTGGCGGCTTTGATTGCTCTGTGCGAGCTACCGGCGTCGGCGGTGACGGCCTGGGCACAACCGGCGATTTGCGCTCGATGAAATCCGGTTGTCCGCCGTGCTTCCTAGCGAACTGGAAGTGAACGGGAACAACGCGGTTCTCCTGCTTGATGAAGCCGTGCAACGGCTCCAAACCGGAGATTTCAGACGCCATGACAAGCGGCTTGGTCGCAATCTCCATCGCATACGATTTCCTGCTGCCGAACAGCCTCATGCTGCGCGATTCCTTCAACCGTTCGACTTCAATTTCCCCGATAGCATCGGAAATCCACTTCGCGGCGCGTGGCTCGGTGGTCTTGAAAAACAGCTTGGTCGCGGGCTGCGAAAGCATGGCCTCAGCGTCCTGGCCGTAGCGTTTTTCAAGCTGGCTGCGCCCCTGAAAACCCAGCACAACAGGATTGCCGTACTTACGATTTTCGGTGACGGCGGTATGGAGCTGCGGCAGTTTGTTGAGGCTTGCCAGCTCGTCCAGTACGAACCATACCGGCTTCGCCGTCTGGTCTTCGCAGTAACCCATTATGCGAAGGATGAATAAATCGAGCCACACGGAATGCAGCGGCAGAATCTTCGCACGATAGGCGGGAGTGGAAGTCAGAAACACCCAACGCTTACGCGAGGTGTACCACTCTGCTGTCGCAAAGGTCGGCCTAGTATGCTCCCACTCCGGCAATAGCTCTAAGCTGTCAGCCACCATGTTTAAGCTCGCCAGCACACCCGCCCGTTGTGCTGGCGCTCCCGCATCGAGCAGCGCGGCAAGCGGTGTTCCTTTCACCGCAAACTCGATCCGTGAGGGGTCGGCCATCATGCTCAGAATGTCCCTCGGCTGCGGCTGCCGCTTGAGCAGATGGGCCAGTATCCGGCGCGGCCCATCGGTAAAAAACTCTTTCTCGTACTCTTTTTCCGGCAGGAACGCGGCGGCGATAGTCGTAGCCGTTTCGTCGCGGTCGATCTCGTTGCCTAGACTCCAATACGGACAACGCTGATCCAATGGATTGAGAATCAAATCGCCCCGCGCGGGCGAGTAGAACTCGCTCACAAAGTCCATTGCCGGGTCGTAGACGATGGCGCTCTCTCCGCGCTCCCGCACCTGACGAAGTAACTGCCGGATGGCGTTCGACTTGCCCGCCCCGGTGTCGCCCATCATCAAAATGTGACTTGCTTCAAGACGCTTCGGGATGCGGTAGCTTGGGCCAAAGGGCAGCCACCGCAAAAGGCGATTCTCGAAATGCAAGCGGAACCGTAGGCCGTCCGTCTTTGCGCTGCGCCACCTGAAAGCCGATGCCAGTTCGGGGCCTTTGGTTCTGCGTCCGTGACGTTCTTCCTGCTGCTGTCTCCGGCCAAAACCCTGCTTCATCCAGAGCCGGAAAACATAGAGCAGCATCAGCACGGCAAGGCTGTTAAGCATCGGTCTGCCAAACAGCCACCACACGCTTACGCCGTCATAAACATAGTCCCGCAATCCCTGGGCAAGCGCGTCTGCGGGCACTTTCTCCGGGGCGCTGTAAGTGACTCCGCGCCAGCCGTCCGCGATGGCTTTGGAAGAGAGGCTGACGGGCAGTTTCGCGTCCGGGCCTGTGACTACATCCTCGGCTGAGGCAGGAATCGCCTTCCGCCTGGGCGCGGTCTTCATCACCCATCGGATCGTCATCTCACTGTGCGGAATCCCCGCCCCAACGGAGCTGGCGGCATAGGTCGGAAGGTAGACCTTTTGCAGCGGTTCAAGTGTCCAGTAGAGCCATGCGGAAGCCGGGAAGATGAGGACAAGCGGGCCAATCGCAAGCCAGAAAAGGAACCAGAACAGCCGCCCCGCCCGGCTTGGGAAACGCATGGGGCGGCTCACGGCTTGCCCCCGTCCGGTCCCTCCTGGGACAGAAACTCCGCAAGCAATTTGCGGGCGTCGGCCAGCTTCCGAGCATTGGCCTGGTCACGGATTTTCAGTACGGAATCGGGTAGCAGATTCTTGCCTTCGGCGTTCGCCTGGGCCGTCGCGTGAAAGAGATTCAGGAGCATGTAGCGCAGTGCCGACACCTCGGCCAGCATCAACTCCGTTGGGTCTGCCGGACGCTCCCGCGCGGCTTTCAGGGCCAGCTCGCGCAGCCATTCGGCCACGGTTTTCCCCGCGCTTTCGGCGGAGGTTTCTACCTCGGCCAGCTCTTCCGGCGTTACTCTGGTGGCGATGGTTTTGGCACGGAGAACCGGACGCGCTTCACTGGTTGGTGAGGCTGGAGACTGCAACGGAGCCGGGATGCGGGGAGTGCTCATGGGGAAACCCGCCTCGAAAATAGCTTGCACCTTGCGATTTTGCCCGTCAAGCGCCGGGATGCTGAAAGCCTTTGTTTATCAGTGCGTTTACACGCTGCTCCCTGTGGAGTGCTCTGCGCGTTTACGCGCGTAAACGCATTGTCACCACGCCGCACACACGCATTACCAAACTGCTGATTCAAAATGCGTTCACGTCGCCCGCCTAAGATTTCAAGCCGGTTTACCGGCAGCATCCCATTTGGGGGTGACGTGTCATACCCCTACAACCGCTGCGCAGCAGCGCGGGCTTGACCACCGAACACGCGACAGGGGAGCACGAAACTGTCTGGCTTCGGATAGCCCAAAAGAGCAGTCCGTCACAGACATATTCAAGCGCCATACTTGGAGAATTCCTAGGGTTGGTTGTCCAAATTGCGAAGGAGATCTGAAAGATTGACCTCAAGTGCCTTGGATAACGCGAGCATCGTATTCAGGCATATCTCACGAGTCCCGCGTTCAAGATCGGAGATATGGACCTCGTGAACCCCGGAATGCTGTGATAGATCAATCTGCCTCCATCCTTTTTTCTTGCGTAGGCTTCGAATTCTTTCCCCAAGACGAATGCAGATATCGGTTGCCATTCGTTCAGCATCGGATTAGTCTAAAGACTATATTTAGCGCATACACTCTGTGGCCGATAGGGGGCCGAATCACGGCTTGCATTAGAGAGCCCAAAAGGAATTTGAATGTTGTTGCTAAACGATTCAAGCAATGGTCTTTACACGAATACGGTATACTTCCGTTCATCCATAACAACGCATTAGGCAGAGCACTGAATGTCTGCTGCTGAAGGCTGTGACCTATCTATCCGGGCCAAATAGAGAACGTGTGGCACGTATGTTCAAGCTTCTTCCTAAGATCGTCATTTCGATTGCCCTATCGTGTTCGACATATGGCTACTGCCAAGACGTCGCGTTCGCGGGCCTTGCCTATTCAGGGGACCACGCGTCTATCGCAACGAGATTTCCTTATTCAAAACGATTCGACAGCTCCCTTGGCCCTTCAGGTATCAACGGCCTTTTACAGGCCGCCCTCCCTTCGATTCATCCAAAAAACTATTCGATCGTTCCTCGCTTAGACGAGCTGAAAGGCCGTGACCAGGCGATTGCTGTGGCGCTCGTTGTGACGAATGAAAGCATCTCCACGGAACAGATCGGCCCCGTCTATAAACTCCTCATCCAACTCCGCGGTCAGGCGCTCTTTTTTGACTTCAAGTCAATGACGGTTCTAAGAGCATATCCGATTAGCTTTGCATATATTGACGCCCTCTCAGCGCCACCGACTGAAGCCGTGAAAGACAGAGATGTCGCGTACCTCTACAAGGGAATAGGCGGAAAACCCGGACTCGTTGATAGGTTCAATGCAGCTCTAACGGCAGCAACTCTTCCAAACAGCATTCCCCGATTTGTGCAGGTTTCAAACGTAGCGATTAGCGATGAAGCCCGCGCGATTTTTCCGCCGGAGTACCGCAATGGTTCGGCTGAAGCCTGGCTCGCAGATACCTTCGGGGAGGAGCTGTCGAGCAAACTCGGAATACCAATTTTGCCCTATGCGAAGGGTTACGCGATTGGCAATGTGATGTCGATGACTATTTCAGACGATTCTGTCTACAGCCTTACGCTGCCCAAGCCTGACTACCAATTCAATATCGAACTTCTCAAATTGAAGACGGTTCCCTTTGAGGTCCAAGCGGCGGGCAGAAGTCTTATCTATGGTTCGCTCGTTTCAATAAAGCTTGAAGAGCCCCTGTCGGGCCACTCATATGTTGATAGCGAATTCAAGAATGGCGAGGTAAAAATAGTCCCGGCGTCACAGGTCAACATAGATGACTTTCCAGCGTATCAAGACTCCATAAAGGGACTGTTCTCTAAATTTTCTGGAGTCATTTCTGGTGATAACAATCCGTGGCTTAGGTCAGCGGCCACTGGACCGAATATAGACAAACAAGTGCTAGCCACAAGGGAGTTACTCAAATTATGCAAATAGCCAAGATAGCTCTTACGCTAATAATCTTTTCTGCTGGTATCGCTCACGCAGACGTTGTGTCTTCCAAAGGAAAGGCGTCGGTTACATACTCTGACACTCAGGCAACTCCCGAGACGAAGACGAAGGCTTTGCAAGCTGCGCAGATGAACGCAATCGACTTCTACTATGCCGAGGCCGGTGATGCCGAAGTGGAGAATCTCGACGCGATCCGCGAGAAGATAAGAAGCGATCCTGATCGGTTCATCCTTGATACCACTGTTCTTAATGAGCTTGATGACCCTGCCAGCCACAAATACACAGTCACTGTTCGCGTATCGCTCAATGGATCAAACCTTCGACTGGCATTGAGGTCTGCTTCAGCAGTCGGAACCACCACGACAGGTGAGCGCTCGCAGTTGGCCTTTATTTTTCTCTCGCGACAGGTGGATACGAATACTACCTTTGATGCCCGTGTCACGAAACGAGCCGTTGTCAGTGATCAGGGTGATGCCAGCAAAGCTACTCAACAAGCGGGTACCGAAGGCGAAGTCATAAAGAAATCTCAAGTCTCAACGAACGCATCGATGAAGGCAACGGAAAGCCACGATACCGAGCAAACGGCGACTATCGAGAGTGGGGGCGCGTCCCTTGTGCGTTCCAACGCTACAACGTGGAAGCTAATACCAAGCCAGGGGCTGGGAGATGTTGTCACCCAAATTTTCAAAACATCTGGCTACAGAGTCGCAGAGGCCCAATTCGTTGAGCCTCTGTCCGGCGGAAAGCTCAAAGTAGCTGCGATAGAGGGTGATTATGAGTCTGGCAATGACCTCCGAAGCGCGACTCTTCAGAACGTCGTTGAGGGACTACGAACGGCAGATGTGCGATATTTCGCCCTGGCTACATTGGATGTTGGACAGGTCGGCGTTGATCCCACGACCGGGCTTAAGCGCATGGTCGTTACCGTCAACGCAAAGGTTCTTGATGTCGGCCAACGCATTCCAGAGAGTGTCGCCGTTGCCGGTCCCACTCAATATGCAGGGGTCGGACCCACAGAAGATGAGGCGCGGACAAATGCATTGAAACTGGCGGCACAGAGTGCAGCCCGTGAATTGACCAGCCAGTTGGCAAACGCCGGCCTTCGCTAATTTTGAACTTAAAAGGAGACTTAAATGAAACAGCTTCATGCAGCAATCTTGTTCGTATCCGTAGCCGCTCTGCCTTTCGCTGCTCAAGCGCAGTTCAAAGTACCCTCTATTCCCGGAATGGGTGGCAACAAGCTCTCGGGTGCTCAAGATCAACTGGTCGCGCAGTATGTCGCGGCGGATAAAGATGTACTGGACGCAAACGGCAAAATGGATGATGCACTAGGCCTGAAGGATCAAGCCGCGCAAGCTCGCGCAGAGCTCGCAGCACTCAATTCCGGGGCTACTCTAGATAATCTCAAAGCCGCTGACACGGCAAAGAGCGACAACCAAGCTGCAACCGATGCTGCCTTCAAGAATCCTCCCGAAATGGATGCAAAGGCTAAAGCGACCTTCACCGAGGGTCTGGAATCGCTCGGCAAAGGTCTCCTCAAGTATGTGGGCATGAAGAGCAGCGTCAGCTCTTTTGGCACGAGCCTTACAAGCGTATCGCCAGCTATGCTGCCAAAGCTGCAAAGCGGAGCTTATATCGTCAAGGTTTTCCCTCCGAACACAAAGGATCTGTTCAAGTCGCTCAATGATGCTGTTGTCTTCGCGAAAGCGCATGATATCGCCGTTCCGCCGGATGCAACTCAGGCACTTGGTTCAGCTCTGTAATAGATCGCAACAGAAAAGGTAGGGTCCTGCTAATGAATTGGCATCGTGCCGTTGGCGCATCATTGATTGTTCTGCTTCTTTGCTCCTGCAAGAAGAAGCCCGAACCCGTAACGCAATCCACCCCTTCCAATATCTCCGGCGCTATGCCCGACGTTGGAAGGGTTGATACGGTTCCCACGGAAGCGACTGGTTACGGGCCAACTCCAGCGGCTGCAACTTCAGATGCTATGAAAAGTGCGATCCTCCAGGTGAATGGCGCGACGATTGATACGGGGTCCATCCAAGCGAAATACGGTTTGGACGTTACTGACGGACAGGATTCCGTATCGCTTCGGGCCACTGCTTTCGCAGAGTTGGTCGCCCAAAAATCCGGCGGAGCCATAACCAACTTCAAGATCAAGACTGTCGAAGACCCTTCCGACAAAGGTGGCCCCTACAAGGTGACGATCGAGGCGAATATCGCTCACTTCACGCCGCCTTCCGATAAGAAGATCAGGGTTGTGGTTGTTCCTGTCCGATTTGATAACTCAAGCTTCGTCGTTGGAAGCACATCTTTCCCAGCTCAAAAGGTCTCAGACGATATTAGTCAACAGGTTTCGGCTGCTCTCACCGAGACTGGACGCTTTAGTGTGCTTGACAGAGATTCTGGAGCAGCCATTGCACAAGAACTCGACATGATCGAGAACGGTCAAGCCCCTAGGACCGAGAACGGGAAACTTGGGCAGGCGGTTACCGCCGACGTTGTTTGGGTGGGACACATTAACACCCTCGCTTACAACCGACATTCAACAGCATTGATTACTAGCGACAGAAACCTAGTTAGCTTTTCGGGCGGCTGGGCAATCTCGCAAAAGTTGGTGAATGTGGCCACTCGCCAGATTATGATTTCGGATTCGCTACAAGGCGTCGCGCCTGCTGTAGCACCTACAACACTAGGTGCGGAGATCAATGCAGGCCAGGTCTTGCAAAATATGGAGGCGAACATCGCAAATCAGGTTGTCACTTCAATCCTGTCGCGCACCTTTCCCGTCACCGTTATTGACCGTGATGGAAATACTGTGACATTAAGCCAGGGCGGCCAATCAGTAAAAGTCGGGATGCGTTACGCAGTGGCTTCCCTAGGAAAGGAATTGAAGGATCCTCAAACGGGTGCTTCTTTGGGACGCAGCGAAACACCGTGCTGCGACGTGGTAATTGATAGAGTCACGGACAAGCTATCCTACGGCCATTTGGATAATGTAAAAATATCACTGGATGCCACTCTTCCCGGTCAACTGCAAGTAGAAGAGCAGATCGCAAATCCCCACGATCAAGCGACTGGAAAAGCATCCCTAACCACTACTCGTCGCGACGCAACAAAGAAGGTAGCCATGGCCTCAGACTCAAATAACGACACGCCCCCGCGTCCGAAAAAGGAAGATGGCAAGTGGTGAGCAAACCCGCGAACGGCATCCTAACGGTACTCATATAGCCTCGACAACTCCTTTCAGCGTTGCGTGGGCTCTGCTGGGGCGGAAGTTACAGGGGAACGGCACTCCGGTAAAGTACGGAGTTTGCCACGGCTTCTCCCACGGAATCACGCCAGCCTTGAGGCTGGAAATAATGCGGTCAGTAACGGTCTGATAGATGCTCGGCCTGCTGGCCGCATTGCGATGGTTGCGGTATGCCATGACGTTTGCTCTCCTGTGCTGCCCGCGTGGGGCGGGATCTGAAGGAGGGCGTTTCGCCTTTGGCAATCAATCAAATTTCTTTCGTTGAGTGCCCCCGCTTCATGTCTTGTGCGGCGGGCAGAGACGAGGCGGGTTCGGTCAATGCCGCGCGTTGTTCTGCGCGTTCATCGCAGCGCCAGCGGAGAGCATTGACGGGTTCCGACCGGCTCTGCCATAAAGCCGCATGAGGCAGGGGCACTGGATAAAAGAAGAAATTTCGTTCTACTTCCGCATGGTTTTAGGGAGGGGCGTTGCGGGAAAGAGCATGGATGGGAAGAGGAAAACGCCCGGTACTATGGGCGGTTGCAGCGCGGGGAAGACGCGGTACCCTTCCCGACAAAGCATGGACATGGCTTGACAAGTGTTAGGCTACAGGCTACGGTGATTCAGGTGAGAATACGCAACTTCGTCCATAAAGGTTTGAAGAAGCTCTACGCGGACGACGCCACTAAAGGCGTTCCGCCCGATACCGTGGACAAGCTCCGCAAGATGCTTGCCTTTCTGGATGACATGGAAGACCCGGAAGAGTTGCGGATGCTGCCCTCGTGGAAGGCGCATACCTTGACGGGCGACCGCAAGGGCACATGGAGCCTGAGCGTTACGGCCAATCGGCGGTTGACCTTTCGCATCGACACAGCCGAACGCGAGATTTACGACGTGAATTTAGAGGATTACCACTAGGAGAGAAAACATGCCGCTCAAGAATCCGCCCCATCCTGGGGATTTCATTCGGACGGAGATTATCGAAGCCGCAGGGCTGACGGTGACGGCGGCGGCAATAGCGTTGCGCGTCTCGCGTCCTACGCTGTCCAGTCTGCTCAATGGCAAGGCCGATCTATCCGGGGATATGGCGCTGCGCATCGAGAAAGCCTTTGGAGTAAAGATGGACACGTTGATGCGTATGCAGTCGTCTTACGATATTGCCCAAACACGCAAGCGTGAGAATCAAATCCGTGTGCCGCGTATCTCCGTGTTGGCCGCCACGCATTAGTGCGAAGCAACATGCCGGGAACCTTAACGGCGCGATTGAGGAAGACTCACACATAGCGCACGAAGAACAGCCGCCAGCGGCGGCTCGTGCGCGGAGATTTGCCGCTAAGAACGCCCCGGCGGGGCAGCGGCAAATCAGAACCAATATTCGAAGAGGAATTTGAATATCGAACTCCCTGCGCCAGCCTCCGCCACGGCTCCGGCTAAAGACGGCTTCGGGAGGTTCAGGGTCAGCGCGGCCTGTGGCGCTGACCTCTCTTGCCTTTATCGTGCGTCTCTGCTGCCTTCGATGCCTTGGCCCTGGCATCGTCGGGCTGCGGCAACTCCCATCCCGCCATCCCTTGCAACACACGGTCAGCGTGCTTGATGGTGTTCACGTGTCCATAATGGCTTTCAATCATGTGGACCGACGTTCCCATCTGCTCCGCAAGGAAATATACGTCCACGCCTTCCTGCAAGCGGAGCGTGGCGTAGGTGTGCCGGAAGCAATAGGTGGAGCGCGGAACGCCCTGCGTTCCTTCGCGCAAATTTGCTTCTCTCAGAAGATCGGCAATCAAGGAACTATAAAGCGTTTTAGCAGGCTTGCCGGTGATGTTGGTAAATACCCTGTTGTCCAGCTCCGTGGCTTTGGATATGGCACGGATGCGTTCTAAATAATCTCCGACACTCTTGGGCGCGACCAGTTGACGCGATTTGTCCTTGCCCTGCACGAACAGGACAACGATCTCGCGGCCCTCGCGGTCTTTCGCGGGCATGATGTCGCGCCAGCGCAGGTTCTTCATCTCCACTGGCCTCATGCCGGTATTGCAGGCAATCAGAATCATGTTGTAGGTGACGGTGCGATACCAGATGCTCGAAGGCTTATTGGCCTCACCAATCCACTTGCGGCCTACGGTGTGGAGCTTGCGGTACTCTTCCAGCGTGAACTCGTCGCGCCGCATCGTCTTGAGCTTCGGGCGCTCATCGAAACGCTGGCTTGCGGGAACATAACGCTTCTTCACCGCATAATTCATAATCGCCCCGAAAATCGACATCTCGAAGCGGATAGTGGAATCGCTGATGAAGGGAACCACCCGTTCATCGGAAGGTTTGACTTCAATCGGCTTTAAGACTCTGATGCCCAAGGTTTGCTGAACCTTGGTGCGGCGCTCGGCCTCATGGTCTGCGAAGGTCTGAGCTGCTGCGGCTGTGATTTTCCGAACGCCGTTGCGCCGGTGGCGTCCCGCGCCGTTCTCCCGCCGCCATGCCGGATAACCACCCCAACGCTCGTCACCGATAAGATGGACCTGCGTGGAACCTGCATACCTGTCTAACGTGCCTTCGATGACGGCACGGAGTTTCTTAGGCCGCCCGGCGCTGATCTCTCCGCGCTTTGCTCGCGCTTCCTGCGTCAACAGATACTCGTGTGCTACGTCACGGAAGGGGCGGTTGAACACAGGAACGTCATGCTTGATGCGGAATCGAACGTCCGCGTCCTGATCGAAGGCGCGTTCCCGCGCCGCTTCTCTGTCAGTTGTTTTGAGCGAAACCGTCTTATAGCGGTCGGCCTTCGGCATCTTCATGCGGCAATACCACATACGATGATCCACGTCGCCGCGCCTAAAGAGAATCAGGCCGGGTTTCAGCTCCTCTTTCTCGGTAACGAAGGACATATTGCCTCCTGCGATTGATACCGTTCTGTGCAGATTCCGTGTAGCTTTTTTCTGCAAGCCATTGATTCTTCGTGGCTGTGCATACTTTGTATGGAACATTATATAAAATTATGTTCTTTATTTCTAGTTATTTATGATATAGCTCTCATCCTGAGCGAAGTAGCAGCTTCGCGACAGCGAAACTGCTACGCAGTCGAAGGATCCCCTACCCGCTCGCATCCACCCGCAGCCTGGCAAGGCACTTCTGCCTATGCTGTCTTGGATTCGGATG